>OKSK01000079.1_pt1 | contig 68887 bp, 64 predicted proteins | sample 1606301 | NCBI WGS metagenome assembly OKSK01 (sample SAMEA3879557, study PRJEB24766) | human gut metagenome | biome: human-associated habitat; feature: feces | place: USA | collected 1985/1987
AATAAGGAATTATTTTCTCACCTACCACCTCCCCCCGTTGGGGTACTCCTCCTCCGGGGAGGAGGAGAATTGAGATAGTATTGCTTAATCACTTTAATTCATATCCCTTCTGAAATGAATTGTTTAATGTAATCAAAATATGAACAAAAGAACCTTTGCATGCTTGGTCTTGAAATCAACAGCCCTGTTAATAGCTCTGCTCTGTTTTTATCCCTTGTCTGCAACTAACCCCCAAAAGAAAGAAATGAAAGAGTTGAATGTAAAAAAAGTAAGTCTGGCTAATGTGGCAGTAGAGAATATCCCTGCTTTGTTGGATAAAGAAAAGGTGGCTTTTCAGTCGATTAATACGGTGAATTGGAAAGCATTCCCTTATCAGCCGGAGGTGCAGTTCCGTATAGCTCACACGGATGATGCAATTTTGGTTCATTACAAAGTAAAAGAAGCCAGTGTGCGTGCTGTAGCTGCCGGAGATAACGGTGCAGTATGGGAAGATGCTTGCGTAGAGTTTTTCTCTATTCCAGCAGGAGATGGAATTTATTATAATGTAGAATGTAACTGCGTTGGGACTCTCCTGATCGGTGCCGGTGCCGGACGTGAAAACCGTGAGCATGCCCCGCAAGAAGTGATGGACAAAGTGCAGCGCTGGTCTTCTTTGGGACGCCAGTCTTTTGAAGAACGTGTGGGAGAGTGTAACTGGGAACTGGCATTGGTCATCCCGTATTCTGCTTTTTTCAAGCATCAAATCACCAATCTTGACGGAAAGACAGTTCGTGCCAATTTCTACAAATGCGGTGATAAGCTACAAACGCCTCACTTCCTTTCTTGGAATCCTATTGGTCTGGAAAAGCCCAATTTCCACTGTCCCGAATTCTTCGGTACATTGAGCTTTGAGTAATTATTTCCAGTCTTTCAAATTGTAACTTGCTTCTACCGCCCTTTCTATATCATCGGGAAGGGCGGGGAAGAAGTCTATCTCTGTGATCCGCTCCACTTCGTCCACAGTGTTTACATAAGAGTCCAGCGGATTGTCCCCTTCATTATTTTTATAGATAAAGCCGATAGCTTTCGGTTTCTTGTGCAGAGAAAGTATCACCTTAAAGAAAGCATCCGGTACAGCTACTTTATGCTCACCTATGGTCTGTGGCTTCCGGTCATAGAAGATAGGACCGGCTACAATGTAAAGGCAACTGTCTTTTTTCACCCACTTACGGCATTTCTGTTCCAGCTCGTTCCAGTCGCCACGGTTTAGATTATGGTGCTGGGGGCAGATGTTAGTCATGTAGAAGCTCTCTATCATGGCTTCACGGTTCCATTTGTTATCACCTGCCGGACAAAGATGCCCACGATCCCAGCCGCTACCTTTATAGTCTTGTGTAGTGACTGCTTTGCTTTTGGGCAGGTCGGGGTCGGGACGGAAGTTATTGATCCGCTCGGTATTTTCTTTTAAACGTTCGGGAGTCAGTTTCCAGGCTACCCAGTTGGCAATGCGGGTATTGGAGTTATAAGATACGAGGTATCCGGTGCGTTGCAGAAGTATTTCGGGGGTGCCGGGGGCAGTGGTTTGCTTGATGTATATATCAGAATTCAGTGGGAGATTCTGAATGATGGTTTCAGTCTGTTCAGAGGCGGCAGTCTTTTCTTTAGAGCTCGTTGTCTGATAAGCGGTAGCAATGCCACATATGATCAGGATAATCAGGAGCACCAGTTGTTTCTTGCTATTCGTTTGTTTCTTCTTCTTTTTTCTCATAATTGAATGGGTAAGGTGGTGCAAAGATAACAAAAAAGGCGGACGAGTAAACCCGACCGCCTTCTGAATAAGGAGTATTCCTTTATTTTACAATGCCTTTAGACTCTCGCACAAAGTTGATGATATTGTGTATCTCGTCACTCATCGGCACCTGGTCTTCAATCTTTTGCAAAGCATCGTGTATGCTGAAGTTACCTTGGTAAATCAGACGGTAAGCATTTACGATATGGCGTAGAATGCGTTCGGAAACCTGATGCTTATGTTGCAGTACAACAGCATTAATACCATGATAACCTGCCGGGTTACCATTCATGATAACATACGGTGGAACGTCTTTTGCTATGCGGCATCCTGACTGGATCAATACCCAGCTTCCGATGTGGCATTGTTGTTGCAAAATGACGTTACTACTCAGAATGGTGCAGTCACTGATACGACAATCACCGGCTACGATAGTCTTAAGTCCCAGTACGCAGTGGTTACCTACTTGCACGTCATGACAAAGGTGTACACCATCCATCAGGAAATTTTCATTTCCGATACGTGTAGCATCTCCTTCATGTGTAGCACGGCTCACAACTACATTTTCGCGAATGTCGTTCTGGTCGCCGATGATCAGCAGACTCTTCTCGCCCGTATAATGGAAATCCTGCGGAACGGTACCGAGTACGGCGCCATGATGCACTTTGTTCTTTTGCCCCAAGCGTGTGCCGTCGAGGATACGCGCACCGGACATGATAATACAGTCATCTCCAATCTCTACATCGCCTTCGATATATGCAAAAGGCTGAACCGTTACATTCTTGCCGAGCTTTGCGGCAGGATCTACAAATGCTAATGGACTTATCATAGTAATTAGTTTTTAGTTATTACTTTCTGCCTCCTCCGAGCGCCTGGTACAGGCTGATAACAGCTTGCATGCGGTCGAAAGTGTCGGATACCTCGGAGGTTTGTGCACTGAGGTAAGATTGCTCAGCAGACAGAACTTCCAGATACGTTGACGTGCCTAAGTTAAACAATTCTTTTGTATCTTCCGCAGCTTTGCGGGCAGAATTTACCTGAATCTCGCGAGAAATGGCTTTTTCGGAGGTCATTTGGTATTGATACAAGGCATTGCTCACTTCATTTCCAGCTTTCAGCAAAGTGGTCTGGAACTGGATTTTGGATTGTTCTTCCTGTGCTTTGGCCTGTTTCAGACGGGCGATATTAGCACCGCGATAGAACAACGGTTGTGTCAACGATCCTATAGCAGAAGCCAGTAGCTTGCTCGGATTTACAATTGCAGAACCTGCACTGTTGGTCCATCCTGCCGAACCGCTCAACGTAATCTGCGGATAGAAAGCTGCACGTGCGCTGTTGGTATTGTAATAACTTGCGGCAAGAGACATCTCGGCAGCCTTTACATCGGGACGGTTGGACAACAGTTGCAAAGGAATGCCGGCAGAGAATTCTGTTGGTAATTGTTGGCCTTCCAGTACACCACGTTCTATTTCTTGTGCCGGCTGATTCAGCATCAGGCAAAGAGCGTTTTCTGTTTCGCGAATGCTTTGACGCATGCTGGGCAGAGATGCCAATACCTGTGCGTAAGCTGCACGGGTTTGTTCTACTCCGGCAGAAGTAGTATTGTATATACCCGCATCCTTCATAGCCTCTACAGTTTCCACATTCTTTTTCAGGATATCGGCTGTGGATTCTGTAATCTGCAACTGGCGGTCGAGCATCAATAATGTGTAGTACATATTGGCCACATTGGCGATTACCTGAGTTTGCACGGCTTGTTCATAGAACTGTGTCTGTTTCAGAGATACCTGTGCGCCACGTTTCGGGTTCAGTATCTGACCGAACAGATCAATCTGCCAGCTTGCTGTGACAGGAAGCGAATAAGTTTGTGTTGCTTTTCCCTTATCCCAGCTGCTTACGGTTCCTTGCGGAGACAGTGCAAGCGTTGGAGCATAAGCCAGGCGTGCAGACATAAGTGCAGCTTCTGCCTTCTTCACGTTCAGAGCGGCGCTGCGTAAATCAGGATTATTAGCAAGTGCTTGTTCGATGAGTGCTTGCAACTGAGGGTCGGTAAACACTTCCCTCCAAGGCAGGTTGCCGAAGTTTGCAGTATCCGCAGCCAGTGTATCGTTCACGATTGTCGTGTCGCGATACAGCCCGGCAGCCGTAATATCTTCGGGTCTGTCGTATGATTTGTAGATGTGGCAACTACTTAAAAGAGTAGTTGCACACATCAAAGTTATAATTTGTTTCTTCATAATGATAAAAGTATTTATACCTAATACTTATTTAGTGTATTGCTCAATTTCAGGTTCTGCATCAGAATTATCCACATCAGTCCATTCCATCGGTTTAATCTTCTCTTGCAGATATTGGAATGCAACGAACAGGGCCGGTACAATAAATATCTGCAGAATCATACCGATTAACATACCACCGATGGCAGAGGTACCCAGCGTACGGTTACCATTAGCACCTGCACCGGATGCCATCATCAACGGAATCAAACCGACGATCATGGCCAGTGATGTCATCAAGATAGGACGCAGACGGGCTGCGGCACCCAGTACGGCTGCCCATGTTATACTCATACCCATCTTACGACGGTCGAGGGCAAACTCAATAATCAAGATGGCATTCTTAGCCAACAGACCCATCAACATGATCAATGCAATCTGCATATAAATGTCGTTAGACATGGACCCCATTATCATCTTCAGAATAGAGATATTACCGATGGCACTCATACCGTTGACGAACAGGAAGCTACCCAACAGACCGAACGGAATAGACAAAAGTACGGCAAGCGGCAGGATGTAACTTTCATACTGTGCACTCAGCAACAGGTAAACGAATACGAAGCAGAGAACGAAGATCAATCCCGTGGTACTACCACTGGTTTCAGCCTCTTCACGTGCCATACCTCCCAATTCGTAAGCGAAACCGGCAGGCAGGTTCTCTTTGGCAACCTCAGAGATAGCCGCCAGTGCCTGACCGGAAGTATAACCGGAAGCAGGAGCAACCATCACCTTCATAGAAGTATACAGGTTGAAACGGCTGATAATGTCGGGGCCGTATACCTTCTTGATGGAAACGAACTGAGTAATCGGGGCCATTTCATCGCCGTTGCGCACCTTGATGCTGGACAATGATTCCAGATTCTTGGTGGCTTCGGGTTCTGCCTGAACCATTACACGGTACATCTTACCGAAACTGTTGAAGTTAGAGGCATACAGACCGCCGAAATATCCCTGCATAGTGCTGAGGATGTCACTCGGACTGATACCTGCCTTCTTACAGGCGGCAGCGTCGATGTCCAGCATATATTGCGGGAAGCTCGGATTGAAAGTCGTCTTTGCCGAGTTGATTTCCGGGCGTGCTTCCAATGCCGCATTATAAGATTTCACTACATCGAAGAAGTGGTTCAGGTCACCACCGGTCTTATCCTGCATGTTCAATTCGATGTCACTGGATGCAGAGTAACCCGAAATCATAGGAGGAGCGAAGAACAGTACCTGCGCTTCCTTGATAATCTTTTGTGCACGCATAAAGAGCGTGATGTATACGATGTTTGAATTCTGCATTGTGGAACGTTCGTCCCAGTTTTTCAGCTTGATGATGATAGAGCCGTAAGAAGGTCCCTGTCCGCCGATGAAGCTATAACCCGAAATCACTGTACGGGATGCAACGGCAGGCTCGGCAGCTACAAGGCTGTCCACGCGGTGCAGCACCTCTTGTGCGCGTTCCTGTGAAGTACCCGGAGGCAGAGTTACTACACCCATGATGGTACCTGTATCTTCGTTAGGCACCATACCCGTCGGAGTGATCTTCATGAAGAAAATCAGTAATACGATGGAACCGGCTACAAGACCGAAACTCAACCATTTCTTTTGGATGAAGAACAATACATTCTTCTTGTATTTCTTCAGCAGCTTGTCGTAAGCCACATTGAAGCCTGTATGGAAGCGGCTGATGAAGGTCGATTTCTTTTCGCCATGTTCTTCGTGCGGTTTTAGGAAGATGGCACACAATGCCGGGCTCAACGTCAAAGCGTTCAATGCGGAGAAACCGATAGCGATAGCCATCGTCAGACCGAACTGCCGGTAGAATATACCTGCCGTACCACCCATGAAACTTACAGGGATGAATACAGACATCATAACCAGCGTAATAGAAACGATGGCACCACCCAATTCACTCATGGCGTCGATGGAAGCGGCACGGGCAGATTTATACCCCTGGTCCAACTTCGCATGGACACCCTCGACGACGACGATGGCGTCGTCGACCACTATCGCAATGGCAAGCACCATGGCCGAAAGGGTCAGCAAGTTGATACTGAAGCCGATTAGTTTCAGTACGAAGAACGTTGCAATCAATGCTACCGGAATAGCGATGGCGGGAATCAGTGTAGAACGGAAATCCTGCAAGAAGACATATACCACGATGAACACAAGGATAAAGGCCTCGATCAATGTCTTGATTACCTCATGGATAGAGGCGAACAAGAAGTCGTTGGCACTCTGTGCGATATTGATATGCAAGCCCGAAGGCAGTTTATCGGAATAGTCATTCAACAATGCTTCCAAGTCGCTGATGGTTTGTGTAGCATTACTTCCGGCCATCTGGAACACGATACAGCTGACAGCCTTGTGACCGTTTACGGTATTATTGAAACTATAGGTCAGACGTCCCAGCTCGATTTCAGCGATATCCTTCAGACGGAGTACCTCTCCGTTTTCCATTGCTTTGATAACGATGTTCTCAAACTCTTCCGACTGTTGCAGACGTCCTTTATATCGTATTGTATATTGGAATGTCTGGTTACCACGTTCACCAAACTGTCCGGGGGCAGCCTCGATATTCTGTTCTGCCAAAGCTGCTGCTACGTCATTAGGTATCAGTTTATACTGGGCCATCACGTCAGGCTTCAGCCAGATACGCATGGAGTAGTCAGTACCCAATACCATCGCATCACCTACACCGGCAACACGTTTTACTTCAGGAATAAGGTTGATGTTGGCATAGTTTTCCAGGAACTCGATGTTGTATTGGTCCGTCTCATCATAAATAGAGAATACCATCAACATGGAAGTCTGTCTCTTTTGTGTCGTCACACCTACCTTGGTTACTTCGGCGGGCAGCAGACCTTGTGCCATAGATACACGGTTCTGTACGTTTACGGCAGCCATATCCGGGTTGGTGCCCTGCTTGAAGTAAACGGAAATATCGGCAGAACCACTGTTGGTGGCATTGGAAGTCATGTACATCATGTTCTCCACACCGTTGATCTGGTCTTCCAGCGGTGCAATGACGGAGTTCAACACCGTTTGGGCATTGGCACCCGTGTAGGTGGCGCGCACCGATACGGTTGGCGGTGCAATGTCCGGGTATTGGGTGATAGGCAAGGTTGCCAGACCAATAAGCCCCAGGATTACTATCAGTACGGAGATTACCGTAGATAGTACCGGACGATTAATAAATCTATCTAATTTCATGTTATTTAGTGATTAGGGGTTAGTGATTAGTGATAAGTACCTGCGGTATAATGGCGCAGCCGCTTATCACTGATCACTAACCGTTAAACGTTAATTGAACGCAGTTTGGATATTACCTTCTTTCTGGTCTTTCAGTGCTTTCTGATATTCAGCTTCTTTTTCAGCAGGAGTGATGGGAGTGATAGATGCTCCGTCTCTCAGGTTCTGTACACCTTCCATTACTACTTTATCACCGGCTTTCAGGCCTTCGGTCACGTAGTAATACTTACCGTCGTTTAGCTTGAACACCTGAATTTCCGTATTCTTCAGGGTGTTGTCGGGCAGCACTACAAATACGAACTTCTTATCCTGTATTTCTGTAGTGGCAGATTGCGGTATCATGATAACGTTTGTCATCGGGTTGGGGAATACTACATTACCTGTACTTCCGCTGCGCAGAACATTACGCTTGTTGGGGAAAAGGGCACGCATGGTTACAGAACCGGTTTTCTGTTCGATTACACCACTGATCGTTTCCACACGTCCGCTGTCAGCATACATGGTTCCGTCGATGAGCTGCAACTGTACGTCCGGCATCTTCTCCAGAATTTCCTTGGTGCTGCCACCCTCGCGTATTTGTGAAAGTAATTGTCTTTCAGTCATGGAGAAGTAAGCATACATTTCGGATATATCGGCAACGGTAGTCAGCGGAGTAGCTACGGAAGGGCTCACCAAACTACCTACACGGTAGGGGATGCTACCTACTACGCCATCGCTGGGGCTGGTTACACTAGTATACGACAGATTGTTTTTGGCGTTTACTAATTGTGCTTCAGCTTGTGCCAATTGTGCTTTTGTTTGTGCCAGTTGATTCTCTGCCATCTGCAAATCGTAGTTGCTGATGATGTTCTTTTTGTTCAGCTCGCGCTTGTTGTTTACGGTAAGTTCTTGCGTGTTTACGGCAGCTTTAGCTGTTTCAACAGCAGCTTTGGCTGAGTTCACGGCAGCTTGATATTGTACGGGATCAATGCTGAACAACACTTGCCCCTTACGTACTACTGAACCTTCGTCTACATGCAACTTGGTGATGAAACCGCTTACCATGGGGCGGATTTCGACATCTTGTTTACCTCTGATTGTAGCCGGATAACTGTTCGTTAAGTTGGCAGTGGTTGTTTCCACTGTAATCACTGCAAATTCGGGCGCTTTACCCGTACTTTTGTCACTTTGTCCGCAACTGAACAGTGACAGGCAACATGCCAATAAAATCAATCTACTCTTCATACTTGTAATTATTCTCTGTCTTTTGGTTTATTTTTTCGTCTTGATAAAAAAGGTTTTTCATGTCTTGTCATAGTTTGGATAATACGGAGGACAAAGGGGAAAACTAAAAGCACTCTTCGGGTTTTCCGGTTGCAAAATTATCTATTTTTGAACAGATTAGTTCTATTTGCGTCTATTTTTAACTATGTTTCATATATACCTTATATATACCGTTGGCGGAATTAATTTCTTTCGATACGGTTATAAGGGAAAGTTGACAAGGAAACGAACTGACGAGGTAACAAGATTCCATGCGGCATAGGAGCATTGCGCAGCCTCTTGCCCTTTCGTCTCCTTGTTAACTTGTTTCCTTCCTTTCCGATTTTTATCCATAACCGGTGCTATATTCCCATTACGATTGAAGCTATTTCCCATTACGACTGAAGCCACTTCCCATTACGACTGAACTAGTGTTCCACTACGACTGATTGTTGTGAAATACTAAGTGTATTGTCACACAGGTAGTTGCCTGTTCTTACAGGACTTCTCTTAACTGTCTTTCCCCCATATCCTCCTTATTGAACCTTTCCTTAGTTTTATCTGTTTTTACTGTCTTATAGCTCTTTTTTGATTAAAATACTGTAAAGCATTCTGTTTATTAAGGGATAACCTTTATTTTTGCAGCATATTACGTAATAAATATTTAGATATGAAGTCTCTTTTCAATCGTCTGGCAGGTGTTGCCGTCGTTGCTGCCGTGCTTTATTCCTGTGCCAGCATCGGTCGTCCGGAGGGTGGTGCTATTGATGAAACCCCTCCACGCTTCGTAGGCAGTACGCCTGCGCCGGGTGCGCTTAATAATAACCGGAAGAAAGTTACGATTGAATTCGATGAATTCATCAAACTTGAGAAACCAGGGGAGAAGATTGTGATTTCTCCGCCTCAGGTGCAGCAACCGGAGATAAAGGCGAATGGGAAGAAGGTGGTAATCACTTTAAAAGATACTCTCAAACCGAATACTACTTATTCGATAGATTTCTCGGATGCTATTCAGGACAATAATGAAGGTAATCCGTTGCCTGATTTCGGGTTTACTTTCTCTACGGGTTCCGTTATCGACTCGATGGTTGTTTCCGGTACCGTGCTGAATGCAGCCAATCTGGAACCGGTGAAAGGCATGCTGGTAGGTATGCATTCCAATCTGGCCGATTCAGCCTTTACTACGATACCTTTTGAACGCGTAGGCCGTACCGATAGCCGCGGGCGTTTCACAATCCGGGGTGTTGCTCCGGGCGAATACCGTATCTATGGATTGCAAGATGCTGACCAGAACTTCTATTATAGTCAGCCCACTGAGATGATTGCTTTCGAAGATTCCCTGATCATTCCTGCCATGGATGAACGGATACGTTTTGATACACTCTGGAAAGATTCTCTGACGATAGATACGATCATGGAGAGGACTTATACCCATTATTCTCCCGACGATGTCATATTACGCTGTTTCAAAGAACGGATTTTATCGCAACGTCTCATCAGGAGCGAACGTCCCGAGTCCCGGAAATTCTCTTTCTATTTCTCTACCCAAGCAGACAGCCTGCCGTTGTTGAAGGGACTGAATTTCGATGAAACCGACGCTTTCATCGTGGAGAAACCTACCGGACGTATTGATACCCTTCATTATTGGATAAGAGATTCTCTGATCTATAAGATGGATACTCTGAAGATGAGTCTCACTTATCTGTATACGGATACGCTCAATCAGTTGGTACCGCGTACGGATACCCTGAGACTTGTATCGAAGATCCGGCCTAAGTCCGAGAAAGAACTTGAGAAGGAACGCGAAAAGAAAGAAAAGGAACTGGAAAAGGCCCGGAAGAAAGCTGAAAAAGAGGGCAAGGAGTATGTAGAACCGACAGTCTTCTTACCCGTTGACGTATATGCGCCGGGTACGATGGATATCTACGACTATATCTCTCTTACATTTACTGAACCGCTGGCAACTATTGCTGATGGGACCATCCATCTGAAGCAGAAGGTAGACAGTCTGTGGAATGATGTCCCTTACGATTTTGTTCCGGACTCGCTGAATCTGATGCGCTATAATATTTATGCAGATTGGGTGCCCGGTGAAAGCTATGCTTTTGAAGTGGACTCGACGGCTTTCCATGGAATATATGGCCTTTTCACCGATAAGATAAAGAAAGAGTTTAAGGTGAAGAAACCTGAAGAGTACGGGCAGATTTTCTATAATGTGACGGGAGCGGACTCAATTGCCTTTGTAGAATTGCTGGACGGACAGGATAAGGTGGTACGTACGGTGCCGGTTGTCGGCGGTAAGGCGGATTTCTACTTCCTGAATCCCGGCAAGTATAGTGCGCGCCTCATAAATGATACGAATGGAAACGGTGTGTGGGACACCGGAAAATACGAAGACAAACGGCAACCGGAGAAAGTGTACTACTATCCTCAGGTGATAGAACTGAAAGCTAATTTCGACCTGACACAGGATTGGAACATACATGAAAGGCCACTGGATAAGCAGAAACCGGATGAACTCAAAAAACAAAAACCAGATGAAGACAAGAAAAAGAGAAACCAGAATAACCGCAGTTCCGGCAATAGCCGGTAAGCGCGGATGGGTGTTTTGCCTGTTGGGAGCGCTGTTACTTACGATGATGTCCACGCCTGCCAAGGCACAATGTACGGCTCAGAATACCGCGTTTCAGTCCGGCGAGCACGTGATGTACGATTTATATTTTAACTGGAAGTTTATCTGGAAGAAGGTGGGGCTGGCAAGTCTGACCACCTTCTCCACTACTTATCAGTCGCAACCTGCTTACCGTTTCAATTTGCTTTCGGTAGGAAGTAAAAAGACCGATTTCTTCTTTAAGATGCGTGATACGCTGACTTGCTATGTCAGCGAAAAGCTGGAGCCGCTCTACTTCCGTAAAGCGGCCGAAGAGGGGGACCGCTATACGGTGGATGAAGCTTGGTTTTCATATAAGGATGGTGTGTCCAACGTAAAGCAGAGGCGTATCTGGCACAATCCGGTCCGCGATCCGCAAGAGATGGAATACAGTGACAGCCGTTGCATCTTCGATATGTTGAGCATTCTGGCGCAGGCGCGTTCTTACGATCCTAACGACTATAAAGTTGGAGACCGTATTTTATTCCCTATGGCCACCGGACGCAAGGTAGAAGAGCAAACGCTGATTTACCGGGGCAAAGAAGATGTAAAAGCCAATAATGACACGATTTATCGTTGCCTCGTATTCTCTTTTGTAGAATATAAGAAGGGAAAGGAAAAAGAAGTGATTACTTTCTTTATTTCGGATGATAAGAATCATCTCCCGATCCGTCTGGATATGTATCTTAACTTCGGGTCGGCAAAGGCTTTCCTGAAGAGCGTACAAGGAAATCGTTATCCGATGACGTCGGTGGTAAAGAAGAAATGAGATAGCTACGAGCTACAAGCTGAACGGTAGCGGATCCCCTTTTCTGAATACGCTGGACTCGAATGTAGCAATCAGTTTTCCGTCCTGGTTCGTGATATCTATCTGGTAATATCCGGTAGTACGTCCGATGTACCGTTCGCGTGCTTCGGCATACAGCGTGTCACCCGGTCCGCTGGCACGTAAAAAAGTGATATTGGAAGACAGGGAGAAAGCCAGTGCGCCATGTGAATTGGCAGCGGCAGCCAGTGCCAGGTCGGCAAGGGTGAAGATGGCTCCGCCTTGGGTGCGGCGTCCTGCGTTAAGATGATTCTCTGTGATGGCGAGGCATGCTTTACTATATCCTTCGCGCACTTCCAGTAGTTCTACTCCGGTTTGTTCTGCAAAGAGATCCTTCTTGAAAAATTCTTGTGGGGTCATGTTTTCGATATGGTTAAAAAGTTCAATCTGTATGATTTATGTGCAAATGTAACAATATTACCCTTTTCCTGTATAATTTAGGAGGGTCTTTTCTGTAAAACTGCGCTACTTTTGCTGACGAAAGAATACGAAACTTTAATAAACAAATCATTATTATGAAAACAATCCTCACAACATTGGGAATATCCCTCCTTGTTTTGGCGGGTTGCACGAGTCAGAAGCAGGCCGAGGGCAACTTTATCCAAGAGAATATTGATAATGCGGTGGCGCAGGAGACCATTCAGACCGACATTATCGAAAAGTCAGGGAAAATTCTGAATCCAAGAACTATCAACAAAGACGGTAGCATTGTCTATGTACCCATTGATGACTGGTGTTCCGGTTTCTTCCCCGGAAATATCTGGTATACGTATGAGTTGACCGGTGATAAGAAATGGTTGCCGCTGGCTGAGAAGTATACAGAAGCGCTGGATTCCGTGCAATACCTGACCTGGCATCATGATGTGGGCTTTATGATTGGCAGTAGCTATCTGAACGGATATCGTTTTGCCGGTAAAGAAGAGTACAAGCCTGTGATTATTCAGGCGGCTAAGTCTCTTTCTACCCGTTTCCGTCCGGCGGCAGGCGTACTTCAGTCCTGGGATGCCGATAAAGGCTGGCAGGCAGAACGCGGTTGGAAATGCCCGGTTATTATAGATAATATGATGAATTTGGAACTGTTGTTCGAAGCTTCCAAGCTTTCAGGCGATTCCACTTATTATAATATTGCCGTGAAGCATGCCGATACCACCATGAAGAACCATTTCCGTGCCAATAACAGCTGTTATCACGTAGTGGATTATGATCCCGTAACAGGTGAGGTACGTAAGAAACAAACCGCACAGGGTTATGCTGACGAATCCGCCTGGGCACGCGGACAGGCATGGGCCATTTACGGATATACCATGTGCTACCGCTATACCCACGATCAGAAGTATCTTGATATGGCTGAAAAGATTTATAACTTTATCTTCAATAACCCGAACCTGCCGGAAGACCTTGTACCGTATTGGGACTTTGATGCTCCCAACATTCCGAACGAACCGCGTGACGCTTCGGCTGCTGCATGTACGGCATCTGCTTTGTACGAGTTGAGTACATACATTCCCGGCAAAAACTATAAGGAAACAGCAGATAAGATTATGGAAAATCTCGGCTCTCCGGCTTATCGTGCAGAAGTGGGCACAAACGGTAATTTCATTCTGATGCACTCTGTAGGCAGTATTCCTCATGGTGCTGAGGTTGATGTTCCGTTGAATTATGCGGACTATTACTTCCTGGAAGGAATTATGCGCAAAAGAGATCTGGAATCAAACAAGAAGCTGTTTTAATTCACATGCTGAAACTATAAATGATAATTTAGGGGCGTAGCGCCCTGGCAAAGTTTCCATTCGGTGTGATAGCAACAGTATCTCAATTCTCCTCCTCCCCGGAGGAGGAGTACCCCAACAGGGGGAGGTGGTAGGTTAAATAATAAATACCTATTAATCATAGCACTAAGGTATTCTTTCCCACCTACCACCCCGCCCTCTGGGCACCCCTCCTCCGAGGATGAGGGGAATTTAGATACTCCGAGTATTTCACCGATAAATTCCCATTTATAATTTCAACGTAATTTAATAAGAATAAAATGATAAATCGGTTTAGTTTGTTTTTGGGAGGCTTGGGCCTGTTTGCCCTGCAAGGCTGCAAAACTCAGCAGGAAGAGCAGGCACAACTTCCGAATGTTATTTATGTCTTCCCCGACCAGTACCGTAATCAGGCTATGGAGTTCTGGGGACAGGATGGTTTTCGCGACAAGGTGAACTTCCGCAATGATCCGGTGCATACGCCTAACTTGAATGGTTTTGCCCGTGAAGCGCTGGTGTTAAGTTCTGCCCAAAGTAACTGTCCGTTGAGTAGCCCTCATCGGGGTATGTTGCTGACGGGGATGTATCCCAATAAAAGCGGAATACCTTTGAACTGTAATTCAAACCGGCCTATCAGTTCCCTGCGTGCCGACGTGGATTGTATAGGTGATGTATTCAATAAATCCGGATATGACTGCGCTTATTTTGGTAAGTTACACGCTGACTTTCCTACACCGAACGATCCGCAACGCCCCGGTCACTATGTAGAAGATCGCATACCTGCCTGGGATGCCTATACGCCGAAAGAGCGTCGTCACGGTTTCAACTATTGGTACTCTTACGGTACTTTTGATGAACATAAGAATCCCCATTACTGGGATGCGGATGGAAACCGTCATGATCCGAAAGAATGGTCACCGTTGCATGAATCTAAGATGGTGGTTTCCTATCTGAAGAACGAAGGAAATGTGCGTGATCCGAAGAAACCTTTCTTTATAATGGTGGGTATGAATCCGCCCCACAGTCCGTACCGTTCATTGAACGATTGCATGGAAAAAGATTTCAACCTGTACAAAGATCAGCCTCTGGACAGCCTTCTGATCCGTCCTAATGCAGATAAGAAGCGTGAGAAGGCAGAGAGCGTTCGCTACTACTTTGCCTCCGTTACCGGTGTGGACCGTGCCTTCGGACAGATCCTTGAAACACTGAAAGAACAGGGCTTGGATAAGAATACGATTGTGATCTTTGCTTCCGACCATGGTGAAACAATGTGTAGCCAGTTCACGGATGATCCGAAGAATTCTCCTTATTCCGAATCTATGAATATACCGTTCCTGGTACGTTACCCCGGCCATATCCAGCCGCGTGTAGACAATCTTCTGATGTCTGCGCCGGATATAATGCCGACCGTTTTGGGACTGTGTGGTTTGGGTGATTCCATTCCGTCTAATGTGCAGGGACGCAACTGGGCACCTCTTTTCTTCGATGAAAAGGCGGAAATTGAACGTCCCGGTGGTGCTTTGTATATCCAGAACTTGGACGGAGAAAAAGATGCGGATGGTAAAGTACAGACTTACTTCCCTTCTTCAAGAGGATATAAGACGGCACGCTATACTTTGGCTTTCTATATTGATAAGAAAAACCATAAGCTGAAGAAAAGCCTGTTGTTTGATGATGAAAAGGACCCTTATCAGATGAATAATCTTCCGTTGGAAGAAAATAAAGAAATCGTTGCAGAACTTTGCCGTGAGATGGGCAAGGAGTTGAAGGCGATAGATGATCCTTGGTATAAGGAACGTATTCTTTCCGACATGATACCTTACTAAAACTCTCTTTTCTAAATGAAGCTGCCTCCCTCGATTCGCTTGAATCGGAGGGAGGCAGCCTTTTTTATAGGGTAGTGGAGCTTATTTATTCAACTTCCACTCGCAACCGTCTTTACCGTCTTTTATCTCAAAACCGAGTGCTGTAAGTTCATTGCGGATCTTATCACTGGTAGCCCAGTCCTTATTGGCTTTGGCCTTCATGCGCTCTTCCAGTAACATATCTACTACTTTACCGAAAGCAACTTCACGCTCTTCATTGGAATTGTTTTCTTCTTTCAGTCCCAGAATGTCGAAGCAGAAGAGATGGAAAGTTTCTTTCAGCTCTTTCAGATCATCGGCAGTGATGGTGTCGTTGCCTGCAATGATGTTGTTAATCATTCTGGCTCCGTCGAAAAGATGGGCAATGACTATCGGGGTATTCAAGTCATCATTCATGGCTTCATAGCACTTCTCACGCACTGCTTTCACATCTACGCTGGAAGTGGCGGACGGAGTGATCTTTTCCAGTCCGTTCACGGCATCCATCATTCGGGTTAATCCCTTTTCCGCTGCTTGCAAGGCTTCGTTGCTGAAGTCTACCGTGCTGCGATAGTGAGCTTGCAGGATGAAGAAGCGGATGGTCATCGGACTATATGCTTGTGTCAGCAACTTATGTGTGCCGTTGAAGAACTCGTCCAGATTGATGAAGTTTCCGTAAGACTTACCCATCTTCTGTCCGTTGATGGTGATCATATTGTTGTGCATCCAGTAATGTACCATATCATTACCTTGTGATGCAACCGATTGAGCAATCTCACATTCGTGGTGAGGGAAGATAAGATCCATACCACCACCGTGAATATCGAAATGTTCGCCGAGGTATTTCTTACCCATGGCCGTACATTCGGCATGCCATCCCGGGAAACCGTCGCTCCATGGAGAGGGCCAACGCATGATATGCTCCGGTTGGGCACATTTCCATAAGGCGAAGTCGGCGGGGTTATGCTTTTCAGCTTGTCCGTCCAGTTCGCGGGTGGTGTTCAGTACGTCATCCAGATTGCGGCCGGAGAGTTTTCCGTAATGGTAATCTTTATTGTATTTCTCTACATCGAAGTAAACAGAGCCTTCACTGACGTATGCATAGCCATTCTTCAGGATCTCTTTCACCAGCTCTATCTGCTCGATGATGTGTCCCGAAGCGTGCGGTTCGATACTGGGTGAAAGTACGTTCAGCGCTTCCATTGCCTTGTGGTAACGGTTGATGTAGTATTGCGCCACTTCCATCGGCTCCAATTGTTCCAGTCGTGCTTTCTTGGCTATTTTGTCTTCTCCGTCGTCAGCGTCATGTTCCAGATGGCCTACATCGGTGATGTTGCGGACATAACGTACCTTATATCCCAAGTGGGTAAGGTAGCGGAAAAGCAAGTCGAAAGTAATGGCAGGACGTGCATGTCCCAAGTGCGCGTCACCGTAAACGGTAGGACCGCAGACATACATACCTACATGTGGAGCGTGCAGTGGCACGAATAGCTCCTTTTTCCTATCTAAGGTGTTGTAAATTGTCAGTTGATGTTCCATAACGTTTGAGTTTTAGTTTTTTAAAGAGCACAAAGTTACAACAATTTCATAAGATAATAAGTTCTTTTATTCTTTTTCTTGTTGATATCCAAGAAGGGGAAGCGGCTATCGGATAAATTTATTCCTCCTCTTCAGGGACGGGATTCTGTAGTTGAAAACGTTCTGCCAGGTAGAGTAGCATCTCTGCGGACTGTTTTACCTCTGTCTGAGCGGGTGCAGGGCGACTGTTGAATGCGAACAGCATATATTTCGGCCCCATGGCAAATGAAGCGAATAGTTTCCCTGTAAGGAAACCTTTTATTTCTTCAAATAATTCATCTGTAGTTCGTTCTTGTGTATCATGATAAGGCAATAGGAGTATGAGATCGCCTTTTGCTACTGCCACGGTGGTTGAATTTTCCTTTTCTTCGAATAGTGCATGAAACTCTTTTTGATGGTAGCGAAAAGTATAAGATACCGGAGAAGTACGTTTGACATTCTCAGTTTCGACAAGAGAGGCAATGAACTTTTGTAAAAGGAAATTGATCTTTCGGAGATTTTTATACCATCCGAAATAAGCTAATACCCAAGTGAGGGGGACAACAAATGTTGCCGGACAGGTCATTGAGAAGATGATTACATCGAACAGGGTCATTGTTTGTTCTGTACTTCCGGACAGGGTATCGATTATGAACCTGATGAGCCCGAATACTAATATGGCGAGACTTGCCATAGCGCTAAGGCTGAGTGAAAGCATCAGTACGTCTCGTGTCATCTGCCAGAGGCTGGAATAGACACGTTGCCCTTCCATGTCATTTTTTAGTAGTGAGAGGGATTTCTTCCAAGTGATATGATCACAGATATAGTAGTTCATTGGCGTTGTTGTTTTTAAAGGTAGCAAATGTAGTGATTTTCTTTTTCCTTTGTTACTTTTGCACCCATGAAATCAAAGAAGCGTGTATTGTTAGGCATGAGTGGAGGTACAGATAGTTCTGTTGCCGCCATGCTGTTGCAAGAGGCCGGTTATGAAGTAACCGGTGTGACGTTTCGTTTCTATGATTCGGAAGGCTTTGAAGAATCTTTGGATGATGCCCGTAATCTCGCTTCCCGCCTGAATATCCCGCACATCATCTATGATGCCCGCGAATTATTCCGTGAACGCATTATCCGCTATTTCGTAGATGAATATCTTTCCGCCCGTACCCCTGTTCCCTGTACTCTCTGTAACAATGAACTGAAATGGCCGTTGCTGGTAAAGATTGCCGATGAAATGGGCATTTATTGGATTTCTACCGGACACTACGTACGTAAAGTTTTCCGGGATGGCTATTACTTTATAGCCCCGGCTGCCGACCGTGATAAGGATCAGACTTTCTTCCTCTGGGGACTGCAACAGAACATTTTGGAACGTATGCTCCTTCCAATGGGTGACCGGACTAAAAATGAAGTGCGTGCCTATGCTGCCAAGCGTGGCTTTGAACGGACGGCAACAAAGAAGGACAGTATCGGTGTATGCTTCTGCCCGATGGATTACCGTTCTTTCTTGCAGCGTGAAGTTCGGCAGAATGCTTTGCCGGGAAAAGGACAATTTCTCGATGAAAGCGGGACTTTTTTAGGTTGGCACGAAGGATACCCCTTCTATACGATTGGCCAGCGCAGAGGATTGGGTATTCATCTGAACCGTCCTGTTTTCGTAAAAGAGATACATAAAGAGAGGAATGAAGTGATACTTGCGCCTCTGGCTTCTCTTTACAAAGAGGAAATGCTGCTGAAAGACTGGAATATTGTAGATACTTCCCGTTTACTGAATTCCGGGGATGTCATTGTCAGGATTCGCTATCGGAAGCAAGCTAATCATTGCACTGTCAGTATAACGGCAGAGAATCTCTTGCATGTGCAGTTGCTCGAACCACTGGAATCCATTGCTTCCGGACAGGCTGCGGCATTTTATGATGAGGCAGGTCTGTTGCTGGGAGGAGGTATCATCCTGTGATTTCCGTACAATCATTCTTTTATTTGTTTCTGAACAAAAAATAGTTTACTCTGTTTGAAATAGAAAGACGTCTTTGTTTTACGGAACAATTAAAACGAATAACAGTATGAAACGTATATATTTGATGATACTATTTGCCGCTTTGGCAACAATCGTCTCTGCCCAAACGGACGATAAGGGATATAAAGAAGGAGCTTGGGTACTGAAAGGTGTGACAGGTATAAATATGTCGCAGACTGCAATGGCAAACTGGTCGGCCGGTGGTGAGAATTCTATCGCCGGAAATGCTTACCTGAATGGTTCACTGACACATAAGAGCGGAAACTGGCTATGGGTGACGAACCTGGTGCTGGATTATGGCCTTTCGAAAACCAAATCTCAAGGGATGAGAAAGAGTTCCGATAAGATAGGATTATCTACCCAGTTGGGCTATGCAGCCACTAAAGTTTGGTATTATACGCTTATGGCCGACTTGAATACTCAATTTGCCAAAGGATATAATTATCCGGACAAGAGCCACTATATATCTAACTTCTTTGCTCCCGCCTATTCTAATGTGGCATTGGGTATGGAATATCGTCCGAAGAGTAATTATTCTATATTCCTTTCACCTGTCTCCACAAAGATGACCTTTGTGAGCGATGATTATCTTTCTGATTTAGGTTCTTTTGGTGTTGATCCGGGGGATCACTTTAAGATCGAAGCCGGAGCTTTTCTGAAAGCCCGTGCAGAGCTGCCTGTCATGGAAAATGTGAATCTGATTACTACAGCTGATTTCTTCACTCCCTATAATAAAGACTTTGGTAATGTGGATGTCAACTGGGATGTGCTCATCAGTATGAAGATCAATAAAGTGCTATCAGCAACCCTGAATATGACACTGAAGTATGATAATGATGTGAAAACCTTTAATGATGAGGGAGTTGAAAGAGGGCCGAAGGTACAGTTCAAAGAGATATTGGGTATCGGATTGGCTTATAATTTCTGATAGCCTGAGGGCGACTGTTGGTTTCTCGGCGTGAAACTACTTGTTTCTCGGTGTGAAACTCATTGTTTCAAGGCATGAAACTACTTGTTTCAAGGCATGAAACAGTTGGTTTCAAGTAATGAAACAGTGAGTTTCAAGGCATGGAACAAAAATGAAAAAGGCCGCATCGGTTTTGTCTGATGCGGCCTTTCTTATTTATTATCGTATTGTCCTATGTTATTGCAGGAATCAGTTGTTTAGTTCCAGCATTTCCTCGATATATTCCCTGGTATTGCTGAGGCGAGGAACTTTGTGTTGTCCACCCAATTTTCCTTTTTGTGCCAGCCAGTCATGGAATAGGTCTTTGCGGGCAACAATCACCTCCAGAGGTTGCAGGGCAATGTTCTTCTGTCGTTTTGCTTCATAATCGGAATTCACTTCTTTCAGTGTATCATCCAGTATTTTGGCAAAATTCTCTATACTGTCCGGTGCCTGTACAAACTCAATCAACCATTGGTGACGGCATTTAGCGTTGGCATCCATAAATACAGGAGCAGCCGAATAATCGGAAATCAATGCTCCGGTAGCCTCGCAAGCCCTTGCCAAACCTTTTTCCGCATTATCCACAATCAATTCTTCACCGAAAGCATTGATGAAATGCTTGGTACGTCCGGTGATGACGAATTTATATGGATCCTTTTGCGTGAACTTCACGGTGTCTCCAATCATATAGCGCCACAAGCCCGCAGAGGTAGAGATGACCAATGCATAATTCTTGTCCACTTCCACTTCTTCCAGGCAGTAGATGCGGGGATTCTCTTTACTTACATCTTCCAATGGGATGAACTCATAGAATATACCGTAGTCGATCATCAACAGCATGGACGGATCATTCGGATCGTTTTGCGTACCGAAATACCCTTCGGAAGCATTGTACGTTTCTACATAATGCATTTTGGGTGATCGGATCACTTCTTTATATTGTTCGCGGTAAGGGGTGAAAGCAACGCCTCCATGGAAGAAGACTTCCAGATTGGGCCATATTTCTTCCAGCGATTGTTTACCGGTCTTTTCAAGAATACGCTTAATGAGTACTAACATCCATGAAGGGACGCCCGAAAGGTTTGTTACATCTTTTGATACGGCACTGTTGGCGATTGCTTCTATCTTCTTTTCAAAGTCGCTCATAAGAGCAATTTTCTTGCTCGGAACGCGGACGCAGTTCACTAACGGATGTATATTTTGTATCAGGATAGCAGAAAGATCGCCTACAAGTCCGTGTCTGGAGTTGAGGTTGGGGCTGTGGCTTCCACCTAAAATCAAACCTTGTCCGGAGAAAAAGCGGCTGTCAGGATTCTGACCCAGATAGAGGGCGACCGCATCTTTACCGCCTTGATAATGTGTGTCATTCAATGCTTCTTTGCTGACGGGCAGGAACTTACTTTTATCGTTCGTTGTGCCCGAGGACTTGGCAAACCAGCGTATCTCCGAAGGCCAGAGCAGGTTTTGTTCTCCTGCACGCAGGCGTTCCACATACGGCTTTACCTCTTCGTAAGTCTGTATGGGCAGTCTGTTTCTAAAGTCTTCATAAGTATGAATGCTTTTATAATCATATTTCTTTCCCCATTCCGTATTTTCTGCCATGCGCACTAAGCGGTCAAGAACTCGGTGTTGAAGTTCTCCAGCGCGGTTAGCATAGAAGTCTATTTTTTTCAGGCGAGGGGCAAAATACACCTTATCCAGCAATGTTGTGATATTCATCTCTCTCAGTTAAAACTATTTTGTTGCGCAAAAATAATCTTATTTATCGGCTTCTCTATCTTTTTTCTCTTTTTTTTCTATCTTTACGGACGTATTCAGTTGACAAGCTAACAAGTTGACCAGTTGACAAGAGGAATAGACAACTTTCCTTGTTTCCTGAACCTCGTTAACTTGTCCCCTAAAAAAAGAATTGTTATGAGAATCGGTATTTTGACTTCGGGGGGCGATTGTCCCGGCATCAATGCCACCATTCGTGGAGTGTGCAAAACTGCAATCAATCATTACGGGATGGAAGTTGTGGGCATTCATAGTGGCTTTCAGGGGTTGCTTACCAAAGATGTGGAGTCGTTTACTGATAAATCTTTGTCCGGTTTGCTGAATCAGGGCGGCACAATGCTCGGCACTTCCCGCGAGAAACCTTTCAAGAAGAATGGCGTAATGTCTGATGTCAATAAACCGGCATTGATAGAGCAGAATATCAAGGAATTAGGATTGGATTGTGTGGTGTGCATCGGTGGTAACGGTACGCAGAAGACTGCTGCCAAGCTGGCTGCCATGGGACTGAACATCGTATCTGTGCCTAAGACTATCGACAATGATATCTGGGGAACGGATTTCTCCTTCGGATTTGATTCGGCTGTAAGCATTGCCACGGATGCCATTGACCGCCTGCACTCTACTGCCAGCTCGCACAAGCGGGTGATGGTGATCGAGGTAATGGGGCATAAGGCCGGCTGGATTGCGCTATATTCCGGTATGGCAGGTGGCGGTGATGTTATCCTGATACCCGAGATTCCTTATAATATCCATAATATAGGTGAGACTATTCTGAACCGCCTGAAGAAAGGAAAACCTTATTCCATCGTGGTGGTTGCCGAAGGCATACAGACCGATGGCCGGAAACGTGCCGCTGAGTACATTGCCCAGGAGATAGAGTACGAAACAGGTATTGAAACCCGCGAAACTGTGCTTGGCTATATCCAGCGGGGAGGTTCGCCCACACCTTTCGACCGGAATCTGTCTACCCGTATGGGTGGACATGCTACGGAACTGATTGCAACAGAACAGTTTGGCCGGATGATTACGTTGAAAGGGGATGAGATTTCGTCTGCGCCACTGGAGGAAATTGCAGGGAAGTTGAAACTGGTGACGGAGGATAATGATCTGGTTGTTCAAGGGCGCCGGATGGGAATTTGTTTCGGCTGATAATGATGTGGGCGAAGGCTATTCGCCCTTACATTCGTCCGTTTCAGGATTTTCTACAGACAGAATCGTTTTTTGATTCTCTTCAATCAGAGTCTCCTCTGTGAGTTCATTTGTCTCTTCTGTATTCTCAGACAAATGATTCTGCGCTTTTGTGGCTTCTATTTGTTCTTTGAATGCAGCATCATCCTTTATTTTCTTCAAGGCAGCCTGTGCGGCATTCTGCTGAGACTCCTTTTTAGAGTAACCGGTTCCTTTTCCGGCCGAAATACCTTCTATGCGGATTTCGGTATGAAACATGGGGTTATAATCTTCATCAAGGAATTGCTCGATAAGCTCAAATGAAACCTCAACTTTGCTTTTTTGGCTCCATTCAATCAGCTTTGATTTGAAGTTGACCTCTTTGCGCGACATCTTGTCGAGGTCAATGTAATTATTGAATATCTTTTCTTCCATGAACCGCTTGCAGCGCTCGTAGCCCTGATCCAGATAGATGGCACCGATAAATGCTTCAAAAGCATTTCCGTACATATAACTATTGTGCGAGGAAGAACGGGTGGAATATTTTACCAGCTTGTCCAGTCCTATTTCTACTGCCAGCTTATTCAGAGTTTCCCGTTGCACGATTTTGGAACGTGTATTTGTGAGAAAACCTTCGCGACGGCCTTCGAAATGCTTATAGACAATATCTCCCACGATGGCGTCAAGAATGGCGTCACCCAGGAACTCCAGTCGTTCATTATTCAAAGGGCGTCCCTTTTCTGAGCGGATGGAGGTAGATTTGTGCAACAAGGCCTGCTGGTAGAGCTGGATATTGCGGGGATAGAATCCCAGGATCTTATAAAAACAAAAATAAGACTCTTTGTCCTTACGGAATAAGAGCCTTATTTTGTCTATTTGATTACGTAACACGACTGATTATTCTGCGTATTTCTTAAAAATAACACATGCATTATGACCGCCAAATCCAAATGTATTGGACAGAGCTACGTTCACTTCGCGTTCTTGGGCTTTGTTGAACGTAAGGTTAAGGTCATAGTCGATGTTTTCGTCGTTATCACCCTCTTCGTGGTTGATAGTCGGAGGTACGATGCCATTCTTGATCGCAAGAATACTTGCAATGGCTTCTACCGCACCGGCAGCGCCCAGCAAATGACCAGTCATGGATTTTGTTGAACTGATGTTCAATTCAAATGCATGTTGACCAAATACTTCTTTAATAGCTTTAGCTTCCGATATATCACCTACGGGAGTAGAAGTACCGTGTACATTGATATAATCTACTTCCTCGGGGCTCATCTCGGCATCTTCCAACGCATTTCTCATTACTAACTTGGCTCCAAGTCCTTCTGGATGAGAAGCGGTCAGATGGTGAGCGTCGGCAGACATTCCTACACCGGCAACTTCAGCATAAATCTTAGCACCACGTGCTTTGGCATGTTCCAGTTCTTCAAGAACCAGGCAACCGCCACCTTCACCCATCACGAATCCGTCACGGCTTGCGCTGAACGGACGAGATGCAGTTGTAGGAGATTCATTGCGTGTCGATAATGCATGCATAGCATTGAAACCGCCTACACCGCCAACGGTGATTGCTGCTTCCGAGCCACCACTCACAATAACGTTGGCCTTGCCCAAACGAATCAGGTTGAAGGCATCAGCTATAGCGTTCGTGGAAGTAGCGCATGCAGAACAGGTTGCATAGTTGGGACCGTGGAAACCATACATAATAGAAATCTGTCCGGCAGCAATATCCGAAATCATCTTGGGGATGAAGAACGGATTGAACTTAGGGCCGTTTTCTTTACCGGTCAAGGCATAGTTACTTACCTCTTCCTCGAATGTACGGATACCACCGATACCGGCGCCAAAGATGACACCAATTCTGTTTAAATCCTCATTTTCGATGTCAAGACCGGAATCTTCAACCGCTTCTTTTGCGACCGCGATGGCATATTGTGTATACAAGTCCATCTTGCGGGCTTCTTTGCGGTCGATATATTGGGTAGCTTCGAAGCCTTTCACTTCGCAGGCAAATTGGGTCTTGAAAAGGGAAGCATCGAAATGAGTAATAGGTCCTGCTCCACTAACCCCATTCACAAGGTTTTCCCAAAAATCGGAAACATTGTTGCCAATAGGGGTAATGGCGCCAAGACCTGTTACTACAACTCTTTTTAATTCCATATTAAATTGATGGATAGGATTACTTAGCGTGTTCTTCGATGTAAGAAACGGCATCGCCTACAGTACCAATCTTTTCAGCTTGGTCATCCGGAATAGAGATACCGAATTCCTTTTCGAATTCCATGATAAGTTCTACAGTGTCAAGAGAATCAGCTCCTAAATCGTTAGTGAAGCTAGCTTCGTTAGTAACTTCTGATTCTTCAACGCCTAATTTGTCGACGATAATCGCTTTCACTCTTGATGCAATTTCAGACATAACTTTAAGTTTTTAATTAATAATTAGTTTTATTTCTTTAAATTTGCGGGGCAAAGGAATAAATATTTATCGTCACTCGCAAATATTTAGGGAATTAAATGCAATGTTTTGCACATTTTTCACGGTTTTGTGCACTAAAAAGAAGAAATATGAGGAAAAAGATCGCAGTATTAGCATCGGGAAGCGGCACGAATGCCGAAAATATCATCCGTTATTTCCAGGAGAAAAGTTCGGCTTGCGTGGCTTTGGTTTTGACTAACCGTCAGAATGCGTTCGTTTTAGAGCGCTCACGCGGGCTTGGAGTGCCTTACTTCTATTTTTCCAAGGGTGATTGGGAGAGTGGAGTGGCGATTTTATCGGTGCTGCGGGAGCATGATATTGACTTTGTGGTGCTGGCCGGTTTTTTGGCTCGCGTGCCGGATCTTATTTTGTATGCTTATCCCAATAAAATGATAAATATACATCCTTCGCTGCTGCCAAAGTTCGGCGGAAAGGGAATGTATGGCGATCGCGTGCACGAAGCTGTGATTGCTGCCGGTGAGAAGGAAAGTGGCATTACTATTCATTATACTAATGAGCATTATGATGAGGGTGCCATTATTTGCCAGGTGAAATGCCCGGTGCTGCCGGAAGATACTCCTGATGATTTGGCGCATCGCATTCATGCGCTGGAATATGACACTTATCCGAAAGTGATAGAAAAACTGCTTGAATCCGAAGGATAAAACTCTATAGCTTTATCATACCCGGTTCTGTTCTGAGCCGTATCTGCTCCGTGTTATCTCCGTGTCTTATAGTGCGGAGCTGGTACGTACTTGATGCGGGGCTGATACGGAGGTACTATGGAGGATCTACGGAGTTACTATGGAGAATGCTGACTTTTCTCTCCGTAGCGGATAATCTCCTCTTAATTTCTCAAATAGTTCCGGATGCTGTTTTAAGGCTTCACTGTCCCGTCTTGGGTCATACATCTGTAGGTAGACTTCTGTTTCGGTGGTTGCGCTGATAATCGAATTCTCCGGTTCAGGTGGAACAATATGGTAATCAGCCTGTATGCCGAAGTGTTGACAAAGGGAATCCAACGACATGCGGGTGGCATTGGCTTTTCCGTCTGCCGAATATCCGGCAATATGCGGCGTTCCGATGAATACCTTATATAATAAGGTGAGATTAATGTTGGGTTCGTTTTCCCATACGTCAATGACGGCATCTGAGATGAGTCCGTTTTCGAGAGCCTCCAATAAAGCCTTCGTCTTAATAACTTCTCCGCGGGAAGTATTGATGAGGATGGGAGAACGTTTGAGGGAACGGAAGAATGTTTCATCGGCCAGATGGAAAGTTTTATATTTCCCTTCCTTATATAAAGGTACGTGGAAAGTGATAACATCACATTCTTCGGCAAGAAACTGCAAAGAGCAGAAGTCAGTACTTCCTTCTTTCTCTTCTCGTGGCAAATCGTTCAGCAATACCCGCATGCCTAATTCGCGAGCTACTTTAGCCACTTTGATGCCTACATTGCCTACTCCGACAATGCCGATGGTCATTTCTGATAAGTTTTTTCCTTTCAGGAGATTTATTAATAGGAGTGTGGATTGCAGGTATTGCGCCACGGAGGCGGAGTTGCATCCCGGTGCATTGGTCCAGGTTATACCCGCCTCGCGGCAATACTCCGTATCTATATGGTCGAAACCGATTGTGGCTGTGGCAATGAACTGCACCCGGCTGCCTTGCAGTAATTCGCGGTTGCAATGAGTGCGTGTGCGGATTATTAGTGCGTCTGCATCTTTCACTAAAGCAGGGGTGAAGTCTTTCCCGGAGACATATATTACTTCATCGGCTATCTTCCCGATAGCTTCCTTTATAAAAGGTATTTTATTGTCGACAATGACTTTCATGGAATTCTGTTTTTTTTGAATACAGGCAAATTTAGAAATTAATTATATGTATGAAACTATATTTATAGTAATAAAATATAGCTGATTCTATTTTCTTATGAAAGTTGCTTTGATTTGTTAACGTATTCTTCATACGAATCCTTTGATCTTATCTTGTTGAAGGTGTTATGGAGTAGTAAAAATATGAAATAAATAAGGAAGAGAATATTTTGCTTTTGGAGCAAGATGGGAATAAAAAGTAGGGAACGGTTGCTTGTGTGGGAAATATTGCATAACTTTGTATTATTGTATAACTGTAAAGTTCGTTAAGATTATGGCATTTAGTAACCTTTGCAACAGCATTTTTGAGAAGTCAGTCGCGGATTACCACGTAACGGATAGCGTGGATGCGCCGATGAACAATCCTTACGAGTTGAAGACGATCGAGTATTATTTATATTTGAAGAATTGGATTGATGCCGTGCAATGGCATTTTGAAGATATTATACGTGATCCGCAGATTGAACCGAATGCGGCATTAACTTTGAAACGAAGAATAGACAAGTCTAATCAGGATAGAACGGACTTGGTAGAACTGATCGATAGCTATTTCCTGGATAAATATAAAGATGTGAAACCGATGGCGGAGGCTACCATTAATACGGAAAGTCCTGCATGGGCGATAGATCGTCTTTCTATTCTTGCATTAAAGATCTATCACATGCAGAAGGAGGTGGAACGTACGGATACCACTCCCGAACATCATGCTCAATGTCAGGCTAAATTGGACATTCTTCTGGAGCAAAAGCAGGATCTTTCGTCGGCCATTGACCAATTGCTGGATGACATTGAATCCGGAAAAAAATATATGAAAGTATATAAACAGATGAAGATGTATAATGACCCGGCCTTGAATCCGGTGCTTTATGCAAAAAGATAACGAATGGCACGTATCCTCATTATCCGTTTCTCTGCGCTTGGCGATGTAGCCATGACGGTTCCGGTAGTGCATTCGCTGGCAGCCGAATATCCTCAGCACGAAATCATAGTGCTGAGTCGTACTGCATTGCAACCTCTTTTTCTGAAGTTGCCGGAGAATGTAAGCTTTTACGGTGCCGATTTGTCGGGGAAACATAAAGGATTACGAGGATTAAACAGTTTGTATGCAGAATTAAAAGGGCTACATTTTGATTATGTGGCCGATTTTCATGATATACTTCGCGCGAAATACTTACGATGGCGTTTTCGGTTGGACGGCGTGCCTGTAGCTGCAATATGCAAGGGGCGGGCAGGTAAGAAGAAACTGGTTCGCCGTCATCATAAGGTTTTTGAAAAGCAGGAAAGCTCTTTCCGGCGCTATGCTGATGTACTGGAAAAGCTGGGGCTTCCGGTTCAATTGAAGTTCACTTCCATCTACGGAGAGGGGAAAGGTGATTTTTCGCAAATAGAACCGGTGGTAGGACCGAAAGGGAATAATAAATGGATAGGCATTGCTCCTTTTGCTAAACACAAGGGTAAGATCTATCCGATAGAGCAGCAGGAGCGGGTTGTTGCCCATTTTGCCGCAATGCCGGATGTGAAAGTTTTCCTTTTGGGTGGAGGGAAGAGTGAAAAGGAGGTATTTGACCGCTGGACCGCTAAGTACCCTTCCGTCATGTCGTTGATTGGTAGACTGAAAATGGATACGGAATTGAATCTGATGAGTCATTTGGATGTGATTCTTTCCATGGACTCCGCTAATATGCATTTGGCATCTCTGGTCAACGTGCCTGTTGTTTCTGTATGGGGTGCTACGCATCCTTATGCCGGGTTCATGGGCTGGAAACAGTTGCCGTCCAATACGGTGCAGCTTGACTTGTTCTGCCGCCCATGTTCGGTTTACGGGCAGAAGCCTTGCTGGCGTGGCGATTATGCTTGTCTGAGAGAGATAAAACCTGAAGAGATTATTGCGAAGATTGAAGAGAATATAAGGTAAATGATGGATAAATATTTTAGAATGACGGGACCGTCTAAAAAGGTGAAGGCAGAGTAAAATATGAAAATAATAGTAAATCCTGCATACGAATATTTGCGGAAATTTGTAGAAAGCATTCCTGATATCTTTGAAAGTGAGGGGAGGGTGATCTACTCTGGAAGAAACCTCATCAAAGTGATGACGGTGGATGATGGATTGGAGATCAATATAAAACGTTATGGGGTTCCGGCTTTGGTAAATCGGATTGCTTATTCTTTTTTTCGTGCCCCGAAAGGAAGGCGCGCCTTTTCATATCCCGATATACTGCTTCAGAGAGGCTTTGAAACCCCGGTTCCTATCGCTTATATTGAAGAATGTAAGTGGGGCTTGATCAAGTACTCTTATTTTATCAGTCTTCAATCTTCCTATCGAAGAAACTTTTATGAATTCGGCAATGCCGATGTTAACGAATGCAGGGATGTTGTTATAGCCTTTGCCCGTTATACCGCTCGTCTGCATGAATCCGATATTATGCACCGGGATTATTCTCCCGGAAATATTCTGTTCGATAAGATAGATGGTGAATATCATTTTATGTTAGTGGATATCAATCGCATGAGCTTCGGCAAGATCAGTATCGATATGGGGTGTGCCAATTTTGCCCGTTTATGGGGACAGAAAGCCTTTTTTGAATTACTTGCCAGAGAGTATGCACGGGCACGCAATGCTGATGAACAATACTGCGTTGATAAAGTGCTTGCACACCGGAAGAAGTTCTGGATTTATTTTGCCAAGAAACATCAAGTGAAGTATAAACTGGAGCTATAGAGAGAAGTATGCGTATTGTCTTATTCTGTGAAAATAAGTATGCTGTTGATATATTATTGCCTATATATCAGGAAGCGGTAAAGTCGGAGGCGAATCATATCTTGTGGTATGTGCATCTTCCGAAGATCCCGGTTTTCCCACTGGACGGAAAGGTCGTTTACACATATTCGATGCAGGAGGTTTATGATTTTTCTCCGGAAGCTATATTTGTGCCGGGCAACATTGTTCCCTATTATTTACCGGGTGTGAAGATACAGGTTTTTCATGGCTATGCGGCCGAAAAGAAAGATCATTGGATCATTCGTCGCTATTTTGATACCTATTTCACCCAAGGTCCTTTTTTTACGAAAAAGTTTAAGGAATTGGCTGCCGAATATAAAGATTTTGAGGTCGTGGAGACCGGTTGGCCCAAACAAGATTGGATAAAAAATCATTGGCATGATTTTGACCGGGAACGTGAAGAACTGTTGAAACTGCATGGAAAAAGTCAAATTGTATTATATGCGCCTACTTTTTCACCAAGTTTAACATCTCTTCCTGCATTAAAAGAGGCTTTGTTGCATTTAGTAAAGATGAGGGATGTCGTTCTGTTGTTGAAGTTGCATCCGCTGACTAAAAAAGAGTGGGTGGATGAATATAAACAACTGGCAGAACAAGAAGAACACATTATATGGGAAGACGGCTTTAATGTTACGAAGTATCAGTTAATGTCCGATGTCATGATAAGTGACACTTCCTCAACGGTATATGAATTCTTGCTTCTGGGACGTCCGGTAATTACTTATCGCACCATAGCGAAAGACATTTACTGGACTGACATAACGGAAACATCCCAATTGACAGACGCCTTTGAAAGTGTGCAGCATGATGAAAACGCTATTGCGAAAAGACGATGGGTGGTTGATAACTACGATCCGTATCTGGATGGAAATGTAGCCAGGCGAATGCTGGAAGCGGCTGAAGATTATATTCGCCGTCATGGTGTTCCGAGAGAACGGAAGTTGAACCTCTGGAGAAAATATACGAGTATAAAGACGTTCGGAAGGATAAAGAAGTGATGAAAAGTAATGTAGAACTATTAAAAAGCAGGAATATGAAATCTTATGTTTTTCCGGGAAATATAGAAGAGCGGATTCTTCGAATCGCAGGAGAACCTTTTCCGTATATGCGCACTGCTTTGTTTTCTGAAATTGTGAAAGATTCAGAGCGTATGTTGCTGGAGCTGATACATTGTCCAGGCGGGCGTGTTATCTTCTATACTGCTTCAGGAACCGGTGCGATGGATGCTGTGGTTACCAATTATGTTTCCCTGAAAAAGAAAGCTTTTATTATAGCCGGCGGTTCATTCGGCTACCGTTGGAAGAGTCTCTGCGAGTACTATCAGGTTCAGAATGAAGTTTTTGAAGTTCCTTTTGCTCGTGATATTGATTATGCCCAGCTGGAAAATGCTGTGGCTGCTTCGCGTCCGGATGTGTTTTTATGTCAACATCATGAAACCTCTACCGGTCAACTGTTTGATTTAAAGAAAATTTCTGCTATTTGCAGGAAACATAATGTTTCGCTGGTTGTTGATGCTATTAGTTCTTTCTTGTCCGATGATTTGGATATGGAAGAGTTGAATATCGATATCTGTATTACCAGCAGTCAGAAGGGGCTGAATATAGCCCCGGGTTTGTCGTTTCTGTTTCTTTCGCCTAGAATCCTGCAGACTGATTTTTTGCATAAATCTTATTATTTTGATTTTGCTGAGAATCTGAAGAATCTGGAACGCGGTCAGACACCTTACAGTCCGGCCACCAGTTTGTTTATGCAATTGCATGCCCGTTTAAAGGAGAATGTAGTCCTTGGGGTTGACAAAATCATTGCTTCCGTGCGTGCTAAAGCGCTGTATTTTCGTGAGCTGTGCAGGCAGAATGGTTGGGAAGTTCCGGCGGAAGTGCCATCCAATTGCATTACGGGGTTCTTTGTTCGCCAGAATGGAGATATTCTCTTTAATGAATTGTTGAAGCAAGACATATTCATTATGCCGGGTGGTACTCCTTGTTATTTCAGGGTTTCCCATTTGGGAGTTCAAAGTGAAGAGGATCTGGATGATCTGGCAATGAGAATTAAAGAAATAGAATACCGATAAATCTATATAGCATGGAAAGAAAGAAAATCAGAGTATTCACATCCGGTAGTTTTGACCTGTTTCATATCGGTCATCTGAACATATTGGAACGTTCGGCGGCATTGGGCGATGAACTTATAGTCGGCGTAAGCACAGATGAGTTGATACAGCATTACAAGGGAATGCCGCCTATTATTCCCTTTGAACAACGTTTCCGGATTATTTCGTCTTTGAAGTGTGTGACTAAAGCTGTGAAGCAAGTGAAGCTTACTGAGGTGGCACAATTACAGAGAGAAGATATTGATATAGTAACTATAGGGGATGATTGGATAAATAAGTATCTGGAGGGGCTTGAGTGGATGAAGCAACAGCCCGGTAAGGAAGTGGTGTATTTTCCTTATACTCCCGATGTAAGCACTACAGGCATTAAGAAGAAAATAATAGAGAGTACAAGTGAGATTATCAGGGCAGCGCTACAACGTGAGGCTGAATTAGATTATAATTGGCCGGAAGATCAGAAAAAATGAAGTTGAATTAAAGAATTGATACATGTTAGTCTCATTAATGATATCTACATATAATTGGAAAGAGGCCTTGTCTCTATGTCTGTACAGCGCTTTTGCTCAGACCGTGAAGCCTTGTGAGATTCTGATTGCAGATGATGGCTCACGTGACGACACCAAGCAGCTGATTGATAAGATGCGGACAAAGACCGATATTCCTATTGTGCATGTATGGCACGAGGACAAAGGTTTCCGCCTTTCTGCCATCCGTAATCGCTCTATTGAAAGGGCGAAGGGGGATTATATTATCCAGATTGATGGTGATATCCTCTTGGATAAGCATTTTATTGCGGACCATCTGGAATTGGCGGAAAAAGGTTACTTTGTGTGTGGGAGTCGTGTACTTTTAGGAAGAATGGCTACTGCCCGATTACTTAGAGGAGTGGAAACTCATCCTGCACTTTTTAAACAAGACCTTAGCTTTTTGTTGAACGCTTTTCGTTCACACACTTTACGTTTGTATTTGGCAAATCGTTATGCCAAGAATAGCATGCTGCGAATACGGGGCTGTAATATGGCTTTCTGGAAAGAAGACTTATTGCGCGTCAATGGTTATAATGAGTCTTTGGAGATGTGGGGGCAGGAAGATGTGGAAATTTCCTATCGATTGATTCATGCCGGAATTCAAAAAAAACAATTGAAGATGGGTGGAGTACAATTTCATCTCTATCACAAATTTGCTTCACGGGAGAATTTGGAATATCACGAACAGGTGCTGAGACAAGTTATTGAGGAGAAGACGATATGGTGTGAGAATGGGATTGTGAAAGAAGATAAAGCATATAAAGAGAATAATGGATGAAACAAGAGCATTACCTTTAATAAGCATTATAGTACCGGTTTATAATGTGAAGGATTATGTGGAGAAATGTCTTGACTCTATCTGTGGGCAAACTTATAAGAATTTGGAGATAGTTGTGGTGGACGATGGTTCGACTGATGGCTCCGGGGAAATCTGTGATACTTATGCCCAAAAAGATCCAAGAGTGAAGGTTATCCATCGTGAAAATAGAGGTGTAAGCGCTGTACGGAATGAGGGGCTTGATATAGCTCTAGGAGAGTATATTGGTTTTGTGGACGGTGATGATTGGATAGATTCCGATATGTACGAATTCTTATATGAGTTGTTGATTGTTAATGAAGCCGATATATCAGTATGTTCGCATTATATAGAAAAACCGGGCAAGAGAAAAATCAAATATGCTTCAGATAAAGTCTTGAATTTGATACCTCGTGATGCTATTCGTCTTTTGGTTAAAGATGATATTGTTAGGAATTATCTTTGGGATAAACTTTTTAAGAGAGAGCTTTTTGATGGTTTGCGATTTCCACAGAATACTTGTTTTGAGGATATGGCTGTTATGTACCGAATATTTTATAGGGCACGGAAAGTGGTATTGAAAAGTCAACCAAAGTACCATTATATGATACGCACTGATAGTTTAATAGGAAGTAAGTACGATCCTAATAAAGAATATCAGATGTTTTTGGCTGTAAATGAGCAAAATCGTTTCATCTTAGAAAAAGGAATATGGGATAAGACTCCTATATTTGTTATTCGGTGTGGTATCCATCTTATAGATCATATAATGCTTGTACATCCTTCTCCTGCTACAGAAGAAATAATAAGAAATGTACTTGATACAATACATCAATATGATGAGACTACATGGAAGCAGATTGGAATGGCCTGTGCTATAAAGCGTTGGGCTATTTATAAAAATCTTCTAGCATATCGTTCAGTCTATCGTTTTGTAAGATCTATATTAAAGTCAAAAAATCATCGTTTCTGAGATTATATTCTGTTTAAAGAAAAATCATGATGAGTATAGAAAATAAAGCAAGAGTTATAGCGTTTTATTTACCCCAATTCCATCCGATACCAGAAAATGATAAGTGGTGGATGAAAGGATTTACTGAATGGACGAATGTAGGAAAAGCTCGTCCTTTATTTCCCGGACATTATCAGCCTAAAGTTCCGGCAGATTTGGGATATTATGACTTGAGAGTGCCTGAAACTCGTAAAGCTCAGGCTGATATGGCAAAAGAGTATGGAATAGAAGGCTTTTGTTATTGGCATTATTGGTTTGGTAATGGGAAAAGGTTATTGGAACGTCCGTTCAATGAGGTGCTAGCTTCGGGTGAACCAGATTTCCCCTTTTGTTTGGCTTGGGCTAATGAATCATGGAGAGGCTTTTTTCATGGAGTTAAGACTAAGGAAACTTTAATAACCCAATTGTATCCAGGTAAAGATGACTATATTGCACATTTTAATGAAGTGCTTCCGGCTTTTAAAGACCATCGATATATTACGGTAGAGGGAAAACCTATATTTGTGATCTATCAACCTTTTGATCATCCGGAAATGAAAGATTTTATTGAACTTTGGCGAACTCTGGCAAAACAAAATGGATTAAAAGGCATTCACTTTGTAGGTCATACTTATAATTTGGCAAAGGACAGGGCTGAACTGATGAGAATGGGGTTTGATGCCATTAATGTAGTACGGTTATTTGATTTTGAGAAAAAGGCAAAGTTGACTTATAAATGTGCTAAATGGCGACACCGTCTTTTTCGTTGTCCTAAAATTGTGGAGTACAAGAAAGCAAGTCAGTTTTTTACAGGAGATGAAGAATATGCTTCTGAAATTATACCAACAATTATTCCTAATTGGGATCATTCACCTCGTTCTTTGAATAAGGCGCTAGTTTTGAATCATGCAGAGCCTGGCTATTTTGATCAGCATGTGAAGAGTGTGATGGTACGTATCAGAAATAAACCGTTGGAGCATCGTTTGGCTTTTGTGAAATCATGGAATGAATGGGGGGAAGGAAATTATCTGGAGCCAGATTTACGCTATGGAAGAAGCTATTTGGAAGTACTTTTGAAGTATATTAAGGGAAAGTAGACAGATTGAATAGTATTTTTTATGAGGAAGAAAATAGCAATCATCATACCCGCTTATAAAAGCCGCTTTTTGCAACAAACCTTGGCTTCTATAGCAGCGCAAACTAATAATAGCTTTACTGTCTATATAGGAGATGATGCGAGTCCTCATGATTTGAAAAATATAGTTTGTCTTTATCACGATAAACTGGATATTGTTTATCATTGTTTTGAAGAAAACTTAGGCAAACAAGATTTGCCAGGGCATTGGGAACGATGTATTGCTATGTCTAAAGAACCTATTGTTTGGCTTTTTTCAGATGATGATTTAATGCCATGTGATGGGATAGAACGTATATTGAAAGTATTGGACAAATGTGGTGAAAGAAACATAATGCTTCGTTTTCCGCTTGCGTTGATAGATGGAGGAAATAACGTAATATATGAGAATTCGCCTTTTACGGATGAAATGATTTCAGGGTATAATTTTTTACTGGACAAATTGGAAGGCAGAATTTATTCTGCTGCTTGTGAATATGTTTTTAGCCGTGATGTTTACCAAAAGGTAGGTGGTTTTGTTAGGTTTCCTTTGGCTTGGTGTTCAGATGATGCGACATGGACGAAGTTTGCAGATTGTGCAAAGGGAATTATGACTTTGCCAGGCAAACCCGTTTGTTGGAGGAATGTGGAAGGTGAAAACATTAGCAATTCTAATTGTTATGATAGTAGGAAGATTGAATCGACAGGATTATTTATAAAGTGGATAGTTAATTATTATCCAGATAAACTTAAAGAAAAAAGGTTGCGCCATGCTTTAAAGACTTATGTACACACAGTATTACATTACTCTGTACATGATAACTTTAGTTTAGGTGAACTTTGGAGAATATGTAGCTTTTTGTGGGCGGTTCATCCGTCGACGGCATTGAGTGTGGCATTCCGTATGTGTAAAGTAAAACTGAATAAAAAGAGATAAAGATGAAAAAAATACTTTTTATCATCCCTTGTATACCTTATCCCCTGACTACAGGTGGAAATCAGGCTTTTTTTCATATGGTGGACTATCTTCGTTGCAGGATGTCTGTGTCAATATTGCTCTATCCTAAAGGAAAAGAAAAAGAGGATGTAGAGAAGTTGAAACGAATATGGAATAATGTGGATTTTTTCATCTTTACAGAGCAAATGGCTGAACCTGAGACTCGGCATCCATCTTACTATAAATGGCTGAAGAAGATAGCATTATCTGCTACTCGCAAAATGCGTCGCCAATTGCTTACTTATAGTAAAGATGTAGTATGCAGGGATATGACTTTAGATTCCTCCTTTTTTGAACCACTTCCTTCAAAATATGCAGAATACATATCGACTGTTTCTCGACGTGGATTTGATATTATTCAGGTTGAGTTCTATCCGCTGATCTCATTAGGTTATTTGTTACCGGAGAATGTACAAACGATTTTTGTACATCATGAATTAAGGTATGTTCGCAATGAAAATGAAATGGAATTTCTTGAAAGAGTGACAGATGAAGAACGTATGTTGTATCGTATCGGGAAGGATTTTGAACACTCTGCATTGAAGACCTATAAGCATGTGATTGTTTTAACTGAGGTGGACCGTCAAATATTGATTGATTTTATAGGAAATAAGCATAGAATACATGTGTCACCTGCTGTTGTGCAGATGACTGATGCTTGTGACAAACAAGTAGTTCCTACTACTTCCAGGTTGACTTTCGTTGGAAGTGAGGGGCATTATCCAAATTTGGATGCGGTTGTCTGGTTCTGTCAGGAGATAGCTCCTTGCTTGCGTAATCAGAATTTTCATTTCACTTTTCAAGTGGTAGGACCATGGAGAAGTTCATATGTAAAAGAGCTCCAAACCTCTTGTCCTGAGCTGGAATTGGTTGGCTATGTGGAGGATTTACATAATTTCCTAAATGGTAGCATAGTGCTTGTCCCTATTCGTATTGGTAGTGGAATGCGGATGAAGATACTGGATGCTGTTTCTTCAAAAGCCCCTTTTGTCACCACTACTAAAGGGGTTGAGGGTATTGACTTTCATCATGAAGAAGAATGTTTGATAGCTGATAGTGCGTCTGATTTTGCTTCTGCTGTTATTAGATTAACTGGTGATGAGGGTTTACAAGTTAAATTGGCGAATCAGGCTGTAGAGCAGCTGCAGAAATTTTATAATCCGCAAGAAATGTTAGATAGGCGCTTGGCTGTTTATAACCAAATTCTGGAAGTAAAATAAATTAGTATAAAAATACTATTAATTATGAAGTTGCAACCTTTAATTAGCATAATTATACCGATACATAATACAGCAGGGTATTTGGAGCGTTGTATTGAGTCTGTGCGCAATCAAACTCTGAAAGAACTTGAAATAATCTTGGTAGATAACTTATCAATAGACGAATCTCCATTAATTTGTGATGAGTATGAGAAATTAGACTCTCGTATAAAAGTTTTGCACTTATCTGTAGCAGGTCCTTCGGTAGCCCGTAATGCTGGTATAAAAATAGCTTCCGCTCCTTATATAGGTTTTGTTGATAGTGATGATTTTCTCGAACCTACGATGTATGCTGATATGTTAGAGGCTTTGGAGCAGAATCAGGTGGATATGGTGTATTGTAATTTTTGCTATGAATATGAGGATAAACGAATTGAGCAGATATATCCAAATTCTGGTCTGAGTTATTTTAGGTCGTCGACAGAGGTTCTTCGTGATATTATATGTGAACAAGTTAGTAGCTCGCCCTGTACAAAGCTCTTTAAAAAAGAACTTTTTGATAATTTGTTATTTCCCGAAGGGGTGTTTTTCGAGGATCATGCAACTGTATATCGGTGGGTTGCTGAATGTAAAAATATAGTATGGATAGATCGAGCCTATTATCATTATATTCAACGAGAGGGCAGTACTTGTCATTCTGTAGATTCTGTTAAACATTACCATTTCTTTTTGGCAGAGTATCCACGTTTAGATTTTATAAAAAGAATGAATCTATTTGAGAAAGAAAAGGAATATGAAGCTGTGAATTTTATTATTGCTAACTGTTTGTATCGTTTCTCTGAATTTATGAAAGATTCGCAATCAGGACAGAACCAATATATGATTCGGGATATGCGATGTAAATTGAAGGTCTGGCTTGCCTTACCCTCTTCTGAAATTGAAAAGAAATACTATAATCGTTTGTGGAAGATCGCATATATTTGGCCTATCTATCGCAGAACGCATTATTCAAGAAAATAACATGTTTGTACGTGTTAATGTCTCTCGAGAAACTTACAGCGTATTTTGTAGCAGAATATAATCAGTTTATTCATCTTTTTTTGAAAATGTTTGGCATGTTTCATTAGGCAAAATCCTTCATAAAGTGGACTTTCTTTGATCAATAAAAATTCGGACAGTTCTTCAAGAACCTTCTGTGGAAATAAATCACTAAGAATCTTGGTTCTTTCTTTATTTGCTAATGTTGTGTTAGAGGATATTCCTCCTTCGTGGAAATTGCTGATATTTAGGTTGATGTGCTTGGTTGAACGGTTTTTGAATAAAATACTTTTTATCCAAAACTCCCAGTCTGATATTATTTTGTACTGTTCGTTATATAACTGATCTTTGAATAATTCTCTCCGAATAAAAGTGGCGGGGTGGGGTAGGCAGAAAGTCGGCGATAGCAATAAAGCGGCACTTAATGGGGATTCCGGATATATTCGCAAGTATTTATGGCCGGATTCGGATATGAAATATAAATTCCCATAAATTATATCTGTTCCGGTGAGTGATGTTGCAGCTTGTTCTAAAATGTTTGGTTCTATATAATCTCCAGAGTTAAGAAATAACAGGTATTGTCCTTGAGCATGCGTGATGCCTTTGTTCATTGCATTATAAATACCTTCGTCTTTTTCAGATACCCAGTAAGTAACATGAGGATTTTTATTTTTATATTGTTCGATAATGGATTTACTTCCGTCGGTTGAGGCTCCGTCGATAATGATATGTTCGTAATTGTTGTATGTCTGCTGTGCAACACTGTCAAGCGTTTGGACTAGCCCTTTACAATTGTTAAAATTTATAGTGATAATACTTATTTTTATTACTTCCATGTTTATACAATTTTACTATTCATTACTTTTTGATATACTTCTTTTGTTTGAAGTGCAGCTTTTTCCCATGAGTATAATTTAAGTTGTTCCGCCCCTTTATATATAAGTTCAGCTCGTAAAGTTTGGTTGTATATAACATTTGCAATGGCATCTGCTATCTCTATTTCAGAATATGGATTAAAATATGCAGCGGCATCTGATGCTATCTCTGGGAAACAACTAGTGTTACTTATGATAACTGGACAATGACAAGCATAGGCTTCTAAGATGGGAATACCGAAGCCTTCATAAAGTGATGGAAATACGAAAGCTTCTGCCTGATTGTACAGGGTATATAGTAAGGCATCAGAAGCCTGAATCTGTATTACCTTTCTGGAAATGTTCAGTGATTCAAATAGATTTTTCTCATTTATAGAAAAGGGGCTACCAGTATATATTACATATAAGTCTTTGTCTTTTGATGATAATAAAGAAAAGGCCTTGGCGAAACGATCAAAGTTTTTGTAGGGATATCTGGTACCAACATATAAGATATATCTTTTGGGAAGTATTGCTGACTTTTTTTGAATGGGTTTCTGCATATTTGTTCCATGATAGATAACGTCTATTTTTTCTGGTGCAATATGCAGTAAATCTATTATGTCTTGCTTGGTGTTTTGGCTTATTGCAATAACTCTATCGGCTTGAGTAATAACTTGTTTCTTTTGTTTGAATATAATATCTCTTTGTTCTTTTGAAAAGAACTCGGGCAATCTTTCATAAATCATATCATGTACAGTAATGACATAAGGATTGCTTCCTATCCAATTTAGGAAATACGGTTCGTAATAAGTTGCATGCAACAGATATGTTGAAGATGATTTGAGTAAGTGTTCGGAATATTTTCTATTTTCTCTGAGTAGCTTATACTTGTATTTATTGAATATCCACTTGGGAATGGGCAGACGATGTTTGCAGAGTTTGGAATTTTTCAGATAGATATTCTCGGAATATCGCACAGAGATGTCGAATGTGATATTCATTCTAGGAATGATTTCACAGAAATATCGTGAAATACCTCCAAATGTTTGCATATCAAACACTTGTGAGTCGTATAAAATATATGGTTGTTTCATTTCTTATAAGAGTTAATATTCTCAATGATATTTTTAAAACATACTGACCATCTCTCCCAGTTAAGCTTTTCTTTGTATAGGGTTATTGCTGTTTCTTTCATTTGAGTTAACTTTCCTGTAGTTATACTGTTCTTTATTTTTTCTGCAAATTCACTGGCATTATCTTTTAATGGTAAACGATAGCCATTCACTCCATTTATTACATAGTTGCCAACTCCACCAGTGTCATACGTGAAGATGGGTAGGCCATAAGCTGACGCTTCGGCAAACACAATACCTGCACACTCCGCTTTTGTGGGCAATATTAGTATGTCTGAAGAGGAAATAATTTGTATTACTCGTTGGTATTCTTCTTCATTATTTTTGTTTAAGAAACCAATGAAGTCAACATCTGGAAGCTCTTTATATTCATTAGGAAGCTCCATGGGACCTACTATATGAATTATATTTTTGATTCCTTGGCTATTTAAAATGCGGCAAGCCTCTATTGCTATGTCTCCTCCTTTTCGTTTCCAATCCACTCCCAGAAAAAGAAGATGGAGAATTTGCTCTTGTTCTCTCACTTTAGGAGTACATGGAGCGGCAATATTTGCTCCAAATTCTATAACGGAAATTTTATTTTTAGGAATTCCATAATCTATTATGGCACTTTGCTTTGCCCAACCTGACGCATGGATAATATGCGTGGACTTTGATAATACTTTTTTCTCTATCATATTGCCTTCTCTACTGTTAAATGAGAATAGATTAGAGAACTCGTCGTAATAATTATAAATTGATTTAAATGTGGCATCTGCTAAATAGATGATAGGTTTATCTGTTTTTAATCTATATATAGCGGTGCAACCAGGAGAAAATAACACATCTACTTTTTGAATGCTTTTTTTGTCAAGTCGGGTTAGATATGTGGCAAATAAGGTATGCGCTATAGAATAGCGCTTGTTAGAGTGCTTGGATAAATAGTCAAGTAGCTTTTGATAGTGTCTTATCCATTTAGAAAATCTTGCTTTAATCCATATTACGTCATAACCTGCTTTTTCTATGCTTTTGTATAGATGATAGATTGTACCACTCCATGCGGTTTTATCTTTTGGGTCAGCATAGGAAATAAACCCAATAATTATTTGTTTTTTCATTTCTAATGTGATAATTTATTTAATTCAACAGATGATTTGGTGAATCACTTACTCAACTGCTCTTTATTTTATCATTAGGGAAGTTTTTTCCTTGCTGTGTACTTAGCAGTTTTCTTTTGATACACCCCCCAAAAAATAGATAGTTGCACATCCTACTTATACTGGGCTATATATTGTGTGCAAGATAGGTTTTAGCGATAATAATTTCTCTCTGGTCCGGTCTGATATAATATCATTTGTTTCTTTGTAGTGATTGCAATCTTGTTTCAAGCCAAAAGAAATAGTATGGCGTTGATATTCTTTTTTTAGTAGCACTATAAATCTTTTTAGCATTTAAGTAAAGATAGAGTATATTATTATTTTTGCAATGATATGAATTTTATGGAATATAGTGTTGTGTTTATGTGTTAAAAGATGTGCTAATTCTTTTTGGTTTTGGTAAAGCGGTGTATAGAGTGTGATTTATTATCATGATTTAAACCTATAGTTATACAAAAGGGCTTTAAATAAATCAAGTAATATGCTTTTCTGATGGACAGAAGTGTTATATTTGCATGTAAAATGTAGGAATATGAATATTGTATGTGCAGCTGATAGCAATTATGTTCAGCATTGTAGTGTAATGTTGATCTCTTTTTTTGAGAATAATCCAGGGCGTGATCATACTGTTTATTTGCTTACAGAAGGGTTGGATGCAGATGACTTAGCCTTTATTCGAAATTTGGTTCATTCGTATCATGGTCAGTTCTTTTATTATTTGATTGATTCTAAACTATTGGAAACCTGTCCGATTAAAGCTACAGATCATTTATCTATTGCTACTTATAACAGACTATTTATGGCAATGCTTCTTCCTAATCATGTAGATAAGGTTTTATATTTGGATTGTGATATTATTATTAATCAGGCTATTGATGAACTCTGGGAAACTTCATTGGGGAATGGTTATGTTGTGGCTGCATTTGAAGAGATGGGGTGTTGTTTGGATGATGTATATGAAAGACTTGGTTTTGATGCTAAATACGGATACTTTAATGCTGGTGTACTACTGGTAGACTTAGGCTATTGGCGCACGCATAATATGACTCAGTCTTTTTTAGAATATATAGAGCATAATTTTGAAAAGCTTAAATCTCATGATCAAGATGTATTAAATGTCTTTTTCCATGATAAGGCTGTGCACATCCCTTTGACATGGAATGTCGAATTTATCTTTTATTTTTATAGTAGAATAAAGAGCTTTAATTTTAATAAGGAATTAAGATATGTCTTGCGTCATCCTAAAATTTTGCATTTTACATGGAAGCCAAAACCTTGGGAACCTTCATGTAAACACCCATTTCGGATAAACTATTATCGTTATTTGAGAAAAATAAAAAGGAATCCATTACCTTTGGGAGCTACCTTACAAGCCATTTGGGACAAGTATTATTTTTGCTTTTTGATTAAATGGAAGATAAAAGGGCATAAAAATTATAAGATCGTGTGATTAGATCATCTTTTTCATCGGGATAGGATTTGGTATAAACTAAAAGTGGATTCTTTTTCCAGAGATCATATCATGCTACTGAAGGCTGTTTACACTAAGACTATCAATGGAATGGAGCTTTTTCAAATACTTCAGTCATATTTCTTTTTGGCATAATTCATAGTCTTATAACATAGAAAAGTATTTGTATACAGGAACTTATATCTTTCGACTATTAAAAGATAGAACGGTTAGGGCATAGTTGTATCGGTAAGATAAGTTTTATTAAACGTGTGTGCTTGAATCGTTATAGGCTCAAACTGGCCGTCACGGTCAGAAGGAATAGGAATGACTACTTCTCCATGTTCTGTTTGAATATTCTTAGGATAACTTCCATTGCGGGAATTACCGCTGTTATTACTTGCCACAAAATTCTTTTCATTCCCCAAATGGACATCCATTTTACCTTCAAGCCTCTTCTCTAATACCATCTGCTTCGGAACCTTGCTTACATCGGCTTCTGTTTTGATTTGGCTCAGGAATTCCTAGCCTAAGACCTCATCAGGCACTGCCTGATTTTACTTTTCCATAATCTTTTTTATTATAAAATGTGAAATACGGGACTCAGAACGAGTTCCGTATTTCACATTTACATAAAATATTTATAGTCCCTTTAGGGGCATTTTAGGGCATTTTCTCTTTATTGCAAACTAATCGCTGATGGGGTATACATATCCAGCAATTCCTTCATATTTATATTGACCATACCATAATTTAGGTGCATATTGTAAGTCATAGTGATGCTCACCATTTCCCCAATAGACGTATAAAGGAACAGTATCTGGTACTTGATTTCTATAAATGTATCCAACAACTCCTTCAAGTTTATATTTTCCGTTTAATAAGGTTGGCGTTGAGTCTAAAGTGTAATAATGTTCTCCGTCACCCCAGTATCGGTTTAGAGGTACACTTCCATTTTGTTGCTTTGCTAACAAATAGCATGCTACTTGCTCATAAGTATATTGGTCATACCATAATTTGGGGGCGTACTCTTGCGCAAAATAATGTTCTCCATTTCCCCAATATCGATAAAAAGGAACTATTTCAAGGACTTCAACACTCTTGCTATTAATGTAATTAATAACTGCTGTTTTTAGTTGTTCTTTTTTTACTGGGTCCTCGACTAAATCATAGATCGGATAGGTTGCGTTCCAATTGACAGATATCAATACCGAATGTGCGTCATCCACAGAATTTGTCCATTCTCCTAAGTTTATGGTGAATGTTGGAGTTGAACTTATGGTCATTGATGTACCTGATGTGGAGCCACCGTATGATTTGATGAAAAGTTGCCAATTGGAGTTTTTAGTATTGCTTTCTTGTATGCTAGTTGTACTCCATGATCCATTGGCATCAAGTCCAATGCCCGAAAAGTTAGCTTTAGCACCTGCACTTACAGTTTTTGTTTTTTCAGTATGGTTATTTTCTTCCACGATAGCAGATTTATATAATCCTGTGTATTTCCCACCAACAGTAAAGTTTGTCAAGACATGTGTTCCATATTTGAGTACAATTTTGTCTGCTGAATATTTTTGAATATCTGATAAGAATGATGGGGTTAAATATTTAGATAATGAGTTTATATCTGTGTTTAAAAGATATCTTCTTTGCTTTTTTATAACTTCTGCTTTTGCATATGAAAATTTGGTAGAAAATGAATATTTTTTATCAGACTCAAATTTCGTAGAAACTGTACCTGAGAAAAAACCATCTTTCTTCACATCTATTAAAGAAGCTACCGATCCACTAAAATCAGTTTTAGTTCTTATATCTTCAAGAAACGAGTAAGCATTTTCCCCTGCATAACAATTCTGTTCGATAATGCCAATAAATGGATTGTCAAATCGATATTTATTGTCACCATCATTCACAAATGCTTGGACATTTATGACCTGTAACTTAACGGCATTTTCACCTAAATATTCATCAGTGATGTCATAGCCATATCCTAAAACATCGTATTTTTCATCACCGGTAGTTCGTGTGTTAATTTGATCTACCTTTTCATTTAAAAATGAATCTAATTCTTCGTATTCTTGGTAACAAGAATAAAGAAGAGGCAATACTGCCAATAAAAAATAAAATTTCTTCATGGTATTAATATTTAAAGTTTAACAATTATCGAAGATATGCATATTGACGATTAAATTCAATTAATTAAACATGCTTATAAACATGAATTTCATTTTAATAATAAGTGTAATCTAACTATTTGTCATGCAGAAGGTTGGTTTTTCTGTTGTAATGTAAGGTAAGGGTGCATTATTATTTCATGTTTCTAAACGCACTCTTTTAAATTGGATTAAATATTGAATATTCTTACTTTTGGTAATTGTTAAATTTTAAATATTAATACCATGAAGAAATTTTGTTATTTATTGGGCTTTTTGCTTCTTTTCTATTCTTGTTCAGAAATGGAGAATTTACCAAATGTTGAATCTTCGGTATCAAATGTAATAACAAGGGCAGCTGGAGATGGAGTGTATGATGTATTAGGCTATGGTTATGATATAACCGATGACTACATGGGTGAAAATTCAACAAGGTTGAAAATCTTAGATGTGGAAACATTTGTGAAAGCAAATCTTTGGCGGCTATGTCGTAATAATGTTGCAGCATACTTACCGTCAGACTTTTGCCGAAACGACGGGGACGGATGAAGAAAAACTTATCCACATCTTCTATTATGGGAATAAAGCGGGTTTTGTCTACATAATAACAATCGTCGCGGCGAATCACGGCGAAGTTCATCATGCCGTAAGGGATGGTTTCCTTTTGGGTGCTATATATTCTTCCATAACTGGTGCCCTTTTTTAAAGTTTGCTTTGAATGCAAACAGAGGTACGCCCTTTCCGCTATTTCTCCAAGCAAAGATTCTTAAAAACACGGAACACTTTCTTTATTATCTTGTTTTCCCTGTGTAATCCACAATTTTATTTAATCAAAATAGCATAAGTCCATATTTCTTCTTGTTTTTGCAACAGCGGTTGAATCAATGGCTGTTGCGATATAAAAGACAATGTATGAAGTTCTATAACAGAGAAAAAGAGATAGCAGAATTGGTCCGTATATGGGAGCTTGCATTCGCTCAAAATTCCCGGATGGTAGTGCTGAAAGGGAATTTGCTGTTCGTAAACAGCAGAAAAAGGATATTTTTGCTGTTTACGAACAGCAAATGCTTATATTTGTAGTCTGAAATTAAAATATAAGAATGTATGGAGACGCTATTTGCCAAGCAGGACCGTTTATTAATGCTTACGTCTACTGAGATTGTACGCACACTCATGCATAGGATCAATTGGAATGCTCAACTGATCGCTATAAGAGGACCACGAGGTGTTGGGAAGACTACGTTAATGTTGCAGTATATAAAACAGCATTATGAGGCGTATAACCGGGAAGCGCTTTACTGTACGCTGGATTCAGTGTATTTTTCTAATCATACTTTACTGGAATTGGTGGATACTTTCTATAAACACGGTGGTAAGCACCTGTTCTTGGATGAAGTGCATAAGTACCCGACTTGGAGCAAAGAGATAAAGGAGATTTATGATATGTATCCTGATTTGCGGGTTGTATTTAGTGCATCTTCTTTACTTAATATACTGAATGCAGATGCCGACTTGTCCAGGCGTTGTATTCCTTATGAGATGCAAGGACTTTCTTTTCGGGAATTTATGCTGTTTTATAAACAGTTGGATTTGCCGATATGTACTTTGGAAGAGGTATTGAATTCTCCCGGAGATATTTGCTCAAGAGTGAACGAGGTATGTCGCCCTCTCGCTTTTTTCAAGGAATATTTGCAGTATGGATATTATCCATTCTATTTAAAGAATCAGATGGATTATTATACAAGTATTGAGCAGGTTACTAATTTTATTATTGAGTCGGAGCTGCCTCAACTGTGTGGAGTTGATATTGGTAATGTCCGTAAGCTGAAAGCACTATTGGGGATTCTGGCCACTTCTGTTCCTTTTGAGGTGGATATTTCTAAATTATCAACTACAATTGGCATTCATCGTAATACGGTAATAGAATATTTGAATAGCTTGGAAAGAGCCAAATTACTCCGCCTGCTGTATGCGGATTTGCTTTCTGTTAAAAAGATGCAGAAGCCGGATAAGATATATCTGGATAATCCTAATCTGCTCTACGCTTTGGCTTCCCATCCGGTTAAGATAGGTACAGCGCGTGAAACGTTTGTTGTGAATCAGTTAGGCTATATGCATGAGGTGGAGTATGGTAAGAAAACAGGCGATTTTAAAGTAAACGGATGCTATACATTGGAAGTTGGCGGTGAAGGGAAAGGGTATAATCAGATTGCAGATTTGCCGGATTCATATATATTGGCAGATGGAATAGAAACCCCTTATCGGCATAAATTGCCAATCTGGATTGTTGGTTTTCTATATTGATTATACCTCTTCACATACAGGCATATCCATCCCTTTATACACCACTACAATTTTATGCAGCTTTGTGTTGCCGATAGCATTTTTCACCGTTTCAGTATCAGCATAGCGGTTGGCTTGGGCAATTGCTTCCTGACGCAACTCCTCCACACGGCTTTCGGGATCTTTATACTTGGCATACTTCAGTTCTACAATGTAACTGTGTTTCATGTCGGAATAGATTTCCAGTAGTGGACAGAGGAATATATCAACATAGCTGGCTTGCGTATCTTGTTCAGAAATGGGGCGGTAAAAGCGGTTTTGGGCTGTCATGGCAAGAGTGAAGCCGTGGACAAAGAACGAAATTAAGGTCAGCTTCATCGTAGGTGCTCAGTAGATAGGCATAAAGCTGCTCACGGACCGCCTGGTTGGGAATGGTGAGTTTGGTTTTGCCTTCATATGTGCCGCTGATGGTAAGCATACCGAAATAATAGAGTAGGCTCACGAAGTTGTCAGGAGTGGTGATATTGGCAGCAGGGAAACTTTCTTTCAAATCTCCGGTAATATAGCCTTGACTCACCAAGGTCTGGATGATGGAAGCATCGTGGGCAAACTCTTTGTCCTTGCGGATAAGCATGCGCAACTTCTCGTAGTCGACGCGGATGTTGCTTTCTATCATATTCTGCGGTGCTTTACCATCGTTGTCAAGGTAGTTTTTGATAAAATAGAGCACCATGTTAGAATTATACATGGTTGTTTCACCATAACGTCCTTGTGCAAAGCAATAGTTGTCGTACCACGGTTGCATTATGTCCAACAACTCGTCCACAGTGTGGTTGAAGTGGCTGGTGGTGGAGTAATAGGTCAACATTTGCCGTACTTCCTCTTCCGTGAATCCTATACGTAAACAGGTACTCGAATTGTTCTACGGCTCCTTCTTTTGCATCCAGTTTTTCCTTAATACCCTGAGGAAGATAGTCGGCATAGATATCGCAAAAGTAGTCGAACATGGTTTGGCAATGTGCATCCAGCCCTTTGCGATAGTTGTGCAGTTCACTGACAATTCCGGAAAAATTGAGATAGAGCACCAGGTAGCTGTTGCGGTCACGCGTGGGATATTTCCCGATATAAAGATCACCGAACAAAGCATCAAACTTATCTTTGGCGGCTATGTCGTAATAATGTTGCAGCATACTTACCGTCAGACTTTTGCCGAAACGACGGGGACGGATGAAGAAGAGAAACTTATCCGCGTCTTCTATTATGGGAATAAAGCGGGTTTTGTCTACATAATAACAATCATCACGGCGAAGTTCATCATGCCGTAGGGGATGCGTTTTCTGTTCGGTGCTATATATTCTTCCATAACTGATGCCTTTTTAGAAGTATGGTTTGAATGCAAACAAAGGTACGCCCTTTCTGCTGTTTCTCCAAACAAAGATTCTTAAAAACATGGAACACCTTCTTTATAATCTTGTTTTCTTGTATCTTTGCAAAAGATAAGATGCATTCTATTTGCACTATCTTTGTAACAGTTCTCCTAACTATAAGCCGTAGTAATTTATGGAAATGAATAGTCGACGTTATCCGATAGGGATTCAAAATTTTGAGCAGTTGCGTAATCTCAATCGTGTTTATGTGGATAAAACAGAATTGATTTACAGATTGATAAAGACTGATCAAATCTATTTCTTCAGCCGTCCCCGCCGTTTTGGCAAAAGTCTGCTTGTGTCCACACTCGAAGCTTACTTTTTGGGGAAGAAAGAGCTTTTCCACGGTCTGGTTATGGAGCGGTTGGAGCAAGACTGGACGGTTTACCCTGTATTACATATAGACTTCAGTTTAACAAAATATACAGAACTATCTGATCTTACCGGACAATTGAATCTTTTCTTGTATCGTTGGGAAAATATTTATGGAAGTAATGAAGCGGAAACAACTACAGCAGAACGTCTGCAGGGAATTATACTGAGAGCTAATGAACAGACTGGGAAGCAAGTGGTCGTATTGGTCGATGAATATGATGCCCCCTTGCTGGATAGTAATTCTGATACCCTTTTACAGCAGCAACTCCGTAACGAGATGCGCAAATTCTTCAGCCCTCTCAAGGGATTGGGGCAATATTTGCGTTTCCTTTTCATTACCGGTATCAGCAAGTTTAGCCAACTGAGTATCTTTAGCGAATTAAACAATCTGAAAAATATCAGTATGCGTGATGATTTCAGTGCTCTTTGCGGTATTACTGAGCAGGAATTACTGACTCAATTGAAACCTGATATTGAACGGATAGCCGAGGTGAACGGTGAGACTTACGAGGAAGCTTGCGCGCATTTGAAGCGACAGTATGACGGGTATCATTTCAGCAAGGCTTGTCCGGATATCTATAATCCTTTCAGCTTGTTCAATGCTTTTGATTCGGGGGAATACAAGAACTACTGGTTCTCTACGGGTACGCCGACATTCCTTATAGATATCCTTCAACATGTAGACTTTGATGTGCGTAGCTTAGATGGCCTCACGGCTACCGAGGAGCAGTTTGATGCGCCTACCGATCAGATTGTCGATCCTATTCCGGTGCTCTACCAAAGCGGGTATCTGACGATAAAAGGCTATGATCCTACTTTCCGCCTTTATAAATTGGCTTATCCTAACGGTGAAGTTCGTTATGGTTTCACGGAATCTTTGCTTCCTTCTTATGTGCACCGTTTCCCTCGTGAGAATACTTTCTATGTGGTATCCTTCATTCAGGATTTACTGAAAGGAGATGTTGACGGTTGTCTGGAACGTACTCGCTCCTTTTTTGCTTCCATTCCTAATGATTTGGAGAACAAGACGGAAAAGCACTACCAAACTATATTTTATTTATTGTTCCGTTTGATGGGACAGTATGTGGATGTTGAGGTAAAGAGTGCCATAGGCCGTGCGGATGCCGTCGTAAAGCTACAGGATGCCATTTATGTTTTTGAGTTCAAGTTTGATGGGACTCCCGAAGAGGCTTTGGCGCAGATTGACAGTAAACAGTATGCCGTTCCTTATCAGGCAGATGGTCGAAAAGTGGTCAAGGTGGGAGTAAACTTCAACAGTGCTACACGTACGATTGGAGAATGGAAAGTGCTGATGTAACAGCCTTCCGTTACTTTCTTCCAAAGTAATTAAACCGTATCATCTCATCCGAAATATCATATGCCTCCTTTGCAAACTCTTCATCTTCCGGACTATATCCTTCCCCTTCCACATTCATCTGTGAACCTACAGCAAATCCTTTCTTTTTAGGATTGAGGATACTTTCTCCGAGGCCGGTCCAATAATAGTCGTCAAGTTGAAGTAAGTTCAGTAGGGTGGGATACATATCTATTTGCCCCATCACTTCATCGTAACGCATACCTATGGGAGAGTTGACAACGATGAAAGGAGTAAACTGTTTGTCGGACACGATACCTTTGCCACCGGGACTTTCGCATAGCTTTGCACGATAAGACGCTAAACCTTCGTGATCTCCTGTTATTACAATCAGCGTTTCCTTATATTGAGGGAGTGTTTTTAGATACTCCACGAATTTACCGATGGCTTTATCTGTGTAGCGGGCAGTGATCATATAGTTACCCATTTTTTCCGGAATGTCAGAGGAGAATGAAATCTCTCTGAGATATTCCGGTAATATGAATGGAGCATGGCCGGAATAGGTAATAAGCTGCATATATGCGTTTTCCCCTTCTTTCCATATCTCCCCTTTTTCTATCTTTTCCTGACATTGAGCAAAGAATGAGCCGTCTCCGGTACGTTTGTGGGTACCGAAAGCTTCCGTCAGTTCGAAATCATGATAGGCGATAATCGTATCCATGCCGAAGCTTTGGGCTATGGGACCCTGGTTCCAAGTGGATATCTTATCTATGGTTAGCAGATAGTTGCGCGAATGATTTTTTTCGTGCATGGCTTTCTGCAACGAAGGGTAAACATGGTTGGGATATTGGCTGCTGTACGTACCACTGTTGATAGGTAGTAGTCCGGTGCAGAGTATAAGTTGGGCATCTATGGAACGGCCGCCTTTTACCTGTGTCAGTACATGTGGGGCATAGATGGTGGTAGAATCCTTCAGTAATTTGTTCAAGTAGGGGGTGATCTCCTGCCCTTCCACTTCTTTCTCTAATACCCAGCTTTCCAATGATTCTGCCAGAATGATGATGCAATTGGTGCGGCGATTAGTACTGCTGTCTGGCAGGGTAACTTCGTGTTTGGGCTTTTTACTTAACCATTCTTCTATCTTTGCTTCCAGTTCAGGAGTTAACCTTTGTTGCTGACCTGCCAAATCATAGCAAAGGCTACCGAAAACGGTATAGAGGGAGGGGCCGCTTGAACAGAAATATGCTTTGTCGCGATATTCCTTGTATGCATTTGAAAATCCGCCTTTAATCAGGGTCACTGTGCCAAAGATGCAGATGATGACTGCGAGTACCACAGAATAAGCAAGCATCGGTGCGGGACGCTTCTGATGTGCAGTTTTTGTACTCCGATGAATGACGGCGGCTGCAAGGGTGGATAATGGGAAAAGTATATCATACCAGCGAAGGGAGTCGAAGACGCTTCCGGTGAAATCGGCCAGGTTTCCTGATAATCCGTAGCTGTTCAGAGGAATGGCGGTATAGTAGGTTCTGAAGTACATAAGATTGGCTATCAGCAGGAAATCCAGCAGGAGCATGATGAGCGTCTCTGTTTTCCACATACGGAAGAAGGCGTAAGGAATAAGCAATATAAGTGTGGCTATCAGTTTTGTTGTATAACATTCAACTGTAGAAAGAGAAGCAAAAGTAGTCGGAATGCACCATAGTATGTCGAATAACATGAATTTCAGGAAAATAGTGGTTCCGAATGTCAGTACGGACTTATCGATCTTTGTCATAATAAAGCGTTTGTTTTATATACGGGCGCAAAGATACAATATATTTTTCCGATATCATTCTGTGATCTATATAAATGAGCTACAGGGCTTGTTTCTTGAGGGTTGTATAGATAAATCTCGTTAATATTAAATTTATCTTCTTTATCTTAAAGATATTTCTTGTATCTTTGCGCCCCTAATTCGTTAATACCAAGCAATGAAGGAATTCCTGCAATTGATGCGGCGTTTTGTGTCGCCATATAAGAAGTATATAGGGTGGGCGATTGTGCTCAATGTCTTATCGGCTGTTTTTAATGTATTCTCATTCACTCTGCTGATTCCAATTTTGAACATTCTGTTCAAGACAGGTAACAGTGACAAAGTCTACCATTATATGGAGTGGGGGAGCGGTGACTTGAAAGATGTAGCAATAAATAATTTCTATTACTATGTTACTCAGTTGATAGAGGTGCATGGTCCGATAATGACACTTCTGTTTATGGGACTGTTCCTGGCCCTTATGACGATGCTGAAAACTTCCTGCTATTTTGGATCTTCTGCGGTAATGATTCCTTTGCGTACAGGAGTTGTTCGTGATATCCGTATCATGGTCTATTCGAAAGTGATGCACTTACCACTTGGTTTTTTCTCTCAGGAACGGAAAGGAGATATCATTGCCCGTATGAGTGGTGATGTGGGGGAAATAGAAAACTCCATTACCAGTTCGTTGGATATGTTGCTGAAAAATCCGATTTTGATCCTGTTCTATTTTACAACGCTGATTATAACAAGTTGGCAGTTGACCCTGTTTACCATCGTAGTACTTCCCGGAATGGGGTGGCTGATGGGAAAGGTCGGCAAGAAACTGAAACGCCAATCTTTGGAAGCGCAGGGCAAATGGAGTGATACCATGTCACAATTGGAAGAAACTTTGGGCGGTTTGCGCATCATTAAAGCGTTTATTGCAGAAGATAAGATGGTGGATCGCTTTACCAGATGCAGTAATGAACTGCGTGATGCGACCAATAAAGTGGCCGTTCGTCAGGCGTTGGCTCATCCGATGAGTGAGTTTCTGGGAACGCTTTTGATTGTATTGGTGCTTTGGTTTGGCGGTATGCTGATTTTGGGCGATGAGCATTCTTCGCTGGAAGCTCCTACATTCATTTTCTATATGGTTATTCTGTATAGCATCATTAATCCGTTGAAGGACTTTGCAAAAGCAGGATACAACATCCCGAAAGGCTTGGCCTCCATGGAACGTGTGGATAAGATTCTGAAGGCTGAGAATCCTATTAAGGAACCCGTAAACCCGCTTCCTCTGCATGGTATGAATCGACAAATCGAGTTTAAGGATGTTTCTTTTAGTTATGATGGGAAGAGGGAAGTTCTGAAACATATCAATCTTGTTGTTCCGAAGGGGCAGACGATTGCATTAGTCGGGCAATCCGGATCGGGAAAATCTACGCTGGTAGATTTGCTTCCGCGTTACCATGACATACATTTCGGTGAAATCATGATTGATGGCGTCAGTACCAAGAATTTCCGTATTCATGATTTGCGTGGCCTGATAGGAAATGTAAATCAGGAAGCGATTCTGTTTAATGATACATTCTTTAATAACATAGCATTTGGTGTGGAAAACGCCACATTGGAGCAGGTAATGGAGGCGGCGAAGATTGCCAATGCGCACGATTTCATTATGGAGACAGAGCATGGATATAACACGAATATCGGTGATCGTGGTGGCAAGCTTTCCGGAGGACAACGCCAACGCATCAGTATTGCCCGTGCTATTTTGAAGAATCCGCCTATTCTTATTCTTGATGAGGCTACTTCTGCTCTCGATACGGAGTCCGAACGTCTGGTGCAGGAAGCTTTGGAACGTTTGATGAAAACCCGTACTACAATTGCTATTGCCCACCGTCTTTCTACCATTAAAAATGCAGATGAAATCTGCGTACTCTATGAAGGAGAAATTGTGGAACGTGGCAGGCACGAAGCTTTGTTGGAGAAGAATGGATACTATAAGCGTTTGAATGATATGCAATCTCTGTCTTGATCAAAAAACGATTCTGAATAGAAAGATTTATTAATTCTGCCTACATCCTACACCCGGAGACTTAATCGTCTCATTAATAGAACGGTGTGTGGTGTAGGCAAAATTATATGCGGGTGTAGGAAAAGTATTTGTCTACACCACCGGAATCTGTGCCTGTCTTCATGTTGCTTTGAATCAGTGCTTACCTCCTGTTTCCTAAAAGAATAATCTTCTTTTCCTTAGTTTTTAATGTACATTTCCTTTAGTCAAAAATCATGTTCTGAATATATTAGCTATATATCGGACGTGTCACATCTATATATCGGACGTGCAGTATCTATATATCCAATACCACCGATATATAGCCGCTAGACGAGGCAAGATGAAAGAAGAGCGTTCAGCCTTTCTAATACAGATGATTGAACACATAGGCCATTCGTACTATCAACTACGCTGTGTAAGGAAACTGAAAAAACAGCTATTTCTCCTTTTACAAGAAGTTAGGAGTTTGACGACAGGAAGTTAACTTCTTGTCAACAAACTCCCAACTTCTTGTCGGCAAGAAATTGATCCTTTGCAACACCTTGATAATCAACAGTAAATTCCCCTTGTGCAAAAGGAATGTTTGTACGCATATATTACTCGCTTTTCACATGTCGCTTACAGATTTCGCTTAACGAAATCAGACTTGTCTAAAATTAGATTGCTTGTTGTGGATGAGAACAAGCAATCTAATCATCCGCAACATTGCTTATTCCGGACCATAACACTACTTGTTTTCAAGTGGTTATTCAATTTTCTCAAAAATAGCGGGTGTAGGATGATGCGTCATTTAATTCAAGCCCTGTACAGGCTTATTTTCTTCCGAAGTCAGCAGGTATTTCTCCCCACTGCTTGGTTTCCCATTTCAGAATTTTGGTAGTATACGTATTTTCCCGTAGCCACTTTTCGGCACGCTCTATTAGTTTGAAAAGTTCTTCTGTTTTGGGTTCACGGGGTAGCTTTGTTTTGCATTTCTTCTGCTTGATCCAACTGATGGCATTCACGCTGTCACTATAGATGGGCATATCGAAGCCTTTCTGTTTCAGTAGGGCAAGTCCGTGGACGATAGCAAGAAACTCGCCAATATTATTCGTACCATATACCGGGCCGAAATGGAATATTTCTTGTCGGCTGGCTACGTGTACACCCCGATATTCCATAGCTCCGGGATTGCCGCTACAGGCAGCGTCTACGGCAAGGCTATTCTCTACGACAGATGAAGGAAGAGGAGCATTCGCATCTTTCTTTTGGGCGGGAGCACCCGGAGAGGATCGTTTGATATACTCATACGGAGAAGATTCAAAGGCTTTTTCCGCTTCTTCGCGCGTCTCGAACGACTTGTATTTCGCTCCTTCGTAGCCTTTGGTTTGCAACTGACAGTCCGTCCAGGAAGTATAAATACCCGGATTGACGCCTGACCATACAACGTAAAACTTTTCTTTACTCATAATTGGATGCAAAGGTAATGCAAACTGGGAGGTGTACCAAAATATACTGTTTATTTTTAAGGTTAAGGCGTAGCTTGTTTTATTTACAGGTAAGAATAAGAAAAGGGAGTAATTGTTTTGTCGAAAGTGAGATTATCCTTATCTTACGCTGTGTAAATAAGACCATTTTAAACGCTCTACACACCAAATAAACTTTTGTACTCCGGAAGCGTTGAAATGTTTGACTTTTATCAAAAGTGAGGAGGTTAAAATATGACAGGAAGAGAAAAGAAAGAGTATAATGATTTGTTTTTTGTTTGTAGTCTGATTGAATATATAGCCAGAAAGACCAAAAATCATCGCAATGTGGTAGTAAACGCAATAGGAAAGGAGAAGCTACAACATATTTATGAGTTGGCCGATGTCTATCATAGTGAAAATATTGATAAGGTAGCTGATGAACTTATTGACAGTTGCTTGATCGAACTTGGAGTTTTTGATAATATTGCAGATGCTAAATATGCACTTCCTACCTATTGGGATATAGGGAAAGTCTATAAACGGTTGATAATTGAGTTGTGTAATAAGCAGGATAAAAGGCCTATTGAAACTCTTATTGAAGTATATAATTCATGGCTTTCTCGTAAAATAGAGGATTTTAATAGTAGTTTGTACTTTGAAAATCCTGATTATCTGTATCAATCCTATCTCAAAGGTGAAGTGCTTTGATTTGTAGGCTGTTTTTATTATGCAGAACAAAAGTGATAATCAAGAAAATAATCGTGTAAAGAAACTAAGGAAAATACTTTGTTTTTAATTAAATAATTCTTACCTTCCGTTGCCTTAATCGGTTAAGCGTTGTGACTATGAAAGCATTTACTCTATTTTTGCTTGTTTTTACTAACTACTACTGTTTATGTTTACAGGCGCAACGTTTTGTAGTGCCTGCGCCTCCCCAGTCGTGGACGTTCCCCCGTATTGCAATAGGAGAGGAGTTTTCTGTTCCGAAAAGTGTTGCTTCATTCCCCAATATGCCATTGCCTACTATGAGTTTGCAGAATCAATCTGTAATGCGGATGGTTAATGAGGATATTGCTTACCATGCAGAGATAGAACGAAGAAAACTTATTCTCAATCACCTTATTTATAAGGGATTTCCTTCTTGGGAGGGAGAACCCGGAACTGAATGTTTTTATGAAGCATATAAAGAATTGTCTGCTATGCTTTCTGACTCTATTCCGTTGAATATTGAACGTGCGGTGTTTCTGATAGAAAATGCTTATTTGGGCAATAAGATGAGATATTCCGACTTTCAAAATGAGATTAGCGAAAGAGTACAGTATTGTCAGTGGAGATTGAATGATTTGAAGATAAACCCTATTGACGACTTGAGTAAGAATATGGCTATTTTTAGCTTATTGACTGATACTTTGTCTATTCATCAACCCGGTAGTGAGAAAACTTTCATGCATTATCCTTTGAAGTATAATTTGGATGATTATGATTCTCAACGGGATTATACCAGTCATTTTGTATCATCTATGTTTCATAGCAATTTGGGGCAATGTTACTCTATGCCTTTGCTTTATCTGATGATGGCTGAGAGAATGGATGCGGAGGCTTATCTTTCATATGCGCCCAAACATATGTTCATTAAAATAAAAGATGATAAGGGTGCATGGTATAATTTAGAACTGACTTGTCGCTCTGTATTAAGTGATTATCATTATATGAATGGTAGCTATATCAAGAGTGAGGCAGTTCGTAATGGACTTTATTTGGTTCCTGTTAGTAAGAAAGAAACCGTAGCTATGCTTCTGGCACAGTTGGGAAGGTATTATCGTGTCAAATATGGTTATGATCCTTTTATAATAAAATGTGCAGGACAAAGCGAATGGTATGCACCAAATAGTATAGATGCGAAAATCATTGAGGCTGACTATCAGACGGTGTTAACAATGGAAATTGCTCACCTGCTGAATGCGTATACTCCTGACGTTTTGAAAGAAATTTCTCCGGATGCTTATCTCCATTATGTGCGTATGCATCAGTTATATAAAGAAATAGATGATTGTGGATATGAAGAAATGCCGGTCGAGTTATATCAGAATTGGTTGAAGTATGTGACGGATTTGAAAGAGAAAGAAAAAGCAGACCCTCAACCGAGGCTCCGTAAGATGGTAAAATAATCACGTAAAACGATAAATACTATGAAGAAAGTTTTACTTATTGCAATAGGAATTGGGTTATTGCCGATGTTAGTGCAGGCTCAAAAGGTGGAGGGTAATCCTTTTGCTCGATTGGGGTATCAGGTTGATGTGTTTACATTTGGTAAAGATAAGGAGTTTCATGATCAGGATGTGGTTGTGGAGATAGGGGATATTCTTTATAATACACAAAAAAAGGAGGTGGTAGGCTTTGTGGTGGGAGGGGATACTCTGATAGAGTTGAGGCCAGAACTACAGAGTATGTCGATAGATCCGCATGCGGAGAAGTATTATTTCGCGAGCAAATTATATAGATGAATTGAAACGATCTAAGGGTGGAGAGGACATTAAACCTGCAAGTATAGATTTTGCTATTGAAGGAAAGCATGTATCTGATTCTAAATACTTAGGTATTGATTCCCATCGTAACGAGTTTCCGATAAGTTATGAAGGATCTTATGAAGGGATTTATTATGCTAATGAGGGTAAGAATGGTAATATGAGAGGAACGATAACTGATTGGATAGGTGACAGTGATATGCCTAAACATGTTGGAGGATGGCAATCTGGACAGAAAGCTTACCATATAAGGTTTCAAAACAATAAACGCGCAGATATAATCCATTTGAAATATGATGTAGTTCAGACAAATCGTATAATTAAAATTTACAATAATTTATTTGGGAGAACGAAATAGTGAAAAATAAGTTGATAATTAGTATTTTAATATCATTATGTAGCTGTCAGAGTGCTCGTTTGCCATCTTCTTTTTCTCAATTGGAGGCGAATGTTGGCAATGATATTTATTGGAAAGTGAATGACTTTTACAGTGATTACTTGCGGTATCCTCGTTCTGTTGATGAATTGTTAGATTATCTTTGGTATATAGTCAATGGGGCAAATGATTTTAAGTACATTTCATTCGAACAGTATTTGGGCGATTTTAATAGGATTCTAATGAAAGAAGTTGATACTATCTTCTTTTTAGAAACGAATAAAAGTAAAATCAAGATAAAAGTAACTGGTGATAAGTTTGAAATTATTTACAAAAGTAAAGTGATAGAATTGGAACGAAATATATGTGCTGAAATTAAGAATATTTTTGGTAATAGCAGTCTTTTAAGTCAAATGAATACTTGTAGAATATTTGGAAGTGATGGAAAACTTGTTCAACGAGATTATGTGGATGAATTTCTAAATTTGTTAGATACAATAAGAAAAAAGTATTTGTATATTTTTGCTAATGAGCAATATTCAAATACTTATGAAATGTTTCGATACAGTCGCAAGGAAGGTATACGTGCTATTTGTTTTGTAGATGATGTGGGCTTAAACCAAAACTTATATTTGAAAGAATTGGAAATAGCATTGGACGCATTTACAGTGAATAGAAATATAGATTCTATGACGTTTTTGATTAAAGTTCCGGTTGAAAAATTAATAGAATAATAGTATGGACTTAAATATGGCCACTGATTTATTAATTATGAACCAGATTCAATGAGAAATAATTATGGTAAATAAGGATGTTATTTTTGATTTGTTAGTAATGATATTGTTGTTTGGTTGTGCTAATAAAGACAAGCAAAGCACGCTGCAAAGTTTACCATTGAGTAGTGATACTGCTACTTCTCCTTTTACAGGAGAAGTAAGACGAGGAGTTGATGAATTTATACAGTATGTAGAAAGCTTGGATTTAGGTACTCCCTTAACAAAAAAGGTTTTTACTCTTTACTTTTATAATAAAGATGGAAAAACTTATGTAACAATGTTCGTTCTACCTTATTATATGAAAGAAAAAATTAAGGGGTATATGTATGTTAATGATTATACCTTCGTTTATTATGGCGAGGAGAGCGTTGGAGATAAATATGTAAAAAAGAATATGTTATTGGAATATCAAGATACTTTGCCCGGTTTTTTAGATTATGATAAGTTTCCGATAGGTCATTATGAACCTTATGGTATAGAATTCCAGATTGTAAATCCTGATAGTTTGTTGGTTGTCAGAAAAGGAATGTTATAGCGGAGTGAATGTAATATTCAGAAATAAAAGTGTGTTATGGGAATAGTTAGAAATATCATTTCTTTGGGGGTTATTGTAATGGTTTCTCTTTCTGTCTATTCGCAAGCAGCTTATTATAGAGAGCGGTTTAGGCTTGAGAATATGCTGAATGGTCGGGATTCGCTTGATTTGCAGAGTGCTGTGTATGCAGTGGAAAATGCTTATCATAATGGAAATCTGAATCAATATGCTTTTGATAAGCATATTGATATGTATGCAGAATTCTGTAAGAGAATTATTCTTTCGGGTGATATTCGTTATGACGGAAAGGGGGATGAACGATCGGCAATGGCTCAATGCGCGGTTTTTGTTTTCATGACTGATACTATTCCTATGCAAATGGGAGATACTGTTGTTGGTCATTTACCTTTTGAATATAATTTTGATGATTATAGTGGAAGAGAAGATTGGAGTAGCATGTTTGTATCCCGTATGATGCAAACCCGAAGGGGTAATTGCCATTCTATGCCTTTGCTTTATAAAATGATTATGGACAAGTTAGGGGAAGAAAGCTGGCTGGCTTTGGCACCTAATCATATGTATATAAAAGCTCGGAATCAACGTGCCGGATGGTATAATATAGAATTAACCTGCGCTGATTTTCCTACGGATGCATGGTTGACGGCTTCCGGATATATTCATTTAGATGCGATACGGAATGGTATTTATATGGATACTCTTTCTGTGAAGGAGTCTGTTGCATTATGTCTTGCTGACTTGGCACAAGGGTATATGCATAAATATGGTCTACAGGACGGGAGATTTATAACACAGTGTTGCGATACGGCATTGGCATATTATCCTAACTATATAAATGCCTGGTTGCTGAAAGCATATGTCTTTAGTCAACTTTACCAAAAGGAAAAAACACAGCAACTTAAGCAAGACATGGATAAACTTTATATGAAAATACATGAGCTAGGATATCGTAAAATTCCTCAAGAGATGTATCTGAGCTGGTTGTATTCTTTAAATGAATATAGCAATGAGTATCGTATAAAGAAAATTGTTAGTTTTAAAAAAGAGATTAGGAGTGAATAGAAAGATGTATTTAAAGTTAATAGTCTCTATAATTAGAGCATTTTGAACAACTTACTCCTTTCACTTGTTTCCTTATATAAGACAAAAGTGATAATTACGAAAAGAAAGGATTAAATATGGTCAGAGAACGGACATTTGCCGAAGCATTGGAGCATCGGCGCAGTTATTATTCTATCAGTAACGACTCTCCGGTTCAGGACGAGGAAATTGTACACATCATCCGTACAGCAGTAAAGCATGTGCCTTCGGCATTCAACTCGCAGACTACACGTATTGTGTTGTTGCTGGGGGACGAACATCAGAAATTATGGAGAATCGTGAAGGATCAGTTGGAAGAGCGCCTGTCCGAGGAGCAATATCGCCAGTCGGAGAAGAAGATCGATACCTCGTTCTCTTGCGGATATGGCACGATACTCTTTTTTGAAGACCGTTCCATTGTAGAAGGGCTGCAAAAACAATTCCCTACTTATCATGAGAATTTCCCGAAGTGGTCGCAACATACTTCTGCCATGCATCAGCTGGCCATCTGGACCATGCTCGAAGATAAAGGCCTGGGTGCTTCACTGCAACACTATAACCCGTTGATTGACGAAGATGTACGCAGCACGTGGCATCTTCCCGAAACCTGGCAGTTGATTGCACAGATGCCTTTCGGTACTCCTGTTGCCGAACCGGGCGTGAAAGAATTTGATGATTTGAGCGAACGCATTAAAATTTTTATCTGATAGTAAATCTCTCAGAATAGAATTGCTTACCTTTGTACGCAAAGGTAAGCGCTTATGATACGTATTTTCTTAACCGGCTACATGGGAGCCGGTAAAACAACTTTAGGAAAGGCTTTTGCCCGCGAACTGAATATACCGTTCATCGATCTGGACTGGTATATCGAAGAACGTCTTCACAAATCCATACGTGAATTGTTCACCGAGCGGGGAGAGGCCTCTTTTCGTGAACTGGAGCGAACCATGCTGCATGAAGTGGCTGAGTTTGAAAACGTCATTATCTCGACCGGAGGCGGTACCCCTTGCTTCTTCGATAACATGGAGTATATGAACGAGCATGGGCAGACCGTTTTTCTGGATGTTCATCCTGACGTTTTGTTCCGCCGCTTGCGAGTGGCTACACAGCAACGTCCCATTCTGCAAGGAAAAACGGACGAAGAACTGCGAATTTTCATTATAGAAGCCTTGGAAAAACGTGCACCGCACTATGGTAAGGCAAGATACCGTTTCGATGCCGGGCAGTTGGAAAGCCGTCGGCAAATTGCGGATTCTGTGCAGCAGTTACGTAACTTGCTGAGCATTTAACCGCTTGTAAATGTGTAATTTTAGGTGGAAAACGCAATAAATATCGAGAATTATCGTATTTTTGTCGCCCTATTAAAATCAAACAACAAACATCTGAGTTACAAAAAATGAGAAAATGGCGTATTGAAGATTCAGAAGAGCTTTACAACATTACAGGTTGGGGCACTTCGTACTTTGGTATCAATGACAAAGGTCATGTAGTGGTAACACCTCGTAAAAACGGTGTCGGCGTCGATTTGAAAGAATTGGTGGATGAATTGCAATTGCGAGACGTGGCGGCTCCTATGCTGATACGTTTTCCCGATATTCTGGACAACCGGATTGAGAAGACTTCTTCATGTTTTAGGCAGGCCGCTGAGGAGTACGGCTATAAAGCGCAGAACTTTATCATCTATCCTATCAAGGTTAATCAGATGCGCCCTGTGGTAGAGGAGATTATCAGCCATGGAAAGAAATTCAATCTTGGGTTGGAAGCCGGGTCGAAGCCTGAACTTCATGCCGTGATTGCTATTAACTCAGATTCTGACTCGTTGATTATCTGCAACGGCTATAAGGATGAGAGCTATATAGAGTTGGCTTTGCTTGCCCAGAAGATGGGTAAACGCATTTTTCTTGTAGTAGAAAAAATGAACGAGCTAAAACTGATAGCCAAAATGGCGAAGCAGCTGAATGTTATGCCTAATATTGGTATTCGTATCAAGCTGGCTTCTTCAGGAAGTGGCAAATGGGAAGATTCAGGCGGCGATGCAAGCAAGTTTGGACTCAGTTCCAGTGAATTGCTCGAAGCACTCGATTTTTTAGACTCAAAAGGGCTGAAAGATTGTCTGAAATTGATACATTTCCATATCGGTAGCCAGGTGACAAAGATTCGCCGCATTAAGACGGCCTTGCGCGAAGCATCTCAATTCTATGTGCAGCTTCATGCTATGGGATTCAAAGTCGAATTCGTGGATATCGGTGGTGGCTTGGGCGTAGATTACGATGGAACACGTTCGTCCAGCAGCGAAAGTAGCGTCAATTATTCCATTCAGGAATATGTGAATGACTCCATTTCCACTTTGGTAGATGCCAGTGATAAGAATGATATCCCCCATCCCAATATCATTACGGAAAGCGGACGTGCACTGACTGCCCATCATTCCGTACTCATTTTTGAAGTGTTGGAAACCACCACTTTGCCCGAATGGGACGATGATGAAGAAGTAACTGAGGAAGACCATGAATTGGTGCAGGAACTTTATGGTATCTGGGACACGTTGAATCAGAATAAGATGTTGGAAGCCTGGCACGATGCACAGCAAATCCGTGAAGAAGCGCTCGACTTGTTCAGTCATGGAATCGTGGATTTGAAAACACGTGCACAGATTGAGCGCCTTTACTGGTCCGTTATGCGTGAGGTGAACCAGATTGCAGGCGGGTTGAAGCATGCTCCCGATGAACTTCGCGGACTGCCGAAACTGTTGGCGGATAAATATTTCTGTAACTTCTCGCTCTTCCAGTCTCTGCCGGACTCTTGGGCTATCGACCAGATATTCCCGATTATGCCTATCCAGCGTCTGGACGAACGTCCCGACCGTGCGGCAACCTTGCAGGACATCACTTGTGACTCGGATGGAAAGATAGCTAACTTTATCTCGACTAAGAATGTGGCACACTATCTGCCCACTCATTCTTTAAAGAGTAAGGAACCTTATTATATGGGTGTGTTCCTGGTAGGTGCTTATCAGGAGATTCTGGGTGATATGCATAATCTTTTCGGAGATACGAATGCTGTGCATGTATCTGTTAACGAGAAGGGATATACCATCGAACAGGTGATTGATGGTGAAACTGTAGCGGAAGTGCTTGACTATGTTCAATATAGCCCTAAGAAGCTGGTGCGTACACTGGAGACTTGGGTGACTCAATCAGTAAAAGAGGGACGTATTTCGTTGGAAGAAGGTAAAGAGTTCCTTTCCAATTATCGTTCCGGTCTGTACGGATATACCTATTTGGAATGAGAATATGAGAGAAAAACTAACAGTAATAAAGGTGGGTGGCAAAATCGTGGAGGAAGAAGCTACCCTCCATAAGTTGTTGGATGACTTTGCAGCTATCGAGGGTTACAAAGTCTTGGTACACGGAGGTGGCCGTTCGGCCACAAAATTGGCTGCCCAATTGGGCATTGAGAGCCAGATGGTTAACGGGCGTCGTATCACGGATGCCGAAACACTGAAAGTAGTGACGATGGTGTATGGCGGGCTGGTAAACAAGAATATTGTAGCCGGACTCCAGGCGCGTGGTGTCAATGCACTGGGATTGACAGGCGCGGATATGGATGTAATCCGTTCTGTGAAGCGTCCGGTGAAAGACGTTGACTATGGTTTTGTGGGTGATGTAAAGCAAGTGAATGCAGAGTTTTTGGGTGATTTGATACATAAAGGAGTAGTTCCCGTAATGGCTCCGTTGACGCATGACGGTGCAGGCAATCTGCTGAATACAAATGCCGATACTATTGCAGGAGAGACTGCAAAAGCTCTTGCTGCTTTGTTTGATGTGACATTGGTATTCTGTTTTGAGAAGAAGGGGGTGCTTCGTGACGAGAACGATGACGATAGCGTGATACCTCAGATCACTCCTGCCGAATTCAAACAATACGTAGCGGACGGTATTATTCAAGGAGGTATGATACCCAAGCTGGAGAATTCTTTTGAAGCTTTGAATGCGGGAGTAACTGAAGTGGTAATTACCTTAGCGTCAGCAATTAACGAGAATAGCGGAACCCGCATCAAAAAATAATTCAAAAAAAGTAGTGATCAACTGTAACTTTCCATATACTTAACCGTCATTATTAATAGAGATGCAAGAAATCAGTTTTCGGAATGACATTCTCCCTCTGAAAGACAAACTCTTTCGGTTGGCTCTCCGGATTACTTTCGACAGAGCAGAGGCGGAAGACGTTGTGCAGGAAACACTGATAAGAGTCTGGAACAAACGTGATGAGTGGACGAAATTCGGTTCTATCGAGGCTTATTGCCTGACAGTGACAAAGAACCTGGCAATAGACCGTAGCGAAAGAAAAGACGCTCAGACTGTGGAACTGACACCTGAAATGGAACAGACTTCCGGAGCATCCAACCCTTACGATCACTTGGTGGATAAAGAGCAAATGACACTCATCCATCGTCTGGTCAATGAACTCCCCGATAAACAAAGGCTGATCATGCAGCTTCGGGATATAGAGGGTAAGAGTTATAAAGAAATTGCGGTCGTCCTGCATTTGACGGAAGAACAGGTAAAAGTGAACCTTTTCAGGGCGAGGCAAAAAGTAAAACAACGGTATTTAGATATAGATGGTTATGGACTGTAAATATATAGAACAACTTTTAGAACGCTACTGGCAGTGTGAGACTTCCCTTGAGGAAGAAGCACAGTTGCGTGCTTTCTTTAACGGAAGCGACGTTCCGGAGCATTTGCTTCGCTACAAAGACTTGTTCGTATATCAGCAACTGCAACAGGAAGTGGGGTTGGGAGCAGATTTCGACGCCCGTGTGCTTGCAGAAGTGGAGACTCCGGTGGTGAAGGCAAAACGCCTGACGCTTACCGCGCGTTTCGTTCCGCTGTTCAAGGCTGCCGCAGTAGTGGCGGTGGTACTTTCATTAGGGAATGTGATGCAACACTCATTCTATAGTGATGTAAAAGAAGTGGTCGCAGTCGATACGATAGGTAAACAAATTACCGCACCTTCGGTAGCTCTCTCGGGAGACGTGACGATTACCCATGAACAACAGATTCTGGATAGTCTGCAACGGGTAGACAAGAAGGTGGAACTGAAGAAGTAACATTTTCATTTGCTTTTAAGAATAACATTTTCATTTGCTTTAAACATAAATATAGTTAGTGTGCTTTATTAAAACAACAAATTGAGGCTGTGAAGTTTCAATTCTCTCAAATTCTTATAAAAACTAACTAAGATAGATGGGGCGCCGCGAGATGCAGCGTCCCTTTTATGTATATATACTCATGCTAAATTATCATTTACCATAATACAAACTAACTATGCTCACTTATTTATATTACTCTTCAAAGTTGAGTCGATTTATTAAAAACGAACCGATGAGATAGTTATTATAGCAGGATTTTATATCTTTGTCCTGTTAGTAAACGTTTGTAAACATGAAAAACCGGTACTTGCTTTTTGTAATCTCTTTGCTGTTCAGCTACCTTCTGCAAGCGCAGGAGAAAATAGATTCTTTACTGGTAGTTCTGGACAGGACAATTGAAAATACCACTCAATATGAGCAGGCCAGGCTGAAACGCATTGATCAGATTAAAGAATATTTTCGGTCCCGTAAGAGTACTTCCCCTTCCGAGGAATACCATATCAACCAACAGCTTTTTGATGAATATGAAGCGTATATTTGCGATTCTGCAAGACATTACATCAATCGTAATATTGAGATTGCCCTTCAGTACAATAACCAAGACTGGCTGAATGAAGCCAAACTGAAGAAAGCAAGTATCTTGGGAAAGACAGGTCTGTATGCAGAAGGTGTGGCATTGTTGAAGTCTATAGACAGCAAGCAGCTTTCCAAAGAACAACTTATTGAGTATTACATCACTTTTGAGGATATTTATCTCTATCATGCAGAGTATGCGATGGACGACGAATATCAGATTGAATATCTGAATAACCTGTATACCTACCGTGACTCTGTATTGCAGATGGTAGAAGAGGGGTCTTATCAGTATGTCATAGCTTACACTCCCGAACTTCTGCAACAAGGAAGAGGAGAGGAAGCCATTGAAATGTTAGAAGTTTATCATCAGAAGCTTTCACCGGATACACGGGATTATGCAGTGCTGACTTCTATTCTTGCTTTTATCTATCAGAGTACAGGACAGCGGGAAAAGCAAAAAGAGTATTTGATAAAGAGTGCAATTGCCGACATCCGTGGTGTGGTGAAAGAGAATAATTCCTTGCGTGCATTGGCGGAACTGCTATATGAAGAGGGGCAATTGCAGCGGGCGGATGTGTATATGAAGCGCAGTATGGAAGATGCCAATTTCTACAATGCCCGCCTTCGGAATGTGCAGGCTTCAAGGATGCTTCCGGTCATAGACCATGCTTATCAGGTGGAGAAACAGAAGCATCAGCAGGTGCTACAGATCTTCCTGGTTGTTACCAGTTTACTGACGCTGTTTCTGGCATGTGCGGTCTGGTATGTAATTCGTCAGATGAAGAAGCTGGCCCGTGCGCGACAGGATTTGCTGGCAATGAATGAAGAGCTGAAACTTCTGAATGAAAGATTGATCGAAGTAAATCAGAGACAGCACGAAACGAATAACTCACTGACGGAGGCTAATCATATTAAGGAGGAGTATGTCGGCCGATTCATGGGATTGTGTTCCACATACATTGACAAGTTGGAGGGATATCGACGGATGCTTAACAAACAGGCTGCTTCGGGGAAGGTGGAAGAACTCTACAAAACGTTGAAATCGTCCCGTTTCATCGATGAAGAACTGAAAGAATTCTATCAAAACTTCGATAATTCATTCCTTAGTATTTTCCCTGATTTTGTGAAACGTTTTAATGAGTTGTTGCCGGAAGAAGAAAGAATTATTCCTAAACAGGATGAACGGCTGACAACGGAGCTTCGTATATTTGCCTTAATTCGTTTGGGAATTACGGACAGTGCCAAGATTGCTGGGTTCCTGCGTTATTCCATTACTACTATTTATACCTATCGTTCCAAATTGAAGAATCGCTCTCTTTGCCGTGATAATTTTGAGGAAGAAGTGATGAAGATTGGGTCTTTTGCAGGTTAGTGAGCTATATGGGAAAGTAATGAATCAAATGCTGAGCAATACTATCTCAATTCTCCTCCTCCTGGGAGGAGGAGTACCCGAAGGGGGAGGTGGTAGGTGAGAA
>OKSK01000123.1_pt1 | contig 54783 bp, 49 predicted proteins | sample 1606301 | NCBI WGS metagenome assembly OKSK01 (sample SAMEA3879557, study PRJEB24766) | human gut metagenome | biome: human-associated habitat; feature: feces | place: USA | collected 1985/1987
GCAAAATCTATCGACAACGGCATCATGGCTACCAGTATTTGGAGGTTTCATTCCCATAGAGCCGCATCACACGTTCCAGGTCGTTCTTCTTTCTGGCCCTGAGGTAGCTTACGGCTATGTTCTTGTTCGTATAATAGCTCACAAGGTTGCGGTAACGGCGCATCTCGTAATAGCAGTTGTCCACCACGTCCATACGGTCCTTGTCGGTCATGGACAGGGTACTGACATTGATAACCTGTTTCAGGTCCTGCAACACACCGTTGCTCTCTTCCAGCAGGCGGGTGTAACCGAAGGCGATGGCGTCCAGTTCGCGCGGTGAGAAGTTTTCATCGTTCATCATCTTGCCGAAGTTGGTTACATAGATGTCGGACACGTCGCCTACCATCAGGATGATGTCACGCACCTTGCGGGCATCCTGTATCAGGTTGTTGACCGATTTCAGCTGGTCGTAATATTTCTTGGCCTGCTCATAGATCTTTACTGTCTCGGCAAAGCTTTCTGCCGTATTGACTGCCGTCTTTGAGGTATGGGCGATATTGTCCGACATGTTTATGATGCTTTGGGCCAGATTGCCGGGATCTGTCACCACCCATTGGGCGCGTGCTCCGGTAACGCCCAGTACAAATGCCGTTCCGATCAGAAGCGTTCTTGCCTTCATGCCCGTTCCTCCTTCCTTACATAGTCTCCGCCCGGTGAGAATGTCAGCACGTCGGCTGCCTCATTGTAGGACACATCGACACGGTAGCCCGTATTGACAAACAGGTTTCCGTTTTCTTCCACCAGCAGGTAAGTCTGCGGCTTCAGCTTTCGGGTTCTCCCGCTACGGGAAAACACCGTCACCTTATAGCATTCTCCTTCCTTGTATACCAGCACGTCAGGTCTGCCTTCCACGCTGGTCCACGTTCCGCAGATCTTGTCGCGGTCGATACCGCTTTCCGAACAGCTCTGCAATATCATGGCGGCCATGCTTATCAGACATACCGCCAGCCTCATAAGGGGTCTGTTTCTCATAATCGTTTTCATTTCGGGTTTGATACCTGTTTCTGTTCCTCTCGCTTTTTCTCCGCCAGACGGCGGATGGCTCCTTCCAGACTGCCCTCCGGCCCTCCGGCAATCCGTTGTACTTCCAGTTTCTCCGACTCCTCGGTCGTGAACGTGAAGTATTCTTCCTCGCTCACTTCCGTGGCATATACTGCCGAGCAGGTTCCTCCAAGCCCTATCCATACCTCCCGGTAGAAGCGCCCGGGATGGTTCGCCCGGTTGATGGAAAGAATCTGCCCTTTCTCTTTCTCGGTCAGACCGAGCAGCCGCTGGATGTGCTCGAACTTGTTCATGTATTTCCGCTGGTCAAGCAGTATCTTGCAGTCAGAGTTGTTGATGATGGCCTCTTTCACAATCGGGGAGCTGATGATGTCGTCCACCTCCTGTGTCACCACCACAGCCTCGCCGAAATATTTTCTGACGGTCTTAAAAAGGTACTTGATGTATTCGCTCATATTGGCGGACATCAGGGCTTTCCAGCATTCCTCTATCAATATCATCTTACGGATACCTTTGAGCCTGCGCATCTTGGCGATGAAAGTTTCCATAATGATCAGTGTCACCACCGGAAGAAGCACTTTGTTGCTGCTGATATTGTCCAGTTCGAATACGATGAACCGTTTGCCTGTCAGGTCCAGTTCCTTGTCGGAGTTCAGCAGGAAGTCATAGTCTCCGCCCCGGTAGAACGGTTCCAGAACGTTCAAAAAACCGTCAATGTCAAAATCCTTCTCACGCACCTTTTTCTCTTCAATCATTCTTCTGTAGTCATCGGCGACAAACTCATAGAAACCGTTGAAGTCCGGTCTGATGTTCCGGTTCTCCGAAATCTTTCGGATATAGGCGTTCACTGCTCCGGAAAGAGCGACCTCCTCCGAACGTTTCGGCGACTCGTCCTCCCGTTTCCACAAGGTCAGTATCAGTGTATTGATACTGTCACGCTTCTCCACATCGAATTTTCCGGATTCGGTGTAGAACGGGTTGAAGGATATCGGATTGTCCTCTTCATACGTGATGTAAATCCCGTCCTTCCCGTTGGTACGGTCATGGATCATCCTGCACAACCCTTGGTAGCTGTTTCCAGTGTCCACCAGCAGGATATGCGCTCCCTGTTCGTAGTATTGGCGGACAAGGTGGTTGGTGAAAAAGGATTTTCCGCTGCCCGAAGGCCCGAGGATGAACTTATTTCTGTTGGTGATGATTCCTCGCTTCATGGGCAGGTCGGAAATATCCACATGCACCGGTATCCCGTTCTGGCGGTCTGCCAGCCGGATTCCGAACGGACTGGGCGAGTTCCTGTAATTGGTCTCTCCGGCAAAGAGGCATACGGCCTGTTCCAGGAAGGTATAAAAGGATTCTTCGGATGGAAAGTCGCCTGCATTTCCGGGGATTCCCGCCCAATAGATGACCGGTGTGTCAATGGTGTTATACCTTGGCGTGCATTCCATCATGGCCAGCTGGCTGCCCGTGTCGTTCCTGATGCGGCGGAACTCTTCCGCATCCTCCGCCCAGGCGATGACGTTGCAGTGGCATCTGACGGGAAGCACTCCTTTGGTATGTGCCTCATCAAGATACATCTCCGTCCACTCCTGGTTAATGGCATTGCTTCGGCTGTATTTTGACAACGAGAGCATATTGCGCGAGTTTTTTTCCATCATCTGCAGGATTTCCTGTGCGTCGTCGATGAACACGTATTGCGAATAGATGTGGTTGCATGACAGCAGCAGTCCTACGGGTGCGGCAAAGGAGAGGCGGCAGTCGCTGCGGTCCGTGGACATCCTCTCGTAGCGCATGTCCGTGGAAAGTCTGCCGGGCAGGTCTTCCGTATCGGAAAGGGTATGCAGGCAGAGGCGTTTGTCACCGATGCGCATCCTGCCGGGCTTGAGGCAGATGTCCTGCAATACGGCGGTCTCATCCTCCAGCGAGAGGGAAAAGTATTTTTCCACCAGTCCGGGACGTTCCTTCGTACCGGTGATTTCGTCTGTTTCCAGACGGCGAAGCCTTATATGTCCGGAATCATTCATAATACGCTCGAACTGTTCCACCGCCTCAAGAAAGCGGGCGGCAGCATCCTTGTCGGTTATCTCTTTGGGCAACAGGAATCCCCGGCAAAGGGTATTGAAGTCACTCTTCCGGCGGCTGCGTTCGCGGGTTGTCTTCGTCAGGAACAGGTAGCATTTGTGATTCAGGTAAGGTCTTTCATTGAAATGCAGCTCATAGCTGCGTGTCAGGAAGCTCTGTTCTCCGTCATCGGTCTTCGGACGGTAGGTTTCCTTGACGAACCAGTCCTGTTTGCAGACGACACTATGTTCCGGCAATACCTTCACGGCTTTGATCCAGGAGGAGTGCATGGCCTCATACTCGTCCGCCGTTACCGTGTACAATTCGGGCAGTTCCACTTCGAAAGCCACGGTCAGGTCGGCATCCTTGCTCACGATACAGCCGTTTTCTACCGACAGCAGGGGGAATCTGCGTTCCAGCGTTTCCGCCTTTAATACATTTCTCATGATTGTTGTTTTTTTCTTCTTCTTGTGAATAATCTGAAAACTCTCTTGCGGTGAATCAGATAGCGTGGATGTCGTTTTTCAGCCAGCAGCTTCATCAGCCCGTGTTCACCGTAACGGGCATTCAAACGGAATATCACCCACACCAACAGGCTGCCGGACAGGATTCCGAAGGATAAGCATATCCATTGGTCCACCCCCGTCAGGTAAAGAAAGACTACCATAAGGAGCACCATCGCAAGCCCTCCGGCAAAGACGAACAGGTATTGCGACTTGAGTCCTTTGAACTCGACGGGGTTGCCGGCACCTTTGTTTACCGAATATTCCATAGGCTTTAGAGGAAGAAGGAACGTAAGATGGTGGCGGCTACGATCAGAAAGATACAGGCAAAGAACCAGCTGGCGGCGGTTTTCGAAGTGTCGGGATCTCCGCTGGAAAATTTGCCATAGGTCTTGATACCGCCTACTAGACCAAGCACCGCACCGATGGCATAGCATAGTTTGGTGGCGGGATCGAAATACGAGGTCATGAGGCTGGTTGCCTCGTTGATACCCGCAAGGCCCTGGCCCTGCGCAAAGGTGTTTGCGGCGATGACCGCACACATCACAGAAAAAAGGATTCTTCTTTTCATTGTCGAATCGTTTGGGTAAGACATAAATTTGAATTCGACAACAAAGATAAATGGGGATAATGCGCTATGATTCAGAGGTGTCATCAGATGTCATCAAATGTCATCAGATGTCCTCTTTAAGCATAATATTTAAACGATAATTTTGGTACAAATATGGATTGTTTAAACTATTACATAGTTTTCTGTACTTCTGTACCATTATATAATTACCATTACAAAAGCCGGCAAATTCCATAAAGTTGATTTCTTGTCAAATACGACTATTATTGATATTGAATTAAAATCATTATATTTGCATATCAAACGCAGTTTTATGGCCAATGCAAACAGGTTAAAACAGTGCATCATGTAATGTAAAGAGCACGCCTTGAATAAAGTATTTTTAAGTAATATATCTGTTTATATTCAAGAACAATCAGACAGAGAACAATCACCTTCATACTTAGTAAGTATGAACAATGAAATTATGGTGCTTAAACAAAGCGAACAAAATATAAGGTCGTAAAATAAAGCATAATGTAACAAGTGCTTACAGGCAAAATATTTAATCAGTTAGTGTATGAAGAAAAACCTTAAAGATTTATATTGCCAACGCCCTCATGTCGTAATAGTTGGAGCAGGTGCTTCAAGAGCGGTCATGGGAAAATCTTGCCCAACGATGAATGAAGCCATTGAACAGGTCGGGTTAGATGGAATCCTTAAAGGATTTATGCTAGAAACGAAAAGCAGGAATCTTGAAGATATATATAGTGAGCTGTTTAGGCGTAGTGATGAGTGTAAAAATGCACGGATAGCAATGGAAAAAAAACTTTATGAATATTTTTCAAATGTGCAGCTTCCATCCTTCTTAACCATCTACGACCTTTTAATTCTTTCGCTCACAGAAAAAGACTGCATTGTATCCTTCAACTGGGATAGTCTTCTTATCCAAGCATATAACAGAGTGGCAAAGATTACCCGGAATAGACCGGAAATTCTGTTCTTGCATGGAAATGTGGGAGCTGGTGTGTGTAAAGATTGCATGACCTTTGGTCTTATACAAAACTATTGCAGAAAGTGTGGCAAACCGTATAACGTTGTTCCTTTGCTGTATCCTGTAGAACAAAAGGATTACAACAGCGACATCTTTATCCGTGACCAATGGAACGTTGCAAAGTACTATATATCGAAAGCAGGTAAGGTAACAATCTTTGGGTATAGCGCACCTTCTTCTGATAAGGAGGCAAGTGAAATACTTAAAGCTGCGTTCTCTAAACATGATGGTGTTCACAGATTGGATGCAGTGGAGATAATAGAACGTCCCGGATTCAGCGCAAATGAAATATCAGAAACTTGGCAGTATTTCTTTTCATTGACCAATTACCATTCTGATATTGTGGATTCCTTTTATAATAGCAGTTTGGCGCAGGCACCTCGCCGTACCTTGCAATACCAATACCAGCAATATATTAAAGGATGGTGGGGACAACCAAAGATACACTTCTCAAAACAAAATACTTTTGAGTCGGTGGAAACGCTTTTAAAACCACTTCTTGTAAATGAAGAACAAGGAGATTATTCTATAATTTAAGTCAATAACACTAACATTATCATTACAACCGGATGAATAGACTTGTTATCATAGGAAACGGATTTGACATGGCACATGGCTTTAAAACAAGTTATGTGGATTTCATCAACTGGTATTGGGACCAACGAGTATATGCTTTTGCCGGTAATACTACAAATGTATCAGAAGATTGCCTTTGTCGTTTGGTTATCAAAGATAATGTAAATATTAATTGCTGGAATGTTTTTGTCTTCACCCACTCATGTTTTTTTAAAGACATCTATCGTAAAGAAAGATACTCAGGTAGTGAAGTTATTCAGTATATCAAGGATCAGCCGGATGTTTTCTCTATTGAATGTTGCCCATTTTTCAAAACTATTCTGCTATCAATAGAGGTCAAAGGATGGGTGGATATTGAAAACGACTATTATCAACTGTTGAAAGCGGGAATGGATAACCCGGATTGTGATTATACGATCGGTGAGTTAAATGAGCAATTAGTATTTCTTCAAGAAAAATTAATTGAATACCTCCATACAATACAAACAGGCAATGTAAGGGATGACCTTCATAATGCAATAATTGACTTCTTTGACCCTGCTGATTTCTCAACAGAAGGAAAAAAGAAAGCTTTGGATAACATTGGATTTGACACATCTAGCTTTGCAGAAGTTAAATACAATAATGGAGAACGCAAAAAACTTCTCCCTAAACGTATCATGTTGTTGAGTTTCAACTATACAAAAACAGCTAAGATGTACAATAATTTCAATATTACCCACAATTATATTCATGGTGAGTTAGAAAAGCCTGAAAATATAATTTTTGGCTATGGGGATGAACTTGACAAAAGCTATCAGTCTATTCTTGATATGAATGACAATGAGTTACTTAGAAATGTCAAATCCGTTAAATATTTAGAAACAAGACATTACCATGATTTGCTGGAGTTTCTTTTAGCTGCACCTTTTCAAGTTTTGATAATGGGGCATTCTTGCGGAAACTCAGACCGAACATTACTAAATACCGTCTTTGAACATGAAAACTGTGTTTCTATAAAGCCGTTTTATCATAAACGGGAAGATGGCAGCGATAATTATTTGGAACTGGTTCAAAATATTTCCAGAAACTTTACTAATATGAAGTTGTTTAGAGATAGAGTTGTGAACAAGGAACAATGCAAAATCATGTAATAGAGCTCTAAATTTAAATGTGATTTCTATGATATCTGTTATGCACATAAAGTGCGACAAAATATTGTATAAAAGGAAGTAGGAAAACGGATTTTCATCCATTGGAAAAAGTAAGGAGCTGACTTGGTAAACAGCTCCTTATTTTTTATAATTTATAGGCTTGCAGAGAAATTTTACTTAATAAATTAAGCTATAGTTTTTCCTGTTAGCCAATTAGGATAATTTTATTCTTTTACTTTTGATTCGTAAGCAACTGTGAGGAAGTATCCAATTTTCTGAGTTGTCCCCGTGATTTCTATGTTTTAAGTTTGTTTCTTCCTATTACTCTTACCAAAAGACAAACTTCAACCTTTTTCATGGATTATAAAAAAGACAAAGTCGGGGCACATAATAAAAATTCTACATATAATATTTAACGCATATGGAATTTTGTAGCATAATAGCATTTACTTTCAGACCAGATTCCTCCAGTCAGTAACATGTTTGCTTTCTTTCCTCTCTCTTTTCAAAGGCAACGCATTCCCCTCCTTATCCACATACTTCCCCATCAGTTCCTCAATCAGCTTCTTGTTCTCCACCTGGGAGGAGAATAGTTCAAACATGTCCGTTTCCCGGATGGAATGCAGTGTCATGGCCGCCCTGTATGATTTGTTCTCGTCCGAGCCGGCGCCATTCAGGTTAAGCAGCACGTCGCCTACATTGAGCAGGTCAGCAGGAGTAACCATCGGAGCAATGGCTTCCGTTTCGGGAGAGCGGCTGTCCAGTTCCTCCTGTTCTTCTTTCAGCATTCTCATCTCCTCCAAAGGCAGTTTGCATTCCACTTCATCTTCCGGAATATCCTTATCCGCTCCGATAAAATCACTTCCGGTTTCCAGTTGCTGGCTCATGTAAGGGGCGACGGTCTTCCCGGCATTCTCGTCCAGATAGACAAATCGGGTAGCTCCCATCACATCCTGTGCATTTCCCGGTTCACCGTTGTCTTTTTCTGCTTGTGGCCGATTGCGGGGAGTATAAAGCAGATCACAGATTTTACCTATTCTCTCTTTTTGTTTCCATACCTTATATAACAGATAAGCTGTACAGCCGAACCGTATTGATAAATAAACTATTTCTTCCATTCTATTGGCTTTTGAGTTGCTTCTTGATTATATATTTCATTGATGATATGCTGATACCTTTCCAGATGGTCTGACAGTACACTCCCTAAAAACATGGGGACAGACATTTCCGGTGCAATGACCGGCAATACTTTGGCAACAGTCCTGTACAATGTATCGTTAATATAGGTCTGCCTTCTTGCTCCCGATAGTTTCACTTTCAGAAACCGGCTCCGGTATTCATCTGAATCAGCCGCTCCATCCGGTGTTTTTTTTATTTGCTGTCTGGAAGAACCGCTTTTCTTCTCCTGTTTCTCCGGACAAGGTCCAGCCTGACTTTTTGTTTCCGGCTCCTCTTCCGGAGGAACCGTTCTTTCCAAAGCGGTCACATCTCCTGCCATCATGCGTTTCAATGCCTCCTCGTCCACTTGGTAATCCGTTCTTCTTTTGGTGGTCATAATTGTTTTTATTGAAGTTTCAGTATGGTTTCTATTTCCGCTGCCAGCAGGTCCAGACTGCTTCCTTTCATTGCGGAGGAAGATGGAGGGAACAAAGTGCTGCGGAACAGAGGCCCTTTCATTCCGGAGTCTTTTTTGTAACGTTCTGCACTGGGAATGACGGTTTCCAGTACCGGCAATTTCAGCGAACGGAAAATTTCAGTATAGCCGTTATACAGGTCTTTGGAAACACGTTTGTCCATCCGGTTCCAGAACATATGGATACCACGCAAGGGTACATCCTTATGCCGGTGCATATATTCCCGGATGGCAAGGACAAAAGACATGCTGCTCCGCATTGCCATTCTTTCCTGCGTGATGGGGGTGAATACATAATCCATATTGATTACGGACTGGAATACACCGGGCACATTTACGGTGCCCGGAAGGTCAAAAAGGACAAGGTCATAATCCAGCTCCGACTTTTCAAGAAAGCGTCCGGCCGTTTCCCGGGCTTCTTCCGGAGTGGAGTTCAGGATGCTGTAGGCTTTCCTGCCGCTTGCTCCGAACTGTTCCACCAGCTGGTTTTGCAGATGCACGTTCTTTTCAATGTTTCCCACTTCCCAGTTCCGCATGGTACTGATGCTGTGCTGTGGATAATCACAATCCACCACCAGTACGTTATACCCCTTCAGGTAATGGAAGTAACTGGCGAGCAATACCGTGAACGTGGATTTTCCCACACCGCCTTTCTGGTTGCTCAAAGCGACAAATAAAGGTTCTTTCTTCATAGGCTTGAATTTAGAGTGTATAATTTGTTTCATATCTGTCCGGATTTTTTTGTTTCATCACACGGCAATGCATCCGTTGGTATATGGCAATGACGCATTGTTTGCCGGTTTGCATGAATACATTGCATACCATATTGCACCAGTGTAATACCGGTTGCCGATGGGCATTGCCATATAAGGTGCATTGCATTCATGCAATATGGGGTTCAATGTATCCCATACTGCATTGCACGGATGCAATGTATTCCGTCATGCAGAATTGTCGTGCAGCATATATGGCATTGCACATATATGGATGATGCCGCATTCACATCATGCACTACCTGTGGTAGGCAAGCAATACCCCTTACAGGACAATGTTTCAATGTATGCCCTCATGCACTGTGCCAAAAGTAGCGGCTATTTTTGAAACTTCCACCAACATTTCCCCTACCTGACATCAGATGTCGTCAGATGTCATCAAATGTCATATCAAACGCTGTTTACCAATCGGTTATCACTGTCTAATTTTGCAAAACCGGAATCAGACGATGGAAAAGAACTGACTTCGTCGGACCACAGCGCGCCGTGAACGTCGCGCAGCAATCCGACGAAGGAGGATTCTCTGTTCAAGCGAACAGAGCAAGTTGTGTTTTCGGCAGCCCGAAACTTTTCGGGCATCCCAAAACCAACTTGCCCGGCAAAAGCCGGGGGATTTTTCTCCAAAGTCGAAAAATCTGGAAAAAAGTCAAATCATAAATTCCCTAAAGTGCATGAAAGAAAGCTCAAGGAAAAAAATGGGACGAAAGCCCAAAGCAGATCCGGCCATACATCGTTACGGCATCAGGTTGACAAATGAAGAAAACGTACGCTTTGAAGCGGCATTCTCTGAATCCGGCATGAAAGAAAAAGCGGGATTCATCAAGAAATCCATTTTTGGAGGTCGCATTAAAGTTGTGAAAATCGACAAGGCGACAATGGACTACTACATCAAACTGACCGAATTCCACAGGCAGTTTCAGGCCGTCGGAAACAACTACAATCAGGTTGTCCGGACCTTGAAGAACAATTTCGGGGAAAAACGTGCGATGGCATTGCTCTACAGGTTGGAGAAACTGAGCATCGAACTGATGCTTGTATGTAAAAAAGTCATGGTGCTAACCCAGGAATACGAGCGGAAATGGTTGCAAAAATAAGTCACGGAACAAGCCTTTACGGAGCACTTGCCTATAACTACGACAAGGTAACGGCAGGTACCGCCGAGATTCTTTCGGGCAACCGCATGATTTCCGACAGATTGGGATTGCCCAGTGAGGACATACGTCTGGCATTGCTCTCTTTTGAGAACTACCTGCTGGCAAACCGCAATACGGAGAAGCCCGTCCTGCATATCTCCCTTTCTCCAGCACCGGAAGACCGGCTGACTGATGGGCAATTGGTAGAGTTGGCGGAACGGTATATGCAGAAGATGGGCTATGGGAATCAGCCGTACATAGCCTACAAACATGCCGATACCCATAATGCCCACATTCATATCGTCAGTGTCTGTGTGGACGGACAGGGAAAAAAGATCAGTGACGCCTACGAGCATCGCCGTTCCATGACCGCCTGTCGGGAACTGGAAACGGATTTCGGCTTGCGCAACGGAGCGGACACGGAAAGGCGGAATCCGAAAGCGGAACTAAAAAAGGTGGACGCTTCCTTGGGAGATGTCCGCCATCAGGTAGGCAACACCCTTAAAGCCGTACTGGAAAGCTACCGTTTCCAGACTTTCGGAGAATACAGCGCACTGCTTTCCACACTCAACATCGAGGCGAAACAGATCAGGGGGGAATACAACGGCATACCCTACACCGGCATTGTCTATTCTGCCACGGATGATACCGGCAAGGTGGTCAGTCCGCCGTTCAAGAGTTCACGTTTCGGAAAACGCTTCGGGAATGAACTGTTGGAAAAGCGGATGTTGATGAATCTGAAAGCTCTCAAAGAGGGGAAATGGGCACCCTCCATACAGGCGGACATCGCCCGTGCCTTGCGGCAGGCGGATTCACGGAAACGGTTTGTGGAACTGCTGGGGCAAAAAAATATCGGTGTGGTGTTCCGTGAGAATGAGCGGGGGCGTATCTACGGTGTCACCTTCATTGACCACGACCGACGGGAGGTGTTCAACGGTTCACGCATGGGCAAGGAGTTTTCCGCCAATGTGTTCAACGACTATTTCAAATGGTTGGAAAACATACCCGAAAAGGAACGGGGTGGACATTCCGCTACAGAGCTTTGGCAGCATCACCGTCACGAATCCTCTAGCACGCTCGAACTGGCGGCAGGCATTCTTTCTATGGAAACCAATCCGCGGGATTACGAGGAGGAAGCCTTTGCACGCCGCATGAAGAAAAAGAAGAAGACCGGACGCAAGCGTGGCATTTAGACAAAACAAGTATCAACCTTTTTATACACAATCCTTATGCAACAGGAAGACGATTTGAGGGCTCTCGCTAAGATAATGGAATTCGGCAGGGCTGTGAGTATTTTTCTTTTGGTGGTGCACGTCTATGTGTACTGCTATCCGAGCATGACCGCATGGCATCTGAATCTTGCGGTCATAGATAAGATTCTGGTAAACTTCAACAATACGACGGGTATTTTCAACTGTATTCTCTGGACCAAACTGTTGGCAGTGACTTTACTGGCAATATCCTGCCTAGGAACACATGGAGTTAAAGGTGAAAAAATCACCTGGCCCAAAATCTACGCGGCACTGGTAGCCGGATGCGTGCTGTTTTTTCTGAACTGGTGGCTGCTTGACCTGTCCCTGCCGCACATGATAAGCACCATACTGTACGTTGTAACACTTACCGCAGGTTACCTCGGTCTACTGATGGCGGGATTGTGGATGAGCCGGCTTTACAGGCATAACCTGATGGGGGATGTGTTCAATATCGAAAATGAATCCTTCCAGCAGGAAACCCGGTTGTTGGAGAACGAGTATTCCGTCAACCTGCCTACCAGCTTCCGCTTTCAGGGAAAACAGCATGACGGATGGATCAACGTAGTAAATCCCTTTCGTGCCACCATCGTGCTTGGCACGCCCGGATCGGGCAAGTCGTATGCCGTGGTAAACAATTACATACGCCAGATGATTTCCAAAGGATACAGTTGTTACATCTACGATTACAAGTTCGACGACCTTTCCACCATCGCTTACAACACGTTGTTGAACAACATGGACAAGTACAAGGTCAAGCCCCGGTTCTATGTCATCAATTTCGACGATCCGCGCAGGTCACACCGCTGCAATCCCATCAATCCGAAATTCATGACGGATATCTCCGATGCGTATGAGGCGAGTTATACGATAATGCTCAACCTCAATCGCACCTGGATTGAAAAGCAGGGGGATTTCTTTGTGGAGTCACCCATCATTCTGCTTGCCGCAATCATCTGGTACCTAAAAATTTACAAAAACGGTATTTATTGTTCCTTTCCGCATGCGGTGGAACTGCTTAACAAGCCTTATTCGGATTTGTTTACTATCCTGACCTCGTATCCGGAGCTGGAAAACTACCTTTCCCCCTTCATGGATGCCTGGAAAGGGGGCGCCCAGGACCAGCTCCAGGGCCAGATCGCTTCGGCAAAAATTCCCCTTACACGCATGATTTCCCCACAGTTGTATTGGGTGATGACAGGTAATGATTTTTCGTTGGACATAAACAACCCGAAAGAGCCCAAGCTGCTTTGCGTGGGTAACAATCCGGACAGGCAGAACATCTACTCGGCGGCACTTGGACTATACAATTCCCGCATCGTCAAACTCATCAACAAGAAAGGACAGCTTAAGAGCACTGTCATCATTGACGAGCTGCCGACCATCTATTTCCGTGGATTGGACAACCTCATCGCTACCGCCCGAAGCAACAAGGTAGCGGTCTGTCTCGGCTTTCAGGATTTTAGCCAGTTGAACCGCGATTACGGTGAAAAAGAGTCGAAGGTCATCCAAAACACGGTAGGCAATATTTTCAGCGGTCAGGTGGTTGGAGAAACTGCGAAGACGCTTTCCGAACGTTTCGGCAAAGTACTCCAGCAGCGGCAGTCTGTCTCCATCAACCGTCAGGATGTATCCACCTCCATTAGCACACAACTTGACTCGCTCATCCCGGCTTCCAAGATTGCCAACCTGTCCCAGGGTACATTTGTCGGAGCCGTTTCCGACAATTTTGGCGAAAAGATAGACCAGAAAATATTCCATGCTGAAATCATTGTGGACCATGCCAAAGTCGGCGCGGAGGAAAAGGCTTACCGGAAAATCCCTGTCATCAATGAATTTAAGGACAAGGATGGAAACGATATCATGATGCAGCAGATACAGCGCAACTACGACCAGATTAAATTGGATGCTCAGGCAATCATTAATGAGGAAATGAACCGAATCAAAAATGATCCGGAGTTATGTGAAAGGTTGGGGTTAAAAGATGATACCTCACACAAGTAAAATCTGTCTAATTCAAAATAAACATAACATCTGAAAAGATTATTCTCCTTTAAGTACTGTTGTTCTTCTTTTCAGATGTTAGTATACCTTCCTTTATGACAATGATATTAGGATATTTCTAAGGTTTATTAATATTCCTGATGCGATTTTCTCGATCAATCAATTTATTAATATCAATATCTTGAATATTAATTATGGTTATAAGTCCAAACATAGAAATGCTTTCGTTACGTACAAACTCATTCAATTTCTTAGCCTCTTGATAAACTTTATCTATCCAATGATACGACGCTATTGTCTCATAATATTTACTCCCCAATAAGCCGTGCTCTCTGAATTTAACATTGGCTTCAAGAGTATAACGAACCCCCACGGATATATCATCCAACTTTTCATCAAGGATAAAATTGGCAATATCTTGAAAATTCGCCGTGTCAACTTTTGACAAGAGATTGCTTAAATTGTGAGTCCGAATAATTTTATACGTTGATTTTTCATCAGAGTCACTTCTCAAAAAAAATCAAAGATTTCAAACTGCACTCAAAAGAAAATAATAAATCCACCAATATTTTACTACGTGTACTTATATTTGTAAACACATTTATTAAGGCCCTATATCGTGCTAAATAGCCAGAACTATCTGTCAAGAAAAAATCTGATATTTCTTTTCTTAAATCATCGTCCATAATCAAAATATTAAATCAGTTAATCCGTATTAATAAATTGCACTTTATTCCTTTTGCAATTTTAACTTTCACGTTGTTCTATAAACACATATTTGCTCAATTTAAGAATTAAGCAGAACAAGACAACAACTTTGTCTAACGAATAATCTTCGATTTGAAGTAAAGAATGTGCTACCTCATTTCTCAAATTCCAGCCTATTTTCTCTGACATTACATATTTGAGCATGGTAAGATGATCTTTGATAAAACTAGAAGGTCTCTCTGGAGTTCCCTTCAGATCTGCAATAATATCATCAAAAAGTTTTTCCATTATGACATCTCCATCTTTTGAACGTCTCTTAGCAAAAGTGGGTATTTTAAGTTTCTCAATAAAAAATCTCAAAAGACCTTCAATCTTAAGTGTTAAGCTATCTATAATAGTGACATAATCAGGGATATAACTTCCTTCAGCTTGTTTAAGTTCATCAAAGATTCTCTTTAATCCAGGTTTAACAGTATCTAAAGGAACAACACAAATCTTTTTACCATTATAGTTTCTCTCAATAGGTTCATTTAACCATGTTTTTTCCAAATAGTTTAAAACTGAATCGTATGATAACTTTTGAGAGTCAATGGCTGCCATAAATAATTTAAGCATTTTTAATGTACCAATTTTGAAGAAGAAACTATATGTAGACCAAAATTTTCCTTCTGCTGGTGTGTATGTTTTAACGGTGTTGCCATATCTGTCAAGGCATGACAAAGGAAGGGTACCTATAAGTCCATTGTCCACAGCATCAGATAAGGCTTGAATAGAATCATCTGTTTCATACCAAGGAGTCCCTGCAAATTGATCTAACAACTCATCTACAGAACAAGTCTCTATAGTCTGTTTTACAGTTTCATCAATTGTTTTTATATAATCATCTGGAATTGGAATGGAAGTTTCTGTCAATTGGAAAGTATTTCTCTTTTCAGAGTATAACTCTTCCATCTCTTTTATTTTTCCATTGTCCTTTATTTTAAGATAAATATCCAAAGCTAATTTTATAAAATGCATTGAAGCTATATCTTCCTGCCTGCTTTTGGCAATCTGTTCATATACCTCAGCTCTCTGTCTTAAAGAATCTTCTATTGAAAGATTTATTTTTTGTTTTAACTTATCCGTAAATTCAATAGCATCTGCGGCCATATAAAGATTATCTTTTTCTATCAAGCTGATAGCATATTTATTACGCTCTATAACTTTTTCAAAGTCTATGTATTTTTTACAAATGCTATAATGCTCTAACATGAACCTTGAATAATTTAAAGGAACATGTTTTGTGTTATCATTTACACTCCAATGTTGCTGTATATCAAAAACTTGTTCAATGATTGCCTTTTGACAATCTTCAAACTTACTATTTATTGCAATTTGTAAAGCCAATTCCAAACGATTAAGAACATATCCCAATTTGAAATATTCTCCTTTTTGAGCTTCACCATAATATTCTTGAGCTAAGGAGATTAATTCGTTGCATAACTGAAGCTTGAAACTGTTATTTTTCGACCAGTCTGTTTTTTGTCCGAAATATACCATCAAACCATATTCGGTTTTTGCATAGAGATTATTCGTTTTTTTATAACGCTGCTCAAAGAACTCGAAATTTTCTTTAGTAAGATTTCTAACATCAGGCCAATAAAAAGGTATTTTGTTTCCATTTGCCATATCTTGTGTTCCTGCCATTTGCCACGATAATCCTTTAATTGTCCCCTTTGTTTCATCATCTTGAAACTCAAAAGACTTTCTTATTAAAAAAACTTGTCGATCTAATTCTGCTTGCAAAGCAACATTAATCATATCTTTTTCACAAAGTTCACTTATTACTTTTTGAAATTCATTATTAATTGTAGATGAGTCCTTATTCTTATAATTTACAGAATCAAAATTCTTTAAGAACTCTTCATATATACCATATTCACTCTTATTTTCCATCTTTCCAGTATTTAATTGTTTTTTTTGAGAATACTTCCGTGGAGAATGCATAAATCGCTTTCCTTTCTTTGTTCTACTGTCACCTTTTCCCATATTAACATTTACAATGTTATCATCCAAATTTCACAACAATCTCCGCCACTTCCCCATGCACCCTCTGCACATTCAGCACCCGTGCCGGAATCCCATGGTTGAAACAGCATTGGATAAACTCCATCCCGATAAACACTCCTGTATTGTATTCCCCGACATTATCTCCGTCATTTTTGCAGAAAGTTACGGTTCCTTTCATCTCCTCATTCTTTCTCTTGCGGTATTGCGCCTCCTTTTCAAACATCATAAAGACTTCTCCTCTAACAATCTGCACCTGTTGGCCTCCGGTTTGTAGGAATTGCAGGTAGCTCTCCAGCAGGTCTTCCGGGCATCCGCTATGGAATAGCATGTTTCTTATCCCTTGTATCTGAATTGAATTTTCCATTGCTTTTTATTTGGCTATGATTATCTTTTTATCCTTGATGACAAGTGTGTCTTTCCCGCCATGATTCGTTAGGCTTACATCCTTCAAGTCAATACGGCTGTTGGAAATGGAAAACTCCTGATGAATCGTATCATTCCGCAGGAAGTGGATGTCCTGCTTGTACAGGTTCGGAATGGAAAAGAACAAAGTGATTATCCCGATAAAGCACAGCACCATCAATACCGTAAAGGTTACAAACCAGCGTTGGTATTTACGGTCTTCCACAACCTTTACTTCAATAGGAAATGGAGATTCCTGATAGCTCACCTGTTTCTGTTTCCATGTTACTCTGCAACGTAGGTTCGAGAACTCATGCAGACTGAACAGTTCCGGCAGTTCCTGTAAGAAATGCAGGTACTGTTTGGTTTCCATCAGCACTTCCAGCTCCACGGTTACGCGAATGACACTGCGTTTCATTATCTTGGGTTTCCCCGATGCGCCTGCGGGCTTGGCTACATTGACAGGACGGATGTCCGATGCGCCTGTGTCTACACTCATGGCAAGCTCCATTCCGGTGTTTCCTAAAGAGGGGGCATCTGTAGGATGGGTTCCAAAAGATGAAGAACTTTCTGCACCTTCATATTCCGCTATCAGGTCTGCTATTTCGCGCACTTCAGTTACTGCCACATTCTTTGCCTCTGCATTGGCAAAGGTTTCCACTTTGGTCTTGACCATATCGGTCAGAAAGGCTTTTATCTTGTCTTCGCTTTTCTTATGGATAAGGTAGCTGGGATACTTCTTCGTGAAGTTCCGGGCTACGTTTTCCATATAGTCCATTGTATAATTAAAACTATCAATAATAGATATAAGAAAAGTAATAGATGAATTTACTTTCAAAGCAGAAGGAACCATAATTTTATTTTTTTAAATATTTACATTTATTACCTATGATTTTTCTTAACCATTCTGGTGTATATTCTTTACTTCGTGGATACTCTTTAAACATTTTCAACAACCAATCAGGATTATGAAATAAAGATGGAATTTGATCAAAGTCATCATAATTAAACTTGGATGTATATATGTCTCTATTTTTTAACGATATTTCAACTTGAAACCATGCACCTTGTTTTGAATTGTTCTTATACATTAGTTTACGTATATTTCTAAATGCATTACAGATTTTATCTACATTTTTTGTATTTAATGTTATTGTATCCCCTTTAGATGAAGTGATATTAAACATATCAACTATACATGAGACAAATAATATCTTATATCCAAGTCCTTCCTTTAGCTTTTGAGGTTCACAATTCATTATATAAAGTAGTACATCTTTGAATTGAGCCTCAATAGTATCATCAAATTGATTACGAAAAGGGATAGTAATTTTTTTATCTATTCTATTTTGATAAGATAAAGGAATAATCTCCAAATCAGTATCTCTGTAGATCTTTTTTATGGTGTCCAATACCCAAAACCAATATGCTTCTCTTTTTCTTACACTACCACTATTTGGAGCAGCAAAGTAGATACCTTCAGACCAAATTATTTCCGCAAAAAAATCAGGATTCCACACTTCAAAATCATATTCATTATCATCTTCTTCATTATATTCCGCTATATTCAATATCAAGGATGCATCAGTAGCAATATTAAAACATAGTGACAATAATAATCCTCCAAAAGCATCATATTCATATAGATAATTTTTATATTTATCAAAAATTACCATAAAATGATTTTTATCACCTTTATTGCCATATAAATATTTTTGTATTTCAAATAATATCTGAAGCAATATTTCATTCTTACAAAATATTTCCTCATTTAGGCTCTTTATTTTAACTGCACAATTATAAAATATTTTGTTGACAATTAATGGACTACCTATATAACGCATAAGATGAACACGATATTTCAATGGTAAATGTCCAAAAGAGTTATTCCTTATTTCCTCTTTCAACAACATCAAATAATTATCTATTTCTTTCATATCATTCATATTTTTGTATTTCCAATTTTGTATATTCTACCTTTTTCTGAAGTTGGACTAAAGATATATGTTTCATCAATAGGTTGAGTTACAAAAATAGTATTACCTGTTGTTTGAGCTATTTTTTGTATAAATTCATAACAGCATTCACAAATCTTTTTATTTACTCCAAAAGCCATTTCATTTTTCTGCTTCACAAGCATCTGTTTTTCAGCATGAGAAGCACTGCTACTACCAGATATTCCATTATCTAAAAAGGAGTTTTTATGTAAACTATGCTCTATATTCATAGTTTCTGCAATAACTAAAGAAACAGGAACATCCACCATATTAGGAACCTGCTGTCTAAATTTCCTACTTACTCTTTTTTTACTATATCCGCTGATAGTTACGATTCCATCTGAACAAACAGTTCTACCACTATTACTTTTGGGCAATAATTTTGCTATATCTTCAGCTCTTCTCCAAGCCTCCTTAGACATTTCACAAAGAACATCTTCCAATTCTTCTTGAGATTTTATCTTTATTTCCCCAATAGAATCATCTTTCGGAAAGCTATTATCAACAACTGTGGATGATAAATTCTCATAAACTTTTGGATGTACGTTATTACTATAAGTTAATGTTTTATTCTTATCACTCCATTCTTTTTCCCTAACCTCTAGATTATTCCTTTTGATAATCCCCGGTGACAGATACAGCACCATCATCATCGGAGAGTTTCCGACACTCATATACTCCTCTATTTTCACACAGAAGCAGTCCCAGAACCGGAAAATGTCCGCAATCTCCACTTCGTTGTAGATGAAATGGATTTCCCCGTTGTGCATGGCTCCTTCGTTCAGCCAGTCATAGAAGAACTGTTCTTCACCCTTGCACTCAAACGCAAGCGTAATCAGGTCTCCCTCGACCGGCAGACACTCCCGATTGCCGATTTCCTCGCATACTTGGATGTGGAGTTGTATGATTTTTCTCAGATTCGGGTCATCATAGTGCCGGATGTGGCACCGATAGTTATAATAGAGTATCGGCACCTCCATTCCTCTTATTTTCAGAATAGTTTCATAAATCATGATAATACAGTTTCAGGTGAATGACTATGGTAATAGGTCACGGCTGATCCAATAGTATGTCTGCCCGTTGGACTGAAACGACTTGCCGGCGGCTTCGTCCAGCAGTTTCTTCTTTTCCTTGAAATATTCAATCAGCATGTCCAGCTCCGCATCCGTAATCATTTTCTTTTTCCGCAAGTCCTTGACACGGTAAACTTCAAAGAAAGGATAGTCAGTCGGACAGGAGGTAAACCTTTGCAAGACCTCTGACAGGGGCATTCTCAGGAAAGTCTTTCTCCCTACCTTGCAATATCTGTCCCTGTTGCGCTCTGAAAGGAAATGTCTGACCAGTTTTCTTCTTACACGTCGAGTTGAGGCATATTCCGGTGCGTTTAGGCTGTCCGTCTTTACACGTACGGTAGATTCTTCGGCATCTGTCTGTAGATAGTCGTCCGGACAGTCGCAGATATCCACCTTCGCTTGCTTTTTCTTTTTGACCGCTTCGTATTTATAGTCTACGATCAGCTTGGAGGGTGCTTCCACATATTTTCTCAACCGTTTGAACTCCTCTTCGTTGACAAGCAGATAATAGTCCAGTGTGGAGGACAGCGAGTCCGGCAGTACGATTGGCTGTGCAGGCAGGCTCCAGGCAGGTTCGGTATCCGGAAGTACGGATAGCATGGGGTGTACCCCCGACTGGCAGATATGGTAATAAGCTGTCATTGTCGAATCTGTCCTATATCGGTGTGTACCCACTTCGTCGAATGCCCTTGCCAGGCTGTTGCTCAGCAGGGTATTGTCAAACTTCACTTGTATCAGCATGGAATCCACGGCGGTGGTCAGTCCTTCCAGTTCCAGCGATTCGTTCTTTTGCGGAAACACCAGCCATCCCTGTGTCATGCTCCGGTTTGGAAAGTCCAGACAATAGGTGTTATGGTTCACCTCCGCATATTCGTTTTCATTTCTGATTTGTTCGGGATATACAATCAGTTCCCGTTTTTTCCGGCTGATGCGTGGTGCCGAGCAGTCTATCATGTTTCCGATTTGCAGCACGAAGTTGTTGAAGTTGTCCGGTTCTCCTCCGTAGAGCTGGAAGCCGATCATGCGGCAGTTGTTTTTTACCAGCTTGTTCACCAAGGTGGAGTCTGCCCACTCGCTGTTGAACCCTTTATCGCCGATGACAACCAGGATATTGGTTTCATCCGGACATTTGTTGAATTGCTCCACTCCGATCCGAAGGCCGGACCAGCTGCCGAATCGTCCGTATGTAGGTTTCAGTTGCTCGGCATTACGTGCTTTGGCGGAAAGGAAATCAAGCAGCTCCATGTAGTCGGGAGTCAGTTTGCAGATGGGGTCTTTCCGGTTGTCCGGTTCATTGAAGGTAAGCACGGCACCGAACCTGAAAGAAAAGCTGTCGTCATTCACCAGTTGCGATTGCAGTCCCTGGATGGCATTCACCACGGCTGGAAACCGTTGGATGGTGTTCTCTTTTCCTTCCAGGACAAACATGAGGTTTATTTTTTGCAGGTCCCTCTCTATCTTGTTTTTGAAAGTCCCGTAATAGATTGGATTGCCGTTGACATTCAGCACATAGCTTTCCCGTTTGTCGATGACCGGCATCGGAAGCCGGGTTTTGAAGCAGAAGCTCGTGTCATTGTTCCGGTAGGACAGTACCGGGCTGTAGCGGATAGCAGGCTGGTTGGCCGAAAATTGCAGTTTCCACTTCAGGTCGTTGGATGATAGCGGCAAGGTGTCTTTCCGTTCCCTGTCTTTAAAGACGAGCGTGCTGTCCGGCAGCGAGGTTAGGTCTATATGGAGCTGTTGTTCGGGGGCGGTCAGCAGGCGTCCGTCTATCCATCCGATGACAGCATGCCCTATGCTGTCTGCGTCAAGCTGCGGCTTGTCTGCCACGAGGGTGCATCCTTTGTCTTCCGATATTTGATAAGGATATACGACACTGTAAAATGGAATCTTGCCAGCCTCTTGTGTCAGGTCTGTATTTTTGAACAGTTTTACGGAGTCGTTGGCAAAATACGTTTTTGGGGTGGCCAATGCCACGCTGTCGTTCAGCATGACCACCTGTTTGTTTTTGAATCCGGTAACAATGTCGGTAAAGCCGCTCCGGGTCAGCAACAGGTCGTTTTGGTTGATCCATCCGTAGTATTTTGCCTGTTTCCATTCTTTCAGTTTCCCGTTTTTCAGAATGGCTGGGTCGTATTGAATGACTCTGAGCCAGTCTCCTTTTCGCTTGATGACGAGAAATGCGTCCATGTATTTCACAGACTGCATCTCGTTCTTTCCGCTCGGGCTCAGATAGGTCGTTCCTGCTTCATTGGCAAAGACAATCCACGGGGTATGCTTGGGCAGTGTCTGGCTGCGGGGAGCCTTTACCCCTTCTATGGAATAGTTCCGCATATATTCACGGGGTACATTCTTTATCCGCGTAAAACGGTGTACCGGTCCGCAGGATGCCATACAGATGATACACCAGCAAATCCATCCTCCTTTTATGAGTGTCGATATGCAATTCTTTTTCATGCCTCATTTGTTTTTTTGTTCGGAAAAGCGTTCGTGCTGTGTTACCATCAGCTGCATCACACATTCGTTGTTCAGGTTGTCTCCCATATCGACGAACACCTCGTCTATAAGGGTTTTCCTGCGTGCTATGATTTTCAGTCCTTGGCAATAGGAATAGAAATCATTCTTCTTGCTGTTGTTGACGGTTACCGCTATGTCCGGATTTCCGCAAAGGTATTTCTTCAGGATATAATTGTAATGGGTATTGAACGGCTTGCCGTCCACGATGGCTTGCAAGTGTTCACGGATGTCATTGCCGATGATGACAAGCACGTCTGTCGAGTCGTTCTCCGTATATTGGGGAAGGATTTCAATGGTGTGCCGGACCGGATATTGGGTATTCTCCGTAGTCAGCAGAACCTCGTATATGCCGGGTTCTGTATAGGCGTAGAGTGGGTTCTGCTCCCGCGAATCGACAATTCCGGATTCTCCGAACTGCCAGCGCCATTCTTTCGACGGACCGTATCCTTTGAAAGATACGATTTCTCCTTGAAAGGCGGTTGCCGGTGCTTTCATCCTGACAAGCTCGTCGCTTCCGTAATCATCCCGGCTCCTGTGTACTGTGATGATCTGTTTCCTTTCCAGTCCTCCGTCCACTTGAAGGCGCACTTGGTAGCGTCCCGGTTTCTTGAACACGTATTCTCCGCTCCGTTCGTGTGATATGTCTCCGTTGCCGAATTCCCAAAGCCAGGAGCGTGCGTTGCGGGTGCTGTCTGCATAATGGACCGTTTCTCCGGTTTCCACCTCTATGGGGGTCAGTGTCATACGCACGGTGCGGCTGGAAAAGAACAGCCGGATCAGTATGGCGACAAGGATGCACAGCAGCATGGCTGCGATTACGAACAGAATCTTTCTGGTATAAATTTTTCCCATGTCATTTGTTTTTAGTTCCTGAGCGCAAGTCTTCCTCCTTTTTCTGCAAGCCTATCTCGCACTCCTCCAGATTGGCTTTGAACAGACTTATGTTTTGTCCGATACTCCATAGCTGTTTCCTGTCGGACAGCCACATGGCATAAAAGTCGGCAATGTGCATGAACAGCTTGTATCGCTTGTCCCAGCTGTTCCTTTCGTATGTGTTCCGCAGGTTGTTTATCAGATAATGGATGTCGTCTTCTTCATACTGGGCGTAAACGCCCGGTTCAAATGTTTCTATTTTACGGAACAGGGAGTCCACCGGCAACTGGCTTTCCGCTTGTTCCTGCTGGAAATCCTTGATGCGGTTCATCTTGATCTTTACGAACTCTTTCTGCTCAAACATCTTGAAATCTGAGTTCCACATGAAGATTACCAGACAACACGCTACGGTTGTCAGGAAAAAGAACAGGAATACATAGGCATGTCCCATGAATATTTCCCGTTTGTTCATTGTCTTTCTGTTGTTGTCCATGGCTTTCCGTTTTATTGTTTGTTGCCGCCGGAACCCACATTCAGGTTACGCCTTGTTTTCCAGTTGTCTTGGATGCACTGCATCAGGTCTTTCTTCACCATCTCTTCCTGGATATTCAGCAGACGGATGGAGTCTTTTACCCCGAGGAAGATGTTGAGGTTTTCCAGCAGCTGCCTGTAAAGCCTGCAATCTTTGGTGTCCATGCCTTGGACATATTTGAGCAGGTTCATCTTGCGCGTACTGACAACGCTTTGCAGGAGCTTGTCGTTTATTTGCGGTGAAGTGTTCATCAGTTTCATGTACTGGTAGATGGAATCCATGCTGTTCGACAGGGACAGCTCTTTGGCATAGATATGGTCATATTCCAGTGCCTGCTCCGTGATTCGCTTTACTTCTATGCCGGAGGTTTTCAGGAAACAGGCAAAGATGCTTACCGCAAGGATGGTGCAGCATGTCAGATAGCCCGCGAATCTCAGATAGGCTTTCCTTACTTCTGTGTTGTTTTTCGGTTTCATATAGGATGATGTTTTATATTCATAAATAGGTGCTGATACCCAGATAGGCGCCTTGTTCGGTTGGGGTTCCCAGCCAGAACCGGGCATCTTCCTGCTGGATGATGTAGCGGATCTGTATCTCCTTGTCCGAGGGGAGGAACAGTTCTGTCAGCGCATTCAGTATTTTACTGTCGGCGGCGCCGGGAAAGAAGCTCTCCATCCGTCGGGCGGACAGGGGACCAATTTCCACCAGCATCTGGTAGGTGCCGTCGGCAAAACTGTTTCCCAGAACCATGTCGTCTCCCAGAATGCAGCTTCCCAATTTGGGAATAAGGCAGGAATCCACTTCCACTACGCATTTGTCTCCTCTCTTGATATGCACGGGCACACCGGTCAGAATGGTCATGCACTCGCCGGTTTTGGAGAGGCTCGCTGTAATCTGTTCCATATAGGCCAGCATATGGACAAGCATGACCGCCAGATGGGTCGGCAGCAATTCCAGTACGGGCCATTGACCGGAAAAGATGCTTACGAAATCTGGATGTACGTTCATCTCGTCAATGCGGCGTTCCTTGTTCTGGAAGGCTACCAGCATATGGTCCAGGGAGATTTCGAAAGGCTTGAAGAAACGGCGGGCGAAAAATTCCTCTTCACGGTGGATGCGGATTTCGTCCAGCACCTGTTCCTTCGATATTTTCTCGGACTGGTAAAGGTTCTTGTGGAATATGCCTTCGGGCAGCTCGTCATAAAGGCTTCTCCTGTTCACATAAAGATACAGGTAATCCGTCAGGTCATAATGGGAATATTCCGGGTGGATGTCATGGATGTCTTTCGAGAATCCGCGCCGGATGTCTCCCCGTCTGAATATGAGGGTACGCTCTGCATCATACCCGGCCTCTTTCAGTCCGCTGGCCACCACTTCCGCCTTGAAGTCGGTATCCGGCAGGTTGAATGAATGGGAATGTTCGTCAAACCGTACTATTTTATCTTGTTCTTCCGTCATGTCCGTTCGCTTATAGGGGATTAGTCCAGTATGTTCCAGCGTGACTCGCTCGATTCTTTCGGTTGTCTGGAGCGTTCGGCGACAACGATGTTTTCCTTGTGCTTGCCGATATATTCCAGACGGCTGAGGGTTGTCCACAGATCATTGAACAGGTATAGGAAACGTTCCGCCGTAACCATCAGTTGGCGGATATTGTGGTGGTTGTACAGCAGCCCGCAGTTTTCCCTCAGCAGGCCTTCGTAGGCACCGGGAGTGATGCCGTTCCATTCGTTGAAGTATTTCAGCAGGTCCTCCTTGTCTTCCTTGTCCATGAAACTCAGGCATACATACAGGCGGTGAGCCAATGTGGAGAATACATTCAGGAAGTGTAACGGTGAATAGTATTGCCCCTCGTTGCGGAAGGAGAAGTAGATATCGGATATGAATAGCATGACATGGCGGCACAGCATACCGATGTTGGTGGCCAGGCTGGTCTGTTTTTCTGCATTCTCCACTTTGGCAAGGATGTCAAACGAGGCCTTTTCTATGGAATCCACAAGTTGCCCGAATTTGGTATAGTAGCCTTTCAGGTCCGGATGGCTGGACATGCTTGTGCATGGCGGGATGAAGTTTCCGTCCACTTCACAGCGGTTTCCGTTCTTGCGCAGGCGGCCGATCAGCAGAAAGTGTCTTCCCAGCTCGCTTCCGTCGGTCTGTCCGCTCGGCAGCACGCTCAATGCATATTTGGGTAAGGCATTGGGCTGGCGTGGACTGATTTCCTTCTCGTTCGGAATACCCGAAGGAAGATGCTCGAAAGGGTCTGCCATCAGTATGACATCCCACCGCTTGTCCTTTTCTTCTTCCTCGTCTGTAGGGATATGGAAACTGGCGGTGAGTTCGTCATCCTCACCGGCATCATAATCTATCAGGTAACCTCCGGAAGTAAGGGCGTGGCAACGTTTCAGACGGACTTCCAAGGTGCCTGTAACTAGTTCCGTAATGCTGAAATCGCCGGAAACCGGTTCTCCTTTCTTGAATGGCAGGAGTCCGTAGGTATTGCGGTTCAGATGAAATGACTGGTATTCGCACAACCGGTCCGTAAAGTGGTCTTCCTGTTGGGTGAAATGCCCTTTGTTGACAGGCATTCCGTCTGCCCAGTTTACCAGCGGATATTTTTTCTTTTGGCTCTGTTTTCCTATCATAATGTTTCTATTTAATATTCGTTATACTTTATAAGTTCGTTTGCCACACGCTTGGCTATGATTACATCGTGTCTTTTCAGCTTGTTGCCGGCAAGTGTAACGTCGGGGTCTATATAGCGCCGTCTCTTGAAAAAGGACGGTTTGGTATAGAATACCCATTCGTAATAGGCTCCTCCTTCATTCTTATATACGATGGGCGAAGACGGTGATTTGAGGTTGCAGTCGTCAATCATGCGCTGGAACCACTGCCCGAAGATGACATCCTCGGATGCCTTGCCGGTTATGCGTTCCGATGCGGGATCATCCACCCTGCGGAATATGTCCACATCCATTACGATGCTCCGTTCACGGTTGATGTACAAGGTATCCGAGTCATATTCCTCCGAATATTTCCATACTTTATAAATTTCAATGGGTATGTCGAAATAGCTGTTCACCGTTTGGGAATACAGGAGTGGAAATGCAAAGGGCAGCAGGCAGGTGGAGGCCCAGATGCCGTACTGGAGTTCGTTGCAGAGGTTGAACACTACGGAAAAGAGTCCGGCTCCCAGAAGCATGACTGTAACCGTCAGCAGGCATTGGATGCCGAAAGAAGGCATTTCCTTGCTTGATGCGAACACTTTGCGAAGGATGAGCCGGTTGTAATATCCGGCAGTCCAGTACAGGATGACCAGCAGGATATAGGCATAGGGCATGAAGTTATAGTCCATGAATCCGGACAGGCCGGGCAGGGCAAGGATTATGCCGCACAGCAGCAGATACGCAATCAGTTTTTTGTTGTTGAGCAGCTTGTTCTTGCGTGCGATAAAATAGGCTGCGATTCCGAAAATCACGGTCAGCAGCGGCATCAGCAGGTACGATGAAATGAGATGTTGGGTAACTGGGTTCATAAGTATGGTATTTATGCTTTATTGTATTCTATGAATATCCGGTAATTGAATGTGTCCGGCGAACAGGCCGAGAGTTTGGTACGCAGGTTGTCCTTCATTTGTTTTTCCAGCGAAGGCTCATCCAGTTTCGTTCCAAGAATCAGATGGACTTCTTTGGTTCGGATCAGTCCTTCGTGCGGCATCGGGCTGATTTCCACCCCGTTACGAATTTCTGTCCGCACTAACAGTTCGCCGAGTTCTTTTTTGCAGAAGCTGGCTATGTCGTTCTGTGTCAGGACACGGCCGTGCGAAATGAAGGCGTATTTGTAGATGTCAATCCGTTCTCTGTTTTGGGGGGCTTGTTTCCCGCCGTAGGTGGTACTGACCAGAGCCAGTGTCTTCGGGTCCAGGTAAGTGGTGGCATTGGGGGACAGGTTTACGCCTGCCTGTATCCGGTTTCCTACCTCACAGTTGGTTGTCCAGTATTTGACGGTAATCTGCCCCTTGCCGGACAGTTCGTCAATCATAAGGTAATAAGGTGTTTCCCTGAACTCGTTCATGTTGTCTGCTGTCTGTTTCATTTGCGCCATCAGCTGCTCCATCTGGATGGTAAGTGCCTGTAGTTTGATGCTTGATACGGCATTGAAGGCATGGGTCTCGTCATCCAGCAGGTCGGACAGATAGCCGAGCAGCTCCTTGGCGGAACGGGAGTCGAAACGCTCGCATCCTCCTTTGCGGATGGAGTAGGTTCCATAGCTTTCCGTAGAATCCTTTGCGGGATAGAGGAGTTCATGGTAGTTCTTTCCGTCAGAATCCTTCACGTTGTGTACGGACAGAAGGGATTCGTAGCTGCCCGTGCGCAAGGGTATCACCCTGAAAGTTTCCTCAAGGGTGGTCGTCTGTTCGTGAAGCGTCTTGTTCTCTACAGGCACGATGTTGATGCCGGCATGGAGTTCTTCAAGGACTTCCGCTGTGAAATGGGCGGGGAACTGTATCTTCACCCATACCAGCTTGTCCTGCATCTTCTCCAGAACGGTTTCCTTGAAACAGGGCCGCAGGGTGTCCGGAAGGTTTTTCCTGCAGGAACCGTTGAGTGGAAAGGACTGCGATACTTTCAGAAAATGTTTGCTGTAAATATCCATGACTTCCTTGTCTATGACGGACATCACGTCATAGTCTTGGAAAAAGGCACGGGTTGGTTCCTTCTGTATGGTTGTCTTTTCATGGATTCCCCCTTCCATCATGACTGTTTTCCCTTCTACGGACCATTCCGTACAGGGGAGCAGGAGCAGGTATTCATAGCTTTCCGTAAGGTTGGGAAAATCCAGATAGAACGAAAAGTCTTCAAGGTCGGAAATGGATTCATCCACCGCCATTCCTAACCAGACGGTACGCGGAGGCATCCTTGTCTCTGCACGGGCAATCATGGTCTTCTCCAAGGTAGGGGCTATCCGGTAGAGAAGGTCGTCGCAGACCATATATTTCACGTCGGCTTTGTGCAGCAGGGTATCGCAGGCGGGATAAAACGATACGCTTCCGGTCGATAGCTTCCGGGTAAGCGAGTCACTCTCGTAATACATGCCCGATTCCCGGGTTATCAGGTAACACGGTTCTATGGGATAGGCGTGTACGATGCCGTGTGCGGGAAAGGGTGAGGTAAGGATGTCCGGAGTAAGGATTCGGGCGGTCTTTTCCAGCAGCCTTGTCTCGATGGCGGTAAAATCCTCTCCCAGTATATATATCTCGTTGGACAACGCTTCCAGCAGGAGCTTGACAACCGGGTCGAAGTTTTCCGCCTTTTTTATTCCCCAGAAAGCCGCAGCGTATTTCAGCATACGGTTTCTGATTTGCTCTTTATTGTATTTTTCTGTACTCATAATCCTTTCATCGGGTTGAAATCGGTCCTAAATAGATTACATAATAGAAACACCGTTTTTCTCCGGTATGTACCAGGGTTCCATATACATATACTTGTACACGTTTCTTTACGGCGGGAGCGTCAAATACATTGTCCTGTCGGGTGGTGTCATCAATGATGACACGTACATTTACACCTGTAAGCCGCTTCTCGTGCCGGGTAATTGCCTTGGTTATATATTCCGAGAATTGTCCTTCCCAACGGGTGTGTGAGACAATGCTTTCAAAGTCGAGAAAAAAGATCTCACAGCCGAACTCCTTGTCAAAGGCATGTTCGCCGGGAGCCGTACTGATCAGCAGTTCGATAAACTGGTCGATGGACTCGATTTCCGAGCAGGATGCAAGACGGCTGTTTTCCACATCCTCGCTGAGCAGGGCTTCAAAATCCAGGGGCAATTTGCAAAACTTTGTTTCCATACTTGTCAGTGCCATTCGTTTTCAAATTCTTCGTCTATGAACTTCAGTGTTCTTGCGGCAAACAGAAGGACAATGCTGCTGGAATTGGATATACGGTCAACCTTGCGTTGCAGACGGATGCAGTTCCCATCCACAAAGCGCAAGGCAAATGCCGCCTGTTGGTCAGGTTGGTCCTTCTGGTAGATCCGTATTTCGCCGTCTTCACGGGAGTGGCTGTATGCGGCCCATCTCAACAGCTCGTCACCCGGCATCCCGCTGAGGGTACAGGTGACGAATCCGCCGTAGGCTTCACCTTCAGGCAATCCGTCACGGTCTGTATTCCGCTTGAATTGCAGGTCGAACTCTTCAATGCTGTATGTCTCATGGCAGACGGACAGCCGCATCACGTAGCGGTCATCCGGCATTGAGGATTTTTTGTTTTTGAACAATGAAGTGAACCAGTTCATGATTATAAGTTTAAGTGACACGAATCGCCAGTCTCCATTTCCCGGAAGTGGATGAATAGTGAGGTACGGCTCTCTTTGGTTGTTGAATGCACATTAAAATCAAGGCATTTTGCTCCCTTGAAACGGATGATCTCTTTGGGAGTACCGGGCAGGCCGGAAGTGTTCATCACCTCTCCGTCCTTCAGGATTCTTGAATTGAACATCCATTCCAAGAGTTCCTCTGTAGGAAATCCGGCAATGCTTACCCGTATTTTACCGCCGTAGGTCTTCCCGGTTACCTTTCCGTTAGGAGTGGTTTCTTTCCGGAAGTCATACTCGTAGCCCAGCAGGTCGTATGCCTGCACTTCTTCATGCTCCGAGGGTTCGGCTGTCCAAAACTTGATATACGATTGTGCACTCATATCCTTATGTTATTTTATTCTTCTTCACTCATCAGATTGGTTTGCAGCATGGCGGTCAGGGTCCGTTCCTCGTTCATGCGTGATTCAACGAACAGTACCGTATCTTGGCTGTCCAGATGCTTGCGTACATAGGCTAGCAGGTAGGCTTTGAATGCCTGTACCTTTGTCCGGTATTCCTCTAAAGGGAGGGCGAATATACCTTGTTCTCCCACACGTTCTAATCCGTATTTCTCCAGTTCTTCTTCAAAAGACTTTTCTAATTGACCATTAGCTATGATATAAATCACTAATACTTTATATTGTCTCATAATAATCTATTTAAATATTAACGATATATTGAATAAGGTTTAGAAAATTGATATTCAGAGTCTTTAAATTCTCGTCTTATATGAAATTTAATCTTATTAGCAACTAATCATAATCCAAACCAATATACACTGCATTGTCAAAGAGAATAAAAATATTCCATAATATAGTGTATATTTTTTATCCGTATTAAACTTCACAAAAAAAAACTCGTACTTATTTTTTTTAAACAAAAACAAATAGTTCGTAATATATATAACCGCACATATAATCACAAAAAATATACTTAATACCAACATGTTATTGAAAGCCATTTGAATGACATTGACCCTAGTAATTTTATAAATAAGCCAAAATATAAAACTTAAAAAACAAAGTGTATGGGCACAAATATAAGAAGTTGAAAATATAATAATCCCAGAATCTATACCTCGTTCATCCACTTCTCGTTTATTCAAAAAAGACACAATATTGTTAATATATTCATTAAGTCGTAATCTAACTTTTTTGTTTTGCAACCAATATATTGGATTTAGCAATCTATTAAAAAGATAGAACAACAATGTATATGTACAATAAAACATTATATTCCAATATAAATTAAGCAATGTTTTCATTTTAATATCAAAGAATTTGAAATATCGATAATAATATCTTCTCCCAACTCACCACCAAAATACCCTCCAATAGCACTTCCGATAAACCCTCCAATAGCAGCGCCGGCACCGATTCCAATACCAGCAGTAAATAGCCCAGCAACAGTAGCTCCTAAAAACGTTCCTATTTTTGTACCTAAATATAAACCAGCAGCCCCTCCAGCCATGCCACCACCAATTTTTAAAATAGTATTTTGGGTATTATCTCCAAATCCTTTATCTTTAGCCAAAGCGTACCCTATTTCAAGAGCATTTAATCCATATTCAATAGGTTTTATTGCATTTCCTATTTTCTCCCCGATACGAAAAAGTGAATAAGTCTTAACATATTGATTACCATAAAAGATATATCCTGATTGTTTTTCAAAATAAAGTCTCAAATTTTTATTTGAAATTCTAGTTTTTCCTGTTTTAGTCAAACCTTCTGCAAAATTGCCAACATATCCACATACTTCCTTTGAGTAATCTATAAGACTATCAATCAAAGTATTAGTATCTTTAGTTCCTAAAAGTTTCAGTAACTCTATTGACAAACGATTACTATGATTATAGTTATCAAAATCATAATCATATGTTTCATTTATATCCTTACTTTTCACTTCAATTTTAATATTGAAATAAGTATCGGATTCATCAGTAGATATGATTATTTCAGAATTCTTTTTAGGTATCATCAATGGGCCTTCTGGAATATTTAAGACATACATATCTCCTTTTTCTGAAACTAATTTATTACGAATATCATCAGGTGTCAAATGAAGGCTCTTGATAATTGCCAACAAAGAAGTATCTATTTGTTGAACTTTTATTGGATTGTATATATATGATGAATTTTCTAATATAGCCATCTCCGATGGGATGTTTTCAACATATGCATACCCACACCCAATGACAAATCCTTCATAAGGATATCCTTGGATACAGCTGACCCTAAAGTCATCTAACTCCATATATGTTGTTCTATAATTTCCCATATTACACCCATCTATTGTCGAAATCAACACCTTGAACAGTTAATGTTTCTGGAGAAATTGTTAATGTTGTAGATAACCCCTGTCCGAAACTGATACTTCTGTGTAGCCTTATGCAATACGCGTTCATAAACGCCACCTCAAATATCACCCCGGACGTACCGGTCTTGAACAGAACTGCCCCGTTCTTTTTCACCCACGGTTTCACAGCCCATCCGTAGATGTTGCTTTTCACCGTCTGCGAAAGGGTTATCATGATTCGTCCCCCTCGCACTTCGCCTTCCGGTTGGTTCTTTAGGTTATCTACTGGCTGGTGAAAACCTATTTTGAACTGTTCCACTGCATATTCGTCGCCGTCAACGCTGAATATGACATTCACGTTGCTGTCCACTTGCGGAAAATTAAAAAGTCCCATAACGCTGCTGTTTTTAAAACACCCACTGATTTTCAAACTCTTCTGTACCGAATGCCAGTTTCTGTGCCTGTACGGTCAGTTTGGTCGCAATATAGCTTTTGCCCTGCCGGATATAGCTGATTTCCATATCCACACAAGTCGCTTTCTCAAAGAGTATCTTTTCGAGCGTGGAGCCTTGGTTGTCATGAACTACGATGGCTCCGCTCTGGTATTTACGGGCATCCAGCATCCACTGGATCATATCACGGTTGGGAAGATGAGGGTAGGTTACATAAAACGTGCCGCCTTTTACCTCGGTCTGTGCCTGTCCTTTGATATCTATCCCTTGGGCAAATCCGAATTCGCAGCCGATGAGCTGGTAGCTGTCCTTGTACATGTCGGTCAGTGAGGAGGCAGCCAAGTTGCCTATCTTTAAGAATACGGTATATCCAAACATACGATACTTGATTATTGGTGAATATTCCAGGTTAATTCATTCTGTTCGTCCAGACCTACCTCCAGACTTTTTCCTTTGCCCAGCTCCTCGTTGATGATAAGCCGTGAAATCGGTCTGCGCAGATAGTTACGGATCACACCGGCCACTTGGCGGGCACCGTATTTGGGTGTGAATCCTTTGTGTGCAAGCATCTTACGGGCATCATCGGTGATGGTTATGCCGATACCCTGCTTGTCCAGAAGCTTTCTGACTCCATTGAACTGTATGTCGAATATTTTCAGGAGTATGTCTTCGCGGATGGGGGAGAACGGAACGATTTCAGACAGGCGTGCCAGAAACTCCGGACGGAAATACTGCCCCATCACCTCCATGATCTGGGTGGTGGACGGAACATTGCCGGACTCAAGTTGCTTGGTCAGCCACTCGCTTCCTACATTGGATGTGAACAGCACGATGGAGTTGGAGAAATCCCCTTCCTTGCCCAGACGGTCATGCAGTTTTCCCTCGTCCATGATTTGCAGGAAAATGTCATATACGGACGGATGCGCTTTCTCTATTTCATCAAAGAGGACAACGGCGTATGGCTGTTGCCGTATTTTATTGACCAGCATGCCGCCTTCCTCATATCCCACATATCCCGGAGGCGCTCCGTACAGCAGGGCGGCGGAGTGTTCTTCCTTGAACTCGGACATGTCGAAGCGGATCATGGATTTCTCGTCATTGAACAGGGCTTCCGCCAGTGCTTTGGCAAGTTCGGTCTTGCCGGTACCGGTGGGTCCCAGCAGGAAGAAGGAGCCGATGGGCTGTCCCGGCTTGTTCATGCCGCTACGGGATTCCAGGATGGCATCCGTCAATGTCTTCAGGGCCTGGTCCTGTCCGACGACGCGTCGCCTCAGATAGTCTTCCATATTGAGTAGCCGTTCCTTTTCCTGCGACTGTATCTTGCCGATGGGGATGCCTGTCTTGCTGGCGACAACGGCGGCTACCTCATAGATACCCACCTCCTCTATTTTCTTCTCTGCAAATTGGAGGAGGACGTTCAATGCGTTTCTCAGATAGCCGGTCAGTTCTTCATACTCCTGCAATTCATGGATGTCCGCTTCATCGGGTATGACTCCTAAAAGGATGGGGCTTAATTTGTTGTGCATTACGAAAAGCAGCGTTTTCAGTTCTTCGGTCTTTTCCTGAAGGTCCTTTTCGTCCTTTTCTATTTCATCCAGCCCGGACAGCAGGGTCTCCACATTCTTCTTTCCTGTTTCATTGACCATCTTGATGGCGGAGAGCGTCATGTCCAGCAGACCGATGGCGGAATCAGGCAGACGGCGGTCTTTGATATACCGTTTGGCAAGACGGACACATTCGGCTACGGCTTCGTTGCTGATTCTTACATGATGGTAGTCCACGTATTGTTTCTGCACGGAGTGTAGCATCTGGATAGCAGACTTTATGTCCGGTTCGCTTACCTGTATGACCTCGAAACGGCGGCTGAAAGCATGGTCCGGCTCGATGATTTTGCGGTATTCGTCAATGGTGGTGGCACCGATGACGGTCAGGTCGCCGTGCGACAGTTCGGATTTCAATACATTTCCTGCACCGGTATTTCCTTGTCGGTTGTCCAGCAATACATGGATTTCGTCAATAAACAGGATTGCATTGTCAATATTCCGCAATTCTTTCAGGATGTTTTTCAGGCGGTCCTCGATTTCCCCCTTGTAGGTGGCTCCCGCAATCAGGGAGGCGTTGTCCAGTTCAAATACACGGGTTTCTTCCAGAAACGAGGGTACTTTATGGCTGACTATGTCCCAGGCAAGTCCATAAACCAGTGCTGTCTTTCCTACTCCGGCATCACCGACAATCAGGACATTGGACTTGCTCCGGCTTCCCAGTATCTCCATGCCCATACGGTTTTCACGGTCGCGGTTGATGACCGGATGCAGCTTGTTGGCCGCATCTTCGGTTAGATCCACACAGTATTTGCCCAAGAAGGAGGAGGCGGAAGTCGGGGCATAGGACTTCTCTGTGGCGGCAGAAGGACATGCCGGCTGCCCGTTACCTATATATATGGAATGGATATCCTTTTCCAGAATGGGGAAAGACCTGAGCTGGTCGCTGGAAAAAGCGACACCGGGTTTTGCCAGTGCCAATAGCACACAGATGGGATTGATGTCGAACAGCCCGAACTGGATTCGTGCATCGTCTGCGGCACGGAAAACGGCGTCAATCCGTTCCGAAGGCTTGATTTCGGACAACTGGGTGGATTTCGGGCATTGTTCGATATACACGTCCGCCCATTCCTCCAGATAGCCTAAATCCTTGCCTATACTTATTATAAAATCTCTTAACCCTACATCTTTATGAAGTAGAGCCTTCAACAAATGCGAGGGTGTATAACACTCGTTCGCATTTTCACGAGCCACTGCAAGTGCTATGTTAAGCGCAATTTTTACAGAATCATCAAGATTGATGAAACCAACTCCTGTTTCCATAATCGTAAGATTTAAAAATTGCGCAGGAGAACATTGCAAATATAAGGCAAAAAAAATAATTCGGCTATTGTTGGCAGCCTTTTTTTTATGCTTATGGGCATATTTTCGGTAAAAACAAGAAAAAATCATCAAAAGTTCTTTGTAGTTTTCAGAAAATGCCATATATTGGGCGCAGAAATTGAAGGACAAAGATAGGACTGTAGCAGGCCTCCTTTGACCGGATATTTCAAAATCAACTTTTTTTTTAAATTTAAAACTTTGAGAATATGGCATTTAAAGCGTCATTTAAGTTTTCGGACTCAAGAGAGTTTGATGTACTGACCTGGAGAGTTAAGTTCAATCGTGATGTGGACCCCAAAGGCCGTCCGGCATCTGACATTTATGGTGGCACAATCTATGTGGAAGTCGAATCAACTCCCGATACCATTGTGCTGGATAAGATGTTCAAGCAGTACCAGCCCGTAAACGGAAACATCGTCTTCAAGAAAGCGGATGAAGATGCCAAAATGAAGGAATTGGTGTTCGAAAATGGTTATGTGGTGGATTACGAAGAGGCACTGAATGTGGCTAACCAGTATCCGATGACAATCAAGTTCGCCATTTCTGCACAGACCGTGAAGATGGACGAGGCTACATTTGTACAGGATTGGCCGGAAAACAACTAATGGTTGTTTCCTAATCAAAGTTTTAAGGTGCCGGAATATACCAATTCCGGTTATTTCGGCACCAAAAAACATACCGACCAGTCGGATTATTTATTTAAAATCATAGTTTAAGATAGTATGGGAGCAAGTTTTCTGAATTTGGTGGCTACTAAAGTAACCGTGAAAGGAGAAGAACAGAAATTCGTTTCACTGCATCTCCGTCAGGGTTTCAACCGGCATCACACCTTCACTGTGGTGGTGAATTATCTGTCGCCTAACAATACGTTCCAACAGACCCCGGAAAAATTCATCGGCTACATCGGGGAGACTGCCAGCATTTCATTTGTCCATAGGCAGACGGGTGAAAGTTATGACTTCGAGGGAATCATCACTCAAGTGGAAATGGTTGGAAGCATGGGCGAGACAGGCGGAGTGGCCATTCACGGAACAAGCCCTACGATACTGTATGAGAACAACAGGACACTCGATTCTTGGATGGATCAGTCCCTCTCTACCATAATAAAGGAGGCGACGCAGGAGTATGGAAAGGTCAATTTGGTTTCCAATCCCAAGTATGCAACGCCCATACCCTACATGGCGCAGTATAACGAGAGTGTCTTTGACTTTATGAATCGCCTTTCGGCTCTTTATGGGGAGTGGTTCTATTATGACGGGACGAAAGTGTATTTCGGCAAGCCTGACAGGGACAATACGGAGAAGATTGTTTATGACATGGATTTGGAGGAGGTACGTCTGGTTGCCAATCTGGTACCGGGTAAATCCGCAAGATACGATTATGTAGCGCAGGAGAACAAACAGCATAATGCGGATACGCCTGCCAAACCGGATGGCATGAACGACCTTCAGTCTATTGCACACAGCTGCTCTGAGAAGGCATATACCGCAAAAACAACCTCGGCTGCCGACCCCCATGTAACGGACAAGGCGGAACTGGACGAACAGATGAGGATTGTAAAGAATGCGTCTGGTGCCAATCTTCTGAACATCAAAGGCATAGGAAAGACTTGCCGGATAAGGATTGGTGAAATCATCGATGTTTCTTTCCCCGACAGGATGAAACTGCCTCCTTTAGGCAAGTTCCGTATTGTCGGGATTGAGCATGAGGTACGCCGTGACGGACATTACTCCAATAGTTTTGTCGGTGTGCCGGACGGTACGGTACATATTCCTGTTCCCGATGTGAAGCGGCCGTTGGCGTTGCCGGAACTGGCTACGGTGAAGGAAAACAACGACGACAAGGGACAGGGACGTGTGAAGGTGGCTTTCGACTGGCAGAAAAACGGCAAGACAACCAATTGGATCAGGGTGCAGACTCCTAATGCGGGAGTAAGTGGTGCGGTTCCCAAGAATCGCGGATGGGTATTTGTTCCGGAAGTCGGCGATCAGGTTATGGTAAGCTACGAGCATGGCAACCCGGACCGCCCCTATGTTACGGGATCGGTGTTCCATTCCGGTTCAGGTAAAGGAGGGGACAAGGACAACAAGGTCAAGAGCATTATCACACGCAGCGGCAATGCCATCATTTTCGATGATGAAACGGGAAGCATCGTTATTACCGACCAGACGGGAAAACAGCTGATCATGTTGGATGGCACGGATGCCATTACCGTCATGGCGAAAAGAAGCATTACCCTTACCAACGAGGCGGAATCGGTCATCGTAATGAATGATAAGTCGATAGGCTTGCAGGCCGATACTATTGCTCTCGAAGGCAGGAAAAGTGTAACATTGCTGTCCGGCAACGAATGTATGGTACTCAGCAGCGAAAAGAGTATAATTAGCAGCAGCGGTACCAATATCAAACAGGAGGCGGCAAAGGATTACGATGTTGCTGCAAAGAACGGAACGGTCAACGGTGTAAATCTGATGATAGAGGGAAAGGGAAACGTAACGGTTTCGGGAGGAATAGTAAAGTTTAACTCATAATTCGGTTGGCTATGGGAGCATCTGCATCTGTGATACAGGAATATTACAAAGCGGTCGATTACTGGGCGGACATAGTCGGCAACAGGGACTGGAAACTGTCTGTATGGATTGTCGGGCAGAACGATGTGGACTTGGTGGACAGGTTTCTGGAAATAGAACGTTCTCCGGTAGGGCAGTTCGATGACATATTCTTTCGTTTTGATACGCCGTACAGGGGGGATGACGAGGAATACACCGAACAGCTCTGGCAGGAATATGCGGGTTGGTTTTCAGAAAAGGTTGAGGAGAAGTATGATATTCTCAGGGCTCTGAGGCACGACGGGTTGCTGAAGGAAGAATACATTCCTGATGTGTCGGTTGAGCATACGGCAGGCAACTTGTGGAGAGAGATGTTGCGTTTCAAGGCATGTATCTCCCGGTTGGATGATGCCTTTTTCTGTCTGTACTTTCCTCCGGAACAGGAAAGGGGGTATTCCCGGACAGGATGGTTCGGCAATGTGCTGAAAGAAGGTGTCCCGCAGGGAATCCGGATGACAACCGTTGACTTGAAAAAGAACAGGAGTATCCGATTGGGTGAATCTCGGGAAGTGGTTTGCATACGCCCGCAGTTCGATATGGCGGCGGCTTTGCATAACCGGATGGCACGGTCGGATAGCGGTAACGACCTGATTGCACCTGAAAATCGGTTCAAGCAGCAGGTTACGGTTGTCATGGATTCTACACAAAAGCAGGATTGGAAATTATTGGACAGAGAAATCCGAAAACTGTTGGATATTGCACAGGAAATAAAGGATACGAATATCCGGATTTCCGCTCTGCTTATCGCATCCGAGGCATGTTATGCTATCAGGGAATATAAGCATAGCATGAAATACAGCGGCGAAACCGTCCGGGAGGCGGAAAAGGCGATGCAGGGCGGTGAAACGGCAGGATATAGTTATTGGAAAATGGCTGTTTCCATGAAAGCGGCCATTCTGACAGCCGGGAAAAAACGGGAGGAAGCGGTTGCCTTGTATGACATGATGGCTAAAAAAGCCGTCATGCAAAAGGACCCTTATTATGTCATGGAAGGCTATCGCATGTGTGGTTTCCTGCGCTATGAGGATGGAAAGATGGAACAGGCTTTCGAATATTTTTTGCTTGCCCTGGCAGGAGGCAGCTACCTTTCTGCCAAAATCAGGCGGGGTTCCACGTTCGTTTATGCGGCGTATCTGGCTCTTCATACGGGAAGGCTGGTTCGTGCTCCGATTGATGTCGGGATATTGGAACGGCAGCTCTGCGAATGGATTGGGGAGGATTGGAAGGAACTGGTGGACAATCCGGATATGCAGCAGGCGAAGGCCAGAAGAAGAGGAAGTTTTTTCAGTTGAGCGAGATTTAATTAATATATATTTTAAATTTAAAATTGAATAAGTATGGATCTTGGTAATTATGGAATCGGCGGAAACGAAGTGAAGATTGACGCTTCCGAAGGTATTGCGGAAATTCCACAAAATCGAACCTTATTGGTGGAACAGCTGACGAAGGATGAGCCGGTGGCTCCCGAAGTGGTTGCCGGTCTGACCAACATTGACGAAGTCTTTGCACATTTCCGGCCGGAAATAGATATCGAGTTCGCGGATGCGGACGGTGCTCCCGTAGAGGAAAATTTCCGTTTCCACAATGTCGGTGATTTTTCTGTCAGGAAAATGACGGAACAGAGTTCATTCTTGTCCGGCCTGAACGCGGAAAAGCAGTTTGCGGACAGAATGGAGAAGTCGTTGCGTTCCAACAAGGTGCTGCAACGGGTGCTGGAAAATCCGGAGACACGTGGAGCGTTTGTCAATGCGATTTCTGCCATTTTGGATGATTTGAAGAACAATGAGAAGTCTAACCCCACTAATGAATGATAGTTATGAGCGAACAGAATACACAAAGAGAAGCAGCCGTACAGCAGCAACAGGCTGTGGCGCAGTCCAGAAATCTGAACGCTGAATTGCAGATTCTGGCTAAGTTTGGCGGTTTCAATGTCTTGGAATCTTCCGTGGACGGCATACAGAACATGAATCCGGAGCGCAAGGCACGGCGGAACATATTCCTTTCCGACCCTGAACGGGCGGCTGAGCGCAAGGAGCTGGAAAAACGGCTTGAGATGTGGGTCGATATGTTGAAAGGCAACAAATCCATCAGCGAGATGGTGGAGCTGTGCCAGAAGAAGTCTGCGGCGGTGTCCGGTCTGCTATCCCAGAACCAGCTGAAAGCGGTGGAAGAGGTCAGGCAGTTGGAGAAGTCCTACCGCACGGTCATGCTCTTCTACAAGAATACGGATTCCGACAAGATCAAGAATATCTCCATTGTGAACGCTTCGATGAGCCAGCTTACCGATTTGGACAACTCTTTCTTTATCGATGCCATTGCAAACGAGCTTCGTGCAAATTATGACCGTTTGGACTTGCGTACCAATTATTCCCTGCTGGTCATCCCGGGATATTTGGGTTCCAACAAGGTTGTTGAAAAATGGGCAAAGATTGCGCATGACAACAAGGTGATGATTTACACGGATTTCGCTGATCTGGAAAAACCGGATGATGTCATTGAAATGTTCTTTGATTCCAATCTTTCGGGAGGCGATGTGTACAAATCCAACGTATGTATGACCTGCAACTATCTGGTAGGACGGGGACGCTATGCGGAACTGGGCGAAACCGAAGACTTGCTGATTCCTCCTTCTGCGGCATTGGCTGGCAGTGTGTACAAGACGGTAATGGCACAGGTTACCGCCGGTAAGAAGTATGGTTCCATGAGCGAGGTGGACGGGGTTGCCTTCAACCTGAAAAAAAGCGAGATTTCCGAAATCGAGAAGATTGGCCTGATTCCGATGGTGAAGGAATACGGCAAGGTGATGGCTTTCTCTGCCAAGACATTGTTCAACGGGGACAACTTGGGATTGCAGACCTATTCCGTAGTCCGTGTGTTCGATTGGGTAACGAAAGTGCTGATGGATTTTCTCAACCGCCGTGCCTTTGAGAACTGGAACAGCAAGGCGGAAAGGGATTTGCGTGGTCAGATCAGCAAGTTTTTGGATAGCATACAAGGTCCCGGACGCTTGATTGAGAAATTCAAGATTCTTCGTTTCGAGCGCGATCCGAAGCAGAAAGACCGTATTTTCCTCGACATTCACCTGACTCCTTATTTCCCGGCAAAGAGTTTTGTCATCAAGTTGGAAGGTACAAAAGGGGATGACGAGAACGACTGGAACAGCGACTATGCACAGGATGCATAGGTAAGTCCTTACAGGGACAGCCGGAGTGTGCCGGTTGGAACACCCGGTTGTCTCTTTTTCACATTCTAAAAAATTCTCACCATGTCAGATGTGTTCAAGAATATAGCTGACGCCGCCGGTAGCAGCAGCGTCAGACGGGGCTTTGCCGACCTTTTTTCAGCCTCCAAGGCGGCTTTGGACGAGATTCAGGCGGGTCTGGGCGGAATCCTTCCTTCCATGCCGGGTATGCCTGTCGCCAAGTTCGGCGACCTGTCCATCGGGATAGACATGCATCCTACCGTTACCCCTCCCTCTCCCATCATGCCTGTGCCTCATGTAGGCAAGGTGTACGACCTCATGGCAGACCTCATGGCCGGCATGGCGGCTGCCATGCCGCCTGCGGCTGATGGAGTGGCCGGAGTGGCGTGCAACATCCTCAAGAGCATGGCTCCGTCGGTCAAGGTGCATAACCAGTGGATTGCGCAGGCAGGTATCGGCATCGTGCATCTGCCGGCATTTGTATTGCATCCGGCCCCATTGGTCAGCGGTATGTCCGAGTCCGAGATGTGGATGGGCAGTTCCACTGTCCTGGCGGACGGTGCGCCCTGTTCCTCTCTCACACATCCGGCACTCTCATGCAACATTGTGGGAATACCGACGATTCCCCGCAAGGGGAAGCCCAGGAAGGTGAGCAAGGCTCTGCTTGCCCCCACTTCCATGCTCTCCACCATCACATCCGTAGGAAATCCCGTGATTGTGGGCGGACCGCCCACAATTGATGTATTTGCGCTGGCGATGAAGTTCGGACTGAAAGGTTTGGGCAAGATGTGGAAGAAGATAGGCGACCGCTTCCAAAACCTGATCGACAGGCTGAGGAAAAAAGGCATGAACAGGCTGGCGGACATTCTCCAGCCCATCAAGTGCAAGACTTTCGGTGAGCCGGTGGACGCTGCTACGGGCAGGGTGTATCACACCAATGTGGACTTCGAGCTTCCGGGTCCGATTCCCGTCGTATGGGAACGTACCTATTACAGTGATGCCGCCGTGGACGGTCCGTTGGGATACAACTGGCACCACAGTTACAATCTGGGAATACGGCAACTGGAGGAAGGGGCGTTCGCATTCCGACATGCTGACGGACGGGAGTCTTTCCTGCCCGCGCTGAAACTTGGAGAATTCCATTTTGACCGCAAGGAACAGTTGTCTTGGACACTCGATGGCCGGGGTTACCTGCTTACGGACATCCGGGGACTGCAATACCGCTTTGACGGTCCTGAAAACCGTTTCGGCTACCGCATGGTGTCAGGCATTTCCACGAAGGACGGATTCCGGCTCCGCTTCGAATACGCTTCGGGTGGAAGGCTGGCAGGAATCATATCCTCACGGGGAGAATTCCTGAAGGTGGAAACCGACGAGTCGGGACGGGTACTCTGCGTTTCCGTGAATCAGGATGGCGAGGAGGTGAAGCTGGTCCGTTACCGTTACGATGACCGGGGCGACATGGTGGAAACGCTGGATGCGCTGGATGTCAGCAAGCATTTCGTCTATTCCGGCGGGCACCTGCTGGTACAGCTTACCAACCAAGGGGGTATGTCCTTCCATTGGGAATATGAAGGTAAGGGGGAGAATGCCCGCTGTGTGCATACATGGGGCGATGGAGGCGTGATGGAATATTTCATCCGTTACGGCAAGGGATATACCCATATCCGCAACGGGGAAAATGCCGAAACCGAATATTATTACGGTGAGGACAAACTCATCTATAAGATAGTGGATGCCAACGGAGGAATTACCCGTCACCAATACAACAGCTTTCAGGAGCTGGAGGTCACGGTCAATCCCGAAGGCTATACCCGTAAGACCGCCTACAACGAGTTCGGTCAGCCGGTCCGGATAACGGACGAGAACGGGGAGGACACCTTCCTGGACTACGACGGCAACCGCAACCTCGTCTCGCTCTACACTCCGGGTGGAAAAAGGCTTTCATGGGACTATGACGGACTGGACCGCATCGTCAGCCGGACCACACCGGGCGGAGAAACTGTGAAATATACCTACGAGGGAGGCGTGCTGCGCACCATAACGGACGGGCAGGGACGGGTTTACACGCTCACGTTCAACGACAGGTACGATCTGGAACTGCTGCAGTTCCCCAACGGACTGTTCCGCCGGTGGGAGTACGACGGCAGGGGAAGGCTTGTACAGGCGGTGGATGTGAAAGGCAACGTTACCCGTTATGCCTACGACCGTGCGGACAACCTGATACGGCTGGAAGAGCCGGACGGCAACGTGCACCGGTTTGAGTACGATGCCATGGGGAACATGGTACATGCCAGCGACAACATCCGCGAGGTCAGGTTCACCTATGGGGCACTGGGAGTACTGAAAAGCCGCGAGCAGGAACGGCACCACATCACCTTCGGCTACAACAGCGAGTTGCAGCTCCGGCGCATCGGCAACGAGGCGGGCGACAACTATTTCTTCGAGCTGGACGGGCTGGGACAGGTCGTTGCGGAAACCGGCTTCGACGGCCTGCGGCGTGAGTACGAGCGCGACGGTGCGGGCCGTGTCACCCGTGTGAACCGTCCCGGAGGAAAATGGACGGAATACCAGTACGACGGACTGGACAATATCCTGAAGGAGGAACAGTATGACGGGGAAGTCTCCCTCTACACGTATGACAAGGACGGCATGCTCGTCAAGGCGAAGAACAGCGAGAACCTGCTGGAGTTTACCCGTGACAAGAAGACGGGGCTGGTTACAGAGGAAAGGCAGGGAGAACACATCGTCAGCCGGACTTATGACGGCGAAGGCAACTGCACCCGCATCACCAGCAGTCTGGGAGCGGACATCCGTCATACCTATGACCGGGAAGGCAACCTGCAGACCATGCAGGCGGGCGAGAGCTGGCAGGCATCGTGGGTGCGTGACAATACGGGGCTGGAGGTGCAGCGCACCTTCTCCGGTGGCGTAACCGTCAGCACCGAGCGCGACCGTTTCGGACGCGAGGTGCGCAAGTCGGTCCGGTCGGGAGGCATCGAGCGTGGAGCATACCGCTATGAGTGGGGGATTGCGGACCGCCTGCTTTCCAAGGAGAACGAGCTGACGGGAACGGTCATGCGCTACGACTATGACCGTTTCGACTTCCTTATCCGGCAGGAAACCATCCAAGGATCGGAAACGGACGTGATTTATCGTGTGCCGGACTTCGTGGGCAACCTCTTCGGAACTCCGGACAGGAAGGACCGCAAATACGGTGCCGGTGGAAAACTTTTGGAGGACCCGGATTGTTTCTATCACTACGATGATGAAGGGAACCTCATTTTCCGTGAGTTCAAACGGTTGCAGGAAACGGGCGTAAGGTACGACCGCAAACGCATGGAGAAGGAACGCGGCATCCGTTGTCTGGCAACGGGTACGGGATGGCTCTACGAATGGGCGTCCAACGGAATGCTGAAGAAGGTCATACGTCCGGACGGAAGACCGGTGGAGTTCCGTTACGATGCATTGGGACGACGCACCGCCAAGCAGTATTTCGGAAAGGTTACACGCTGGGTATGGGACGGAAACGTACCTATACATGAGTGGAGCTATAAAGCTATTGGCTTACAATCAGACGAAAAGGGAAACACCCTTCCAAAAGAACCGGTAGAAGATATTACTACCTGGGTGTTCGAGGCAGGTACATTTGTACCTACGGCAAAGATACAGGAGAGCAAGCAGTATTCCATTGTGTCCGACTACTTGGGTACACCCATCCAGATGTACGACGGACAGGGCAACAAAACTTGGGACTGCACGCTGGATATTTACGGAAAAGTGCTTGCCGTTGATAAGGGAACGGAGTTTGATTGTCCGTTCAGGTTTCAGGGACAATATGCGGATGAAGAAACAGGGTTATATTATAATAGGCTTAGATATTATTCAATAGAAATAGGTGGATATTTAAGTCAAGACCCAATACACCTTAATGGAGGAATAATAAATCTCTATGGATATGTATATGATTCCAATACATGGATTGATATTTGGGGATTATACAAAACTGTTATTTTTCCACAAGATAAAGTAATTTCACAAGTAACTATTAAAATGCAAGGTGACAGAAACTGGGATTATAAAGCTGCTAATGAAGCAGCAAACATTACAGGTGTCAGAGGAAAAGCTACAATTAATAGCCATATTCAACAATATGGAGATGTTGTATGGCATCATGCAAGTTACAATGCCAACACTAATGAGTGTATTATGCAACTTGTGAGAATTCCTGACCATAAAGCAGAAATTCCACACGAAGGAGCTGTGAAACAATTTGAGGCAACAACAGGTACAAAATATGGCCAAACTGATGCAAAGGCAAAGGCAGAAGAATTAAATAAAAAACATCATTAATAAAAAACTATCATGGAATCAAAAGAAATTACATTCAATGAACATTTAGAAATGTATATTCATATAGACAATTTTAACGATGAAATTTGTCTAACTCTTTCTGATGGATTAGCCACTTCAGATGAAGAATTAACTAATGAATATAAAGAAAGCATAGCTGATTTTATCAATGAAGCGCAAAAATGGTATAATAAATCAATCAATACAGTATTAAAGTACGCAAAAGAGAATTATGAGATTGATGCTAAGCCAGAGGATATAGAGTTAACGCATATTTTTATTCTATTTGAGCAAGACGAAAAAGAATTATTTGGTTTGGAATTTAGAGTAGAGTTTGATATTGAACATGGGTGTGGATTAAAGATTAAAGGATCAGAAAATAATTTTGAAATTATAGATATAGGTACTGGTGATGTCGCTTTTTGTTAATGTTATCAACAATATAAGCTATAAAAATTAAGAAAGTGCTTGACCAATTTATTGACAGTAATAATGAAAACCTTTACGAAATTCGTTCGTTCAATGTTGGTTAACACTCATTTACCAACTGCCTTAAATGTATTCCAAATATCAGGTTAACGTTTCTGATTTTCCAAAAATCGTTATGGAACATAATATATTTCGTAACGATTTTTTTATAGACTATACCCTCACCCAGCAATTAAAACTTATCATCCAAGTATTTATATCTCCTGTTACGATATAAATTCCTTACAAACTTATCGATTGTGCAATACATGTCTTATGATTTAAACTTTAAAGCATAACGATAAATATTTAATGTTATAATTTGTTATCATAGCTTAATACTTTTATTTATATACTACTATTTAATAGATTTTATTTATTTTGCATTAAACTTAGTTGATTTATGGGAAAATTGTCAGAGTACAATAGTTTAAAAGAAAAAAATCAGTATTACAATTGTACAACAATTGATAATATACAAGACTTCGACAATATCTTTCAAGATATTGTCGAACATCAATCCGAATATGTCTTTCGTTCAGTGAATGAAGCCAAATTCAAGCTTTATTCATCAGCTCAACGCCAGTGGATATGGAATGATTTATTCAAGAATTATTATTCTTATGAAGATTATATTAACAGCCGCATTGTTTTGGTTCAAAAACATCAGGATATAATATCCTTCTTTTCCAACAACAAAATTCCACTGAATGATTTTGCTATTCTCGCACTACTTCAGCACTATGGTCAGCCGTCTCCATTGGTTGATTTTACCTATAATCCACACCTCTCCTTGTTCTTTGCATTTGATGGTGTCAGAGCTGGAACAACAGGAAATGAGATTGACAATTATGTTTCTTTATACTGCTTACAATATACACACCCTTGTTTTTGTAGCATACAGCAAGTCAATGCACATGGAGTCGTTACATTAAGTAGAACCTTAAAGGAGTCAGAAATTCCTATATCTCAAATAGATACCAGAAAGGTTTTATTTGATATTCAGAGTCTTACTTACAAAGAATATGCAGATATTGGAATTATGCTTGTTCATGGAGATAAAATGGGAATAACAAACATTGAAATTCCCTCTTTAGGTTTTACCTGTACCTACAACATTACCAATCCGAACCTAAAAAATCAGGAAGGACTATTTATGCTGAACACAACAGAAAATGAACCTTTAGGAGAACTGGTAAGAAAAAAGCACCAACATATACATCCTCTCATTGATTGTTATAACATCAATAAAAAATTGGAGCCACATATAAGAAATACATATCTCAATCCATTAGGAATTGATTGTTCTATGATTTATCCGAAAAATCAGGATTCACAAGATTTGCAAAAGTGGTTTGCAAATTTTCCTAAAAATTAGGGCGGCTATATATATTAACAATCAATCATATACCAATGACTGTGTTTTTTACTGGAATGTATGTTTATGGATTCATATTACAAATATTGGTCAAACTAACAAAACGAGATTTACCCGTCCCAGTGGATTTATAATCCACCGGTTATGAGTATTAGGATTTGTAATCCTTGAATTTCCCTCTGGAAGTATATGGAGATAAGCAAGACGCCAATATTTATAAATCTGCGATTGTTTGTTTAATTAATAAAAGAGTTTTGAAATAGAAAAAGCATAATCAAGCAGTCCAAGAACTCTTATCTAAAACATAACATAATGCAGATAAACAGGATATGAGTTTTTGGACAGCTTTCTATTTCTACTAAAAATACACCAAGACTGTACAAAGCATTACCCCACATCACTCAACTCATGATCCAAATCAAACCTCAACACATAAAAAACGCCATTATCCACATAACCAAAACACCTGTTCCGCTGAGTAATTCTGAATTTCTTAACGCCTTTCTTCCATAGGTCATCTGAAAAATAACGCTTGATTTTTTTATTCTTAATTATACCTTTTGTAATCCAGCCCTTTGTCCGTTGCTATGGCATCCCAATCCAATTCCTCAATTTTTTGGAATGAACCAATAAACTCGTTTCGGTTCTCATCGTCAATAAGGGAAAATCCATGAGTATCATCAATAAGACTGAAATCAAGTTTCCCTCCGCCAATACGGGCTTCCGGTGCTGTCAGCAAATCATTGATAGTTCTAAAATATAAGGCTAATAATCATAACTTTTTTAAAACCGGGTTTGTCGCTTCCGTTTTTTAAATTACCTTTGTAGTTACTTAGTATAAATGAAACATATTCAATGATTAACAGCATATTATTAACTGATTTTACAGGCTTTGCAAATACCCGGTTTGATTTCACCAAAGGGATAAACGTCCTTATTGGCAAGAATGGTACGGGCAAGACGCACGTTCTCAAATGCTTGGCGGCAACTTTGCAGGCACGCCATGACTTCCTCGGCAAGAACTCAGCTTCCAAGGAACAGTTTGAGTATATCTTGGCGGAAGACATGATATTTTATTTCAAGCCGGATGTCATAGGCAACCTGGTCAACAAGGGAGTGCCTTCAGGCAGGGCAAACATTACAGTCACGATAGACGGCAAACTGTTGCAATACAGCTTCTCATCCGCATCCAAAACAACTGTAAAATTAGAAACGGACGAAAAGTGGGACGACCGCCACTTTATCTATATTCCCCCACGTGAGATGTTCTCTTTGTTCGAAGGCTTTATCGGTTTGAGCAGTAAACGTGAAATCTCATTTGACCAAACGTATATCAACCTGGCACACGCGTTGTCACTCCCCATATTGCGTGAGTCGGAAGACAATCCGTTGAAACCGGCTATCGAGTTGCTGGAGCAGGAATTGCAGTTCAAGGTCTTGCAGATGAACGGACGTTTCTATATACAGACAGAAAAAGGGAACATGGAAGCGCACTTGGTGGCGGAAGGACTCCGCAAGCTGGCTTCCATCTTGTACCTCATACTGAATGGGGAAATCAATGCGGACACCATCCTGTTCTGGGACGAGCCCGAAGCCAACCTGAATCCGGCTCTTGTGAAAGTCGTGGCAAAGTTTATCCGTATGCTTCAGAAATGCGGCTTGCAGATTTTCGTTGCCACTCACGACTACCTGCTTACACATACGCTTTCTCTCTATTCCGAATACAAGGAGCACACGAACATATCCGTCAAGTTCTTCGGCTTGAAAAAGGAAGATAAGGGAATCATGGTAGAGGAAAGCGACACCTTGGCAGGCATACAGAACAATCCGATATTGGAGGAATATGCGGCTTTTTACGATTTGGAACAGCAATTCATCAACAGATATGAGTAATTTTCAGGAAAGCGGTATAAGCTTCAAGTTCAGCTCTCCCCAATGGGCTGTAGTCAAGTACGATGAACATTTGGCACACAAAAAGGTAAGCAATGCCTTGCAACCTACCAAGGCGGTGGACTTCTTGGGCATTCACGATAACAGACAGCTGTTTCTGGTCGAGGTGAAGAATTACAGGGGGCATACGCACGATGCGGAGACTCAGGAAGTTTTTCAGGCAAAAGGCGACGAGTTGATGCGCAGGATTGCAGTCAAAGTCAGGGACACAATTGCTACGGCAACCAATGCGGCACGTTTCTCAACCAACGATGAAGATTTTTTCACCCGGATTAACCGGTTGCTGCTTGACGGGCAGAAAAAGATAGTCATTATTGCCTGTATAGAACTGGATGTGGCAGATGAAAAAGGACATAAGGTTCGTATGAGTATTTGGATGCAAAAACTAAAGCAAAAGTTGTCTTGGTTACATGCCGCTAAAATTTCCATCAATCCGGTTGAAAATATTTCCGATGTATTGCCGGATACGGAAATCTCGTTCTTATAGTCTCCCGTCAGATTCTGGTATCCTTTGCCACCGTTCTTTTATGCTCCCTTTTTATTGCGGATTGATTGCGTAGCCTGTTTATGTATTGTTTTCTGAAAAATAAATCCTGTATTTTCCTCTTGTTTGAAGGGAAAAAGATATATTTGCAAAAACAGACCCGTTAATCGGTTTGTTGCCGAACGGAAAGTGTTTGCTCGAATGAAAATAGAATATATTATTGAGATTGCAGTGATTTTCGGCGAAAAACGGAACTCCGGTACGAAACTTGATGCCTACATTTGCACTGTTAACAAAATGTTTCACTTAAAACCAATAGTTTATGGACTATACCCAAAAGATTAAGTTGCTGAACGAACTGATGCTCAATGCAACGCCGCAAAATGTAGATTTCACGCCGCAAAATGGCAATTATTGTGTGACGCTGATAGCTACGCGGCCTGTTCACACCTGGGGATATCAAAAACGTAATTTCAAGATTAAGGGACGGTTGGAAGAAGGCAAGACAATCTCTGCCGACTTGATAGCGGAAAATGAAATGCTTTTTGGAGTGGAAAATCTGCCTTACGTGGCACACGAGAGTGACCGTACCCCTATCTTCAAGATTATTCGTGCTTCTATTTTCTGCGCTTATGCGGGCTTGCAGCTTACGGACCTGCATCGGGGAATGCGGAAGATTGCTTGGTCAGATTATCCTTTCAAAAAATCGGATAAGGAAGAACAGGCAAAAGCGGAAATCAGATTCATGAAAAGGCTGGCATCGGTAATGACTGTTCCGGATCACTGTATGATAGGACGTTCCGTGGTGACCCATCTCACTTCCACCCGTTTGCGGGATGTTATACTGTACAACAAAGAGTACGAACCATCCTTATATGAAAAGATAAAGGATTCCATCGAATCCTTGTCTCACTTCATTCCGGCAAAAGACCATGCCGATAATGTGGTTCCCGATGTATTTGTTTCGCAACAGGATTGGGAAAATCCTCGTGACACTTATGAACATCAGGTTATCATACTCAATGCCAAAAGCAAAAAGAAAGAACTGTTCTGGTGGGATTACCTGAAACTCAATATTTTCCTGAGCGATTTGGAGTATTATTTCGGCTACTATATTTTGATGAACCGCTGGCAGATTCCGATGATCCAAAAGTGGATTGCCGAATACCGTGAAAAAGGTCTCTTCGAGTCCCAGCGTGCGAAAGATTATCTTCTGTTCTATTTGAAAGCCGGAGAAAAAACACCGGTTCGTGTTTTAAACTCACAGGGAGTACAGGTTAAGATGAAGATGCCTTCAAGATAAGCCGGTAACATAATGTTTCTCATAGGGAAAAGCGGATTATGTATATTTCATAGGCATTTCTTTGCCGATAGAATGCATAATTAGCCTTTCCCTTTGTTTTTATGGTATATATTTATACTTTTGCCGTAAAAAAATACCATCCGGTCGGTATTTTTTAGGGATATGGCGGAACAGGGATAGAATCCGGTTGCCGGAAGATGGAATAACAAAGACATAGAGGAACATCTCTGTTTTGAAATTCCACTTTCTGTTTGGGTTCCTCTATGCCGAACAAACCGACTAATCGGCTTATTTGAAAACAAATATAGCCAAAATTATGATGGTACAGGAAATTATGGATAAAAATATGTTGCGATAAGGTATCATGAAAGTGTTTATTGATTTATAAAAGCCTTTGGTTCATTTAGTTTATCTGAAAATGCATACATATTTAATAATATTAAAAACCAAATGTATTTTCATCTAAAAAAACTACTTTTGTGTGATACTAAAAAAGATTATCATGAAAGGAACAAAAGGTTCAGAAACAAAAGCTTTAATAAGGGAGACTGCATTCAAACAGTTTCTGACAAAAGATTACAGCATGGTCCCCCTAAAGGATATAGAGAAAAGCCTTAATCTGTCAAGAGGCTGTACTTCTTATCATTATCCGACAAAACAGGAATTGTTTATAGATGTCATCAACGTTTATATTTTAGACGTGCAGCGGGTAAAACATGCGTCAGATAATCTGTCAGGTTTGTCTTTATTCGAATACTTCAATCAATATGTTGACAACATTGCAAAAGCAATGGATAGACTTTCTCAGTTTGTCATGCCGGAAGCTAATATTAATGGTACGCGTGCGTATATGAGTCTGATTTTGCAGGCTGAAAAATATTATCCCGGATTTCACCAGATGCTGAGTGAGATTGAAAAAAATGAGATGGCGCAGTTAAGACAGGTTGTTGTCAAAGCACAAAAGGACGGTGAGATACGCAGCTCTTGCAATACAGATTTGCTTGTTCAACAAATCAGATTGATTTTCTTGGGTAAATCATATCAGGATGCATTAAGAAATGGATTGGATGTGAATTCCTTAAGAGAACAATTGTACTTTATATATTTTCTAATTAAAAACAAGTAAGAAAATGAAAAATGATGTTTTTATTACGGGAACATCTTGTTATTTCCCTAATAAACCGGTCTCTAATGAGGACATGGAAGAGTTTTTAGGATTGATTGCAGGAAAACATTCAAGAGTTAAGCCTGTCATCTTAAAGCAGAATGGTATCAAACAACGTTATTATGCACTCACAAAAAAACAGGAAATAACGCATACAAATGCGGAAATGGCGGCTGATTCAATACGGAAGCTGTTACAGGATTCTTCTGTTTCGGAGTCGGATATTGAATTGTTGGCATGTGCAACCTCAAGTCCGGATCAGATGCTTCCGTCCCATGCTTCTATGGTTCACGGATTGCTGAAAAACAAGCCGATGGAAATCTTTTCTGCTTCAGGTATCTGCTTGTCATGCCTTCAGGCATTTAAAACCGCCTTTTGGGGTATTTTATCAGGAGAAAAAAAGAATGCGATATGTAGTACTTCAGAATTGACTTCGGCTACACTGCTTTCAAAGAACTATGATATTGAATATGAAAAATGTGCCGATATAGGAACACAGCCCTATATGGCACTGGAGAAAGATTTTTTGCGTTTTATGTTGAGCGATGGCGCTAGTGCTGTATTGCTTCAGAATCAACCGGGTAAGGAAAAGGCTTTAAAAGTTGAGTGGGTAGAAATGACTTCATTTGCAAATGAATTGCCCACGTGTATGTTTATGGGAGCAGAGAGTAAAGATGACGGGGAGTTGAAAAGTTGGAAATCATTCAGCAGTCAGGAAAGGATAGACCGTTCACTGTTTGTTGTAAAACAAGATGTAAAACTGCTGGGAAACTATGCTGTACGATATTGGGCTAAGCACATTAAGTATTGTCTTGAAAAACATAATGTATTGCCGGATACAATTTCCTATGTTCTTCCTCACGTTTCTTCCATGTTTTTTTATGATAAAATAATAAATGAGCTTGAACAAGTGGGGATTGGAATCGACAAGAGCAAATGGTTCACTAATTTGCCAGAAGTCGGAAATATTGCTTCAGCAGCCATATTTGCAATTCTGGATCAATTCTGGAAGACACATAAGCTCGTGCCGGGAGAAAAAATACTGCTGCTTGTCCCTGAAAGCGGACGCTTTTCTTATGGAACAGTGCTATTAAGTGTCGTATAAATTTGGAAATAAACGATAAATAACGTATTTTTGCGCTGTTAAAACGACATAGTATAGTATCATATATCATCTTCCAAACGAAAAGTGGAAAATTTCAAAGAGACAAGATGGAATATGACAGCTTGCGCTATATTAAAATATATAGCACAGGTGCGTCAGCTTCGTCTCTAGGTATTCCACTACCATGTTTGGATGTTGATTGCGTCTGTGCTATTTTTTATAATATAGGCAGTAGGATGGACCCGAATTTGAAACAGCGGATTATAGAGGAGGCATACAGGTTATTCATCACAAAAGGAATGAAGCAGACCTCATTCTGTGATGTGGCTGTTGCCGTGCATAAATCCAAAGGGGCTGTCATACACTACTTTCCTTCCAAAAAGAAACTGATTGATGCGGTTGTCAGAATGCGTTTTTTCCCCGACTCGCAGATTTCTTGTGAAATGTATTCTTTGGCTGACAAGGATTGGAATGAGTTTTTAAGGCAATACAGGAATCCGATAGAACGGGTGATAAACAGTTTTCCCGAACATCTGAATGGCAATCTCCTGATATGTTATATGCAGTTTGTTTCCTCCGCCCATGAATACATGGACGAATTTCCACAAATGTATCAGCAACTCCTTGTCCGGGAACAGGACTTTCTTTCCAATGTGGCTTATGGTCATAAAATAAGTTTAAAGGATGCCAAGGTGTTCAGCAGACAGGCATTGAACACTTCTATTGGTAAGACTTTCTTGGGGATGTTCTCAAAAATTTAAGCTCGCATTCCTTTCCTTTTCCTCCCTATCAGTTCATTCCGTTGTCTTTTAGACTGATAAATGATAAAACTTGGCTCAGTAGATTTTTAGTGGGGATAGCCATATAAATTTGCTATGCGGAAAAGGA
>OKSK01000147.1_pt1 | contig 50634 bp, 45 predicted proteins | sample 1606301 | NCBI WGS metagenome assembly OKSK01 (sample SAMEA3879557, study PRJEB24766) | human gut metagenome | biome: human-associated habitat; feature: feces | place: USA | collected 1985/1987
GCGGGAGTTTGTAGAGAAAATCGTTGTGCATGAGTGCAGCTATGACGAGAACAAGACCCGCAGACAGGACATTGAGATTTATTATTCTTTTGTTGGCAAGGTGGACTTGCCCGAATAACCGCCCGACCTATCCGACACAATGCGCAAGTGCCGGATAGGAACGGCAAAATTTTTTACACTTCTATTGCTTCTTTATCACACACAAGTAAAAAGTGAAGGGTGAAATTGAGATTGATGGGAAAATACTGGGAAAAGATTTTACATTTCCACCAAGCATAGGAATTCTTATAGAGAATCCTTCGTTTGTGGCGGAATATACGGGATTGAAGAACCTTGAGATGCTGGCATGTATTAAGAATAAGATTGAAATTGAAGATATAAGACATGCAATGGAGCAGGTGGGACTGGATCCTGACGATAAGAGAACCTATAAAAAATATTCACTTGGAATGAAGCAGAAGCTTGGAATAGCAGCGGCATTTATGGAAAAACCTGATATCATAATTCTTGATGAGCCTATAAATGCGCTCGATGAAGTGGGTGCAAAACAGGTTCACAAGATACTTGAGGAGCAGAAAAAAAGAGGAGCACTTATTATAATTGCCTGCCATGACAAGGAAGAACTTGAAATGCTGTCAGATGAGATAATTGAGATTTATGAGGGCAGGATTGTTGCCGGGGAAAAAGAGTGATTATGAAATGGACTTAAAAACTAAGGCAGTTAATTCTTATATGAGGGATTAACTGCCTTTAAGTTTTTTATATGAATAATAAAATTATCTCTGAACTTCGTTACCAGCGTCAGAGAAAGCGAGCTTCATAACTTCATCAACTGTAACTAAGTTGTAATCTCCGCTTACAGTGTGCTTTAAGCAGCTTGCAGCGTTAGAGAATTCAACTGCCTTCTGAGGGTCAAAGTTGTTGATAAGGCTGTAGATAAGACCAGCGCAGTAAGCATCTCCGGCACCGATGTAGTCAAGAATGTGCATGAAGAATTCCTTGCTGTAGTATGCCTTGCCTTCTGTGTAAATCATTGACTGGAGCTTAAATGTTGTAATAGAAGTTTCTGTTCTCCATACAGATGCAACCATCTTGAATGGGAATTTCTTCATAAGCTCTCTGGCAATGTAAGCATTTTTCTCCTCGCCATTAGCGTCGGCAGGATTCATAGAGAAGATACCGATAGCGTCATCTTCGTTAGCAATACATACATCAACATACTGGCATATACGAGACATTGCCTCACATGCCTTTTCACTTGACCAGAGCTTACTTCTGTAGTTTAAGTCACAGCTTACAGTCATGCCTTTTTCCTTGGCCTTCTGGCAGGCTGTGATACAGATGTTAGTCATCTCATCAGAGATTGCAGGTGTGATTCCTGAAAAATGGAACCATGTTGCACCATCAAATATCTCGTCCCAGTCAAAGTCATCAGCAGTAGCAAGTGCAAATGCTGAGCCTGCTCTGTTATAGATAACGTTAGTTGGACGCTGGCTTGTCTTCTTCTCAAGGAAGTAGATACCAATCTGGTCACCGCCACGCACGATATGGTCTACGCCTACGCCGTACTGACGGAGTGAGTTGATTGCAGCCTGTCCGATTATATGTTTTGGAAGCTTTGTTACATAATTAGCATCAACATCAAAGTTAGCAAGGGACACAGCAGTATTGGCTTCTCCGCCTCCATAAACAGCCTCAAATGCATTGCACTGAGTAAATCTTGCGTTGTTCTCAGGAGAGAGACGAAGCATAATTTCACCAAATGTAACAATCTTATCTTTCATTTTTCTTAATCCTTTCTCAATATCAGATTTCCTAAAATAAATATACAAGAATGTATTTTAGCACATTATGGCGAAAAATGGGAGTAAAATGTTCTTGATTTGATACATATTTTTTACTATAGTTACATGTGAAGTAAATATGTGCGTGAAGATTCATAATCTTTTGTACACGTTTGAAAGGATTGAATAATGTTAAGAAATGTTTCATTAGAAGATATATCGGATGGCAGACTGTATACCGAGAATGACCTTGTGCGTGTTGATACTAACTCGTGTAAGGGCTGTCAGACTGTATGCTGTCAGAATATGGGAAGTACAATTATGCTTGACCCATATGACTGTTACAAGCTCACAACCGGGTTGGGCAAAACATTTGAACAGCTTACGATGAATGAGCTTGAGTTAAATGTTGTGGACGGTCTTATTATGCCTAACTTAAAAATGCAGAAATCAGACGGAAGATGTGCATTTCTTCGTGAAGATAATCTGTGCAATATACATACGATAAGACCGGGAATATGCAGAATGTTCCCACTTGGAAGATACTGGGAGGATGAGACACATTTTAAATATATTGTGCAGAAGGGCGAGTGTAATAAAGATAATCTCTCGAAGATTAAACTAAAAAAATGGCTTGGCATAGAGGGACTTGCGGAGTATGATTCTTATATTGTCAGATGGCATGAGTATGTGAAGCAGCTTCAGGCGGCACTACCGGGACTTTCAGAGGATAATGTGAAGATTCTTAATACATTTAACTTAAGAGTGTTCTATATGACGACATATGCCGGATGTGCTGATGATAAGGCATTTTATGCAGAATTTGACAGAAGACTTGCGATGGCTAAGGAAAAGCTGGGACTGATGTAGGATTGGTTCACAGGTGACAGAAAGGAAGATTGATTTTATGAAGACAGATTTATTTCATATAGGAAAGTTCGTAATTCATGGATACGGACTTATGATTGGTATAGGTTTTGTGTTGGCACTGCTTGTTGGCGAGTACAGGGCTAAGAAAATGGGAATGAAAGAGGAGGCTCTTATTGATATTGCGATAATTGCGGGAGTATCGGGATTTCTTGGAGCAAAGCTGTTGTATATAATAGTGAGCTTTAAGGATTTTATAGAAGATCCTATAGGTGTGCTTGGCTCATCGGGATTCGTTGTATATGGCGGACTTATTGCAGGTGTACTGTGTAACCTTATATATGTAAAGATTAAGAAGTTATCATTCCTTGAATATTTTGACCTGGTAATGCCAGAGATAGCGCTGGCACAGGGCTTTGGACGAATCGGCTGTTTTCTTGCAGGCTGCTGTTACGGAAGACAGACAGACGCAGCCTGGGGAGTTGTTTTCCCGGCTGGTTCACTTGCACCATCAGGAGTTAAACTGATTCCTACACAGCTTATATCATCGGGGGCAGATTTCCTTAATATGGCGTTTCTTATGATAATAGCAGCTAAGTTTTCTTATACTGCTGTTATGAAGCGCAAGGCTGACGGTAAGGAAACTGCCGGAAAGCATATGGCAGCAGGTAATATTGGATTCTTATATTGCATAACGTACGGACTTGGAAGATTTGCAATTGAGTTCTTAAGAAACGATTACAGAGGTGAGGTCGGAATATTCTCTACATCGCAGTTTATCTCTCTTTTCATTGTATTACTTGGAGTTGTTGCAATGGTTGTTAATCATAAACTTAAGAATCGTGGTGAAAGTGTGGTATAAGATGAAGCAATTAATAAGTGATATCATCGGGGAATTATAGCAGAATGCTAGTGTTAAATGGTACATGAAACTAATACATAGGACTGTGAAACCTACTAATGTTGCTATATATGATGAAATGGTAGGTTTATTGAGAGAGAATTCTAAGGAAAATTAAGGCGAATAAAGAAAATCACCTACTAAATTGGTGATTTATGCATTAATAGTGGGTTTTTATGCTGGTTAAAACAGTCTGATATTATAGATATGTAAGAAAAAGACATACTAAAAGCATGAACTGAGATGAATTAGTAGGTATTTGAGTAGCGAGCCGGTAGCTGCAAGCTCAGATGCGATATCATAAGCGGATGAGAAAATGATAATTAATAAATTTACTTACGAAAAAATTCAATATAATGCTATCAAATAAAATATAATCCTCGGAAAGCAGATACAGACTTTCCGAGGATTATTTCTTTTAGTAATGTAATGGTTAAAAACTGAAAGTGATTTATTCAATACTTATACCGGTGAAAAATTCATCAAAAGGAATATTATAAATTTCTTTTAATGCTATCAATTCTGCAATTCTTATGTTATATGTTCCACATTCAATTTGCGCATATACACTTCTAGATATGTCGATGTTTTTTAATTGAAGTTTTGCAACAATTTCTTCTTGTGTGTATCCATGGGATTTACGTATTTTTCTAAGATTATTTCCGAATGAAGGTGATGACCTGATTTTTTGACTCATAGCATACTTCCTTTGCAATGTATTCATAGCAAGTATTACTTGATTGTAGTAAATAATTTTGATAAAATTGCAATGAATAGATTGCAAATAAAAATCTATTAAAAAATTTATAATTATACTGTATAAAATCGCACTTCAGTATTTAGATGGAGAAAGATATTATGATAGGAAATCTTATTGGATGTTTGTTTGTATTGTTTATATTGTTTGGATTGTTGTGTAATTTGACTGGCGATGAAAATAAAGGAACGCAAATAATTAATAATTGTGTTACTGCAATTGTTATATATGCAATGATAATAGTTATATTTTCAGCTAAAAATTCAGAAGTAATCAAGCTTAATATTCCATTTTGGAACGGAGTTGTTAAGTATGGAACATTAAAAAATTATCTCAATGCTTCAGCAGGGGGATTTGCTTTAGATTTTGTGCAGCTAGTTACATTAGTGTTATTAATCAATTGGGTTTCAAATATTATGAGCTTTGATAAGGCAGGATTTGTAGGAATATTGACAAGCAAGTTCATTATTGTTTTTATAGGAATTCTTATATACGGATTTGTAATGCATTTTATAGAGAAAAACATATTTTTCAAATGGGTAGTATATGTAGTTGAATGTATTATTACTGGAGGAAGTATAGTGGTTACGCCGCTATTAATTATAAAAACTATAACGGGGACAAAACAAGAGGCCTTTGTGAACGCTTACATATTAGACTCATTAAAGCAATCAAATATAGGAAAGGCTATAACAGCCTCTATATCATCATCTATTGTTATTCTGGTATTTATGTATATTATGGATTTGCAATATGATGGAGTTAATAATGTTTTGTCTGATGTAATGCAATCTTTTAGCGGAATAGCAGGCATAATAATTGTGTTAATGGGGATATATTTTATTGTTAAAAGCATAACTATAAAAAGAAAAAAGTAAAGGGGTAAAATATGAGTGGACCAAAACTTATGCACATAACAAATGATCCCAAAGTCATTGAGAGAATCAATAATCGATTGAATACTATTGGAAAACAAAATTATTTTTCTATTCAGATTCAGTCAATCAATACTGATATCCAAAATGAAATATCATGGGTTAAAAATTATGTAACAGAGACAATAAATAAAACTGTTATTCAGCAGGATAAAACAGAGTATTTACATAATTCACTTCTAAATATACAGAATAATTATTTGGCTAAATTGAATTCTCTTTTACTAAGCAAGGCAATAATAGATGAAAATTCTAGTGCGGAAATAAATAATATCATTGTTTCTATAATAAAAGAATTGCCAAGAGTAAAAAGGGAATTAATGAGAGATATACTAGATAAAATTGACTTGATAAAGAAAAATCTTCAAAAGGAGGAGTATGAGAAGCAACTAAAAATACAGAAAGAAAAAATAAACGAATACAATAATGAAGAAAGTGCAGCAGAAAATAGAAGCAAAACAATACGGACTAAGATATATGATTCTATAGCATATAATGATGATGTCAAGAATGATGTTAAGAATGACAATCTATCATCAGAAGAACAGGTGTTATTAAATACTATAAGAGAAGGAGTATCAGAACTAAAGAAAATGGATATTCTAACTCATGAAGATGAGAAGTATATAAAAATGATATTAGAGGATTTGGATAATATAGATAATGAAGAGAAATACTCTGTTTCAGCTAGAAAAAATATACTTGTAAGTATGGCTACATATTATAACATTCTAGAAAAGAATATATCTAATTCTTTATCTGATGCAATATTAAAAGATGCTAAAAAGAAACAGATGTCAGTTCAATATCAATTTTTATGTGACTATCTTGAATTAGAGCCTCAAAAAAATATTAACAATATAAAAGAGGATAAGCTTGAAAATATAATAAATGATTTAACAAGTAAGGCATCTGATAAGGCATACAGAATGTATGTTGAAGATACAATTGGCAACATAATGAAAGAATATGGGTATGATAGTGTAGCATCATACAATGTAGGTGAAGATAAGAAAAATACAAGAATAGTATTCTCTAACAATGATATTAATATTTGTTCTTCTGTAAGCAAAGATGCAGTAATGATTCAGGTAGTTGGAATAGGTGAAGATCAGCCGACAAAAGAAGAAATTCATGAGCAGTTAGAACAGCAGGGAGCATTATGTTCATTATATCCTCAAATAAAAGAGAAAATGAAAGAAAACAATATTCATATTATCAATGAGGATTGTGCACCGATATCAGAAGATTCGGTTATGAATATATCAATATCTAAAATGCCTAGTAAACGAAAGAAGAAATCTTATAATACTGGATTCGGAAGAAATGCAGACACTTCAAGAGGTTTTTATGAACAATATGGTCGTAAAGTAATGCACATTGATTCGTAAGATTATAGAGAAAGGACGATATTATGCAGTTTAGAGTATGTGATAAATGTGGCAAGAAAAATCCAGCGAATAGATTTACATGTATAGAATGTGATGCAGATATTTCCTTATTACCAATTAAAACGGAAAATGAAAAATTAAGTAGCATCAGATATTTTAAAATATGTCCAGTATGTAAGCACGAGGTAGACATAAAGAATGAACAGGAAAAAATTCGGCAATGTCCATATTGTGGGAATGATGCTATTAAAAGATTGACTGTGGACTCTGTTCAAAAACAAGAAATTAGTCAGGAGTTAACGGAAAATATTGAGGATAAAGAAGATATAGATGATGGCAGTATATCAGCATTACGATTAATAAATCAAAGAGACGGGAAAATTATTTTGATACCAAATGGAAAATATATGATAGGAGCTTATGGAGATATTGAAACAGATTATTTTTGGAATCTTAATTATGTAAGTGGACGACATACTGTTATAGAAGTAACTAATAAAGAAGTCAGCATAATAGATAATAACAGTAAGAATTTTACGTACATAAATGGAAACAGGATATTTCCTAACAATAAAAACATATTGATTGATGGAGATGTGCTTACTTTGGCAGACCAAAAATTTGAGGTAAGTATATGCAGATAGATAGATTATTATATCCGGTTCATTCATTAGGACCAGGGAACAGACTTGTTATATGGGTAAGAGGATGTAAGAAAAGGTGCTTTAACTGTGCGAATCCTGAATTGCAGTTTTTTAATCCAAAGAGTGAAATATCTATGCCAATAATAAAAGATACAATATGCGAGATTGGTGAAAAATTTGATGGTATTACAATTACAGGTGGAGAGCCATTTTGTCAAGCTAAAGAGTTACTTGATTTAATTACATTTATATTGAAAATAACAGATGACATTCTAGTATTTACGGGGTATTCAAAAGATGAAATACATGAATTAAATAACGATGATGTCATAAAGTGTATAGAAAAAGCGGCAGTGGTGATATATGGGGAATATGTAGATGAACATAATGATAATTATACACCACTTGTTGCATCTTCTAATCAGGTGATGGAAATCTATAATCCTAAATTAAAAAATAAATATATGGATTATATAAAAAATGGCAGAACAATAGAAAATTTTTACTATAATAACAATTTAATATCTGTGGGAATACATAACACAAGGAGGAGAAGAGATGAAAATACCGAAGTGGATACGAGAGATTGAATGTTTCTCAAAAATAAAAAGCTGCCTTATTTTAGAAGGAAATATATATGATGAATATCCAATGTTCAATGAAGAAAAAACAGATTGTGACGATTTTTATGATTTAAATACATATATATATGAATATTATAAAAAATCTGGATATAGCATTTGCTATTATGATATGATTAATGGATTTTATAATAAGCAAAGACAGGCAGAATTGATGGATGTATTTGATAATATGTTGAATCAATATTCTGATGATGCATTTGAAGAACAGTATAATGAATATAAGACTAATCAAGATGAAAAGAGGACTGATGGTCAGATAGCAAATGCAATTGCTATTAATTATCTGGATGCAAGTGAAATAATTAAGACAACGTTAATAGAAAGTGAAAAACCTACAGTTTTTTGTGTTAATTATGCGTCAAGAATTCTAACAGAACCAAGTCATATGAGTGAACAGGAGAGAGCTGTATTTAGTAATTATTTGTATGCATCTATGAATGCAAAAAGCAATTATGGAAATGATGGCATTACAAGGCAAAACATATTAATACTGATTGTTGATAAAATCAATGATATTCCAACATGGTTCTATCTGGACAATCCATATGTGAAAAATATAATGATTACATTGCCAGATAAACATATAAGAAAATTGTATCTGGATTGTTATTACGATTATTTTATAGATGATGAAGAAAATGAAAAAAACATTCAACAGTTTATTGAGATGACGGATGGAATGAAGATATTGGATTTACGGGGAATACGTGAATTTAAAAGATTAAAAGAAGTAGAATCAGGGCAACTAAGTGATGTGATTTCTTTATATAAGTACGGAATTAAAGAGAATCCGTGGGATGATATTGAAAGAGAAAAACTCGAAAATAATAAAATTAAGGATAGAATAAAAGGTCAGGATGTTGCGGTTGAAAAGAGTATTTCCATCATAAAGAGAGCAAAGACGGGCTTTTCTGGATTACAGCATTCTTCCGCATCTAAACCTAAGGGTATTCTGTTTTTTGCTGGACCAACAGGTACGGGTAAAACGGAGTTGGCTAAAGCAATAGCAGAATTATTGTTTGGAGATGAAAGTGCCTGTAGAAGATTTGACATGAGTGAGTATTCAGAAAGCCACTCAGCTCAAAAGTTATTTGGAGCACCTCCAGGTTATGTAGGATATGAAGCTGGCGGACAATTAACTAACACAATAAAAGAGCATCCATTTTCCTTGCTATTATTTGATGAGGTTGAAAAGGCATCATCTACTATATGGGATAAATTTTTGCAGATACTTGAAGATGGAAGAATGACAGATGGACAGGGTAATACAGTTTATTTTTCAGAGTGTTTAATTGTATTTACGAGTAATTTGGGAATATATCAAGATGTTGGTGGTGTGAAAAAAAGAGTTGTCGATATGAATATGTCATATAATGAGTTGAATAAAGTTGTAACTAAGGGAATTCAAGATTATTTCTTTAGTAAAGGAAAACCAGAGGTGTTAAACAGAATAGGTAAAAATCTTATAGTATTTAACTTTATACAACCAGATGCGGCAAAGGAAATACTGTTATCTCAAATTAATAAAATATGTAAGGCAATTTACAGTATGAAAAAGATAAGCATTAAGTTTGGAAATGATGCTGTGAAAGAAAAATTATATAAAAAGGTACTTACAAATCTTGAAGAAGGCGGCAGGGGTGTAGGGAATATAGTTGAAGAGTATTTTACAACGCCTTTATCAACATATGTTTTTGACAACAGAGTCGAAAATGGTCAGACAATAACTATTGAAGATATTACTGGCTTAAATTCTGAAGAATCTGAATTAGAAATGCCTAGAATTATAGCGAGCCTAGAAAGGATTTAATTATGATAGAATATGTGGCATTAGTAGACAAAGGATTGATACATGCTACCTGTGATGATTCAATATTGATTGGACATAACATTATTAGTAATGGAAAGTTTATAGGACATGATGATAAAGATGAAGGAGTGTTTGCTGTAGCAGATGGTGTAGGAAGTCAGCCTTTTAGTGAGTTAGCTTCCAGAGAGATTTTAAGAAGTATTTCAGAATGTAATGCAAGGAATAAAGAAGAAATAATAAATTGTGTAGAAAAAGGTAATTGCGAAATATTAGCAATAAGAGATCAAAAAAAATTGTTTCCTAATATTAGCAGTACATTGTGTATTGCTACATTATTAGAAGATGAAATTACTACATATAATTTAGGAAACAGCAGAGCATATAGATTTCGCGATGGAGTATTGTTACAGTTAACAAAGGATCAGACAAAAGTACAACAATTATATGATATGGGCTTAATTAGTGAAAATCAAATATACTCGCATCCAGAAAAAAATATAATTAGCGGATATGTTGGCTGCGATGGGTTTGATTCTAAGAGAATTGATGTTATTACTCATAGAGAGAGGTTTCGTAGAAATGATATGTTAATGCTATGTTCAGATGGAGTTTCAGATTACATAAATATTGATGAAATAGAAAATGCTTTAATTATGGATGGTGAATTAAGCAAAAAGGCAGATGCCATAATAGATAAAATATACTCTAATGGAGCGGGAGATAACATATCATTAATTCTTGTCAACAAACTATAAGAAAGGGGTGCTTAAATTGGAGGAAAGAACAACAGGTACATTACCAACAGATAGACAAACAGGTACGTTACCAATAGATAGGCAAACAGGAACATTACCAATGGATAGACAGACGGGAACTCTGCCAATAGAGAGACAAACAGGAACATTATCTATTGACAAACCAGAAAATGAGTTGAATCATACACTACGAAAGACAGAATATTCAATAAAAACTGATAATTCATATCAAAAGGAACATATATATGAATTATCGGTAGGAGAGAGAATAAAAGGTAATAATAGTAATTATACAATAACAGAATCATTTAGCTATGGTGGTCAGGCAGAAATATATAAGGTAGAAAATGATATAGGGGAAAAGTATATTGCTAAAATATATAAATTAAATGAAGAAAACAAATACTCTGACGCTATAGTACAATTTCTATCAAAAAACACAAAACAAGGAATTATTAGATTAGTAGATTACGGAATATATAAAAATAGGTACTTCTATATATTTCCAATTTATGAGAAGGGGAGTATTAACCAATACAAACTGAATTTCTCTAGCAATGAAGTTCGTTTGAACAAATATATAAGAATTTTAAATGAAGCGTTAAATTGTATTCATGAAGCAGGATTTATTCACTCTGATATTAAACCTAACAATATTTTATGGGATGAAGATAATGATATTCCTGTAATATCAGATTTTGGTTCTGTTACCTTAGGCAATGAAAATCTTTCCGATAGTCGTTCTATTACAGTTGCGGCAGATAAGAATACTGAGGGATATTTAGCACCAGATGCGGCAGTTTATGCTGCGGTAAAAGGAAATGCAGATAGAAAATCAAGAATAATTGTGGCGAGGAAAACAGATTATTTTGCATTAGGTATTTCTTTGTGTGAGATGTATGTAAATGAACCGGGATTTAAGTTATTTAAGGATAACGCTGACTTAGTATTAAAGTTAAATGATAATAATGTTGTTTATCCAAGGGAAGTAGAGAATAATAAAAGATTCTTTAATTTAATACAGGCTTTAATCACATATGATCCTAATGTTAGAGCAGGATATAAAGAAATCTGTGATTGGCTTGATGGAAAAACACTAGAGATATATAACACAAAAAATAATACTGCTGCATTTAAACATTATTTTATTGATACTGAATATACAACACCGCATGATTTGGCAGTTGCATATGCTCAAAGAGATTGGAATGCTACTATAAAAGATGTATTTAGGCAGACCCTATATAATGCGTTTGAAAAGTATGATGAGAAAATATATTCTAAAATATTAGATTTGAGGGAAGCAAACCAGAGTGTGGAAGAAAGACCTGTTTCTGCATTTAAAATAGTATGTAATATTTCACCGGATATAGATTTTTTCTGGAATGGTAAAATATATCATGATAATGCAGAATTAGCTCAAGATTTATATAAATCAGTTGAAGAAGATAATAATATATTTGAGCCACTTTTTTCGAGCAAAGCATTAAGGGTGTTTTATGAGGTAAATGAAAAAAGAAGAATAAATATTGAGGCAATAGATGATGTATTAAGAGTATCAGAAGAGTCTTTGGAAAGAGCACAATTGTATTACGCAGAGTTACTTTCACCAGGTATTCTAATCAGTAAATTTACAAACGGAGCTTGTAATTGCTTAAGTGATTTTGTTGATGTAATTATAAAGAATCTTAATGAATCAGGCTTTGATAAAGCGGTAAATTACAGGCAGAATAAGCAGGATTCAGAAAATGATATATCAAAGTATGCAACAAAATGCTTCGAGGGAGAAGAAATAAATTCACTTCTTATAAGGAATGGATTAGGGCTGAATCTGGTGGATACTAAGGCAAAATATAGTCAGGACAAAGTCTTTTTTCCGATAATCAGATTTCTGGAGACAATATACGACCTATCAGAGAATAAAGCTGTTATTAATGGGATTAAAGATTCATTTTATTACAAATATTATATGTCTATTGTTAATGAAATTGATAATTATATTTTTAAAGGTAAGGCAACTTCTATAAGAGACAGAGTATTAGAAATAACTAGCAAAATTAATAAATATGATGAGACTACACAGTTTTTTGTAAAATACATTCATTTTTTTGATGATATGCAGGAACAGTTAGATTATTTCACATTAGGTAATACTACGGGAATAGTGTTTTTACAGGAGACAGTTGTGTCAGATGGAAAAATGTATAACCCCTATTCAAGTTATATCATGCCTAAGTCTAAAGAATATGAATTAGTTAAAACAGAAGATGGAGAATATCTTCCTAAAGTTATTTCAGAAAAAATGATTGCGGAGAGATACCTGACATCTGTACATCAACAAACTGATAGAAAAGAGATACTTGATTATGTTTATAAGAGTAATTTAAAAAAACTTGAGCAGTTTAAAGAAAATTTCGATAAATATGCTCATGTTGAAGAGAAGAAAAAACCCAATTGTATTAGAACAATAATATTATTAGGAATAACTTTATTGAATTTGTGGTGTATTATTACACTCCTGTTGGATTTAATGAAATACATATACTATAAAAATACATATAATTATGAAATCAATGTATGGATATGGGGAGCTTTGTTAGTGATATTTCCTTTAATAATTGGGATTGTTAGCTTTTTTAGATTTAAATATGAATTAAATAGTTATAAAAAGAAAAAAGGTCAACATAAATTAATTAAACAAGAATTGCTAATTAATTATAGTATTGAAGAAATTCAAAAAAATATTGAAAGTAAATCGTATAACAGTTTATCTGATACAACTTATAAATTTATCCGTTATTCTCAAAAGGATATTTCAGTTTATATGAATGATTTAATGGGAAAAGGAATTCAGACCACATTCTATCAATTAGATAGTACGCCAATCAAATCTTACATAGTACTTATTTTTTTTACATTGCTTGTTTTAGTTGCTACAAGGAGTTGGAACAAAGTCCAAACAGATAAGATAAAATTATTTAATTATACGAGGATATTATTAGGTGATAATTTACCTGGCAAAGATGAATTATATAATGGAGTGAAAGATATACTTAAAGTGGATTCGTTAAATTTGAGGGAAGAATGGAATGAATCTTATAGTAAATTAATGGCAATTCAAGAAGATTGTTTATTACATGATGATTATGAACGGCTAAGTGGTTATTTGCCAGTGTATAAATTATTTAGTGAGGGAGGAAATAATTTAAAACCATTGTTGGATGACGACTATTATGAAATAATTGAATCTAATGAGGATGTTAAGATAAAGTTAACAGCACATTCTGTATATGATTATTACAAAGAAAAAATAAATGGTGAATTTTCAGATGAGGTTGTATTTAAAGTATATTATGATGCAGGAGTATATCATATATCAGTTAGTTATAAAATCAGTTATGAGAGAAGAAATGAAAGAAAAGATTTCAGTGTTTCAACAGCAACTCCAAATAAGGAGATAAATGAAAAGGTATATAAAAATGAGGATAACTTTACTGAGTATGAATTGACTAAAGATGAATGGACATTTGAAACCGTATATGATATGTTAAAACAAAATTAATAATTATATTTAATGTGCAGAAAACGAATAGAAATGAGGCTGTTACATTAAGAAATAACGATTTTTGGTCTAACTTCGGGGAGTTATTTTATCAATGTGTTTTTTCATATTAAGATTGATGTGTAAGAAAACTCTCATTTTTAACTAAATTAACATTTCTGAAATAAATGTTAAACAAGGAAAATAAAACAGCCGGAAACCTTGAAAAATGCAGTGAAATCAAGGCTTCCGGCTATTTTGAATTTTAAGGAGAAGTATCATAACTTATGGCATATAAAAGACTGACGGTAGTTAAAGAAAAATGTATTACAAAAAGCGATACATAGTATTACACTATAAGAAATAGGAGGTGTATACTATGGCAACAAAAACTGCAAATGTAACAGCACGAATTCAACTGAATATAAAAGAGCAGGCAGAGGTGATTCTCGACAGACTTGGAATTCCTGTATCTGTATTCATAGATATGACATACAGAAAGGTTATTATGCGCGATGGCGTACCATTTTCACTCGATATTCCAGATAAGCTTGTTGCAAGAAATTCTATAACACAAGCTGAATTTGATACAATGATGCAGACAGGACTTGCGCAGGCAAAAAGGAATGATTCTGTATCTGTTGATGAGGCTTTTAATCAATTAAAGGTGGAAATATAGTGCATTATATTTCAAATGATCTGATGGCACCGGATGCAGTGGATAATCTGCTTGAAAAGATGAAAGCTGAGATTACTAAGCTGTCGAGTTTCCCCCAATATGCCTTGATTGATGAAGAACCATGGAGGACTGAGGGAATAGCCGCCCAATTGTTAGTGTTTGCTAAAAAGATATAGCAACAATCACACAAAATTGAATACACGCAATGAAAGAAGCAGATATGTGGAAATACTCCATGCGTCTGCTTTTTTGTGCCATAAGGACAACAAGGTTCAGTAAAGCACACTTCATTGCATAGTCCATCCTGTCAAGCATCTTAGGCAGATAATCTATCATAAGATATTTCTCCAGATATGGGAACATATCCTGCACCATTCATAATCAGACAGACCGCTTACTCTGCAGGTCTGTATAAGCTCAGTTCAATATCTGTACCGCTCAGATTTTTTCATGATCAAATCCTATGAAAATTTATTTGGAGTAAAATCACGAAAAAGTCTGATAATAGTTTGAAGCATCACACTATGGGGGATTATTTAGTGCTTACGGTATTAGGTACCATTTCGCCTACCATGGTACAGAAATTTCCAAAGTAGTGGTAATCATCTAAGGAATAACGTAATCAATCAATATCCATTAGAAATTCATTACGCTCATCCTCATCCATGTTGCAGGTGAGTTCTTCTATCATTTCCCAGTCTTCCTCCGTAAGAATGTATTCGTCCATATAATCACCTCCTTATATTGATAAATGTTCTAAAATTAACTATTATAATAACACAAAAGATGTCCTAAAATTAACATTAAAACAGACAAAATAATTTGTGATTGCTAAAAAGGTTCGCAATCCTGATTAAAAATGCGGTAAGAATCCTGCAATGCAGAAACTATCCTTGAAATGGTTGATTGATTTTTCGACGTTTACACGGATTTTGTAAGTGTCTTCCCATTCCTGTGAACCTCGTTCTACACCAGGATAGGCTCGGAGATTTTTCTCTGGATAAATATAAATCATTCGTCCGCGGGAAGAAGTGGCGCATGGATTATCACAGTGACACACCCGACGTTTTGACTTGTCGGCAGGATTGTATTCCCATTTCATTTTTGGGCATACAAATTTCATGGTAGGAAGCTTGCTACGTAAATGAGATTTACTTCCTTCCCGTTTCATGGGAAGTGACGAACCATGTGGACAGCAGGGAATACTATTTTTATTTACTGTGTAGTCCGTTCCTTCCATGGATAGTTTTACCCGGAGAGGAATAAAAGCCTTACGAAACCCGATATCATTGAAAAGAGATTTATAGATTTCAATTGTATCAAAAGCTGCATCGCCAAGAAAGGTTGTTGGCTATATTAAGGGATGTTTTTTGAAAAAAACGATCAAAACAGGAAGCAGAGCTTTTGAATCGGCAAGAGATTTATCCTCATCCGGTGAATCTGATTTCTTCCCTACAACGATATCAGGATGTGCTTTTAGAAAGTCCTTGTTGTAGAAAGTGATGTCACGAACAATGCCAAGCCCATTCGTAATAATGCCAAATTTATAGGCATAGCAGAAATGTCCATTGATGTATATCTGCTGAATTGCCTGGTTGAATGCAGCATGAGTTGGCATGGAACCATAAGCTACTTTGTAAGGATCATAGGAATCATCAAGGTTATGGGATTTCTTAAAAACCTTCAACTGTTTAATAATACGGTTGGCATACTTCGGATTATTTTCCGTAACCCATGCTTCAATACCGGAGGTATCGAATATTGTCATGTCGGCAAGAGCCGGATTCAGTTTTTGGAATATCGGTTCGGTCAGGTCTACAAGATGATCGAACATAGATTGTAAGTCCAATAAGAAATCCTGTTTAAAGCGAGTGAATTTTGAACCATCTGGTACAACATCAAAGCCGCAGAAATCACGAAGTTCCTGAGAGTATTTTAAGAACACAATCAGGAGCGTGTCAGTCGGGATTGAAAAAACGCTGGAGCAGGAGTGCCTTGAGCATAGGATAAAGTTGGTGCTTGGCGTTTCGCAAACACCTAATTAAAGCAGACAAAATGAAAGGAGAAGTATGACTGGTTCGAATGAAAAAAAGAATGATAAATATTCTGCAATTAGAGGGGTGCTGAGAAAATACTCTAGTTTTGATAAGCCTATGAAGTTGAAGGATATTCAGGATATACTAAATAAGCAAGGGTATGATATTAAAAGACATGCCATTACAACGGCCATGGATGATATGGGAGTAGTGGAGGTGGAAAGCGATAGCGACTATAAGGCAGCCAGAGACTTGTATATGAAAGAGGGGGAGAGGATATACTGTCGTTCTACAAATGGTAGAAAAACGAATTATTGGATTGAGGGTGCAATTACGGATGCTGAACTTGGACTTTTAGTAGACATGGTCTTAGCGAGTAAGATACTTACACAAGAAGAAAGCCAAAGTCTGGCGGAGCGTCTCATTAATTTATCAGGTAAAGAATTAGAGGTTGCTATGAAATATAGATGTAGAGTAAACAAGCAACCTTACATAATGAAAGAAAACTATAAACTTCCAGTTGCTGTCAGTGAAGTGGCACAAAGAGCATATCTTGTAAGAAAGGCAATAGAGAAAAAGAAAAAGGTATGCTTTACGCTTAATGTGTATGATTATGATGGAAAGCATATTTATTTGAAACCATGCGGTAAGAAGGAAAGGATATGTTCTCCGTATGACTTGATAATGAGCAATGGCAGATATTATATGTTGGGAGCCGATACAGAGACAGAGCAAAGTGGGAGCGTACGATATAAGCTCTGGCGAGTAGATTTGATGACAAACTTGTCAATAACAAACGCAACTGCCAAGACAGCGAAAGAGGCTAGAATTAGTGCTGAACTAGACGACATTTCTAAATATAGAAGAGAAAACCCATATATGTTTCTTGGAGAAAAACGGAATGTGAGATTTAAGATTGAACGAGATCATTTCACACAAGTAGTGGATTGGTTTGGAGACGATTTTACAGTTATACCACCCAAGAAAGGCGAAAAGACAGATGAAGCCTATCTTACTATTCAGGTAAGAGTCAGTACGAATAGTTTCATATACTGGATATTGCAGTATGGCGGTTGTACAGAGGTGATTGAGCGAGACGGAGATGGTAGCTTCCGCGAGACAGTAAAATTGAGGTTGAATGAGATACTCCAGAAGTATCTGGAGTCGGATAAAAAGAAAAAGGAGATTGGAGATAAATGAGTGAAAGAACTATATTGTATTTAAATGTCAATGGATTTTTAGGGAAACAAGAAAAAAAAGAAATATACAAAATACCCCAAAGTAATCAAAATGAAATCATCTATAAAGCCATCAATGAAGCGCGTGAAAACATAAGAGAGGAGACGGTGACAACATTTCATAAAGAATTGGCTAAGAAAATGATTGATTATGTGAAGAGCACCGATATGATATTCTTGTCCGAAGTAGATCCGCGCAGTTCTGCTACAAGCGGTTTTATAGATCAAATAAATAAAATAAATCGAGAAAATACAAATGAGGAGTATGATGTTTTGACACCTAGTGCTGGATATAAATACAGCGTTTTGGAAGATATACCAGGGTGTTACTATTCCTGTACCATATGTTTGAAAAAAAATATTTAAAAAATTATACAAATGTGGGCAATGGATTTAAAACCAAGGGGAAATATGAAGATAAGGATTATCTGCAAATTTGTAAAATAATAAATGAAAAGGTTGTTCTGTTAGCTATACATGCAAAAGACGAAGAGGAGTTTAATAACTCAATAAGAAGACTTTTAAATTATGCTAGAGAGAATAATTTAAAGATAATTGTATTTGGAGATACAAATGCAAATCCTGATGCGAAAATTGAAGACAAAAAGGAAGCCTTTGCGCGTAACCGTAGATTTGAACATCTCATGAATGAATTGGGACTGCATGAGATAGTACCCAAGAAAAAACTAGCAACTTGTAAAGAAAGAACCAGAATTGATCGTGTTTTTACAAATATGCCAAAGGACAAGGTAACAGTAGATGTTGATCAGACATTCCTTGACAATAACCTGTCAGATCATGCAGCGCTTCTGATTACATATGAAGAGGATTGAACGATGAATCTGCAATAATAGAATAAAGGACGATGAAAGAGGAGAGATGCAAAAAAACATCTCTCTTTTTCGTATAAAATATTTTAGGGAGCGTTGAAAGTGGGACCTTATTTTTAAATATAATAAAGAAAAAAACATATAGGTTCAATTGACAAGTCTATATAGAATATTGATTGAAATCAGGAGGTGATGTGATTTGAGTTTTGGGTACGACGATCTAAACATAGAATTATTCAATAAAATCATTGCATTCTCATATAGCATGTGCTCAGGACTTGGAGGCCCTGGAATGATTGTAATGCTTACAGGAGATGGTAAGAAATATTTGATAGGACAGGAAGGTTTTGAGGGAAATTGGCTCTATCCTGAACACACATTTCCATTTATGGCAGAGGCATTCTCAGAGAATAGTGATAAATGGATTCGGATTAGTAAAAGATATGCATCAGAAAGAATTTACTGTCGCAAAGAATTGCAAAGCCAGATTAACCATGTAATTGAAAATTATCGCAAGAAAAATGGATTATTATATAATTGGGAGTCTATGATATGGAAGATTCTTGGGATAGATGATGTGGAGTATATTATCTATGATAAAACTGAAGAATTTCGCGAGCGTGATGAACAAAAGAGAAAACAATCAGAGGAGCATTTCAAAAATGTGTTATTAAAGCCAGACTCATTCGAGTGGCATAAGCTTTACTATAACAATTGCATACCGAAGGATGTAGATGTGGAAACATCGTTCCTTCAGGGATACTACCTGTTGTTATTTAAGAGCATTAATACTTCTAGAATTGATGGTGTCATGATGACCATTTCATTTCAGAGGGAGCAGTGTAGTGAAGGTGTGGAAGAAATGAATGCAAAAGTAGAATCGTACAATCTTTTTTATCAGCGATTTGAGGATGTGCGAGGACCATTAGAAATCCCTGCGAAGCAAGATAAAAGTCCGATGAAAGAATTTGAAAAATCGTTTCAAGGAAGATTATCTTGTTACAGTGTGAATGCACGAGGTAAATTTATTCGCTCATACAGTTCACTGGAGGAGGCGAAAAAGGGAGCTATGTATTGGCTTAAGGTCTGGGGAGGAATTGACAGCGAGAATGTCATTCCGTATGGAAGTATCCGCTATGATGCATTAGAGATTCACAAACGGGAAGTTCGTGAGGCTGAATTGTATATGACTTTTGTTACAAGGTATGCAGATGTTATTGAGGTGATCAAAAAATATGATTATCCGGGAAATGCAGCAGATGAAGTGGCAGAGGTACTTGGCGTCAACAGAGATGAGGTTGGATTTATATACGGTTTGTTTAATCCGGTATTGTTTTCTGCTTTGAGACTTAAGACAATAAAGAAAATGCTAGGAGAAAATTTATGAGACCCCAATTGTAGCAGTCAAAAGAATAGGATTTGCCAGCTGATATTATTATAATAATTCGGAGGTTTAGAATGGAAATGGAAAAGGATTTTATTGATGAGTTTATTCCTTCGAAAGATACAAGAGCTTATCTGCATAGCATTCATCACGAATTTACAGATTTGGAGAAAGCTACTATAGTTGCAAACCACATTATGATTTCTTATGAGAAAAAGGTAAAGTGGTTAGAACAGTTTATGGATGAAATAACTGATAATTCACTAAGGAATAGGATATTAAAGGCTATATCACAGATTAGGGAAGACAAGCAATATTACAATGAGAGAAATATTGCATCAGGAAATATACCGTACAGTGAATCGTTGTTTGAATTCGTATTTATACCACATAATTTCCGGCATGGTGACATTGTAAGAAGTCTCTATGGTAACTGGAATACAACTATGTTTAGCGAGAAGATAGGAATAATCTTAAGCTATTTTGACGATGATTATGAGTTTTATAAAAATCTCCGAGGAGATTATTCAGATGCTCAGATTTGTGTAGATATTAAATTTGATGGAGTAGCATATCAGGGAGAATTTGCACATGAGCATATTAATCCAATATATATTGAACGTATGTCCTTGAATGAAAAAGATGAAAGAATTGCATATCTTAAATATCTCACGAATCTGTATAGCAAAAACATACATATGAGTGAAGTGAAAAACAAGCCTGAATATGCAGGTGGTTCAGATGATTTATTAGAGCAGAGATATCTTGGTGAATATATCCCGGTTTATGATGATACCTCTGGTATCTGGTGTGTACAGACAGGGCATGGTTTTGAAAGCGGAATTGTTGATTATATTGCGTCAGAGTTTTCAGGAACAGGATTAATATATCATTTTATGCGTAATGGTCAGTTGAATCATGCCCATGGATTTGACAGTGTGTTGGAAGAAGTTTTGCAGAATCCGGAAAATGTAGATATTGTGACTGATTATGATGAATATTCAGAGCAGGAAATAAATATGGTTAGAGGGATAAAGAGAGCTGCGATGTTTGTACAATCACACCGCAGACCTATGACAAGTGCGGAACTGCGTGAAAATAGGTCAGATATAGAGGGGAAAATTATGGGAAAAACTTTATAAGAGAAAGTGAGGAAATAGATTATGGCAATTCAGTTTAAGGAACTTAGAAAGTATTTGGCAAGAAATATCAGGTTATCCATATGTTTTGAAGATGGTCATTATCACGATTATCTGATGATTTCGGACATACCGGCTGAAAAATACAATGACTTATATCTTTATGGTGTGGGAATGGCAGATGTTGAATTTTCTAAGGATATATACACATCTCAAAAGGATTTAGACGGAGTAATTGTTTCAACAAACGATGATACGATAGAACCTGCGATTGAGATTGTTCTTCATGAAAATTCACGTGAGATAGAAAGAAAAGCAGAAGATGTTCTTTTGTTCAAAGATTTGAAGCCATATTTACAGATTGGACGGAATTTTTCTGTTGTTAACAGAGAAGACTGGTCATACAGATTATATGAATATCGGAATGAGATTCCAGCTAGTTATGACGACATGTTTGTGTATGGTATAGGCATGGAGGATAATTTTGATGAAAGCGATAAAAATATCGCAGAAGTGTTGGAAAAAAGAAAATTTGATTCATGCTTGAATAAGCGGATGGTAATTGTGTTGTCAAATACAGCGAGGACGGATATTGAAATATGAAAATGATTCATTATTGGATTGGAACTGAGCCTAAAAGAGAAAATATCAGATGCTCACTGGCGACTGCAATTGAGATAGCAAAGCATGATGAAATTAATTGCATTTATTTTTCATTAAGCAAAGAGAAACGGGAATTGCCTGCAATGCTTAATGATAAACAAAGGGCAGATATAGATTTCGTACATATCATCGATACCCCAGGATTAGATGTGGAAGATGTTCTTGAAAAACTTATGGAACAGTTGGAGACTGATGACAGGCGTATTTTTTGTGTGATTGATGAATTGCCGTTACTGTCGACACGCAAGAAAAGGAAATCAAGGATAGAGGAAAATTGCATTGTTCTAAAAGAACTTAATGAATTTAGTCAGAAATATGGAGTTGAATTTGTATGTAATGTAGTTGTTACAAAATGGTCACAGGACTACAAAACAGCAATTAATGAATTAAGGGAATATGCACCAATGGACTATTTATAAGGGGAAACAATGACGAAGAAAATCAATGTATATAATAAAAGAAAACGAGCTATAAAATGCATTACAAACACGTTTGATTATTTAGGAGACGGCGAACTGTTTTATGAAGACAGATTGGAAGTTGGCAAAATCTATACCATGATAGATGGTAAAAGAAAAGTCTTTGGTCACATGGTTTTTATTGAAGAAATATCTTCTGATTGTGGATTTCAAAGCTGTTTGTTTGAGGAAATGGATGAATATGATGAATCCATACTAATAAATAATGAAACACAATGGATTGCAAATAAATTAAAAAATCATAATAGTATTCCTAAAGCTGGTGTAAAGCATAATAGAGAAATAATGCACATAATCGTAGAGCATAACGGCAAAGAAAAAAGCAATTGATTTCAGTAAGCGGATTAAAAATAGAGTACAAAAATGGAGGGGGGATTTGTTATGGAGAATAGATTATTTTTATTATATTTTCCGGGTTATTATGATGGAGATGAAATCATTGGAATATATGATGATATATCGAAGTTGAAAGCTTCATATGAGCGCGTGATTAGTAATCCAGCAGATGAGCATGGCTTTCAACAATATGATTTTTATCTCAATAATCCTTGTACAAAACTTACGATAGAAGAATTCGATCAGGACAATGAAATATTTGTAGAAGTAGAACCTGAATTGCTATGGGCAGAGTTTGATAAGGAATCTGTTTATGGTAAGGGACCGTTCTTTCTCCTTGTTACAGCAGATGAATGGAATCATGATGCCGACGAGTGGCTTGGAATATATGTAAGCAAAAAGACAGCAAGGGAAGCCTATGATAGGGCAGTTGCATGGTGGAATGAAGAGCAGAGGTGGGGGTCGGTTTCTACATCGCAAAGAGTTGCGATGTTTGAGTATATTGCTATGGATGACAGATTTAGGGAAGTGGAACGAAAAGAGCTAGACTGAAACGAGAAGGAGATTCTAAGCAATGGCAACTTATGTTATTGGAGATATTCATAATTCACTAAAAAAATTTGATGAAATGATTAAGCTGATATCACCTACAATGCAAGACCAGATTATTCTTTTAGGGGATATATTTGACCGTGGAGGTGCCGAGCCGGATCCAATTGGTGTTTATTTTAGAATTCGTGGGTTAAATACAAATGTAAAATGGATTCGTGGTAATCACGATCAGCTTTTGGCAAAATATATCTATACTTACTATGGAACTGTTCTAAAGAAGCGAAGCAGTGTGCAGCCATACAGGTATAATTCATTCGATTTGATGAAGGACAGATTTACTGAGGTGGATATGCTGAATTTGGCTAATCAGATTATGGCTCTGCCTTTGCATATTGAAATCGATATTGGTTCAGAGAAATATCTTCTTGCACATGCAATGACATTTGCTCCACTGTATGGAGAACAGGAAGAAACTATGTATATTGAAGGAATTGCAGAAATGCAAAAGTATTGGCAGTATGGTATAAAGGGTTATGTTTCGTTAATAGGACATCATGATTCTGGTTATCAATACAATAATCCTTATGGCAGTTATCTTGATGATAAATTAAATTCAATTTGGATGAATGAACTAGGAAATATATATATGATGGATTGTGGGTGCGGTCTTCCAAATGGAAGGCTTGCTTGTATTTGTTTGGAAACGAGAGAGAGATTTTATTCATGATTGTGCCAGTAGGATTAACATTCAGGGCGGTGGTTCATTTATGATATCGTAAAATAAGAGAAGGAGACGGTGTATGTTGAGGAAGTTCACCGTTCTCCTTTTTATTTTCTTTTAATCTGCAATGTATTAATGAAAATACATAATTTATTAAAATATGACAAATAATACTGGGTATTTTGTTAAAAAATTGTTAATATGTAAACATAATAAAGCGAACGACAATTTAATACATGGAAATCAATACATTTTAGTTAATATAATAAACATTTGTATATCTGGGGAATGTTTATTATTAGAATCTGAGAGGGTAGAATATGGAGAAATATATTGGAAAATCGGTATATAAAGGTACTGCCATCGGACCAGTTAATGTTCTAAAGAAAAGTGAAAGTCTGATTAAGCGTGTACATGTTAAGAATGTTGATGAAGAATTAAGACGTCTGGACAAAGCTAAAGAAAAGACGCTTCAACAGCTTGCCAGGCTGTATGATAAAGCATTAAAGGAGGTTGGTAAAGTCAATGCAGAGATATTTGAAGTGCATCAGATAATGCTTGAAGATGAAGATTATCAGGATGCCATTCATAATATGATATGCAATGAGAATGTTAATGCAGAATATGCGGTGTCAATAACAGGAGATAATTTTGCTGACATGTTTGCTAATATGGATGATGATTACATGAGGGCACGTTCAGCGGATGTAAAGGATATATCTAATCGTCTGGTGAGTAATTTGAGCGGTGAAGAGCAGCCTGACTGGGAAAACACAGAGCCATCAATTATTGTGGCAGATGATTTGACACCGAGTGAAACTGTACAGATGGATAAGAATAAGATTTTAGCATTTGTGCTTGTACATGGTTCGGCTAATTCCCATACAGCAATTCTTGCAAGAATGATGAATATTCCAGCATTAATTGGTGTACCAATTGAGTTAGAGTCCTTACACAATGGAGTTAATGCAATTGTAGACGGTCAGGATGGAATTTTCTACCTGAATCCGGATGAGAATCAGATAGCACAGGCTAAGGAAGCCCAGCAGAAGGAACAGGAACAGAAAAAGCTGCTTGCTAATTATAAAGGAAGAGAGTCCGTCACAAAGAGTGGCAGAAAGATTAACCTTTATGCGAACATTGGAAATGTATCTGATGTTGCTTATGTATTAGAAAATGATGCTGAAGGAATAGGATTATTCAGAAGTGAGTTTCTGTATCTTGGAAGAGATGAACTTCCGGACGAAACAGAACAGTTTAATGCATATCGTCAGGTATTACAGATGATGGCTGATAAAAAAGTAGTTATTCGTACACTTGATATTGGAGCAGATAAAAAAGCAGATTATCTTGGTCTTGGCAAGGAGGATAATCCTGCGCTGGGTTATCGTGCCATAAGAATATGTCTGGAACAGCCGGATATATTCAAAACACAGTTGAGAGCATTATTAAGAGCTGCTAAATATGGTAATTTATCTATAATGTATCCAATGATTATTTCTGTAGAAGAAGTTGTAAGTATTAAGAAGATTGTTGCTGAGGTGGCAGAGGAACTGGAGAATGAGAATATTCCATATGAGATTCCAGAGCAGGGAATTATGATAGAGACACCGGCGGCAGTTATGCTAAGTGAGGAACTGGCAGAGCTTGTAGATTTCTTTAGTATAGGTACCAATGACCTTACACAGTATACACTTGCAATTGACAGGCAGAATAACAGACTGGACAGATTTTATAATCCGCATCACGAGGCAGTTCTCAGGATGATTGAGATGACCGTACAGGGTGCACATAAGCATGGTAAATGGGTAGGAATCTGCGGAGAACTTGGAGCAGATACTACTCTTACAGAGAGATTTATTAAGATGGGGATAGATGAGCTTAGTGTATCGCCATCAATGGTACTTGGTGTTCGTAGCAGAATATGTGAAATGGAGTGATAAGTGATGAAAATATATAAAGCAAAAGATTATGCTGATATGAGCAGAAAGGCAGCTAATATTATATCAGCACAGATTATTATGAAGCCGGAATGTGTACTTGGACTTGCGACCGGTTCAACGCCGATTGGGTTATATAAGCAGTTAGTAGAATGGTATAAAAAAGGTGACTTGGATTTTTCAGCAGTTAAGACTGTTAATCTTGATGAGTATAAGGGACTCAGTCAGGACAATGATCAGAGTTATTATTATTTTATGCATAAGAATTTATTTGATAATGTGAATATATCAGATGATAATACTCATATTCCTAATGGAATGGAACAGGATTCGGAAAAAGAATGTAACAGATATTCTGAACTGATTAAGTCTCTTGGTGGTATTGATTTACAACTTCTTGGAATAGGTCATAATGGACATATAGGATTTAATGAACCATCAGATTCATTTGAAAAACAGGTTCATTGTGTTGATTTAACAGAATCTACAATAGAAGCTAATAAGAGGTTTTTTGAATCAGCAGAAGATGTTCCAAGACAGGCATACACAATGGGAATCAAGACAATAATGCAGGCAAAGAAGATTCTGGTTGTTGCAAGTGGAGAAGATAAAGCACAGATTGTGAAAGAAGCCTTTTTTGGACATATTACACCATATGTTCCTGCATCAGTTCTGCAGCTGCATAATGATGTAACACTGGTAGCAGATGAAGCAGCTCTTAGTAAGATTTATTAAAGCATATTAACTTGGTGAATAGAAAGTTGTGAAGATATGATTATAAAGAATGCTGATGTTTATACACAGGATAATGTATTTGTTAAGGGAGATGTCGTTGTAGATAACGGCACATTCACCAAAGTGCTGGAAGCCCCTGATTATGTTGACAATGAAGTTGTAGATGCTACAGGATTTAAGATGATTCCAGGACTTGTTGACATTCATTTTCATGGATGCAAGGGCGCAGATATGTGTGATGGAACTAAAGAGGCACTTGATATAATTTCCCGGTATGAGGCTTCTATCGGAGTGACGAGTATATGTCCGGCAACCATGACGATAGCTAAGGAAGAACTCGTTGAAGTTATGAAGAATGCCGGAGAGTATTTATATAATGGTGGAGCCCATCTGGTAGGAATTAATATGGAGGGACCTTTTATAAGTCCACAAAAAAAGGGTGCACAGGCAGCAGAGAATATTATGCATTGTAATTATGAGTATTTCTGTGAACTCCAGAAAGCTGCACATGATTTAATAAAGATTGTTGATATTGCACCAGAAGAGCCGGGTGCGATGAATTTCATAGATAAAGTAAAAGATAATGTTGTGGTGTCGATTGCTCATACAGCAGCGGATTATGATACTGCGATGGAGGCAATTCAACATGGTGTAACTCATGCAACACATTTATACAATGCAATGCCCCCTATGAATCATAGAAAGCCTGGTGTTATAGGTGCAATAAGAGATTCATATCAATGTCATGCAGAACTGATATGTGATGGAGTTCATATTCATCCATCAGTAATACGGGCAACTTTTGCTATGTTGGGTGCGGGACGCATAATACTAATCAGTGACAGCATGAGAGCAACAGGATTAGAGGATGGCGAATATACTCTTGGAGGACAGCCTGTAGTGGTAAAAGGTAATCTGGCAACATTACATGATGGAACAATTGCCGGTTCAGCAACTAATTTAATGGATTGTCTTCGATATGTCGTTAAAAAAGCAGGGATTTCATTAGAAACAGCTGTTATGTGTGCAACAGAGAATCCGGCAAAGGAAATTGGTATATATGATAAAGTCGGAAGTATTTCTGTAGGAAAACAAGCGGATTTCGTGCTTATTGATGAGGAATTGAATATTAAGAGGGTATATATTGATGGAAAGGAGATAATATGCTAGGTTTTTTCAAAGGAAAGTCAAAGGATAATGTTATTTATTCTCCGTGTAAAGGAAAAGTGGTGCCAATTACTGAAGTTTCAGATCCAACATTTTCAGAAAAAGTTCTTGGAGATGGATTTGCAGTAATTCCTTCAGAAGGAAAGATATATGCTCCGGCAGATGGTGAGATATCAATGGTGTTTGATACTCTTCATGCTGTGACGATGACAACCAGTCAGGGAACGGAATTACTTATACATATTGGGCTGGATACGGTAACGCTCAAGGGAGAACCATTTATTTCACATGTTTCAGGTGGTCAGCAGGTAAAAAAGGGTGATTTACTTTTAGAGGCTGATCTTGAAAAAATAAAGTCGGCAGGATTGGATACGATTACACCAGTCCTTATATGCAATACCGACGATTATAATAAAATTAATCTGATAAAGGAGGGTGAGGTATCTATTGATGATGAAGTTCTGAAAATATCATAATTACTCAGGATTTCACAATGCGCGTGATTGGGATAACCCCGATTAATAATGATTTAAAGGAGGAGAAAAGTATGAAATTTCTTCAAAAACTGGGAAAAGCGTTAATGCTTCCTGTGGCAGTACTGCCTATATGTGGTATCCTTATGGGTATCGGTTATATGCTGTGTCCAGAAACTATGCAGGGTGGAGATATTCAGGGTGCAGCTAATATGATTGGTCTGTTTCTTGTAAAAGCTGGTGGAGCTTTAATTGATAACATGGCAATCCTTTTTGTAATTGGTGTCGGTGTAGGTATGTCAGATAAAAATGATGGTACCGGAGGAATTGCGGCACTTGCTTCGTGGCTTATGATGACAACACTTCTTTCTACAAAGTTTGTTACAGTAATTATACCTTCTATAGCAGACAGTGCAACTAAAACTCTTGCATTTAACAAGATTGAGAATCCATTTATTGGTATTCTTGCTGGTATAATCGGTGCTATGTGTTATAACAAGTTTAAAGATACAAAATTACCAAACTGGTTATCTTTCTTTAGTGGAAAACGATGCGTAGCAATTGTTTCAGGAGTAGTATCAATTCTTGTATCTGTTGTGTTATTATTTGTATGGCCATTACTGTTCGGCGCATTAGTAAGCGTTGGTAAGGCAATTGTAAAGCTTGATATTGTTGGTGCAGGTATCTATGCATTCTTGAACAGATTGTTAATTCCTACCGGATTACATCATGCGTTGAACAACGTATTCTGGTTTGATACTATCGGACTTGGAGATTTACAGCACTTCTGGGCAGGACAAACATCAAGTGATGTTTCATGGAGTCTTGGAATGTATATGTCAGGCTTCTTCCCATGTATGATGTTTGGTGTTCCTGGTGCAGCTTTAGCTATGATTAAATGTGCAAAGCCAGCTAAGAAAAAAGTAGCTATAGGACTTGTTGCTTCTGCAGCATTATGTGCATTTATCTGTGGTGTTACAGAACCATTTGAATTTGGTTTCATGTTCCTTGCTCCTGGACTCTATGTTATCTATGCACTTCTTTATGGTATATTTACAATGATTACAGTTGCATTAGGCTTCAGAGCAGGATTTAGTTTCTCAGCAGGTGCTACTGACCTGTTATTCTCATCATCTCTTCCGGCAGCACAGAAGACATGGTTGATAATTCCTCTTGGTATAGCAGCATTCTTCGTATTCTATTTCGTATTCTTATTTGCCATTAAGAAATGGGATTTAAAGACTCCTGGCAGAGAAGATGATGATATAGAAGCAGAAAAGAAAGTTGAACTTGCAAGTGACGATTATACAGCAATTGCAAAGACAATTCTTGAAGGCTGTGGTGGAAAAGAGAATATTGCAAGCATAGATAATTGTATTACAAGACTGAGACTTGAAGTAAAGGATATTACACTTGTTAATGATAAGGTTATTAAATCAGCTGGTGTTGCTGGTGTTATGAAACCTGGAAAGACATCTGTACAGGTTATTATAGGAACTAAGGTACAGTTTGTTGCGGATGCATTTTCTAAGCTTTGTGAATAATTAAAATGTAAAAATAAAGATAATATAAAAATCCCCGGTAAGACTGTCAGAACAGCAGCTTATCGGGGATTATTTCATGTGTTACTTTACCATGCTTAAAAATTCTTCATCAGATATCTTAGAATTCATTACAGCATTCTTAATTGCAGCGGACATAACGCGGGCAGCAAGTGTTCCTGCGAAGTTGATATCAACACGTACAGCTTCGTTGCCGCCTCGTTTTGCAGTGCTTGCAGCATATATTGTATCTCCGTCTGCCATTGTGCCGACTGGATTAATGCAGCGTGCATACGCATTTCTTGCCATAGATGCAATCTTGTTAAGTTCAGCCTTGTTAAATGCAGCGTTGGTTATAATCGCACCGATTGTTGTGTTGCCTGTGAACATATCGCGAGGTGCCATGAACTGATAGAGTGCTTCTTCACAGCTTATATACTCTGTTCTGTCAGCGTTCTTAAGTCCGGCAAGCTTTTTACCGGTTTCATAATCTGATATATCTCCAAGTGCATTTACAACAACAATTGCTGTCATTATAAATGTGCCAGCTTTCACTGAATATATTCCAAGTCCTGACTTTTCAGCCTGCTTCATTCCCATAATCTTGCCGACAGTCGCACCTGTTCCGGCACCGATACAGCCCTGAATGGGTTCGCTGCTATCCGAATTGGCAGCGGTGGAAGCATCAGTATTGACAACACCGGCCTTCATAAGTGCCTGAATGCAGGCCTCATATCCCATAGTACTGTCTGGGCGTACTTTAGAGCTTCCATATCCAAGATCAAATATGCATGACTGGCATACAAGCGGAACAAGTGAAACGCCTGTGTTATATCCTATACCATGTTCTTCAAGACATGTCATAACTCCGTCAGATGCGGCAAGACCGTATGCTGAACCGCCTGACAGCACGATGGCATTAATCGGATTGTCAGCAGTCATAGGCATAGTAAGAGGTGTTTCTCTTGATGCCGGACCGCCACCGCTAATGTCACAGCCTGCTGTAGCTCCGTCTGGAAAATATATAACAGTTACACCAGTGCCAGCTTCCTTATTGGAAGCATGACCTAATCTAAAATCATTAATATCATTAACTGAAATCTCTGTAAACAAAACTAATCCTCCGTTGATTAATGTCCGATTTATTCAATCAAAGTGACTGATTAATTCTGGTTAAGCTTAAGTGCAGCATATAATGCACGGGAAACCACACTAGCAACAATAAAGCAGATTCCTGCCTCAATAAGTCCCTGAACACCAACAAATAATACTACGAATATAAGTGGGTTCTTAGCTCCGAGTGCAGTAACGAAGGCCTGTACATAATCTGTATTATAGAAGAAGAGAACAAGTGAACTCATGAATAATAAAGTATTAAGTAAAGGACAGCAGAGACTTGCTATATAATAAGAAAATTTCTTAACTCCATTAATACTGTGAAGTCCCTTGAATATAAGTCCTGTAAGGAAGCCTTCAAGAGTTCTTGTTACTACTGTTGTTACAAATGTACCAAATGGATTAATTCCGAGAAGAACAGTTCCCATTGCGCCTCCAACGAAGCACTGATAAAAGCTTGTGAGTCCGAATGTCAGACCACAGATTAAACCGCCGACAGGTCCTAAGATGATAGCACCTACAGCTACAGGAACAGTTAAAAGGGTGATAGAAAGTCCAGGGGTACGGATGTAGCCTAATGGGGTCAGTGACATAACGAGTATGACCGCAACCATAAGTGCCAGCTCCACCATGTACTTAGTGTTGAACTTCGTTGCAGAAGTTCGAGTTGCATTGATAGTATTCATATTGTCTCCTTTGCGGAAAGGTATGCAGCCCTTCCGGCTTGTTAAGATACATCTCCGAAAAACGGATGACGTTCGCGCGTATAATAACATATATATTGTTATTATTCAAACATTCTTTATAAATTATTTATAAAAATACATTTGACATTAATTTACTATTATGAAAATCGGTGTTAATATAAGAAACGCTTATTTATTATTGAAAGCAGATTTTTTGAAAATATTTATCAATAAAGATGGGAGAGTGTTTATGAGCAGAATTATTAAAAATGTGCTGCCATACTGGAAGTCGATAGTGCTGGTATTTGCACTGCTTATTGTTCAGGCAGTGTGTGACTTGTCGCTTCCTGCGTATACTTCAGATATCATTGATACAGGTATACAGAATGGAGGCATAGAGCATACTGTGCCAGAAAAGATTACTAAGGAAGAATTTGACACTGCGAAGCTTTTTATGACAGAGGAAGAAGCACAGCTGTGGGAACAGTCGTATTCTTATAATGAAGATGATAATGTCTATGAATTAAGTGTCAAAGGTTCTAAGAATAAGACTGATTTAGACGACACACTTTTTACAGCACTTATAATTAACAACCAGATGTCTTCAGTGACTGAAAGTGCATTCAAGAGCCGTATGGCAGAGCAGATGCATGTAAGTGAAGAACAGCTTGCCAATGTTTCGGTAGAAGATATTGGAAAGTCTATGGGCGTTGAACTAACTACATTTACACAGATGATGGAAGATTCGGATGGTAATGAGGTTGAAACTATATGTGTGGATATGAGACAGATAGTGAAGGCAATGTATAGTGCAGGGGCTATGAGTAAAGACGATATCCTTTCTATGCGAAGCGAATTCCAGAAGACTATTGATACCATGGGAAAGACTCTTGTTTCGTCTATGGGCGTTGATTATGCAAAGAGCATGGATGCCAAGGCAGGAATGGACATGGATTCTATCCAGACTAAGTATCTGTGGGCAGCTGGTCTTAAGATGGTTGCCATGGCACTTCTTATGGCGGTTACTTCTGTATGTATAGGCTTCCTTGCATCAAGAGTTGGTGCAGGCGTTGCAAGAGATATGAGAGGAAAACTGTATTCTAATGTCATGGGATTCTCTAATGCTGAGATGGACAAATTCTCTACAGCATCACTTATCACAAGAACAACTAATGATGTACAGCAGGTTCAGATGGTTACGGTTATTATGCTGAGAATGATTCTGTATGCACCAATTCTTGGTGTTGGAGGAATTATAAAGGTTGTTGGAACGGGAGCCGGCATGGGCTGGGTTATAGTTATGGCTGTTGCGGTTATCATTGCATTTGTAATGCTTCTTATGGTAATTGCGATGCCTAAGTTCAAGCTTATGCAGAAGCTGGTAGATAATGTCAATCTTGTATCCAGAGAGATTCTTACAGGTCTTTCTGTAATAAGAGCCTTTGGAAGAGAGAAGAAGGAAGAGGAAAGATTTGATGAAGCTAATAAGAAGCTTACTAAGACAATGCTCTTTACTAACAGAACAATGACATTCATGATGCCAAGCATGATGTTTATCATGAATGGTTTGTCAGTTCTTATCGTGTGGGTTGCCGCACACAGAATTGATGCCGGAGTTATGCAGGTAGGTTCTATGACTGCATTTATAACATATTCGATGCTCATAGTTATGTCATTCCTTATGCTTACAATGATGTCTGTAATGCTTCCAAGAGCGATGGTTGCAGCTGACCGTATAGATGAAGTTATTAATACACATTCTTCAATAGAAGACTCTGAGAATCCTGAGACAATTGAGTCTGCAAAGGGTGTAGTTGAGTTTAATCATGTAAATTTCATGTATCCGGGTGCTAAAGCGAACGCACTTGAGGATATTACATTTAAAGCAGAGCCGGGTAAGACTACAGCAATTATAGGAAGTACGGGCTGTGGAAAGTCAACGCTCGTTAATCTTATTCCAAGATTGTATGATGTTACAGGAGGAAGCATTACTATTGATGGTCATGATATAAGAAATATCTCTATGCATGACTTAAGAAGTGAGCTTGGTTACGTGCCTCAGAAGGGAATGCTTTTCTCTGGTACTATTGCAAGTAATTTAAGATTCGGTAATCCTGATGCAAGCGATGAAGATGTCGTTAAGGCAGCACAGATTGCACAGGCAACTGAGTTCATTGATAATAAGGCTGAGAAGTATGACAGTCCTATAGCACAGGGCGGTACTAATGTTTCAGGCGGTCAGAAGCAGAGACTTTCTATTGCCAGAGCAATAGCAAAGCACCCAAGAGTGTTTATATTTGATGACAGTTTTTCAGCACTTGATTTAAAAACTGACGCAATTCTTCGTAAGGAGCTTGCTGCAAATGTGTCTGATGCCACTGTTATTATTGTAGCTCAGCGAATCAGCACAATCCTTCATGCAGATCAGATTCTTGTTATGGATGATGGTAAGATTGTTGGCAAGGGAACGCATGAAGAACTTATGAAGACATGTGAGACATATCAGCAGATTGCAAGTTCACAGCTTTCTGCTAAAGAGCTTGGAAAGGAGGCCTAGTCAGTATGGAAGATAATAAAAATATCAAAATGCCACCGAAAAGAAGAATGGGACCTCCGGGAAGAGGAATGGCACCTGTTGAGAAAGCCAAGGATTTCAAAGGATCAATAGGAAAGCTTATAAGATATATTGGAAGCTATAAGATTGCGATAATATTTGTTGCAGTTATGGCTGTATGCTCAACAGTATTTTCTGTTGTAGGTCCGAAGGTTCTTGGTAAGGCAACTACAGCTCTGTCAGAAGGTCTTGTAAAGAAAATCGGTGGAACTGGCGGAATTGACTTTGGAAAGATTGGAACAATTCTTATATTTGTGCTTTGTCTGTATGCCGCAAGTGCAGTATTTAACTTTGTACAGGGCTGGATAATGACAGGCATTACACAGAAGGTCTGCTACAGATTAAGAAAAGAAATCAGCGAGAAGATTAACCGTATGCCTATGAAGTATTTCGAGAGCAGGACATATGGTGAGGTGTTATCAAGAATTACTAACGATGTTGATACACTTGGAATGGGACTTAACCAGAGTATTACAACAATCATTACTTCTTTAACTACTATGATTGGTGTTCTTGTTATGATGTTAAGCATTTCACCGCTTATGACACTTATTGCGGTTATAATACTTCCAATATCAGTCGGACTTGTTTCTTTCGTTGTTAAGAAGTCACAGGGATATTTCAAAACACAGCAGGAGTATCTTGGACATATTAACGGACAGATTGAGGAAACTTATGGCGGACATATGATTGTTAAATCATTTAACAAAGAAAAGGATATGGTTGATTCATTTAACAAGACTAATGATGTCCTTTATGGTTCAGCATGGAAGTCACAGTTCCTTTCAGGAATGATGCAGCCAATCATGATGTTTGTAGGTAACTTAGGTTACGCATGTGTTGCATTAACCGGTGGTCTTCTTGCTATTAAAAATGTTATAACAATCGGTGATATTCAGGCATTTATCCAGTATGTGAAGAATTTCACACAGCCAATCCAGCAGATTGCTCAGGTTATCAATCAGGTACAGTCTATGGCAGCAGCTTCTGAGAGAGTATTTGAATTTCTTGATGAAGAAGAGGAAGACCAGACTGTTAAGAATCCTGTTTCTACAGAAGGAATTAAGGGCGAGGTTGATTTCGAGCATGTAAGATTCGGATACAATGAGAACCAGACTATCATCAAGAATTTCAGTGTAAATGTTAAGCCTGGACAGAAGGTTGCTATCGTTGGACCGACAGGTGCAGGTAAGACCACTATTGTTAAACTGCTTATGAGATTCTATGATGTTAATGATGGAGCTATTCTTGTTGATGGACATAATGTTAAGGATTTCAACAGAAGAGAATTAAGAGACGCATTTGGAATGGTTCTTCAGGATACATGGCTCTATAAGGGTACAATTATGGAGAATATCAGATACGGAAAGCTTGATGCAACTGATGAGGAAGTTATTGCAGCAGCCAAGGCAGCTAACGCCCATCACTTTATTGAGACTCTTCCGGGCGGTTATGATTGTGAGCTTAACGAGGACGCAAGCAATGTCTCACAGGGACAGAAGCAGCTTCTTACAATTGCAAGAGCAATCCTTGCAGATAATCCAATCCTTATTCTTGATGAAGCAACATCTTCTGTTGATACAAGAACAGAGGAGCGAATCCAGAAGGCTATGGATAATCTGATGAAGGGCAGAACAAGCTTTATTATTGCACACAGACTTTCAACCATCAAAGATGCTGATGTGATACTTGTTATGAAGGATGGTGATATCGTTGAGCAGGGAACTCATGATGAGCTTCTTGCCAAGAACGGTTTCTATGCTGACCTTTATAATTCGCAGTTTGAGCAGGCTTCTTAGATTGATAATATATATGTTAAGAGAAACGGCAGGAAGAAATTTCTGTCGTTTTTTTAAACATTTTGATATAATAAAATTATTAATTAGTTAAGTGAAGAGGACAATGCATGAATATATTAATATGTGATGATGATAAGCTTTATGTTGATATGATAAGAAAATATGTGGATGAATTCTTTGCTGATCATAAGATAACGGATTATAAGGTTTATGAATATAACAGTGGTGATGAAGTAGCTAAGAATAATGAAAAGATTGACATTGCATTTCTTGATGTTGAGATGGACGGAATTAATGGAATTGAAGCTGGCAAATGTTTAAGAAATAATAACAAGAATATTGTGTTATTCATAATAACTTCGTATATGGGCTATCTTGATGATGCAATGGACGAGGGAGTTTTCAGGTATATTAATAAACCATTGGAAAGACCTGTGATTATGCGCGGTTTACACAAGGCATTATTATTATGCAGTAAGAGTCAGAGCAAGAAAATCAATATTGAATATAAGGGTGATAATGTAATTATTGAACAGGATTCGATTATATGCATAGAGTCACTGGTTAGAAAAAGATATATCAAAACAGATACGCAGTCGTACATAAGTCTCAAAAGTCTTTCTTATTGGCAGAGTGTTCTTGATGAGGATAAATTTTTTCTTGTCAATAAATCCTTCATTGTTAATATAGACAGAGTTGAGCGATTTACTGATAAGTATATTGAACTTAAGGGCATCGAAGAACCAATAGATTTATCAAGAGAAAAAAGAACTGCATTCAAGCAGAAAATGCTTCTGTATCTGGCAGGAGTAGGTGGATATGGAAATTATAATCAGTTATGCATTTGCACATATTATAGAAGCTATAATATTGTGGATGAGTATGTCGCAGATGTATGAACATAGATATAAACAGTGGGTGACGGGCATTGCTATCATGGCAGGACATGCTGTGATGTTTGTCGTGTTTCTGACGGGGAATATATATTTTATTACGGCAATTAATAATTCAATGTATATTGTGTTGATGGCTTTGATGTTTAATGTGAGCAAAAGGTCGGCAGTATTCTGGGCTTTGATTTATAATGCAATGATGGCTATTTCTGAGCAGTTGGTATTCTTTTCAACTGAATATATTATTGGAATACGCCATGTTAAGCAAGAAGAACTTGCAATTATAATAGCTGTAATATCATTATGCAAAATAGTATATTTCATATTTGTTGAAACAATGGTAATTATTAGAAACAAAAGCAAGGCAGTTGAAAGTTTTGATGTTTCAATAGTATTACTTATAGCATCCTTGTTAGCATCTTTATTGGTGTTTATTACATATTATATAATTGAATCTGAATTGAGCCTTAATCGTAAGGAAACAGTATGGATAGTTATAAGCTCTATGGTTTTGGTTTCATCAGATATATTAGTTTTGTGGGTTAATATAAGAATAAATGAGCGTAATGCTGAAACACAGAGGATAAAGGTTCAACTTGAACAGGAAAAGGCAGACGCAAGATATTATAAGCTTGAGAATGAGAAAAACGAAAGTCTTGAAATATTAAGACACGATATGAATAATCATCTTAATACAATGCTGGGTATGGAAACTAATAGTGATTTGAAGGATTATATTACTTTAATTATGGAACAGTATAATATTAAGAAGAGAACTACATTTTCTAATAATAATGTACTAAACGGTCTTATAAGTGAATATAGCAGCAAATGTTATACAGAAAATATAGAATTTGTTGTGGATATACGACCAGGAACAATTGATGACATAGTTGCCACAGATATAGTAGCTTTATTTGGTAATATATTATCGAATGCATATGAAGCTGCGAAGCAATGTGAGGAAAATAGTGAAAAATATATTGAACTGGTTGTTAAGAGAAAGCATGAGACAACATTTATCAAATGCGTAAATTCATGTGCTGTTCCACCTAAAATAATAGGAGGAAATTTCATTTCAATTAAGAAGGATTCTGACAGAAAACATGGATATGGAATGAAGAGCATAGATAAGATTGTCAATAAATATCATGGAAGCCACATTGAACAGTTTGATGAAAATGAATTTACAATATCAATAATGCTTATGATATAGAAAACAGGAAGCTGTATGTGTGAATTAATAGTACAGCTTCCTGTTTTTTTCTGTCATACATGCAATATGTGAAATAAAGCAGAAAATAATTACAATTGATATGCAGCTTGCTGTTCTATATAGGTGTAAGACAGTAGCTGCTATAATAATAATGTTAAAAACAGCCAGTATACCGATAAGGCATCGGTGATAATATTTTTTCTCTGAGTCTGATACTGAGTGATTAATAGATATTACTGGTCCTTTAATGATTAATTCCATATCAGCAATTATAAGTGCAATAAACATGTATAATGATGGCTTAATGAAAGAAGAAAGCCATGCCATCACAATAAGTATTATGGCAGAAAAAATCAGGCATGCCGTAGAAGACTGGCAATGATAACCACCACAATATTTTCTTATGAGCAAAAACGAAAATATTTCTATTAGTCCAATCGTTATATTATGAGTGGCTATACAATACGCTGTGAAAATAATTGTCGGATTAATAATCAATAATAAATATTGTATTGCGTATATGTATAAATCAATGTCATCATTCTCAAGTATGCCTGATTTTATGAGCCATAAAGCTATGTGGCGAGAAAGTTTCTCTACCATTATCTTGTTTTCTTAAACTTCTTTAATGATGCTGGCTCAACAGGCTGGCTAAAATAGTAGCTTGATGAAGCATTAGCACCAGAAGTTAAAGTGCGGTTAAGCATGGCAGAAACGCCTTTGCTTAATGCAGACTTAATTGTTTTCTTCATAACATTTTCCTCCTTCATTAAGATATTACTAATTATATTTGATATAAAATATTTTTAAATGGCTTATGTCTCAACTGTACTTTTGAATGTCTTAAATGCATTTTAGTGATATTTTGCAACGTTTTTATTATCTGTCACAAATATTATTCTATACACTAAGAAATTTATTCCGATATGATAAAATCAAGATGTTATCATTAATTGCACATAAACATTTGCACTAATCTAATTCGCAACAAACGCTATATATGTGCGGAATGTGCGTATACTAAAATTTAATAGTAATCATACTAATGTACAGGGGTTGCTATGGAGTATACAGATCGTTACAAAGCATTTTGCAAAAGAATGAGCATATATAGAAAATTAATGGACTACGATCAGGCGAAAATGGCTGTGCGGGTTGGCATGACTACACCAGAGTATTCTAACAGGGAAGCGGGAAGGAGCATGGTGTCAGGCATTGACCTCAGAAAATTTTCTGATTCAGGAGCGGATATTGACAAGATGTTAGTTGATGTCGATGAAAAGCCATGTAGGTATGTGATTTCTTCAGAAATAGAGACATTTGGTGAAGAATCAAAGAAGGAATATGTAAGAGGCGTTGTGAGTGAGCATATTCTTTATATGTGTGAGAAGAAGATAGCTGATTTTTCAGATGAAACTGTAAAGTATATCAGACTGCTTAAATCTATTGACAAGGATTCAACTAAGGATTCTATGTTAAAATGTATTAGAGATGTCAATGGTATAACTGACCAACAGGTTATATCAGATAATCTGGGAATATCAAGATTTAAATACAGCAAAATTGAGAATAATAAGGAACTTCCGGATGCAATGGTTCTTATAAGACTTTACGATTTGTATGGTTATGTCCCATCTATGTATTTAAATCTGTATGATGTCAGAGGCCGGCTTCTTGATTATATATTTGACAGCATGTCTCAGAAAGATCAGGAAATAATAATGAATTTTATCAATAATTTGAAAGAGTTCGTGTGAGGAAGTTATGAAAGAACGAATTATAAATATTGGACCCAGACTTAAGCAGAGAAGAAAGGAAATGCGTATAAAACAGACGGAAATGGCTAAAGAGCTGGGTGTGTCGCAGACATATCTTTCTAATATTGAAGGTGGAAGAACCAATTGCAGCATAACTTTGTTTGTAGATATATGTAATTATCTTAATGTAACGCCAGATTATCTGATGTTAGGAAATATGCGTGGAAATAGAGCAAGTATAGATATAATTGATGAATTGAAGATGTGCAGTTCGGAAGAAATTGCCACAGTAAAGAAAATAGTTGATGCATTTGTTCTGAAAAAGACGGAGCCATACTGATAAGGTATGGCTCTATTTTTTTTGATTAAAATGCTTGACATACCGAACATATGTTTCTATAATAAACATATGTTCGAATCACATTCAGATCTTACAACTATGGAGAAATTAGAAATTCTGGCAGATGCTGCCAAGTATGATGTTGCATGTACATCAAGTGGAGTAGACAGGAAGGGAAAGAAAGGCTTCCTTGGGAACAGCGTGGCATGCGGTGTATGTCATAGTTTTGGTGCTGATGGCAGGTGCATTTCGCTTCTAAAGGTTTTAATGACTAATCATTGTGTGTATGATTGCAAATACTGCATGAACCGATGCTCTAATGATGTGCCGCGGGCTACATTTACACCTGATGAATTATGCAGGCTTGTTATAGAGTTTTATAAGCGTAATTATATTGAAGGATTATTCTTAAGCTCTGGGGTTTTGAAGAATCCGTCATATACTATGGAAAGAATATGTGAAACACTGATGCTTTTACGGACTAAGTATAGATTTAATGGTTATATACATGTTAAGGCTATACCAGGAGCACCAGATGAGCTGCTTTCAAGGGCTGGGTATCTTGCAGATAGGGTAAGTATTAATCTGGAACTGCCTACAGCACAGAGTCTTTCTAAGCTTGCTCCTAATAAGAGTTTTAAGACTATTCTTGAGCCTATGGAAAAGATTACAGGTACAATTGCGGCTAACAGACTGGCATTGGGAAAAGAGGCACGAATGGAAAGAGGCAGCATTAACAGATATCTGACAGGAAGCATATTCAACCAGAATGGGACGGATAACGGTCAAGCAGCATTATCAGGAACACAGAGGACAGCATTGGAATCAGGAGATAAGTTGTCGCTTCCAGCGGTTTCTAAAGATATGTGTGTAAAGCGTCCATTTGCGCCTGCAGGGCAGAGTACACAGATGATAATAGGCGCGACACCGGAAACTGATCTTACACTTATCAGAACGACGCAGCATTTATATAAGAATTATGATCTTAAAAGAGTATTTTATTCTGCTTATATACCGCTTAACGAGGATTCTGCATTGCCACAGCTGGATGCAGATGTTCCACTATTAAGAGAACACAGGTTATATCAGGCAGACTGGCTTCTTAGGTTCTATGGATTTCAGGCAGATGAATTATTGTCAGAGAGCAGACCTAATTTTAATGAACAGCTTGATCCAAAGTGTGACTGGGCAATAAGACATCTTGGACAGTTTCCTGTCGAAGTACAGAATGCATCATATGATATGCTTTTAAGAATTCCTGGAATTGGTCCTAAGTCTGCCAGACGAATAGTGGAGACAAGAAGATATGCGAAGCTTGATTTTGATATATTAAAGAAGATTGGTGTAGTACTTAAGAGAGCACATTATTTTATAACATGTAATGGAAGAATGATGTATAGAATACCAATAGAGGAGTCATATATAACGGAATGTCTGACTGATGATAATCACAAGGAGAACTGGGAGATTACGCATCAGAATGAAAAGTATCAGCAGCTTTCACTTTTTGAATAAAAAGTGTTGGTATATATGATGGATGTAATGAAGAGTTTTTATATGGAGGTCTGTTTATGTATATATTTACATGCGAGAATACATTTGAAGATATGATGTGTTGTATATATCATGCATGGGAGAAGGCTTTGAAAGTAGGCCATGGATGTGTTAGACTTGAAAAGCGTGGAGAAGAACAGATTTCTTTATTCGACGAATATATATATGTTGAGTATAATGAAGAAGAGTATAAGAAAGTAGTGCGCTCGATAAAACATAAGATATCTGAAGAGGCATATGCATGTGTGTATTATGCATGTTTATCGTCAGAACAGGATGCACTAGATACAGCCTATAGGTTTCTGATAAAAGGGTTTAAGATTGGATCAGATATAACATTTATGAGAAATGACCCTGATGTTATGAGAATTAAGGATATACGCAGGAAGGTTTTGCACGAGACAAGATATTTTATGGAGTTTGCAAGGTTTAATTCAATTGGTAACAAAGTATATGTGTGTCATCTTGAACCAGAAAGCGATGTTATATATGAAGTTTCTTTACATTTTGCTGACAGAATGCCTTCTGAGAACTGGCTTATAATTGATGATAACAGAAAAAAGTCTGTAGTTCATACTACTGATGGGCAGATGTATATAAGATATTTTACAGATTATGATATGTCAGTTCTGGCAAAGACAGAAGATGTGAATGATGAATATACAGATATGTGGAAAATCTTTTTTGAGACTATAGCAATTAAACAACGCTATAATCCTGAATGTCAGAGAAATCTTATGCCAGTGTGGATGAGAAAGCATGTAACAGAGTTTCAGTAACACGCAATTCTTTATGTTAAGGGATGTGTAATTGATGAGTAAAATTGTGGATTATGTATCAGAAGATAATAAAAACGATATGCTTAATGACGTGCGTGATTCTGATTATGATGCGTTCGTTAAGCTTTCACAGGTATTTGAACTTAATGTATTCTGTCCTGTTCATATGGAAGGGGAGAAGGACTGGGTTGTTGCTTATCTTATGAATGATGCAGTGGAGAGCTTTCTTGTATTTAAAGATTCAGTTATGACTGGAAAATATATTGATGTGGATGAGGAACAGATACCATCTGTGCAGATGTTAAAAGATGGATATATGCTTATAGTTAATCAGGGGAATAAGAATATATTTACAATAAAATTCAGCAGACTGGAATTAAGAACATATTTATTTAATTATGGCAGCATGGGGCATTTCTGGATAAAAGGATATGAATATTTACGCCAGCTTGAATATCAGCTTGCTGATATAAGAGACAAGTATAGATATCTTGGAGAAGAGGTATGCAATGATGCTGAACGTGTGCTTATGAAACTGGCGGATTTTCCTCCAATTAAGAGATTTCAGTCTGTGCCAGACCAGTATTATGTTTCATACCCAGATTGTGTTTATGAAGAGGCTGTAGATTATCTTATAGATATAGCTGAGAGAGTTGAAGATAATTCGATAAGAAGAAAACTTAAAGCTTATAAGAAGAAAACTTCAGGGTTAAGAAGTATACAGCTGGCGGCAATGTTTGGAATGAGGAAACATGCTGTGTTTGTGGATGCAATAATAGCAGATTTGAGGGAAGCAGCATCAGGTTATCCACAGAGAATTTTTTCAAGAGAAGAACAGGAAATTCATAATGTTATACATGCAAAAGCAATAGCAAATCTGAATGAATATGAGAGACAGGGATATAAGTGTCTGCTTTATAGAGAAGAACCATTTATGTATGCAAGAGATTCAATAACCTATAAGGAGCATGTTCTTGTGTATATTAATGGAATAATAAGCAGAAAGGCAAAGATAGTTTCTTTTGAGTGACATATAAAGCAATTGTGATGTATAATACGAAATATATCTATAATAAGTCAGATAACAGGAAGAGAGGATGTATTTATGGGAAAAGTAAAGGTTGTTTCCAAGAATAATCAGGTGAGTGTTAAGGTTAAGAGTACAAAAGATGAACAGCTTAATCAGAATATGGCTGAGTTACTTTCAAATACAGCTGTAGAAGGATTTCTCCCTTTTCATATAGTGTCAGATAATAATGGATTTACAGCAGAGTATGGAACAGCGGGATATGAGACAGCTAAAGAGTTTTTTAAAAACAGGGTTATAGACCAGCATACTTTTTCTGTATTTATGAAGAGTAGTGTCGATGCGTTGTCGGGTATGTCAGCATATAATATGGAATATGGTAATGTCATGGTTTCACTTGATACTGTATTAATTGAATCTGCTACGGGAAAGGCTTTATATTTGTATTATCCAGCTACAGGTTACAATAATGGTGAATTTTATAATGTTTTTCTTGATGAGATACTCAGAATGATAAGAACACCTATGAATTCAGATGTTTCATTTATGGTAAGGTTAAAGGAACTGCTTAAACAGCCAGAGAATATGACATGGAATATACTTGGTGAATATGCTGATTCTATAGATGTACCCGCAGTAAACAGAGAGAATATGCAGCCACAGGTACATGTGGTACAGACGCAGCAACCAGAAACAGTACAGTTTACACATCAAGCGCCACATGTTATGTATACAGCTCCAGTGCAGATGCAGACTGATATACAGAATACAGGATGTGTGAGTGGTGGAGATGACAAGATATGTCCGGTATGCGGAATGCGTAGTACAACACCTGATGCAGTATTTTGTATTGGCTGTGGTTCCAGATTGGAGTCTGCAATGCAATTTTCTGTAAAAAATGAGCAGACAGAAATTAAAAAGAGATGCAATAAGTGTGGCTTTTCTAATAATACAGACGCCTTATTCTGTTCTGAATGTGGAACAAAATTAGAGGATATAGGAGTATTAGAAAGTACAGATATACAGGATAATGATGATAATAATGCGAAAGATACATCGGTGATTATAATAAAAGGTGGACGGGTTGTAGATCCTGTTAGTAAAACAGATGAGATTATGGATATTATTATTAAGAATAATATAATTGAGGAAACTGGATATAATCTTAATGTTATGGAAGGTGCAGAAGTAATTAATGCAGAGGGACTTATTGTTGCACCAGGACTTATGGATACACATGTACATTTCAGAGATCCAGGATTTACTTATAAAGAGGATATTATTACTGGAGCAGCAGCAGCAGCAAAGGGTGGTTTTACAAGTGTAGTCTGCATGGCTAATACTAAACCAGCAGTTGATAATATTGAAACTCTTGAGTATATTCAGAAAAAAGGTGAGACAACAGGGATTCATGTTTTACAGACAGCGTCTGTAACTAAGGAATTAAAAGGCGTTGAACTTGTGGATATGGAAGCACTTGCTGATGCAGGAGCCGTTGGATTTACAGATGATGGAATTCCTATTATGAATGAACATGTTCTTGTAGAGGCTATGAAGAAGGCAGCAGAGCTTGATTTACCAATCAGTCTTCATGAAGAGGATCCAGAGTTTATAATAAGACCAGGAGTTAATCAGGGGAAAGTTGCTGAACAGCTTGAATATGGAGGTGCATCTGCTACAGCAGAAGATGTTATGGTTGCAAGAGATTGTATTCTTGCATTGCATACAGGAGCATCGGTATGTATACAGCATATTAGCTCAGGAAATTCAGTGGAAATTGTCAGAACTGCCAAGAAGCTTGGAGCTGATGTGCATGCTGAAGCAACTCCACATCATTTTACTCTTACAGAAGATGCGGTACTTAAGTATGGAACTAATGCCAGAATGAATCCGCCATTAAGAACGGAAGAAGACAGAATTAAGATAATTGAAGGTATTAAAGATGGTACGATTGATATGATAGTGACAGATCATGCACCACATAGTGATGAAGAGAAGGCCAGACCATTAGAAAATGCACCTAGTGGAATTACAGGTCTGGAGACATCTCTGGCACTTGGAATCAAATCACTGGTAGAACCGGGACATATATCTTTAATGAAGCTTATGGAATTAATGAGTAAGAATCCTGCTGAATTCTATCGTATGATACCGGGAAGTATTACTAAAGGAGCAGCAGCAGATTTAGTTATCTTTGGAGAAAAAGAACTATGGACCGTAAGGAAAGAAGATTTTGCATCAAAGGCATCTAATAGTCCTTTTATCGGATGGGAATTACCAGGTAAAATACATTATACTATATCTTCAGGAAAGATAGTTTATCAGAGATAATAAAATTCGACCAAATTGTGTATAATGATGCGCAATTATTCCATTGAAATATTTTGTATATCATATATAATTAGAAGGGCATGCAAGAATTATATATGAGAGGAGAAAATTTACTTGGAGATAAAACTAATTAAGATTGATAATGAAAGTTATTTTGTATACCAATCTTCAAGAAAGGTGTATAAGGAGAGAGTTGCGGACATAATGTATTTTGCAAGAGGTGGCAGAAGAGTTACTATGCATTCACGCGAGTCTGGTGAAATTGAATTGTATTGTAGTCTTGTAGAAATCTACAGAGTACTTATTACAGAAGGATTTCATTATATTAATCAGTCAGTGCTTATTAATATATCTTATATAACTAACATTAAGAAGAATCTTGCAAAAGTGGGAAATGGCAAATATATTGAAATCAGCAGAAACAGAAGAGCACTTATTATTAATAAATTCTGTGAAACTCTGAAGTAGGTATATATAGCATATTCTCATTTGATTAAATATGGAGGTATGCTTATGAGATATTACGCTGTATCGCAATGGCTTATTTTTTTCTTTATATATTGTTTTTTAGGTTGGATATGGGAATGCTGTTATGTTTCTGTGAGGAAACATAAGTGGGTAAACAGAGGTTTCCTGCATGGTCCATTCCTGCCAATATATGGTTCAGGGGCAATTGTAATATTGATTAGTACGATTGCAGTGAAAGATATTGTTCCACTGGTCTTTCTTCTAGGAATGGTATCATCTACAGTACTTGAATTCTGCACAGGCTGCTGCATGGAGAAGCTTTTTGGTGTAAGATACTGGGATTACAGCAATCTTCCACTTAATTTTAAAGGGCATATATGTTTCTTTATATCACTTGCATGGGGAGCATTCTCTATTTTGCTTGTGTGTGTAATACACAAGCCCATCGAAGCAGCAGTACTTATGATTCCAAGAACAATAGCAGATATTATTGCAGTAGTTCTGGCAATATACATGGCAGCAGATTTTGCTGTTTCAATTAATGAGGCTATGGACCTTAAGGCTACACTTGAGAAATTTACTAAAGAGAATGAACAGCTTCAGATGTATGCCAGAAGAATGGAGATTACGGCCACATTTGCAGAAGAAGAATTTAATAAGAAAAAGGAACAATTCATGGCAGCAGTGGCTGAAGAAAGAAGACAGTTATCAGAGAGAGCTGATAGAAGATACAGCCATATTACAAGTATTATTAAGAGAAATCCTAATGCTGTTTCAAGAGTACATAAAGAATCTATTAATGAAATTAAAGAAATTATTGCTAACAGAAAGGCAAAGAAGGATAATTAATGTTGGAAAAGATATTGTTATATAATGTTAAGAACCCTCAGCATATCATTAAAGCAGCATCTAATATGAGAATTATATGCGGATTTATTAATGAGTCAGATACAGACAGGACTCTGGCAGAAATTGCAACTGATGTAAGAGGCATATCATTATCAGATGCAGAGAAATATCAGCCACAAGAAAATAAAGAGAGTCTTGTTATATTCTGTGACGTGACAGATAAGCATATGGATAAGCTTCTCTTTGAAATGAGACAGAAGAGTTTTGATGTATCATTTAAGGCAGTATTGACAGATACTAATAGAAAGTGGAATATTAAGCAGATGCTTGTGGAGATGAGAAGAGAAAAATTTGAATATATGCGGAGAAATATGAAATAATAATTATTAAAGATAAAGGAGATAAGATATGGAAATCAAACATGTAAAAGCAAGTGAATTCAATAATGAGGTACTTAAAGCGGATAAGCCGGTTCTTGTGGATTTCTGGGCAGACTGGTGCGGACCATGCAAGATGTTAGGACCAGTTCTTGAACAGGTTGCAGCTAAGGTGGATGATGTTCAGATTGTAAAGATTAATGTGGATGAGGAATCATCAGTTGCAGAGAAATATAATATTATGTCAATCCCTACATTACTTTTATTTAAGAGTGGTGAGTGTGTGGCAAAGAGTGTTGGTTTTATAAGTGAAGGACAGGTAATGGAATTTATTGGGAAATAACATTAATACAGCCTGAAGTACTGATGAATACTGCATTTATAAAGGGGGAATATTTCACGATATTCCCCTTAAATTGTACAAAATTAAATACTCTTGTTAAACCTATTGATTTATTATCAGAAGCATGTTAGAGTAATCATGGTCAAATTGTTATGGATTTGTCAATGTATATTTATAGGAACAATAAGTATCCTATAATACATGGCAATTTTTATTTTGACTAAGATTGTATACAGTGTACAAAAAGAAATACATTTTTCTTAAAATGTACATTGAAATATATTATATTTAAGGAGGATCAATTCAAATGGTTGAGAAGACACAGTGGGCTGGATTCAAGGGAAGACTTTGGAAAGAAGAAATCAATGTAAGAGATTTCATTCAGAACAATTACACACCTTATGATGGAGATGAGAGTTTCCTTGCAGGTCCAACAGAAGCAACTAATAAGCTTTGGGGAAAATTACAGGAGCTTCAGAAGGAAGAGAGAGCTAAGGGCGGAGTTTTAGACATGGAAACTAAGGTAGTTACAGGTCTTACAGCTTATGGCCCAGGATATATAGATGAATCAATGAAGGATCTCGAGCAGGTAGTAGGTCTTCAGACAGATAAGCCACTCAAGAGAGCATTTATGCCATATGGTGGTATTAAGATGGCTGAGGAATCTTGCGAGAACTATGGTTATACACCAGATCCTGAATTACACAAGGTTTTCACAGAATATCATAAGACACATAACCAGGGTGTATTCGATGCTTATACACCAGAGATGAGAGCTGCAAGAAGATCTCATATCATCACAGGTCTTCCAGACACATATGGTCGTGGACGTATCGTAGGTGATTACAGAAGAGTTGCTCTTTATGGTATTGATTATCTTATTAAGTGCAAGGAAGAGGATAAGGCTAACTGTGGATGCGGAGTTATGACTAACGATGTTATCCAGTTAAGAGAAGAGCTTACAGATCAGATTAATGCTCTTAAGGGAATGAAGGCTATGGCTGCTGCATATGGCTATGATATTTCTGAGCCAGCTACAACAGCAAAGGAAGCTGTTCAGTGGTTATACTTTGGTTACCTTGCTGCTATCAAGACACAGAACGGTGCTGCTATGTCAGTAGGTCGTGTTTCTACATTCCTTGATATCTATATCAATAAGGATCTTGAAGCTGGTAAGATTACAGAGGCTGAGGCACAGGAACTTATCGATCATTTTGTTATGAAGTGCAGAATGGTTAAGTTCGCAAGAATTACATCATACAATGAATTATTCTCAGGAGATCCTACATGGGCTACTCTTGAGGTTGGTGGTACAGGTATCGATGGACGTTCTATGGTTACTAAGAACGATTACAGATTCCTTCATACTCTTGAGAACATGGGACCTTCACCAGAACCAAACCTTACAGTATTATATTCATCAAGACTTCCTGAGAACTTCAAGAAGTATGCTGCTCATATCTCAGTTACAACATCTTCTATCCAGTATGAGAATGATGATGTTATGAAGGTAACATGGGGAGATGATTATTCAATCTGCTGTTGTGTATCTGCTACACAGACAGGTAAGGAAATGCAGTTCTTCGGAGCTAGAGCTAACCTTGCTAAGTGCTTACTTTACGCTATCAATGGTGGTGTAGATATGAAGTCTAAGGTTCAGGTTGGACCAGCTTATAAGCCAGTTACTTCAGATGTTCTTGAATATGATGAAGTTGTTGCTAAGTTTGATAAGATGATGGATTGGTTAGCAGATCTTTATGTTAATGTACTTAACCTTATCCATTATATGCATGATAAGTACTACTATGAAGCTGCTGAGATGGCTCTTATCGATACAGATGTTAAGAGAACATTTGCAACAGGTATTGCAGGATTCTCACATGTAGTAGATTCACTTTCAGCTATTAAGTATGCTAAGGTTACTGTATCAGAGAGAGATCCTGAGACAGGTATCGCTATGGCATTTAAGACAGAGGGAGACTTCCCTAAGTATGGTAATGATGATGACAGAGCTGATGATATCGCTGTATGGCTTCTTAAGTCATTCCTTGACAAGATTAAGAAGAGACATACTTACAGAAATTCTGAGCCAACAACATCTATCCTTACAATTACATCTAATGTAGTATATGGTAAGTTTACAGGTAACATGCCAGATGGACGTAAGGCTGGTACACCACTTGCTCCAGGTGCAAACCCAAGCTACGGTGCAGAGCAGAACGGACTTCTTGCTTCACTTAACTCTCTTACAAAGCTTCCATATGAGTGGGCTCTTGATGGTATCTCTAATACACAGACAATGAACCCAGATGCTCTTGGACATGATGATTCAGAGAGAGTTAACAACCTTGTTAACGTAATGGACGGATACTTCGATCAGGGTGCTCATCACCTTAACGTTAACGTATTTGGTAAGGATAAGCTTCTTGATGCTATGGAGCATCCAGAAAAGCCAGAGTACGCTAACTTCACAATTCGTGTATCTGGATACGCTGTTAAGTTCATCGACCTTACAAAGGAACAGCAGATGGATGTTATCAGCA
>OKSK01000149.1_pt1 | contig 50477 bp, 34 predicted proteins | sample 1606301 | NCBI WGS metagenome assembly OKSK01 (sample SAMEA3879557, study PRJEB24766) | human gut metagenome | biome: human-associated habitat; feature: feces | place: USA | collected 1985/1987
CTTTTCCGCATAGCAAATTTATATGGCTATCCCCACTAAAAATCTACTGAGCCCTAATTCGCCGTTCATCACTTGATTTGTTATGAAACCGTCCTGAGCTTTCACTTCGGAGTTGAGAACACTTGCTACCATAATAGCTACCAATGCGACTGCTTTAAATAAACTTGTAGTTTTCATAATCTTTATTTTTTTAATTGTTACTATTTCTATATTGGCTTTCGCTCTTATCTGTTAGACGGAACTACTTGCTGAAAAGTGGCAGATAATCTTTATTTTTTTTGCTGACCGCTTTCGCTTAATAATAGTCAATTCCTGTGCCAAAGTGATAAGTAATTGAATATCAGTAACAATTAAGAAAAAAGACCTGTTCATTATCGGACAGTTGTCCGCTTATTATCGAACAGTGGTTATTCAGAGACAGTTTGGATAGTAGTTTCTGCTTTCTTCAATATTATTTTTGCCCCGTATTGGGTAGCGATACTTTTGCGGAAATCCAGGAAATCGGTATAGTCTTCTTTGGGGTAATTGCCTTGGTGATAGAGCAGGCGATGAACGATCAAAACATTGCCTGCTTCGCCCAAGGTAATGGAAGACCGGAACTTGCCGAATTTACTTTCCTGATCAACGGGTTTAGGCAATGATTCTATTTCATACCCTTCCGGCAGGCGGATGCTGATGCTATCTATATCGAGATAGCCATAATGGGTTTGAATGCTTTGGGTGCGTTCTCCCTGGTTGTTCGGACTGTAAAAGCTTCTGTGGAAGATATTGATCGGGATAAACAGGCGTTTTCCGGTTTTGTTTCCATATTGTTCGCTTTCGATGGTGTACGAGATATCCAGTTGAGGCTCTTTCCGCTTGATTTCGTTGGCACGGATGGCATCGACTTTAGCTTGTACCAGGTTGATGTCGGAGCGTAGCCAGTCTTTCTGTCGGGCAGACTCCATGTCGATAATGGATGCCATGTCTTCATATTGAAACAGGCGGGAAGTTTGTTTAACTTCTACTTTTGCACTTCCATCCGGTTGCAGGATTACGAGGGTGTTGTTGACTTGTGTATTCAGAGAGTCCGCATACGTTGGCAATTGACAAAGAGTTCCGCCGTTGGGACCAACGAGTAGAGCATCGTGCCCTGCAATGGAATGATGCACGTAGCCTAAGGGTAAAGTAGGATTGGTACATTCCAGCCAAAGCGTATCATTGGGTAACGGTACTTGTAAGATGACATGGTTGTTTTGATTGGCACTGGCAAAATCGGCTAATAAACGTCTGTTAGTAGTGCTGATTACGGTGTAAACGGATGGAATACCCAGCTCTGTAAGCATGGCACGCATATAGTTGGATAGTCCTTTGCAGTCTCCGAAGCCGGTGCGGTTTACATCGGCGGCGGCTATGGGTTGCAGGCCTCCGATTCCTAGCTGTATGCTGACATAGCGGGTAGTGGATGCGAGATACTGATAGATTACGGCTATTTTTTCATACGGGGTATTGCAGTTTGCCGTCCGTTTTTGTAATTCCTCCTTTAGTGCCGGGGGCAGCTGGTCTCTTCCACTCAATAACTGATATTGCCATTCACCATACGATTGCCAGCTTTCCATACTCCCTTTAGTTTTTTCGAAAGAGAAATTCAGGGGAGTGAAGTAGATGCGGGGCAGCAACTCGGATAGAGAAGGGCTGTAGGGTTCTTTCTTGATAGCGGGTAGAGACTGGACTTTGACTTCTGTCAGCCAGTTTCCGTCAGCTGTCTGTTGCTGGCTGACTTCTGCTTGCATATTGATGGTCCGGTAACGGCAAGGATTGTCAGCCGGAGTCAGAATACGGTAACTTGCCTGCGCAACGGATTGGTTATAACTCTTTTGCGGAACGAAGCTGGGGTAGCCGATCAGTCCATCGCTGTTCTTTATCTCCCACTCGTAGGTGATGGTAACAGGATATCGTAACGGGGTATATTCGAAGAAATAGTAATAGTCGTCGCTGACAAGGCCGTCTGAATATTCGGTAATCTTCAGTTCGCTCTTTTTAATTTTCCGGATCACATTGCCGGAGGCGTCCCGAACTTCTCCGGAGAACTTTTTCAGAGAGGAAAAACGGTCGCACAGACAAACAAAGGAGGCATCTTCTTTTCCTTTTTCATTCAATACCTGTATCACACGTTTCTCTTTCTGGATGGCATCGGTGGATGAACTGCATACGATATCCGTTACGGCATCTTGTATGATAGAGTATGCGTCGGTACGCAAATCTGCTTGAGCGCACAGGTTGCCGGAGTAAAAGGCGGCTTGTAGCAGGAGACCGGAAAATAATTTGTTCATTTTCATAATTTCCGCGTTACAGTTTCTTTAAAACCATCATTTCATTATTCTTCTTGGCAATCAATTCCCATAATTGTTGCAGTTCAGGATAGTCAGTATGCAGGAACAGCAGCTTCTGCAACCGGAAAGAATACCTGAGTGTGACCTGATTATTCTGTTGCGTGATTATATATCGGCAAAGCACTTGTCCGTCACTTGTCTGCAATCTCTGATTCTCCGGCTTTTCATCGACTGTGTATCCTTCCGGAATGGTCAGATTTATGGTCAGGGACACCTGATCTGTGTAGGGAAATTCTACGGGAAGTTTCCGTTCCGACTGTTTGAAGGGAGATTCGGAGACATGCAGGAATACAAGCGGATTGACGTAAATGAATTGATCGTTAACAGTGTACTGCTTTTCAAATTCTACCAGTTCATACACTTGCGGTGAGAGGTGGGTTCTCCCTTCCATCTGGAGTTTTTTCACCTGTATGTTTTCTTCGGAAGCCAGTTTGCTGACAAACTCGGTACTGTCCTTGGCTGTGCGGTATTTGTTACGCAAACGGGAGGCATACTGACCTATATAAACAGTTTCACGTGTGCCTGTAACAACTCCTTCAGAAGAAATTCCGGCCTTCACGCTTGATCTCAGCAGGTTTGCCCCTACATTTTCCAGACTGACCCACTGACTGTGATTGTCTGGAGCGATAATACGCGCACGGTTGGTCATCAGTACAGGAGGGAGGACATTAAGATAGCCATTTTCTACGGAACTGTCCAGATAAACCAGAGTACTGTCTGTAGGGCTGATGGCTACGACAAATGTATTTAGTTTCTGGATGCTGGGATGGCTATAAGGAAGTATGCCCATATCCCGGCGGCTCATTACTGCCGGATAGGCGGGTATTCCGGCATCTTTCAGCATGCTGATAAGGATAAAGTTGATGTCGGCATTGCTGCCTGTGCCTTCTTTCAGCACTTGCTTGGGTGATTTGCTATATAAGGCATATTTCTCATTCCATCTCACTTTGTTTTTCAGAAACGTGTAGATGGCGCATATCTTTTCGTCCGCTCCCTTCATTTGTTCCAGATGCAGGGCAGTCATTTCTTCTTTGAACGGATTGTTCATTTTCAGTCTGCTACCGAAGTCCGAGTCCTTTAATAATGTTTCGTCAATCTGTTCCCAGCTTTGGGTGAACGATTTGTAGAGGGAACCGGGGAAATCAATTCCCTGCAATTCCAGGTTTACTTGTGTGCAGTAGTCATCCGCGCACCACACATGACTGTCGTCTTTCAGAGCGGGGAGTTGGTTACCCTGGAAGTTCAGATGCGTCCCGGAGCATCGGAGCAATTGCGATCCGATGGATAAGTTGAGGGAAGCGCTTTCGTTTACGGTTTCCAGTTTTTCCGCACCGTGCATCTCTATGTTGAATTTGAAATACTCGGGTATGGTGACATTATATTCGGTATATAAGATAGGAATATCACTTTGTGCTTTCCAACTGTCGATGCTGAAGAAGAAATCGGACTCTACCCGGTATTCATACTCTATCAGCGTTCCGGCTTTCACCTGCGGAATGGAGAATTTCAGGTTCATCCGGCTTTCGCCCACACGCTCCCTGAACACTACATCTTTCTTCATTTTGGTACGTACAATTTTCCCGTTTTCCAGGTTGTAGGCGCTGGCATCCAGTCCGATTATGTTTTCTTTCATGGCGTTATTAGGCAGTTCGTAGTAGGGAATGGTGACATCGGCATAGGAGGTTCCTTCCGGTTTGAGTACCTTGATTTTTACTTTATACTCAGAAACCAGCCGGAAGCTTTCTATTCCCCATTTATAACTGACGTCAGTCAGCTTACACAGGATAACGGCGGTGGCGCTGGAGTCGGGTTCATAAACAGCCATGTTCAGTTCTTCCATGGTAGGTTTGCCGAATTTCCGGTTCGGTAGAATAGTTTGTCCGTCAGCGAATAGCTGAAAACAGCAGAAGCAAAAAAGTAAGGAGAGTAAAGCGTTTTTCATGATAATATGTAACTGAAGTGTTCTTGTACCGACAAATATATGTTTTTTTTATTTAAAACAAGTGTTTAAACTTCTCTTTTATTAAATCTCCTTAAAGAAAGCCCGATGCGTCACTTTTTATTTGTTATTTTGCACCAAATTCGGGTATGGTGCGGTCTGTTCAGTTCAGGCTGCACTTCATTATTGCAGAACGTTCAATGAATAAACTCACCATAAAAGTCTGTCCGGTATGCGGTAGTGCGCATGTAGAGCGTGCTATGACTTGCATAGACCATTATGCTTCCAGCGAGGCATTTTATCTGTGCCGCTGTCAGGATTGCGACTTTCTCTTTACGCAAGATTTTCCTGTGGAGGCTGAGATAGGCAAATATTATGAGACTCCCGATTATATTTCCCATTCTGATACGAAAAAGGGGCTTATGAATAAGGCGTACCATTGGGTGCGTGGTTATATGCTGGGGCGCAAGGCACGTCTGGTGGCTCGTGAAGCACACCGGAAAGAAGGACGTTTGCTGGATATCGGTACGGGAACAGGATATTTTGCCGATACCATGAAGCGGCGGGGCTGGCAGGTGGAAGCAGTGGAGAAGAATGCGCAGGCGCGTGCTTTTGCCAAAGAACATTTCGGTCTGGATGTGAAACCCGATACCGCATTACAGGATTTTGCTCCCGGAAGTTTTGATGTCATCACTTTGTGGCATGTCATGGAACACCTGGAACATTTGAATGAAACGTGGGATACACTGAATAGCCTGTTGACGGAAAAAGGCGTGTTGATTATTGCCGTGCCCAATTGCTCCTCGTATGATGCGAAGAAATATGGTGCGCACTGGGCTGCCTACGATGTTCCCCGTCATTTATGGCATTTTACGCCCGGCACTATTCAGAGATTGGGAGCAAAGCATGAATTTATATTGGCTGCACGCCATCCGATGCCGTTTGATGCATTCTATGTGTCGATGCTAAGCGAAAAGTATATGGGACATTCGATGTCTTTCTTCCGGGGGATACTCAGTGGTACGTTAGCGTGGTTCAGCGCGTTGGCGAGCAAGGAGCGAAGCAGCTCGATGATTTATGTATTCAGGAAGAAGCAGAAATAAGATGATAAAATGGTAAGATGATAAGGCATGAAGACGAAAAGCAAGAATAATTCCGTATCCTATTTTGATATGCAGTTCATTACTTCCAGCATCAGTACGACGCTGGTGTTATTGCTGCTGGGATTGGTGGTGTTTTTCGTACTGACTGCTCACAATCTTTCTGTGTATGTAAAGGAGAATATCAATTTCTCTATTATCATCAGCGATGATATGAAGGAAACGGATATTCTGAAGTTACAAAAAAGACTGGATAAAGAAGTATTCGTACGGTCTACGGAGTATATTTCGAAGAAGCAGGCACTTCGTGAGCAGATTGAGGCCATGGGGACAGATCCACAGGATTTTCTGGGTTACAATCCTCTTCATGCTTCTATCGAAGTGAAGCTGCACTCCGATTATGCGAATACCGACAGTATTGCTAAAATAGAAAAAGAAATAAAGAAGAATACCAATGTACAGGAAGTGCGCTATCAGGAAGACCTGATAAATATGGTTAATGAGAATATCCGTAATATCAGTTTGATGTTGTTGGGATTGGCTGTATTACTGGCTTTCATCTCTTTTGCATTGATCAATAATACCATCCGGCTGACTATTTACTCTAAACGCTTCCTGATTCATACGATGAAGCTGGTAGGTGCGAGTTGGAGTTTTATCAGGCGTCCGTTCCTGTGGCGTAACTTCTGGATCGGTGTGTTGGCGGCTGTCATTGCCGATGGTGTTCTGTGGACTGCGGCATATTGGCTGGTGGTGTATGAGCCTGACCTGATCAGTGTAATCACACCCAATGTTATGTTGCTGGTTTCCGTATCAGTGCTTGGGTTCGGAGTGTGTATCACGTGGTTCTGTGCATACCTGTCCATCAATAAGTTCCTGCGGATGAAGGCGAGTACGCTTTATTATATATAGTATTGAACATTACAGCTTATACGTTAATAGAGGAATAAGAGATGTTTTGAGTGAAGTTAAATTGTAAACAATTAAATCATAAATAAAGAGATGAGTAAAGAGAAATTTGCTTTCGATAAAACTAACTTTATCCTGCTTGCTGTTGCAATGGCGGTGGTGATTATCGGTTTTATTCTGATGACCGGTCCGGTGTCTACCCCGACACACTTTGAACCGGATATTTTTAGTGCGAGACGTATTAAAGTAGCTCCCGTGGTATGTCTTGTGGGTTTTTTACTCATGATATACGCCGTATTGCGCAAACCACGTGACAAGCAAATGAATGATGAAGGAATAAAGGAATAAAAAGCTATGTGCAGGGGCATGTGTCCCCTATCATAATTCATAAATTATAATTTATAAATCAATTACATGGAATGGTTTGAGGCACTCATCCTGGGTTTGATCCAGGGATTGACAGAATATTTGCCGGTAAGTAGTAGCGGACATTTGGCTATCGGTTCGGCATTGTTTGGTATTCAGGGAGAGGAAAATTTGGCATTTACGGTGGTAGTGCACGTGGCTACGGTGTTCAGTACAATAGTGGTCTTGTGGAAAGAAATCGAATGGATTTTCAAGGGACTGTTTAAGTTTCAGATGAATGATGAAACACGTTATGTAATCAATATCCTGATATCTATGGTGCCTATCGGTATTGTGGGTGTGTTCTTTAAAGATGAGGTGGAGGCAGTTTTCGGTTCAGGCCTGCTGATTGTGGGCTGCATGTTGCTGGTAACGGCTGCTTTGTTGTCATTCTCTTATTACTATAAACCGAAGCAGAAGGAGAACATCTCCATGAAAGATGCGTTCATTATAGGTTTGGCTCAGGCTTGTGCGGTGCTTCCCGGACTTTCACGTTCCGGTACCACGATTGCAACCGGATTGTTGCTGGGTGACAATAAAGCAAAGCTGGCTCAGTTCTCTTTCCTGATGGTAATGCCTCCGATATTGGGTGAAGGGCTGCTGGATGGTATCAAGTTGATGAAAGGAGAAGAAATTGCCGGAAGCATTTCAACGTTATCATTGCTGATAGGATTTATTGCAGCTTTTGTAGCGGGTTGTCTGGCTTGTAAGTGGATGATTAATATTGTGAAGAAAGGAAAATTGGTATACTTCGCTGTTTATTGTGCAATAGCCGGTATCGTAACCATCGTACTGTCACAAATGCAAGGATAACGGATGAAGTTTAAAGAAGGAGAAGTATTATATTTCAATAAACCGCTGGGATGGACATCGTTCAAGGTTGTGGGACATGCGCGTTACCACATCTGCCGGCGGATGAAAGTAAAGAAGTTGAAAGTAGGCCATGCCGGTACGCTCGATCCTTTGGCAACAGGGGTGATGATTGTCTGTACGGGTAAGGCTACGAAGAGAATAGAAGAGTTCCAGTATCATACGAAGGAGTATGTCGCTACCATTCGGTTGGGTGCCACTACCCCCTCTTACGATTTGGAACACGAGATAGATGCCACTTACCCTACTGAGCATATCACGCGGGAGTTGGTGGAAGAAACGTTGAAGACATTTGTCGGCGAGATACAACAGGTTCCCCCCGCCTTTTCGGCCTGTATGGTAAATGGCAAACGCGCCTATGACCTGGCACGTAAGGGCGAAGAAGTAGAGTTGAAACCGAAGTTGCTGGTGATTGACGAGATAGAGTTGCTGGAATGTAATCTGCCGGAAATTAAAGTCCGTGTGGTATGCAGTAAAGGTACTTATATCCGTGCCTTGGCCCGCGACATTGGTGAAGCGCTGAACAGTGGCGCCCATCTTACGGCTTTGGAACGCACCCGTGTAGGTGATGTCCGGCTGGAAGATTGCCTTGATCCGATGGATTTTAAAGAGTGGATAGACGCTCAAGAGATAGAAACAGAAGAATAACTTAAAGAAAGAATAGATATGAAACTGTCGCAATTTAAATTTAAGCTTCCGGAAGAGAAGATTGCTTTGCACCCTACAAAGTACAGAGACGAGTCGCGCCTTATGGTGCTGCATAGAAAGACAGGTGAGATTGAGCACAAAGAATTCAAAGACGTTTTGAACTACTTTGATGACAAGGATGTGTTCATCTTCAATGATACGAAAGTATTCCCTGCCCGTTTGTATGGCAACAAGGAGAAGACTGGTGCCCGTATTGAAGTGTTCCTTTTGCGTGAGTTGAATGAAGAACTCCGTCTGTGGGATGTGTTGGTAGACCCTGCCCGTAAGATCCGTATCGGCAATAAGCTGTATTTCGGTGATGACGACTCTATGGTAGCTGAAGTTATCGACAATACAACGTCTCGTGGCCGTACGCTCCGTTTCCTCTATGACGGTCCGCACGATGAGTTTAAGAAGGCTTTGTATGCGTTGGGCGAAACTCCGCTGCCTCACAGCATCATCAACCGTCCTGTAGAGGCGGAAGATTCGGAGCGTTTCCAGTCTATCTTTGCCCGTAATGAGGGTGCGGTGACGGCTCCTACTGCGAGTCTGCACTTCAGCCGTGAGTTGATGAAGCGTCTTGAAATTAAAGGTATCGACTTTGCGTATATCACGCTGCATGCCGGTTTGGGTAACTTCCGTGATATTGATGTGGAAGACCTTACGAAGCACAAGACAGATTCTGAACAGATGATTGTGAACGAAGAAGCTGTCGGCATTGTAAATCGTGCCAAAGACCTGAACAGACAGGTTTGCGCCGTAGGTACCACTGTGATGCGTGCCATTGAGAGCACCGTAAGCACAGACGGTCACCTGAAGGCATACGAAGGCTGGACTAACAAGTTTATCTTCCCTCCCTATGACTTTACAGTAGCCAATGCGATGATTTCCAACTTCCATATGCCGCTTTCCACGTTGCTGATGATTGTTGCCGCTTTCGGTGGCTACGATCAGGTAATGGAGGCGTACAATGTGGCTTTGAAGGAAGGTTACCGTTTCGGTACGTATGGGGATGCGATGTTGATTACGGATAAGTAATGCACGTTTATTTCAGTTTAGGAACCAACCTCGGTGATAAGGAGCAGAACCTCCGTCTTGCCGTGCAACATATAGAAGAGCGGATAGGGAAGATTGTTTCCCTGTCCGCTTTTTATGCTACTGCCCCGTGGGGGTTTACTTCTGATAATGCTTTCCTGAATGCTGCCGTTTGTGCGGAGACTTCACTTCCGCCGTTGGAGATACTTTCCATAACCCAGTCCGTTGAACGGGAGATGGGGCGTACCCATAAATCGGTGAACGGAGAGTATAAAGATCGTGTGATAGATATTGATTTGTTGCTTTGCGGAGATCTTATTCTTGACACCCCTATCCTGAAACTTCCCCATCCGTTGATGCAGGAACGCCGCTTTGTGATGGAGCCGCTGGCGGAGATTGCGCCCGATGTGATGCATCCGGTATTGGGAAAGACACTGGGAAATATCTATTGTGATCTGACTGATTAATAACCGGTTTCCTGCAATGAAGAATAAATACCGTAACTTGTTCTTGCTTTTCGGCATACTCGCCATTGTCATCATGCTTTGTACAATGGATATGGATTATTCCGACATTTGGGAGAACGTGAAGCGCATAGGCTTTTGGTTTCCTGTAATCATGTTGTTGTGGTTCTTTGTCTATCTGATAAATACCTGTTCATGGTATCTGATAATCAGAGACGATCGTAAATATAGCGTCCCTTTCTGGAAGGTCTGCAAGTTGTCGATCACAGGCTTTGCCATAAATTACGCTACACCCGGCGGACTGATGGGCGGTGAACCGTATCGGATTATGGAACTGACTCCCTATGTAGGCGTAAGTAAAGCTACGTCTTCGGTCATTCTGTATGTGATGATGCACATCTTTTCTCACTTTTGGTTCTGGTTTCTCTCCATATTCTTATATATCTTCCTGTATCCTGTGAATACCTTTATGGCAATATTGCTTACTGCAATAGGGGCATTTTGTCTGTTGGCTATCTATTTCTTTACCCGTGGATATAAAAATGGAATGGCGGTGAAGACTTTCCGGTTCTTACAGAAGGTACCCTTTATCAGGAAGTGGGCGGATAGTTTCGTTGTGAAGCAAAAAGATACTCTGGAACAGATTGATAGTCAGATAGCCTTGCTGCATAGCCAGCATAAGATAACTTTCTATAGTTCTTTGCTATTGGAACTTTCGGCACGCATACTCTCCAGTCTTGAAATATACATTATTCTAAGCGTTTTCACACCGGACGTCAACGGGTGGGATTGTGTGTTGATACTGGCTTTCTCCTCTTTGTTCAGTAATCTGATATTCTTCTTTCCGATGCAGCTGGGCGCACGCGAAGGTGGTTTGGCATTGGCTGTGGACGGGTTGCACATGTCCCCGGCATTGGGCGTTTATGTGGGGCTGATTACCCGCATACGCGAATTATTATGGATAGCCATCGGAATGGCTTTGATAAAGATCGGTAATAAGAAGTAAGCTGCCTTTTATCTGCTAAAAAGAGGCAGTACACGGATTATCATAGAGAAAAAATCTATATCTTTGCTCTTGAAGTATATAACCTGTAGTCTAATGTCCAGATATTCTGTTTCTATCTTATTTTGTCTTTTTATTTGTTCCGGTCTGTGGGCTGCGGTCAAAGCGGACGATGATGCCCTGCTTTTAAAACTGGATAAGATGATCGAGCATCGTGAGGTTTACCAGCAAAAAGTGGAAAAGGAAATAGCAGACATTCGCCGGACGCTGGATTATGCGGAAGATGATAAACTCAGGTTTGATATATTAGGGAATCTGTTCACTAAATATCGTTCATTTCGGATTGATACGGCTATGATTATCGCAAAGGAGCGGCTGCAACTGGCAGAAATCCTGAAGGATGAGAAGCTAATCAATCAGGGATTGATGAACGTAGCCGATGTAATGAACAAAATGGGAAAGCATGAGAATGCGTTGATTATGCTTGCCAAAGTGAAACGGACGGAAGATGTAAAAAAGGATACTTATTTCTATTATCTATACCACACCATTTACTTATCCTGCTATAATGATGCCATAGATGAATCCGGCAAACAACTTGCCTGGCAGCAGCTAAAAGCTTATAAAGACACATTGATTGCGATTAGCGAACCACACTCTTCCAGCTATGTTACCAATAAATGCGGTCGACTGAGTATGTCCGGAAAGTGGGATGAGGCTATCCGGCTGCTGGAGGATTATTACGGGCAAAGTGCAGAAGATAATTCGGACAGAGCCAGGATGGAGTATCTTCTGGCAGAATTGTATCTGGGTAAGCAGGATACTTTGCAGGCAAGGCATTATCTTATTCTGGCTTCATTGACTGATATTGCCAATGCCAAGAAGGTGTATATGTCTTTGCAGCATCTGGCAATACTTCTCTTCCGGGAAAGTGACATTGCAAGGGCTTATAATTATATCTCATGTTCTCTGGAAGATGTGAACTTCGGGAAAGCCCGCTATCGCTTTATTGACATTGCCGGATATCTCCCCATCATTCAGGCCGCTAATGATGCGCGTATTAAGGCTGATGAGAATCGGGTGCTCTTTTCCCTTCTGATACTCCTGATATTGGTAATAGCCCTGGTTGTCGCTTTCTTCTTTATCCGTAAGAAGAATACCAAACTGCTGAAGGTGAAGCAATCGCTGGCCGAACAGAATCTGCGCTTGCAGGAAATGGCTGGGAACCTCACCCGGATGAATGAGCAGATTCAGGAATCAAATCATATCAAGGAAGAATATATCGGGTTGCTGTTCAATATATGTTCCGAATATATCTATAAACAGGAGAACGACCGCAAGGCATTACTGAAGATTGCAAATACAGGCTCTATGGCGGATATATCAAAGACACTCCGCGGACAATCTTCCACTTCCGATGATTTCAAGCTTTTCATCAGTAAGTTTGATACTATATTCCTTTCCATCTTTCCTAATTTTGTGGAGTCGTTTAATGCTCTGTTGAAGGAAGAAGAGCGCGTACAGCTGAAGGAAGGTGAACTGCTGACACCCGAGTTGCGTATATATGCTCTCATACGTTTGGGTATAAATGATAATTCCAAGATTGCCAACTTCCTTCATTATTCACTTCAGACGGTTTACAACTACCGGATGAAAATGCGGAATAAAGCGATCATTCCGGGCAAGGATCTGGCAATTCAGGTACAGAAACTGTAGTTTTACACCTCCTTTGATCTTACTTTTTCTCTTTTACTCTTATTTGTCAATATGTTGATAAATAGGATGTTACTTTCTGCCCTCTTCTTTGTTTACTTACTTTTCCGCTTCGTGTAGTTGTTCTGCTATACCATTGAAATTACTTTTGCTTCGTATCGTATGAGACACGCGATGCCTTTGTTACACGTATAATAAACTAATTTAAAACTATTATGAAAAACAAGAAGAATCCGGAAACTTTTGGAAGTAGATGGCGGTATGTTTGGGTACTGTTTGCTTTGGTTTTCAGTGTGAGCGTTGCCGCACAGAAAACGGTTGTAAAGGGCAATATCCTCGATAAGGATAATCTGCCTATTATTGGAGCTAATATTTTGGAGAAAGGAACGTCGAACGGAACGATCAGTGATGTGGACGGTAACTTCACTCTCTCGATCACAAATCCTAAGGCTGCATTACTGATTACCTATATAGGGTATAAAAACGTGGAGATGCCTGCTTCTGCCAACATGAAGATCGTGATGACGGAAGATAGCGAGATGCTTGAAGATGTGGTTGTCATCGGCTACGGCAGCGTAAAGAAGTCGGATGCAACAGGCTCGGTAACAGCCATTAAGCCGGATGATTTTAATAAAGGGTTGCGCACAACCGCTCAGGATGCCCTGGTGGGTAAAGTACCGGGAGTAAACGTAGTATCCAGTTCCGGTGCTCCGGGCACAGGCGCCACGATTCGCATCCGAAGCGGTGCTTCGCTTTCCGCCTCCAACGATCCGTTGATTGTGATTGACGGTGTACCGGTTGATAACTCTACTATCGAAGGTGGTGGCAATGTGATTGGTGGTATTAACCCCGATGATATAGAAACCTTTACGGTGTTGAAAGATGCGTCGGCTACGGCTATCTACGGTTCGCGGGCTTCGAACGGTGTGATTGTAATCACTACGAAGAAAGGGGCTGATACCAATTTGCGCTTTAATTATTCAACGAACCTGTCGGTAAGTACAGTTACTGAAACGCTGGATATTCTTTCTGCCGATGAGTTTCGCCAGTTTGTTCCCACTGTATCCGGAGTACCGGCTTCTGTGACCTTAGGCACGGCATCGACCGACTGGCAGGATGAAATCTATCGGACGGCATTCGGACAGGAACACAACTTTTCTGTATCGGGTAAAGTGAAGCAAAATGCTCCTTATCGCCTTTCGGTTGGATATACCAATCAGAACGGTGTCATACGTACCAATAACTACGAGAGATTTACATTCAACGGAGGTATTTCGCCCAAGTTTTTTGATAATCATCTCACGGTTGATCTGAACCTGAAAGTGTCTTATGAGAATAATAAGAAAGTCGATGAAAGCGTCGTAAATAACGCGCTTCGCTATGATCCTACACGTCCGGTTAAGACCGGAAGTGCCACTGCGGCTACTGATCCGGGGTTGGGATATTTTATCTGGATGAACGGTAATTCTCCGATGGCCATCCAGACGGATAATCCGGTGGCGCAGCTTGACTTGCAGGATATCCGCAATAAAGTGACACGCTCTATCGGTAATGCATCCTTCAACTATAAGGTACATCATTTGGAAGATTTGCAACTGAACATGAACCTGGGATACGATGTCCTGACCAGTAAATACTCGAAGGAAGTGCCCGAACTGGCAGGAATGATGTACACCTCTAACATGAAGGACGGTACAGGTCTTGTCTATGACTCCAAGCAGAACAAACGGAATTATCTGCTGGACTTATACGCTAACTACTCTCATGTTTTCAATGAGAAGCATAACTTCAGTGCCATGGGCGGATACGGCTGGCAGCACTTCTGGAAGAAGTTTGATGCTACTACCTTCTCTCCGGAGGGCAAGGAACTCTTCTCTCCCAATCATTATGAATCGGAATATTATCTGCTTTCTTTTTACGGTCGTCTTAACTATTCGTATGATAACCGCTATATGATTACAGCTACGCTGCGTTCGGATGCTTCATCCCGTTTTGCAAAAGGTAATCGTTGGGGATTGTTCCCTTCCGTGGCATTGGGGTGGAAAATCAGCCAGGAAGCTTTCCTGAGAGATTCGGATATTCTGTCTGACCTGAAGTTGCGTCTGAGCTACGGACAGACCGGACAGCAGGATATTCTGAACGACTATCCTTATATGACAACTTTCACAGTATCTTATCCTGAAGCTTGCTATCAGTTCGGAGATAAATGGTATAATACATATCGTCCGAATGGTTATGACTCCGACATTAAATGGGAGACTACCGAGACTTATAACATCGGATTGGATTACGGCTTCCTCAATAACCGTATCTATGGTTCTGTGGACTATTACCAACGCCACACCAAGGACTTGCTGAATACGATTCCTGTGATTTCGGGAACCAACTATTCTTCTGTGATTACCACGAATATCGGTGAAATGGATAATAAAGGACTCGAATTTTCCATTAATGCAGTGCCGGTACATACCAAAGACTGGAAATGGACAGTAGGCATGAACTATACCTGGAACGATTCAAAGATCACAAAACTGAATGTAGTGGATTCGGAAGCCAACTTTGTACAGACCGGAGCCATTTCGGGCACCGGTAAAACGGTACAGGTATTCATGGTAGGCGAACGTCCTTATACTTTCTATCTGGCAAAACAAGCTTATGACGACAATGGCAAGCCGATAGAAGGCCAATATGTACAGCCGGACGGTTCCGTATCGGCAACAGAAACAAAGTATGCCACCAACAAGAGTGCATTGCCGGAATCCTATCTGGGCTTCAATACCCAACTGAGCTATAAGAACTGGGATTTCGCTATCAGCGGGCACGGAGCTTTCGGCAATTATGTCTATAACTACATAGCTGCCGACCAATATGTACAGTCTGTTTACAGCGACCAGGGAAACTTCTCGAATATCCTGAGCAGAACCAAAGCTACAGGCTTCCAGAACCAGCAACTGTATTCGGACTACTTCCTGGAGAAAGGAAACTTCTTCCGGATTGACAATATCTCATTGGGTTACACTTTCAAGAAACTGTGGGATCAGTCAAGCTCTTTGCGGCTGACTTTCGGTGTTCAGAATGTGGCTACCTTTACCGGTTATTCGGGCATCGATCCGGAAATCTACAGCGGTATCGACAAGGAGATATATCCCCGTCCGCGAGTATTCTCATTAAGTGCTAATTTAACTTTCTAACGGATTAAAAAAAACTATGCGATATGAAAAAGATAATTGCCTATTCATTCAATCTACTTTTCTTGGTCACGTTTCTGGCTTCGTGCCTGGGTGACCTCGATACCATGCCACTGGATAATAACCAGTTAGTGAGCGACCAGGTATATAAGACCAAGGACGGCTATACGGGCGTGCTGGCCAAGTGTTATTCATCTCTGATCCTGACAGGGCAGCAGGGTGGCGATGGCGGCAATGGCGACTTGGAAGGTGCCAATGAAGGATATTCCGGTTATGTGCGTCTGTTGTTCTACTTGCAGGAGATGAGTACGGATAACTTCCTGATGCCTTCTTCCTCAAACGGTCTGCGTAAGTGCCTGAACCTGCAATGGGATGCCTCCAATGCTTCTGTTGTCACCTGGACTTACCAGCGGCTTTATATGAGCATTGCGTACTGTAATGAGCTGCTGCGCGAATGTACCGAAGGGAAGTTACAGGATAGAGGACTTTGGGAAGAAATGAAGGACGAATACATTGGTTACAGAGCCGAAGCACGTTTTATACGCGCATACTGTTATTCCATGCTTTGTGATTTGTTTGGTTCCGTGCCCTATGTGGATGAACATACAGGTGTGAAGGAAATTCCGGTTCAGTATACCCGTAAGCAGATATTTGAATATGCGGAAAGTGAATTGCTGGCTGTTGAGAGTGAACTGAAGGCTCCGGGAGAAAACGAATACGGGCGGATTGACCGTGTAGCCGACTGGTTCCTGCTGGCACGTATGTATCTGAATGCCGAGTCCTGGATTCATGAAAATAAATACCAGGAGGCATATACGTATGCGAAGAAAGTAGTTACAGACGGACACTATCCGCTGGCTTCCGACTATCGTGAAATCTTCCTGGCGGATAACAAAACCTGCAAGGAGATCATCTGGGGGTTGGTGCAGGACGGACAGCGTGCCCAAAGTTCAGCCGGAACAAACTTCTACGTAAAAGCTTTCGTGAATGGTCCGATGGACGAATTGTATAAGACAGGAGTCGGTTCGCGAGGTTGGGGTAATGTTCGTGCCAAGATGACACTGGTAGACGCCTTTGATGCGGATGATGTGGCGTTTGATGTCAATGATACCTGGGGTAACGGAAAGAAAGATAAACGTGCACAGTTTATGACCGCCCTTCCGAATCAGGTGAAGGAAACCTGGGACTCGGAACTGAATATGACCAGCACCTTTACCTGTGGTTATGGCTATATCAAATGGAGAAATGTAACCAAGGATGATCAGCTCTGTGCTTCGGGCGATGCTTATACCTCTATTGATTTCCCGTTGTTCCGCACCGCCGATGCCTATCTGATGGCTGCCGAAGCTATCTTGCGTGGCGCAAATGGTACGGAAACGGAAGCATTAGGCTACGTCAATGAAGTCCGGTCCAGAGCGTATATGTCCGGTAAATACGCGAAGAGCGGTGTCCGTTCGGATGTTTCAGGAGAAATCGGCCTCAATGAACTTTCTTTGAACTTTATCCTGAGCGAGCGTCAGAAAGAACTGGCATCCGAGCTGACCAGGCGCACCGACCTGATCCGTTTCGGTAAATATACCAAAGGCAATAACTGGGACTGGAAGAACGGTATCCGTCTGGGAGGAGATGTGGACGACAAGTATCAGCTGTTCCCGATACCGGAAAGCGAATTGACCAACAACCCGGCGTTGAATCAGAATGACGGTTATAAACAATAAATGAAGAATAGAATGAGACTGAAACAATTACTGTTATGTGGTATGATGTGGATGTGCTGTGTTCCTCTTGGAGCGCAGACATCCAAAGAAGAGATGTTTTCTACCATTGAGAAAACGGGTGGAGTCTATTGGGCCTATCCACTTGATTTTGCACCGCAAACCCGGGCTCCCAAAGGATATAAACCATTCTACGTGAGCCACTATGGACGGCATGGTTCCCGTTATCTGATTGGCGACCGTGATTATAAATGGCTGGTCGATCTTTTTGAAGAAGCGCATCGTGAGGGTGCACTTTCCGACTTGGGAGAAGATACCCGGCAGCGTTTGCTGAAGGTGTGGGAAGAAGCGGAAGGCCATGGAGGTGATCTGACCCCATTAGGTGTTCGTCAGCATCGTGGAATTGCAGAAAGAATGTATGCCGCATTTCCCGAAGCCTTTAAGGGCAATCCTTCCATTTCTGCCCGTTCTACGGTTGTGCTGCGTTGTGCGATGAGTATGGTGGCTTTTGGTGATCGTTTGAAGGAACTGAATCCCAATCTGCGCATTTCTTATGAAGCCAGCCATAAGTATATGGACTACTTGAATTACCATACGGACGAATCCAATCGCTTTACTTCTTCCACTGACGGTCCGTGGGCTGAAGAATACAGAAAGTTTGAAGATGTTCACACCAATCCCGACCGGTTGATTGCTTCTTTATTTAAGGACAAGCGTTTCATACTGAAGAAAGTGAATCCGAAGGAAGTGATGTGGGGTATGTACTGGGTGGCGAGTGATATGCAGAATGCAGAGACGAAGGTTTCCTTCTATGATCTGTTTCAGCCCCAGGAACTTTTCGATTTGTGGCAGTGCATCAATTATCGTTTCTATGTGGGCAATGCAAATCATGCCGACGGGAAAGGGATTGTTGTAGCCAATGCGAAATCATTGTTACGGAATATTCTGGATAGCGCCGATGAGGCTATTCAGAAAGGTGGCATAGCCGCTACCCTTCGCTTCGGGCATGATGGCAATGTGATTCCTTTGGTGGCATTGATGCAGATAGAGAATTGTAATGTTGCCGTAGATGATCCTTACGAGGTGTATAAAGTGTGGAGTGACTTTAAGGTAGTCCCTATGGCCGCTAATGTGCAGATTGCCTTCTTCCGGAATGAAAAAGGAAGTGCGGATGATATTCTGGTTAAGATTCTGCATAATGAGCATGAAGTACACATTCCGGTACAGACCGATCAGTTTCCTTTCTATAAATGGAGCGATGTGGAGAGCTACTACCGGAACTTATTGAAATAAAGCACAGTTTTAAAGTTAACAATATTGAGACTACTAATTGGGAAGTGTGCCGATGGGATATCGGTACACTTCTTTTGCTAATATAATGTTAATGCTTTCCTGTTTATATGCTATTTCATAAGAAAACCTTTATCTTTGCATCCGAAAATGAAATGTGGAAAGATTTGAGTAGCTTGCAACCACAGAAAAAAATGCTAAAACACATCCTTTTCTGACGATGCTCCGAGCATCGGGATATGCATGTCTACTCACCACCAGATCCCCGCTTTTCATTCTTTAATTATTCATTCTTTAATTTAGAAGTATGGGATATTTATTCACATCCGAATCGGTGTCAGAAGGACACCCCGACAAAGTGGCCGATCAAATATCGGACGCTGTGCTTGACAAACTGTTGGCTTACGACCCCAGTTCGAAAGTAGCTTGCGAAACTCTGGTAACTACCGGACAGGTGGTACTGGCTGGAGAAGTGAAAACCAAAGCGTACGTTGATCTGCAACTCATTGCGCGCGAAGTAATTCAGAAAATCGGCTATACCAAAGGCGAGTACATGTTCGAAAGTAACTCGTGCGGTGTATTGTCCGCCATTCATGAGCAAAGCCCCGACATTAACCGTGGTGTAGAACGTCAGGACCCTATGGAGCAGGGTGCAGGCGACCAAGGCATGATGTTCGGCTATGCTACTAACGAAACAGAAAACTACATGCCTCTTTCGCTCGACCTGGCACATCGCATCTTGCAAGTGCTGGCCGACATCCGTCGCGAAGGTAAAGAGATGACTTATCTCCGTCCGGACGCCAAGAGTCAGGTAACTATTGAATACGATGATAACGGTACGCCTGTCCGCATCGATACAATTGTAGTTTCTACCCAGCATGATGATTTCATCCAGCCTGCCGACGACAGCGAAGCTGCCCAGCTGAAAGCGGATGAAGAAATGCTTGCCACTATCCGTCAGGATGTCATCAATATCCTGATGCCACGTGTCATTGCTTCTATTCATGCAGAGAAAGTACTTGCATTGTTCAATGACCATATCACCTATCACGTTAATCCTACCGGAAAGTTCGTTATCGGCGGACCTCACGGAGATACCGGTCTGACGGGACGCAAGATTATCGTAGATACCTACGGTGGTAAAGGTGCTCACGGTGGTGGCGCTTTCTCCGGTAAGGACCCCAGTAAGGTAGACCGTAGTGCCGCTTATGCAGCCCGTCATATTGCCAAGAACCTGGTGGCAGCCGGTGTGGCTGACGAAATGCTGGTGCAGGTGTCTTATGCTATTGGTGTGGCTCGTCCCATCAATATCTATGTCAATACTTATGGCCGCGGCCATGTAAACATGAGCGATGGTGAGATTGCGAAGAAGATAGATGAACTTTTTGATCTTCGTCCGAAGGCTATTGAAGATCGCCTGAAGCTTCGTAATCCGATTTATCAGGAGACTGCCGCTTATGGCCATCTGGGTCGTGAGCCACAGATTGTTACCAAGCACTTCAAGTCTCGTTACGAAGGTAACAAGGATGTAGAGGTGGAACTCTTCACTTGGGAGAAACTGGATTACGTGGACAAGGTGAAAGCCGCTTTCGGTCTGTAATCTTTCTCTGGTTTTGTAATCAGCGTAGCTTTACAAGCTGTTTATATAGAAGCCGTCCTGCTTCCTTTCGTGTGGCGAAAGGAGGGGACGGCTTTTTATTGTTTTCATTTTAGTATAGAGCTGTTTCTTGTAAATATGCTGTTTTGTTTGTTACTAACAAATAGTTTCATAGCTTATTGGCAAATGATTTCATTTGTTGTCAGCAAACGAATCTTTTCCTCTGGTTGTTTTTAAGGGGACAGAACGATTGTAGGGTGGGCTGGCAAATTGTTTTCTATTTATTGATGTTTTAATCAAATTGATGTTGTTTCTTTATTTTATGTGATTATAGGTATTTCTCAATTTTGCATTATAGAATATTCTATGAATAAATAAGGAATGTAAATTCGTTATTCTTGCATATTCTTACATGTTTCCGGGCTTCTTATGCAGAAAAGGGTTACTACTTATGGACCATAAGGTTACTACTTATAGGTGATATCATTACTACTTACGGTCAAAAGGGTTACTACTTATGGGTAATGCACTTATTTGTGCCGGCAATTCTCCTTATAGTTGTGTTTTTAGGGTGGTGTTTTACTCTAAAAGAAGTGTAAGTATTTCGATATATTATTAATAATCTGTGGCTTGCTGAATTTCGTTTGTTTCTTTTTACCTCCATGGTCAGTTGTTCGGGAATAATGCATTCTCAGACAATTAGAAAAGCAAAGTGTCAAAATGATAATGGGCTACTATTTATGTTTCAACAGTTTACTTTCTCATTGGCTTTTTCCATGATTTGTTACTATCTTTGTTGTATTGAAACGAGAAGTCTAAAATAGCATGAAAAAACTGTTACCTGCTTTCCTGTTCTTCATATCATTTACTATTCTGCTGGGGGCATGTAGAAGAGGTTCTCATGCAGTCAGTTCTATTCTGTTATTGGCTGATTCGTTGATGCAGTCGCATCCTGACAGTTCGCTGCAATTGCTGGAAGCTATACCTGCACCGCAGAAGATGGGGAAAACAGACAGGGCATGGTATGCCTTGCTGCTTACGCAGGCGAAGTATAAGAATTATGTGTCGCTGGAGAATGATTCTTTAATACAGGTAGCTGTGGATTATTTTGAAAAGAACAGCGATAGAGAACGATTGGCAAAATCTTATTTTTATAGCGGGTGTGTGCATCGGGAGCAAGAAGACATACCTACTGCGATAAATTTATATTTAAAGTCATTGAGAACTATGCCGCAAGGGGGTGACTCTGTGTTTTTATCGATGATATATGGGCATCTGGGAGATTGCTATGGAGAACAATGTTTGAATTCTGTTGCGATAGATGCACATAAGAATGCTTATGCTCTTTGCGGTACCGCGCATATTGATCGGGCTTTGTATGCCTTGTTGAAGATAGGAGACAATTACCTGATAAAAGATGATTCTGATAGTGCTTTCATTTATTATCAGCAGGCGAAGCTTCTGGCTGATTCTTTGCAAACTTCTGCCTTTAAACCTCTTGTTTATAAAAATATAGCCGCTCTCTATAATGAGAGAGGAGAATATGAAGAGGCGAATAGTTATATCTCAGAAGCAATGAGAGACATAGAAGTGGAGGAAGGTCTTTATTCTATTTATTTCTTGAAGGGTGATATTATGAATCATTTGAATAAAAAAGATTCGGCTCTTTATTATTGGAATCTGGCTAAATATTCCTTTGATATTGAAACTAAAGCCTCTGCTTTTGATAGACTATTTGAATTAAACAAAGAGCAATCCCGCTGGCGAGAGGCTGCTTTGTGTGCCGATTCTTTCATCGTTTACTTTGATTCTATTCAAGCGAGTGCGTATCGAGCCGAAATTGGTGATTTGATGGACAATCATCAATTGGAAATCCATAAATACGCATTGTTGAAAGAGCATCAACTTGCAAAGAAAAAGATGATTTACTGTTTTTGGGGCTTATTTTTAGTATTGGCATTAATTTATATGTGGAGGGATAGATGTCGTAAGAATAAGTATATAGCTCTGCAAAAACAATTGAATGAGAATCGTGCGGAAATAATGATGCTGAGTGAAAGCTCTGCACCAATTGAAGAAAAAAGTGCAGAATTGCATGATCTGAAAGAAAAAAACTTGCAGATTTGTATTTCATTATTCGAAGCAACTGAGGGGTATAAGAAATTGAATGAGTTGAAAAATATGAAGCCTGGTAAACGCATTCTCAAAATTCAGGATTATAGGGAAAGGATTATTGGTGATATCCGGGAATCATTCTTAGATGTTATGAATAATTTGAGGGAGAATTGCTGTTCATTAACTAATGAAGATTTATTTTATTGCTTGCTGAGCCTGCTTCATTGTCCCAAAGATTTGCTTTTAGGTATAATGGATGCTTCTTCAGATGCTATAAAAGCAAGAAAACACCGGATTAAGGATAAAATGGATACTGTTCTTTTTGATAAGGTGCTTGGTTCTGATAATCAAAAACTTATGTGATTGACTCTATAGAGTGTTACTGTAAGTCTACATGAGTTTGTTACCTCTGTTACCTTTTTTTTCTTGATTTTCATAATAAAAATTTAGTTATTTGGAGCATCAACCAATTAATCTTATATATTATGAAAACAAAATTTTTATTCTTGTTATTGATAGGGATTTTATTATCAGTTCAGGTTGGGGCAGAATCTCAATCTATGAGGAAACGGATTATATTAAAAACTGCTACGAATACTTCTCAAGGCACTCCTCGTTCTGTAGATCCGGCTTCATGGATTATCGCTTGCTATGATGTTGAAGATAGTAAATTATTTATTGATATTCCTGTCCCATGTGGCACTTTAACTGTGAGCGTATCAGATTCTTTGACCGGTGAAATGGCTTACTATCAGTCGTACTTTGATGAAAGTTGTATAGTAGTAGACATGTCCGGCACGAAAGTGGGAGACTATGTGTTAGAGATTTCTATAGGAGAAACCTTGTTGTTGGGAGGATTCTGTATTGAATAAACACTACACATCATGAAGAATAACAAACGAATATTTAAACGGATAGCTGCTATATTCATGCTGTTCATGGTTTTATCTGTGTGGGCAGGTGCTAATGTGTGTGCTCAAAATAAAATCAAGTATACTTATGACGATGCCGGGAATCGACTGACACGCAAGAAAGAAATTGTGGTACAAACAAGAGGAGCTTTAAATAATGAAGAAGAACCATCGGTATATGAAGAAGAACTTTCAGAAACGAAAGTTACTATTTATCCCAACCCGACAAAGGGAGTACTCAAAGTTGATATCTCAGGAGTTGAAAAGTTTGAGAACGCCCAAATATCTCTCTATGATCTTACCGGAAAGCTGTTGCAGCAGTGGGCGGGTATATCCCAATCCAATGAAATTGATTTATCCGAACGGACTCCGGGAATGTATATCATGCAGATAGTCTATAATGGTAATGCCAGTAGTTGGAAAATAATTAAAGAATAAGAACGATCTAAACAGAAAGGGATTCCAATGAAAACTAAATACTCATTAATGCTTTTTATCTTGTTATTTCCAGTGTTTGTTTATGCCCAACAAGGAAATACGATGTCTTCCCCACTGGAAGTGGGGGCTTTTGGTTCTGATTTTGAATATTCTGATACAAAAAATACGGAGAATTTTACGAATAACTATGGATCGTTTCATAATGATATCTTCTATAAGTTTATATTGACCACAAGAATGAGAGTCATAATAAGTCATTGTGGTTCATTGATTTTAGATACATCCATAAATTTATTGAATGCTTCGGGGAAATGGGTTACAAGTGCCAGTGGTTATGACGGCTCTTATGTTTGTGGTGAATCCGGTCAAAGTTATTTGTCTGTAGTATTGGAACCAGGTACATATTACGCAGTATCAGAAGTAGCGCAATATTCTACAGAAGAAGGCAATATAACTACCCGAATTTCCGGAATGTCATTATCTGCAGTAGGTAACACAATGAGTAATCCAATCCTTGTCGGTACTCATTCAAACAGCATATACTATTCTGATACGCAAGACACGAATCGTTTTACAGACCAATATAATGAAGAGGAAGACTTCAGGGGACAAGATGAAGTCTTTTATCAATTTACCATTAGTAAGAAAATGTATGTGGTATTGAGCCATTGCAGTTCAGTCGTTTCATGTACTTATATGTATTTATTGGATTCTTCGGGAAATCTCATAGAATACAGTAGTGGCAACAATGGTAAGGGAGAATGTGGTTCTTCTCTTGATCTTGCTCTCATAGAAAAGAATTTGGAAGCGGGCACTTATTATGTCGTGTCGGAAGGGTACGAAGAATCGGGTCCTATAACTACTAATATTACCGCCTATGCGCCGGGTGATTTTAACTATCCGGTGGTTCCTGGTGTGTATAATGAAGAAGACGTAGCTGTAGGGGGACTTGGAGGAATATTTAATGTCTCAGCCACCGGCGGAGCTACTTACTCTATTCCTATTAAGGTTCCGCAAGGTGCAGGAGGGCTGCAACCTTCGCTTGCTATTGTGTATAATAGCCAGGCGGGGAACGGCATAGCAGGCTGGGGATGTAATATATCAGGAATATCAGCCATAACACGAGGACCGAAGGATATCTATCATGATGGTATGGCGAAAGCGCTGACTTACTCTGCCGATGATGCTTATTATCTGGATGGAAAGCGTTTGATTTATTCCACCGGTACCGTCGGACAAGAGGGGGCTGTTTACTATCCGGAGTCTGACCCCTTCACCAAAGTAACTGTTCATGGAACCTATAATAATACAACAGCCAATACATGGTTTGAGGTTCAGACCTCTGATGGTTTGGTTTATTATTATGGAAATACCGCCGAAGCGAGGCAAAGTTATACGGTGGGTAGTTCACCGAGAATCTATGCCTGGTATGTGGATAGAGTGGAAGATACTTGGGGAAACTACATGACTTACACCTATAATGTTTGGGATTATGCTATATACCCTAAAAGTATCTCTTACGGGAAGAATAAGAACGGGATTACAGGTCATTATAACACAATCACTTTTGATTATGAATCTCGCCCCGATCCGCAACCTTTCATTATAGAAGGTGTAAAGGGGAAAATGGGCTACCGTTTAAAAACTATAACAGGTAAAGCATCTACTAGTATTTATCTTATTTATGAATTGACTTATAGTGCCACAAGCGATGGTTCCGGTACTCAGTTTTCACGCCTGGCAAACGTTAGGAAAAAAAATAGCTCAGGAGAAGCTCTCAAACCTGTCTATTTGCAATGGCTGCCCTTACCCTCTTTCCAGCAATCTGTTATTTCTCCCCAATTCAATATGCCGTCTGTCTTTCCTGTAGTGAATATGTCCGGGAATGCTATGTCTTTTGGAGATCAGCAGTTTACTTCCGGTGATTTTAATGGTGACGGACTGGCTGATTTGGTAGGAGTTTTTCGAGGTAAGGTTCGGGACGGATCGGGGGAATGGTTGAATAATACGTATGCTTATGTCTATTGGGCTTCGCGGGATGCTGATGGAAACATTAATTTCCTTCCCGGAAGACAATACGCTCTTGGATCGGAATTTCAAATGGAGGATTGGAAGGATTATAAAGCAGGTTCTTCTGTCATTGATTTTGATGGAGATGGTCTCAATGAATTTGTGATACCCCATGCAAGTATTAATGACTATTGGAAGCGAATAGGTTTTGCTATTTACGGGAATACAGTACAGGGAATTTTTAGATACAACTTGCAGCGTAGTAGTGAAATGCCGGTTTATGCTACCGGTGATTTTAATAATGATGGAAAAGGAGAGATTGTCTTTTTAGAAAAAGGGCATACCTCTAACAAATATCCGGGTGAAATTATAGGACATAACTCCGGGACTACCATTTATCGTACCACCATAAATCTTACCCTGTCTTCTAAGCCGAAGAAAGTTTTTGTTTCCGATCTTAATGGCAATGGTCTGCAAGATATGTTGCTGATATATAATGGTGGGTATACAATCTTTTGGAATCAAGGAGGCGGATTAACCGGAATTATCTTTTCAGACGCTAAAAAAACAACCGGAACTAATATTGGTAATGTCTGGATGATTCGTTCCGGAGATTTTAATGGTGATGGATTATTGGATCTTTTAATGAACGCTACCGGTGACAGTAAGTGGTATTTTGCCCTGAATAATGGCGATGGTACTTTCACAAAATCACAGGCATGTATATTGGACATCTATGATGAGGATTTTACGGAAAAAGATGATAATAAGTTCGATTGCTATGTTTATGATTTCGACTTTGACGGTAAGTCAGATGTGGTAATAACTAAAGCCATGCATAAAAAGAAGAGTGATATCCTTGGCTCTTGGGGCGAATTCAAAAAAACATATACTTATTGGATGCGTTCAACGGGGCGCTTGCTTAGCCAGGTAGCTTCCGCCACTTCTAATAAAAGTGAGGACGCTCTTACGGCCCTTCATGCGCTGGGCGATTTTAATGGCGACGGACAGGTTGAATTAATGAATTATGGCTATAACTGTTATAACTCTACCGACGCTAATGTTAACCCTACCTGGAATATTTATCAGAATAGTAGCTATAATGCCGGAACAGGTAAAGTAGCTAGTATTATTGGTGACTATGGTAGTAAAACTATAATTAATTACGCTTCGCTTGTCAATGGAGGTATTTATACTAAAGGCAGTGGAAGCGCTTATCCTATGCTGGATTGTATTATGCCTTTGCATGTTGTAAAGACTACTACCCTCAATAACAATGGAGTATCCGCTAATATGATAACCAATTACCAATATGGCGGGTTGAAGGTTCACCAACAGGGAAAAGGGTTACTGGGAATAAGCTTTATGAAAGCTGAGAATGCCCTGCTGGGTACGGTGAATGAATCGGGAGTCAGTTCATGGAATACGTCTTTTTATATCCCTTCCTCTACTTATAGTAAAACCACCATAGACAGTAAAACTGCTGAAAGCAATACCACAATGGTTATTGTAGATAAAGGCTCTAAAAAGTATTTTGCCTATCCTTCTGTTACTACGGAAGAAGACCTTGATGGTAATATCGTTACAACAACCCGACAGTTTAGTTCTTCTTATGGCTATATGACAGAGGAAAAGGCGGACTTTGGTGACAATATGTGTAAGACTGTGCAATATGGCAACTACATTTTAGCCGGCAAATCCTATAGACCCCGGTTGATAACGCGAACGCAGAGACACACGGATGATGCATCCACTTTTACACAGAAAACATCCATTGTGTATGACGAAGCTATAGGATATAAAAAGAAGGTTATCGAAAATTATGGTTCTTCCTTGCCATTAACTACCGAATATACATACGATACGTGGGGTAATGTGCTTAGTTCTACAAACAGTGGTACAGGTATAACCGCGCTTACTCAGTATTATACTTACGATTTCTCGAAACGTTTTGTTGCCGGGACTCATACCTCACCTTCATCAGCCATAACGGATTATACTTATGATATATGGGGAAATGTGCTGACGGAAACAGATCTAAGCGATTCATCTAACAGGTTGATTACAAAGCACTTTTATGACGGATGGGGGAATAGGGAAAAAACGATCCTGCCGGATGGAAGAAGAATGGAGTATGAAACCGGTTGGAAACGTGGTAGACCCACCCAGCGTTTCTTTACTTTGACACAGGGAACAGGGCAGCCTTGGGTGATAACATGGTATGATAATCAGGAACGGGAAGTGTTGATGGAAACCATCGGCGCCAAGGATGTAAGAATCAAGAAAACCATGACTTATGACGTTAAGGGACAGGTGATCCGTGAGCAGGTCCAGACTGGTAATCTTGTTACAACAGAAGACTATACCTACGACGGGCGAGGAAGAATCCTGACACAAACGAGCAGTACCGGACAAAGTGTGTCGTATACTTATGGTAACCGTAGTGTGTCGACTACTACAAATGGAAGGACTTATACCAAAACTTATGATGCTTGGGGTAACGTGAAGTCTGTCACTGATCCGGTGTCAAGTATAACCTATACTTATGCTTCACTGGGTAAGCCTAAAAAAATTACGACTGGGGGAGCTGACTTTACCATGACTTATTATGATACCGGTAATCAGAAGACATTGGTTGACCCTAATGCAGGTAACATAACCTATACTTATGATGCTGCCGGACGTTTGAAAACTCAGGTTGATAGCAAGAACAAAACGACAACGAATACTTATGATCCTTTAGGACGTCTGAAAACTTCTGTTCTGGATGAGGTTACCACTACCTATTCCTATGGAACTTCGGGTAATGACTTGCTACGTCTAATAAAGGAGCAGACCGGTGATAGCTATATTGCTTATACGTATGATAAATATGGGCGGATTTCCACCGAAAAGCGTCAGGTGGATAATTCCGGATTGCTGGAGTTTACCTATGATTACAATGCGGTGGGCCAATTGAGCCGAATAACTTATCCGGGAGCTCTAGCTGTAAATCGTAGTTATGATGCTTATGGTAATTTGCAACAAGTACTGGCGGGTACACAGTCTATTTGGGAGCTGACGGGAGTTACAGGAACGGTTACTACTACCAAACTTGGCGGTACATTGATTTCTACCGAAACCCGCAATTCGCAAGGTTTACTTAGTAACCTGAAAACGATGAAAGGCACTACGTCGCTGCATAATATGAACTATGTGTTTGATGGTGCTACAGGCAATCTTACTTCGCGTACGGGTATGATTGGGCAAACGGAAACCTTCACTTATGACAGCGCAGATCGTTTGACTGTTGTGAAGCAAGCTAGTTCTACAGTCATGAACATGGGTTATCATGCCAATGGTAATATCGCTTCCAAAACAGGTTTGGGCTCATACAGTTATGACAAACCACATGCGGTAAGTGCTGTTGACAATACCGGCGGTCTGATTTCCGAGAATAACCAGGCTATTGCGTATACTGCATTTGATAAAGTCTCCTCCATCAGTGAAGCGGTCGGTTCGAACAATTATTTGCTAAACATCACGTATGGACCTGACCGGCAGCGTTGGAAATCTACGTTGAAGACTAACAATGCCGTCACGCGTACGATAGTCTATGTAGGCGATTATGAGATGGTCACTGAAGGCGGTGTGACGAAGCAATTGTATTATCTTGGCGGTAATAACGGATTGGCAGCTGTTTATGTAAAACAATCCGGCCAGTCGGACAAGATTTATTATGCGCATAAAGACCATTTGGGTAGTATTGTAAAGTTGACTGATAATGCGGGTACTGAGGTTTTCAAGGCTTCGTATGATGTCTGGGGCAGACGTACGGTAGCTAATAATACCTTCAAGTTCCACCGTGGCTATACGGGACATGAACATCTGGACGAGTTTAAGCTGATAGACATGAACGGTCGTATGTACGATCCGTTGCTGGCTCGTTTCTTGAGTCCTGATCCGTTTGTTCAGATGCCTGATTTCTCACAAAATTTCAATCGATATACTTATTGCTTAAATAATCCGTTAATATATACGGACCCGAGTGGGGAATGGAACTGGTTAGTTGGAGGATTAGGCTTTGTTTTTGGCTATGTAAGTCATGGACTTACCAGTGGTAATTGGGGATGGGAAGCACTTGGTAATGGTGTGCTTACAGGTGCAATGTGGGGTGTTGGATATACGAGTGGGGTTAAAGAGGCTGGAACTTCTCCCTTGCTTTATTCCGCATATTCAGCTGGAAGTAGTACAATTAATTCATTTATGCCCTCTATGAACGTACCTATAGGAAATAATTTTGGTTTATCAGTATCGCCGGGAATAGGATTTGGCACTACAGGTTTTACGGCGGGCATTAATGCCGGTATAGGCTATTCCGATGGAGACTTTAGCATTGGTGCTGGTGTTGGAGTGGGTGATAATCATTGGGGATGGAATGCTTCTGCAACCTATAATGGCGTTGGAGTCGGATATGGTTTGACTTATTATGGCAAGACTCAAGGACCGGATGGAAATTCAAATGCACAAAGAGTCGCTAATATAACGGCATATTGGAGAGGCGGTTCTTTTATGTTGCAAAATGATATGAAATCTTTAGGAGGAGATGGAGATAGATGGAGGACGAATGCGTTTGAACTGAGTGTTGGAGATTTTTCATTTGGGTCTTATATTTATACAAATTATGGAGAGAAGGATAGTGGTGGTAAGGAAAAAGGGAAAGTTGATAGGAATAGCCCGATATGGGGTAAGAACCGGAATGATGGTTATAGTGCTTGGAAAAATGGACAAGTATTTTCTGCTCCTGTATGGATTGGATATAGAAGAGGAAATCAAATTACGCGCGTTGGATACAGCCATAAAGTGTTCCAAGACTTGCAGCAGAACGGAATTCATGGACGAACAGGTTTTGGGAATCAGAACTATTATTTGAATTATGAAAACTTCGAAGCAGGAGGATATTTCTACTCGGGTTATTATAATCCTTTGAGTTTATGGGGTAAATAAAAATATATTCAATATGGAAAGAATACGATTGGTACTAATTATATGTACATGTTTTACATTATTATGCTGTAGCATTCCTAAGCATATAAAGAATGCATTTACCAACTGTTATGCAAATGCATATACTGGCCTTGACACCTTGATTAATATAAATGGATATTATGATGCATTGATATTTTATAATAACGGTATGGTAATAGGGACATATTATCATTTAAGTGAATCTGATTCTCCGGAGTACAGTTCGTATATGGATGAAGTCATAGAAAATTCTTACTCAAAATGCGCAAAGAAATTCTACAATTCTGTCGATTGTGGAAGTTATGTGATTTGTGGAGATACAATAAAAGTACAAATGATTTGTGATTATGATCCACACTATGGTTGGGAACGTAGTTATGAGGAGTGGTATAAAATAGTGGATAAAAACACATTAAGTGCTTTAGAATACTCTCGTCTTACAACTAAGAAATATTCTGGAGAATATTATAAAATAGTCAACTCCTCTTCTACAAAAGTTTCATTTATGCCGATGTTGTCTAAGCCCCAATTAGAGTATTTTTGGATATTGAAAGAAAAATGGTTCTGGTGCAATGAGCAAGATTGGGAAAATTATATGAAACATCTTAAACAAGCGAAGCAGCAGTTTAAGAAGAAATAGACTCGTTTGCAAAAGGTAGTTGATCGACGATAAGTAAGAAGCGAATTCAAAATTCTTATTATCAAAAAAAACAGCTGGATGACACATCCAGCTGAACGAAGAAAATAAAAAGATATTTAATATGGAAAAAATACGATTGGCAATATTTGCATGTATATGTTTAACGTTATCATGCTGTAGCATTCCTAAACATATAAAGAATGCATTCACTAACTGTTATACAAATACGTATACTGGTCTTGACACCTTGATCAACATAGAAGGTTATTATAATTCAATGATATTTTATGATAACGGGATGGTTATAGGGACGATTTATTATTTTAGAGATTCACTTGGTCGCAAGGACTATTCAGGTATGGACAAGATTATTAAGAATCCTCATTCAAAAGATACAAAGGCTTACTACAATTCTGTCGATTGTGGAAGTTATGTGATCTGTGGAGATACTATAAAGGTGCAAATGATCTGTGATTATAATCCACACTATGGTTGGAATAGTAGTTATGAGAAGTGGTATAAAATAGTAGATAGAAATACATTAAATGTTTTAGAATACTTCAGTCTTACAACTAAGGACGGAGAAAGAGAGGGTTCTGAAAAATCTTATAAAAGCAAACATCCCTCTCCTGTAAAAGTTTCATTTGTACCAATGCGATTCAAGCCAACATTAGAACATTTTTGGATATTGAAAGAAAAATGGTTTTGGTGCAATGAGCAAGATTGGGAAAATTATATGAAACATCTTAAACAAGCGAAGCAGCAGTTTAAGAAGAAATAGATTATGAAATACCTATTCAGCCGGATGATAGATCCGTCTGGATAGAGTATTAGGGTTTATTTTATTATTTGTATTTTAAGCAATCCATTAATTCTGATATGAATATGAAAAAGCACGTTTTATTAGTTCTACTTTTGGGTCTAACAACCTCTTTCTGTTATTCACAAGTAAAAGTCAGTGTACAAGGTGGTGCCGGTTTCAGTGGCATCACAAAGGATAAAAATTATAAGGCTGACTTCGGATACCGTTTCGGGGTTGGGGTGGAGTTCCCTTTAGCTCGTGCCTGGTCATTACAGACAGGTCTCCAACTCTTGAACAGGAAAAGTTCCATTGATGAAGATGCATTAGAAACTCGCCAATACGAAGGAGAGACAGTTTTGCTCTATGAGACGAAAAAGTCTAAAATGAGCGCCGTCTATCTTCAGCTTCCAGTGAAAATAGCGACATATCTACCCTTGAATACGGATTGTGGTTTACAAATAAGTGCAGGACCGTACATCGCTTATGGTATTGGAGGAAATATTGACGGTGAAATGAAACGAGATCCTCATTGGAGTGGTGATAGCTTTGTTCCGGAAGAAATTAGGAACTTAGCTGTTCATCGAGGTTTTCATTTAGAAACTTTTAATAGAGATAGTGGTTTGAAGCGGCTGGACATCGGATTGAGTGCAGGAGTAGACTTCAAGTACAAATCTTTTTTTGTCGGTGGCGCAGTGGAGTACGGCCTTCTTCCCGTCAGTAAAGAATTTCTTAAAAGTATGTTCGAGGATGTTTTCGGTGAAAACAAAATAACGAGGTCTCCCCATAATTTCGGGATGGAACTTCATGTAGGTTACTGCTTTAACTTGTGGAAATAAACTGTACTCCATTCAGCCCAATATATTATTGGGGATCATTTCGGAGAACCTCGAATTAAAAATTTTTATACTTAAATACAAGTTTTATGATACGGAATAAATACATCTTATGTTTTATGTTTCTGTTATTTGCAGCCACTTCGTTTGCTCAGAGCAGATATGCTCTTTCATTTTCCGATTACATGGATGGAAAGTTCACTGCATTGGAGAATCTTACTATTGAATCCAGGTCCCAGAGCAAGAGATTCTGGAATGGAGGCGCTGATTTTAAACCGAAGACGGGTGATAAAAAGACAGATAAGCTATTGAAGAAAGAGGTAAAGTATATCATACATCAGGATACCTTGTATGTAAACTGTCGGCAATTAAGATATGAGGGATGTAGGTTTGGCAGTTGGTATGCACCCGGTTTCCGCTTTGGTACAAACAAGATTTGTTTTATCGGTACTAAGATTGGCAAAAAGCAGATAAGTGAGGCTGTTGCGGGGGGTATGCTCTTCGGTGCCATAGGAGGGGCTATCGTAGCGTCTAAGCAACTGAAAAACAAAGTTTGTTATTTGATAGAGTCTGATAGCAAGAAAGTGAAACTCATCACTAAAAACAATATGAGAACTATTTTGCTGAATTATCCTGAGTATTCGCAGGAATATAACGCTTTGCCCGAAGAAAAGAAAGAGTCGGCAATTATAGTCATAGAGTATCTTATCAAAGCGGGATTATTAATGAGATATTAGAAAAATCTATAAAATGAAAGTCATGAAGTATGTGTTATTGATGTTTGGCTTATGCTGCCTGAATGTCAGTGTTTGGGGGCAAGAAAAGAGTGTAGTTCTCACGATGGAAGATGCGGTTGGGATGCAGGAAGCACAAAAAGAGCAGGAGAAGAGGATAAGAGTACCGAGAAACACGTTTATTGTGAATTTCGGCTATGGATGGATAACGAGTGAGGTGGTGATGCGCTCGGGATCTTACAAGTGGAAAGGAGGGGGAGAGTATAAAGTTGCGTATAACTGGGTCGGTGACGGCGGATATGGATTTGGAGTGGAATGTGAGGCTATTACTACTGATTTCCCGGAGGAACTTGTGACGTTGGGTTATGTGGCTCCTGTCTTTGTCTATTGCCAGAAGCTGGGTGAAAGGTGGATGGTCAGGGGAACTGCGAGTATCGGATATACCTGGAACGGTGCGGGCAATGACCGGTTCTCGGGGGTAGCGGCAGAGCTCAATTGGGGAGTGGAATATATGTTGAATAAAGTAATAGGACTGGGGCTGAGTGCGCGATGGTGGCGGGCATCTATCTCCCGTCCTGATGGCATTTACTCAGGTATGATTGTGATTAATGACCGTCATGGAGTAAATCGTTTGGGAATTCAAGGCGGACTGAGATGTTACTTTTAAATCGTTTTCTATAATCGGTGGTTATGTCTTTTTAACCAATCATATCTTACAGTTCTTTCAGCCCTTGTCAACTGCCCTGTTCATCGGCCTTCCGGCTGAAAGTATTTCCTGAAAGGAAAGATTCTTTGCTTTCAGCTTTCAGCCGATATTGTAATCATGAGATTCTTCATGCTTAATAAATGCTATTTCATTAGAAACTTTAGTATTGGAAAATTCACGTATTTCACTGTATTGGATCTATAGATGGAAGGTGTTGGATATATAGATGGGAGACGTTGGATCTATAGATGGGAAACGCTGGATATATAGATGCGTCATTGAACTTTATTAGATAGTATCTCTCAGTAAATATTATTGCTTGTTTTGGGGTAAAAGAAGCAATGATAACCATTAAAACATTGCTTCTTTTCCTGCGCATTTTTATGCACAGTGACTATTCTCCTTGTCAACTTGACCCTTGTTTCACTAAAGAAGTATTGGCTGAAAGCTGAAAGCAAAGAATCTTTCCTTTCAGGAGATACTTTCAGCCGAAAGGCCGATGAATAGGGCAGTTGAGGAGGGCTGAAGAGCTGTAAGATGAAAAACAACTTTTCTTACTGAAGTAGGTTTGTTACCACTGTTACCATATAATATTTTGTTTTTATGTGAAAGTTGTGGTTATTTGAAGCGTCAATAAAATCTTATATCACATGAAAACAACATTTCTACTTTTAAGAATTCAAACATCTAAACGGATAGTTGCCATATTTCTGCTATTCGTGGTTTTATCTATGTGGGCTGCTGCTGATGCATACGCTCAAAACAAAATCAAGTATACTTACGACAGTGCCGGTAATCGGTTGTCTCGCCAAAAGGAAATTGTGGTTCAGACAAGGGGAGTCTTGAGCGATGATGAAGGAGAGCCTTCCATATATGAAGAAAAACTTTCGGAAACTAAGGTGACAATTTATCCCAACCCTACCCGTGGTATGCTCAAAGTTGATATTTCAGGAGTTGAGAAGTTTGAGAATGCTCGAATATCTCTCTATGATCTTACCGGGACATTGCTGCAACAATGGGGCAGTATATCTCAGTCCAATGCGGTAGATATATCTGATCGAACTCCGGGGATGTATATCATGCAGATAGTCTATAATGGTAATACCAGTAGTTGGAAAATAATTAAAGAATAACCTAAAGCTAATACGCTATTATGAAGAGAAGAATATTTTTTATCTTGGTACTGTTATGTACCTTATCAGGATATGCCCAAATCTCAGTAGGCCGGGATTCTCTTGTTATAGATCCATTAAAAGATGAATTCATGCAAGAAGCTGATGAAGACGGACTGTATAAAATCGTGACAGAAGTCAATGAGTTGTCGTCGGAAGACAGTGCCGTCCGAAGTGAAGTTCTTTCGTTAGACGCCTCTCTCTTGAAGCCCCCGTTGAAACCATTAGATCCATTTGAACCGTTAGATCCTCTTTTGCCGGTGCCTCCATCCCTGCCCGAATTGCCAAGCACGGTAGAGATAGACCGGGCAAAAGCAGTAGGTGAAATACCTATTCAATCGAGAATAGAAAATGGCTCACTCACATACAGTGTACCTATTGAAATATATGGAGGGAAAAACGGACACCAACCCGCTCTTGCCTTATCTTATAATAGTCTGATGGGGAATAGTATTGCCGGATACGGGTGGTGTATAGGAGGATTATCCTATATATCTATTTGTAATTCAAACTATTATTATGATGGAAGCAATGCAAAACCGGTTAGTTTAGATAAGAATTCTGCCTATTCATTAGATGGAAGTAGGCTTATTAAGATATCAGAAACAGCTTCTCAAATCAATTATCAGACAGAGCACGGCAATGTGAAAGTTACATTTTATGCACCATCAGGAAAATACTATTTTGATGTTTGGTATCCGGATGGAAAGAAAGTAACTCTTGGATATCCCACCAATACATCGGCACAAATTACTTACCCGATTACTAAAAGTGTAGATGCATTCGGAGGGTATATTGATTTTACTTATCTGTTGGATAATAACGTCTATTATGTCACCGAGATCAAATATGGCAGTAATTCTACTCAATATGGTGCTGTAAAGTTTACCTATCAGGTAAGAAATGATGTCCAATCTTCTTATATAGCAGGGCGGTTGATGAAGGATAGTAAATTATTGTCTAAAATAGATACATATTATCAATCATCAATGCTTCTTAGTACTTATACGCTAAGTTATGACACAAGTATATATAGTTTCTTGTCTAAAATCAGTCTTAAATCGAATGGCAAAGAAGTTAATCCGCTGATGTTCTATTATGGAGGTGAGTCTGATGAAAGCCGTTTCCAGACAAGCACGGCTTTTCTTGAAACTTATTTTGCTAACAGTAAGGCTCCCGATCTTATTTTGCATAAAGGTAAATTTAATTTTCTTACTCGGAGTGAGGGACTCGTTGCCTATCCTAATTTCGAATCTTATGGTATCACTGCCCGTGATAACAAAGGGAATTACTTGTATGGAAGTAAGTATGATCCTGCACAGAATCTGTTGATTTATAAGAATCTCGGAGATTACCTCTGTTCACCGGTAAAGATTCAGGCAGGCAATGGATTCCAGAAACTATATCCTGTTGATATAGACGGTGATGGAAATGATGAACTGGTTAGAATTAATTATTGGTTGCATGACCAGAACAGCGCCAAAGTAGATATTACTACTTATGATAAGAATATGACCGCCCGGAATGCATCCTTCCTATTAGAAGGAACATTTGCAGAAGGCAGCAGACAAAGTGCCGTCCCCAGATTATTCATTACCGGAGATTTCAATGGAGATGGAAAGATGGAACTGGTTGCCGTTTCGGGCAACAAACTTCCGAAGGGGGAAACCAGGACATGGTCAAGAACCACTATGTTTAATCTGGAATCAAGGACTAAGATATATGACCAAACTCCATTCCTGTTTGATTATTTTAAGGATGCGCTTTTTGCTGTCGACTATAACGGGGACGGGAGAACGGACATTTGCCTCATAAACGGAAGTGGGATCTATATTTACTCCTATCAGGGAGGTACTTTTGTGCAGATTGCATATACAGGCAGCATTAGGAACACGGATATATCAAGTAGTTCAAAAAGAGAATTACTGGTTGAGGATATTAATGGCGACGGACTCACGGATTTTCTTTTAGGTCCTAAAAGGAATGATTACTGGATTGAAATGAAAAAGCGCCCTTGCGGTGAATGCAGTGGCTGTAGAGGTGAGATTATTGATGGTCCGGTAATAAAGGATCCCTTTCTTCCTGATAATAATGGTAGAGTTGATATCAATATGCCTCTTGAACTGACCACTCCGTGTATCAGACCCATTTCTTATCCGGTAACTCACTATAATAGTACGTATAAAACCTGGACTGCTTTATTGGCAACCGGCAATGGCTTTGTAAGTAGCACATTTGAGTTTTTATCTAATTCCGATACCAATTATCAGTTTCTGTTTCATGATCTGAATGGTGATAAACTTCCCGATTTAGCTGTAAAATCGGGAACTCAAATCAGTGTACATCTCAACCAGAACGGTAAACTGAATACTATGGCCGAATCTGCAAAAGTGACTGTAGATTCTGATTCTCATTTTATAACAGGAACTATAGGAGATGGTTATAGTTGTAGGACCAGCCAATTGCTAAGTATAAAGGATGCCACTGTCACTCCAATTTCCTTTACACGTAATGATGCCCGGGGAAGAATGCTGACCGGCATGATTAACAGTTATGGGGTAATTGAGAAATTTGATTATGAAAATCTTACTAATGGCAATATGTATTGGACGACATCTGGTTATAGTACAACTTTCCCATACAATAAATTATATATGGACATCAATGTTGTCAGCAATACATATTCTTTTTATGGCAATACGTATTTGTCTTCTAAATCATACTATTACAATGATGCCGTTACACATCGCCAAGGATTAGGATTCAGAGGATTCAGGAAAATTACAATGCATGATAATATGAAAGGGACTCAGGTTGAACTGACTTTTGATCCAATGAAGTTTGGAGTTATAACCCAGTTAGTTAATCCTATGTCTGAAGCTTCTTATTATTATACTGTATCTATTGCCTCAAATAAGGTAGCCAAGATAGCATTGAGCAATAAAACAGAAAAGGATAAATTAAAGAACACAACTGTTAGTTCTAATTACATTTATGATACTTATGGTAATGTGACCCAAGAGACGGTTACTTACAGTGACGGCCTTATAGTAACAACCAACAACTCTTACCATAACACAAATGATGCTTCTACTTACAGGATAGGTTTTCTGTACGATCAAGTAACCACAAAAACAAGAGATGGCTCAACATGGGTTGACAGGAAGTATATACCTGTATATTCTAATCAGCTTCCGGTTGTAAAAGTACACTATGCAAATAATAAAGCGATTTCTCAAGTCAACTATTCATATCAAGATGGGTTGGTATCCCAAGAGTCTTTAAGAGAATATGCGTCGACTACCAATCTAATTACAAAGTATGAATATGATTCTTATGGGAGGGTAATAAAGAAAACAGATCCTTTGGGATTGATTGAAACATATACATACAATTCAAAAGGGCAACTGTCCTCTATGAAAAATCATAAGAACCAGGAAACCAGCTTCAACTATGATGATTTTGGCAGAAAAGTTAAGAGTGTCAAGCCTGATGGTGTCATAGAAACGACTTCGTTTTCATGGGCTACTTCTCCGGCTTTAGCTTTATGGCTTTCCACTATTTCCGTTACAGGTTCTCCGGCATCTCAAACTTATTACGACGCTTGGGGTAGGGAAGTACGAACAGGAAAACAACGTTTTGATGGGAATTATGTTTATACAGATAATGTATATGATGAGAAAGGAAGTTTGGCTAAAGTTTCCATGCCATTTAAAGGGAGTGCGCCCGCACAATGGAACGTATATACTTATGATGCTTATGACAGGGTTGTATCATTGAAATATGCTTCGGGCAAGGAAGACACATTTTCGTATTCCAATACGAGTATTACCTCAGTGGTGGACGGCGTATCAAAAACAGAGAAATATAATGCTTCCGGAGATATAATATCAGTTACCGATCCCGCAGGTACTACTACTTATAATTATAGACCGGACGGGCAAATGATTAGTGTAGTTGCTCCGGGGCAGATTACAACTACATTCGGGTATGATGATTTTGGAAGACAAACTACAATGAACGATCCGAGTTTGGGCATTATTCGATATGCTTATGACACTATGGGAAATGTTGCCCAGGAAACTGACGCCAATGGAAATGTCACGAAGAAAACTTATGATAATTTCCATCGCCTGATTAAAAAGGAGGTTGCCGGGCAGACAATAAACTACGGCTATAATGCTGACAACCTCATAGAATCTGAGGTAAGTTCAAACGGGACGTCCAAAGCCTATACTTATGATGCTCTGATGAGGCTAAGTACTCTGAAGGAAACGAATGTGGATGGAAAGTGGCTCAAAAAAACATTTACTCACACCAATGGGCGTATATCGGATCTGACGTATGCCTCCAATATCGGTAATATTGTGACTGAAAACTATACATATTCTTATGGTAATCTTTCGGAAGTGAAACTTAATAACTCGACATCTATCTGGAAGTTAACTTCTGAAAATGCGTTAGGATTGACGACCGGTGTAAACACAGGAATTTTAACCCGCACCTATTCTTATGACGCGAACGGGGCTCCAACAGGTAGAGTAGTTAAAAATGGTTCTACAGTTATTCAGAATTCCGGATATAACTTTAATGCCAAGACAGGTAATCTGAACTGGAGAAAAGACAATGTAAGGAACATTCAGGAAAACTTTGGTTATGACAATCTGAACAGATTGACAAGTTTTGCCGGAAAAACGGCTACTTACAGTAACAATGGAAATATAACCAATATATCTAATGTAGGAACTTTTACTTACAATGCCGAAAAACCTTATGCTATAGCATTGATTACTCCTTACGGCACGGAAGTTCCACTTCGGGAACAACAGATTACTTATAATGTTTTAAGAAGACCGGAGACTATTACTGAAAATGGTTATGTAGCAACATTTACATATAATGGGGAAGGCAATAGAGTCAAAATGAATCTGAAGAAGAACAATCAGGTCCAACTCAATAGATATTATTGGGGAAATCAATATGAATTCGAGACAGGAGTTGCGGGTTCAAAGGAAATTCTGTACCTTGGCGGCGATGCGTATTCAGCGGCGGCAGTGTATGTGAAAGAAGGTTCAGGGGCTTGGGTTGTTTATTATCTGTGCAGGGATTATCTGGGCAGTATAACTCATACCGTTAATTCTTCAGGTGGGCTGAAGCAGGAGCTAAGTTATGATGCATGGGGGAGGCTGAGGAATCCTGCTAACCAAACTTTATATGCGGTTGGTGCGGAACCTACGTTATTCTTGGGCAGAGGTTATACGGGACATGAGCATCTGACTGCTTTTGGCTTGATTAATATGAATGCAAGGCTTTATGATCCGGTTATTGGTAGATTTCTATCTCCTGATCCGCAGTTGCAGGAACCGTATTCGAGCCAGAATTATAACAGATATTCTTATTGTTTGAATAATCCGTTAAAATATAATGACCCCAATGGAGAGTTCATTTTTGGTATTTTCAATTTTGTGAAAGATTTATTTGTAAATACTTTCATAAAGTCCTGGTCGAAAGGCATTAACGCATGGACTAAAAAAGAGAATTGGCGTTCCACAATTAATGCCTTTAAACTTGATCTTGGTTTGTTTAAGGGAGGTTTCTGGGATGTGGTGTCAAGACTTACATGGCAATTAGCGCAAACAGGTTTGGGTAATTTGGTAAACCAAGTTCTGAATACTTGTTATCTCGTTAATGAAGTGAACTACTTTGATGGTGCGGTAGTGATTGATTCTAAAATAGATGTGGGGGGAATGACATTAAGTAATTACATATTGGGCCCTCCGGGCTTCAAACCTGATTTTAGAGACCATTTGTTTGTACATGAGTATGGACATTATTTGCAAAGTAAAAAACTTGGGCCTGCATATCTGTTTGTTGTAGCTAAGCCAAGTCTTTTAAGTTCGACATTTGATAAGAATAACCATGGTAATCGATGGTACGAAACTCATGCTAGCAAATTGGCGGCAAAATATTTCGACAAGAAATATGGTACGGGGGCAGAGGCGTATCAGAATTACTTGAATGAAGGAAAAGATCCCTATAAACAAGAAGATATTTTTAATGTGGATGTGTTCAAAAATGGAGGTAGTCCTGCGTATAATCATCCAAGAGGACGTTCTTATAAAGAACCTCATCCTGTCAAGCCTAAATGGAATGGTTGGCAAGACATATTCTTTTTCTAAAAATGCAGGTCAACTAATTAAATAAATAGAAGATATGAAGTATTTAAAATTTTCACTAATTGCTTTAATCCCTTTTATTTTATGGGGATGTCCAGACAGAGATATACCATTCGATTCAACTGTTATATTTATAAATAACTCGGATAAGACATTGCTGGATTATTGTAGAGATAATTATTATCCTGATACTACAATACAGGTTGAGGGTAATGTTTTTGATGATAGAATTAAAAAATTCGCTATAGCCCCCCATTCGGTTCGTAGAAAGCAAACTAGTTGGAGGTATGAAATGAAACAGCCATATTCTACAGGTGTCATGACAATCTTTCTTTTTGACATGGCTGTCGTTGACTCTGTTCCTTGGGAGAAGATCCGTGAAGATTATCTTGTAGCAAAAAGGTATGAGTACACTCTTGAACAGCTTGATAGTTTGAATTGGACAATCGTATATCCTCCTGAAGAGTGAGTATTATTTATTTTCAGTATGGTTTAGAATAAGAGATTTTATCACTATCATTCTAAATTTGTATACGAAATATAGTAAATTCTTGAACAAAAAAGATGGAAATATGAAACTGATAAGCAAACTACTACTAATATTGTTAGGATGTTCTTCCTGCGACCCAAATACGCATGAATTTGGCTTCGAGGTGTATAATCAATCGGATAGAGAAATAGATGTGTGTTTAAACATGTGGTATCTGGGTATCCAAGATACTTTAGTACCTGCCTATCAAGACTATGATGCTACATCTCAATATAATTATGGATTTACAACCGTGGAAAAGAAATCAGTAAATTTGTTTATAGTACCTGGTTCAATTACTGCAGAAGAGATTTTTAGAATGTCTAATGATACGATACGCATATTTATTTTTGATACTGATACGCTTGCAAAATATTCTTGGGAGGAAATAAGTCGTAACTATAATATCTTACAACGATATGATTTGACGCTAAAAGATATGGAACTTTTAAAACATGATATCTATTATCCTCCCACTCCCGCTATGCGTAATATAAAAATGTGGCCTCCTTATAGCGAGTAGGCTTTTCTGAACGCAACTGTGATGAGTGTTGATGGAATTTATTATAATAATCATCGAGTAAGATAAATATGAGACGAATGAGGATAATAGTATTGTTATATGCATGCATCCTTCTATGCGCATGTCCAAAACAGCCGATTCAGCGTTATATAACGTTGGTAAATAAATCTGGTAAAGAAATAGTTTGTCAGCAATTGTGGTGTGCTACTATAACAAATGCTGACACTTTGTATGAATGTAGAATTCCGACACAAGGCATTTTAGCTAATAGTTCATATCTCTATGAAAGCAAATACGGATGGGAGTCAGACCTTGGATTCCTTCCGTATATACAGTACTTGGTATTGGACGCAGAGAAGTTCCATGAGTATCGTTCTGCTCCTTGTGACACTATTCAGAAGTATGTTCCTGTTTTATATCGTTACCAACTCAAATTGGAAGATTTGGAACAGATGAACTGGACAGTAGTTTATCCCCCTGAAGGTGAGAACTGAAACATTAAACTAATACATAAAATATGAAAAAACAAATCATTCTATTAGCAATCAGCATCTTGGGAACATTCTCTCTTCATGCTCAGGAGATAAACGAGGGTCTGGTACAATCCAAACAGGAGGTTATCTCACAACCACGTAAGGGCACGGACTGGAATAAACAACCTATCGGTTACGTTTTTGCAGGTGCAGGCATAGGATATATTCCATCGGTAGAAAAGGTTGAGGGACTGGCTGCTTCTAATTACGTTACGGGACTTGATTGGAGAGTAGGAATGTCTCGTTACTACAATCGTTGGGGATGGGGAGTACTTGTACAGCAATTTCGTTCCAAGCAATCAGTTGCTTTCTATGATGGTGTACGTGGTATGATTATGGATGATATAGGGCGGCTATTGTATATTGCCCCTCAATTTACCGGTCGATGGATTTTAGGAGAGAAACTAACCATTTATGGCGCAATCGGTTGGGGGTGGTTGCGCTATAAAGAGACAGTGAAAGGAAGCGGATTGGGGGAACTCAGTGGTACAGCCAATGCTTTAGGTGGAAATTTCACAGTGGGTCTTGAATATCGTTTGAGTTCGGTAGTAGGTATGAGCGTAGATCTCGGTTTAATAGGAGGCGAAATTGGGAAACTAAAAGTTGACAATACTGGGCTGCAGGCAGCAATTGATGAGACATATACCGGCAAAATGGATGTCACCCGCCTATATGCAACGGTAGGGGCACATATTTATATCTGGAAGAAAAAGAGATAACGTCTTCTATCTGAATACGTCCGGGTTGCTTTATTTGATGTTTAATCATGCCATGCAAAACATTTTCCTCAACTAAAAGGTTATTAATATGGTATGGTAACAAAGATACTATTTATTTATAATTTGTCATTATCTTTGTAGTCATATCATATTAATGATGTCATTGAGTTAGGAAGCTACACTTTTGAATTGATTAAGAATGAGTAATATTTTGAAAAAACTATTCTCCATATTGGGGAACGATGAAAGTAAACCGGACTTTCAGACTTGCTGTACCCCTATGGAGGTATTTGATAAACAGAAAGTAAAAGCCATTGTAAAACAGTGGCTTTTGTTCATTGCTGAATACGAAACCCTGCCTAATGACATCATTGCATTGAACTTCAACTTGTGGGAAGCTGTCGAAGAAAATGGGCAGAGCTGCTATACACTCGAACTGACAGGCTCTAAACAATATGACGCGGAAAATGATGACTGGGCTTGTGAAGAAGATTTCGATCCGAGAGAAAGGAACTGTGACGCTTTGCAACTTTCCAGCGAAATCCCGTGGGAGGAAGTACTGAACGGCCTGGTGGAAGTTCTGAGAGAGTTAAAGAAAGAACTGAAAGTAATAAGTCTTTTTCAAGTGAAACATATAACAGTTGGGTTTGCGGAAGGCGATCTGATAGTTATAAAATAGAAACCTTCCGCAATGTGCTGTAAACAGACCTGATTCTAAGGTCGTGCTACTTGAAGAATGAACTGGGCGTTTGCTTATATTGTTTCACAAAGCAACGGGTGAAGTACTTGGGGTCATTAAATCCCACCCGGTAGGCTATTTCTGATACAATGACGTTATTGGTGCTACTCTCTAATATTTTCTTGGCAATCTGTAGCCTGTATAATTGGATGAAACGTACCGGCGGAAGTCCGGTGAGTGATACGAATTTCTTATAAATCACTGTATAACTGATGTTCAGCCTTTCTGTCAGATCCTTTACACCGAATTGAGGATCAGCATAGTTCTTTTCCAGAATATTCATAACTTCGTTCATGAACTGCTGGTCGGATTGTCCCACTTCCAGCAGGATAGGATTCAAGTCTTGTTCTACGAATTTCTTCTGACGCAAATCCCTGTTCTTCAAGATGGAGTCTATGTGGGCTAATAATACGGATTGTTCGAAAGGCTTGGTGATATATCCGTCTACTCCGTTTTCATAGCTTTCTATCCGGGCAGTCTCACTTGAATTTGCCGTGAGAAGCAGGAAAGGAATGTGACTTAAAAGCTTGTCCTCGCGCAGTCTTTTGCAGAAGTCGGAACCATCGCATACGGGCATCATTAGATCGGATACAATAAAATCGGGAACGATATTCTGGGCTGTCTTATAGCCTTGCTCACCGTTGTTTGCTTCAGCGATATTGTATTTTTCTTTCAGCATATTCTTGATATAATGACGCATATCGGGATTGTCTTCTACCAATAACAAAGTCGGCTTGCTCCTGTCTATAGGAATGAACGGCTCGATTTTGTCTTCAACGGGTACGGGCTCTTTATATTCCTCATGAATTTCATTTTCCGCTGCGTCCGCCAGCGTAATGGGGAAATATAATCTGAAAGATACACCTTCTTTTTCCGAACTCTTGACTTTAATCGTTCCGTCTAATAGGTTGATAAGCTCTTTTACGATGTGAAGTCCGATGCCCGTACTGCTCTGTCCGTAGTTTGTATATTTGTTCTGTTCGGGTATCCGGTAGAAACGGTTGAATATTTTGTCTATTTCGTCAGGAGCTATTATGCTGCCACTGTTGGTGACGGAGATAAACTGCATGAGTTTGTTCGACTTGTCGATGAATTGGTTGGCATGCAATGTGATTTTTCCTTTATCGGGAGTATGTTTGATGGCGTTGGATAATAGATTGAACAGTATCTTATGCAGGTTTTCCTTATCAGAGTAGATATGGTCACTCTTCAGGCGGTATATCCTTTCAAAGTTGATGTTTCGTTCTTTCATCAGGTTGGAAAAGTCGGTTATTGTTGTGTTCAGGAACTTGCTGAAGTTGAATTGAGAGTAATTGAGCGTTAAGTTCTGGGTATCAATCTTGCGCAAGTCAATCAGTTGGTTGACCAGTGAAAGCAGGTATTGAGCATTCCGGTTGATAATCTGTAAGTCCTCTTTTTCTTTGGGATCGGTAGTTTGTCTGACAAGCTGGCTTGCCGGTCCTTGTATCAGAGTCAGGGGTGTCTTAAACTCATGTGCGAGGTTGGTGAAATAGGATAGCTTCTCTTTGTTGATAGCCTCCATCTGCTCGGACATGCTTTCTATCTTTTCTTTCAGAAGTTTCTGGATATGTTGTTGCCTTGCATTATACCAATAGATGATATAAAGCAGAATGGACACTATCAATATAGCGATAAGTGAGTAGAACCATCCTGTTTTATAGAATGGGGGATGTACAATAATGCTGAGACAGGTGGCTTCGGTAGACCAGGTGTTGTCGTGGTTGGTGCATCGTATTTCCAGCGTATATTTTCCCGGCGGCAGATTGGTGTACTTGGCGTTTCTCTTTACCAATCCTGTGTTCCAGTGCTCCTCCAGTTCATGAATGCGATGGAAGTAGAACACCTTTTCCTGTTCGATATAATCCAGGCAGCTGAATGTGATTTCAAAGGAATTCTGTGGTGGATATAAATGCAGTTCCTTGGTTGTTGAGATACTTACGGGCAGATTGTCGCTGTTCAGATAAGGTATCAGCTGGCTGCCGTTACAGACAACGCTGGTGAGGGTTATCGTCCGTTGCTTTTGCTTGGGCAGGTTTACCAGTGGGCTGAATGTTACGAAACCATCGATAGTTCCCAGTAACATATTGTGATTGATGGCCTTACAGCCGGATCTTTTATAGAATTGGGGTACCAGCAACCCGTCTCCTTCGTCGAACTTGAAGGCCCGTTTTGAATTGATATCGAAGAAGTAAATGCCTTTTAGGGTACTGATCCATAAGTTCCCGTTCTCATCGTCCAGAATGTTCGAGATGCTGGTGTCCGAAAGACCGCAGCGCACGGCATAGTTCTTGAAGGTATATTTTTCGTTGTTACCGTTGTCTTCCAACAGGTAGATGCCATTTCCGAGGCTACCCAGATAAATCTCTCCCTTTTTAGTTTCGAATATACAAGTGATCTTTTCATTGATTTTGCTTTCGGGATCATCCAGTTTGTGCTGATAGTATATACATTCGTAGGTATTCCTGGAATTTTCCAGGTCGATGACGTACACGCCGTTTCCACCAATCCATAATCTTGACTGTGAGTCGATGAAGATTGTATTCATGTTATGAACGGGTTCTTTGGACTGTGTGTAGAACTTTAGCCGGTTGATGGCTCCCGTAGAGAAATCGAGTGTATTGATATGGCTGCCGCTGCATATCCACAGTGCATTCCGGGCAGAGTCCAGGGCTATGTCATGGATGTCATCGGAGGTCAGGGAGGAATTCAGACTGTTGTAATGTTCGAATACGGGATGTGACAGATTGTTTTTATCCAGTTTATCCAACCCTCCGCCTATTGTTGATATCCAGTAATTGCCATGCAGGTCCTGAATGATATCCGAGATGTTGTTGTGAGCCAGTGAGTGCGGATCTCCCGGGTTGTGTTTGAAGAGCGAAAAGGAGTCAGCACCTTTCCTCTTAATGGCAAGTCCGCCATCTACGATTCCTGCCAGGATGTTTCCCTCTTTGTCTTCGAGCACCGTGCTGATGATGTTGGGTACTCCTTTCTCATACCCTTGCAGTGAATAATTGAAAGTTATGCGTTGCGGAGCCATGATATTAATTCCGCCGAAGTCGGTCCCTACCCAGATATTATCATTCCTATCAACAAATATCCGGTTGACGATATTATCATTCAGGGATCGGGCTTGTATACCTCTGCTGAAAGTAACGAATTGGTCATTTCGCTGGTATATGTTCACTCCGTTTCTGGTTCCGATAATGATGTCGCCTGATGAGTTTTTATCAATATCTGTGATAAAGTTGGAGGAAATGCTGTGAGGATCATTAGGATTATGCTGATAGAGTATGCAGAACTGATTCTGGGTGTTATAGCAGTATAAGCCACTTTGGGTACCGATCCACAGATAGTCACCATACGAAAACAGGCGGTTGAAGATTAACTGTGAAGTATCTAAGTTCGTAACTACGGGGATATTGCTGTAATCCTGTTTGCCCGAAGGAGTGAAATGCAATAAACACTTGTCACCTCCCGCCCAGATATCACTACCGTGTTTTACGATGGTTTTGATATCCACATCTTTCTTCAATATCCGGATATCTTTTATCTGCCTTTCTTCGTTCAGAATGATGTAGGCCAGTCCGTCACTTTTACCTACCCAGAGATTATTGAAATCGTCGGCAAGCAGGGCCTGAACGGGAGAGTAAAGCACATTATTGTTCTTGCCAGAGTATTCCTTATAGAAGTTGAGATTTTCGTGAAGGAGATCAATGCTCATGATGCCGGCTTCGGAAGCTACCCACAAATAGTTGTTGCCGTCTTCGGCAATGTCATTGATATAATTACTTTCAATAAACTGATACGGCTGCCTGGGAGCTGTGGAGTAGTGTTTCAGTTCGTAACCATCGTAACGGTCGAGCCCGTTGGAGGTTCCGAACCACATGAATGAGTTGTGATCTTTGTGTATGGTTCGGATAGAGTTGTCGCATAATCCGTTCCGGATAGTAAGATAAAGGTAATTGTATTGGTTTGGATTATCTTGGGCAAGCGCTAAACCCTGCCCTTGCAGGAAGCAGAGCAGGGTTGTGATTAGCGCTATTGTCTTCGTATACTTCATATCCGGCATGGAGATTTAGTTATTGAAAACTGATCCAATCGATTTCAACTTTATCATTTCCTTTTAGAGACACGTATAAATCGTGGATACCGGTCTGAGCGGAACGAATCGAGGATTCAATATTTGTCCATTTATCGGTTTTGGGAACTTTTATTTCCGAGATAACCGGACCGTTTGTTCCGTTTATACGTATTTGCAGTGTTCCTCCGTTGTCCGAGGTTACTCTTGCTTTCACTTTCCGGGGGGTACTCTCTCCGAAGTTCACCCGGTTGTACTGCACCCATGCACCGTTTTTGCTCAATAAAGTTTTCCAGCCTTCGAATTTGTTTGCCTGGTTCAGATAATCGATGGTCGCTCCCTGATTGCTTAACCGGCTGTAGCGATCCAGTTGAATTTCTTTCCGGGCGTCTGTTATGCCCACTCCGCGCAGGGTAGGGGTTACTTTTTGGATAGTGCCGTCCGCGTTGAAGAATAAGGAGTCGACCCGTGCCGATCTGTTTTTATCGAATTCGGGGGAGTAATCGTTGTGGTGATAGAACAGGTACCACTGGCCTTTGTATTCCACCAATGAGTGGTGATTGGTCCAGCAATCGGTTGGTGATTCATCCATAATGATACCCTTGAACTCAAAGGGACCCATGGGATTGTCTCCCATCGCATAAGCCAGAACTTCCGTTTTCTCCTTTACCCAGGGGAATGTGAAGTAATATTTTCCGTTGCGTTCAAAGGCGAAAGGTCCTTCTTTGAAGCCTTCGGGTAATCCTTGAATTTGCATGGGTTCTGAGGCGAGTTCAAGCATATTGTCTTTCAGTTTTGCTACTGACATTCCGCGGCCTGACCAGTATATGTAGGCTTGCCCGTCTTTATCAATGAGCACGCAAGGGTCGATGCCATTGACTCCTTCAATGGGAGTGGCCTGCGGGGTGAAAGGGCCGTAAGGCTTGTCGGCTATGGCAACTCCAATGCTGAAACCGCGTTTGCCTTCGCCTTTAGGGGTAGATGGGAAGTAGAAATAATATTTCCCATTCTTGTATACACATTCGGGGGCCCACATGGAATAGGAGTCAGGAGCTACCCAAGGTACATTTTCCTGGCTTAGGATCACTCCGTGGTCTGTCCAGTCTACCAGATTGTCTGACGAGAAAACATGGTAATCTGCCATACAGAACCATTCTTTCAGACGCTCGATGGGGCTTGGAATGTCATGTGAAGGATAGACATACATCTTGCCTTCAAAAACTTTGGCGGTGGGATCGGCAGTGAACTGATCCGTTATAATGGGGTTCTGAGCTTTTAGTATACCTATTATTACCAGAAATGTGGATAATAAAAATAGTCTTTTGTTTTTCATAAGCTAATTGTTTTTTAGTGCGCACGGACTGTTATTTCTTTATCCGGACACAAAGATAAAATAAAAATCCGTTGGCGGAATTAATTTCTTTCTTTTCGGTTATGAGGTAAATGGGTATCTCAATTCCCCTCATCCATCGGAGGTTGCTCTCCCCCGATAACGGGGGAGCTG
>OKSK01000179.1_pt1 | contig 45800 bp, 42 predicted proteins | sample 1606301 | NCBI WGS metagenome assembly OKSK01 (sample SAMEA3879557, study PRJEB24766) | human gut metagenome | biome: human-associated habitat; feature: feces | place: USA | collected 1985/1987
AAATATATAAATAAACTATTTATGATGTCGGCCATTGCAATGGCTGGCATAATGGGGATGACCTCATGTACAGACTATCTGAACAAAGCTCCGGAAAGTGACTACCAGGATAATGACCCTTACAAGAATTTTAAGAACTTTCAGGGTTTCACTGAAGAACTTTATAACTGCATCCCGGTAGTTTCAAACAACAAAGATGCCGGACATACTTGCTTCAACTATGGTGAAGATGAATACTGGGAACCACAGGAAATGCGTATGCAAGCCCGTAGTGTGGACAACGGAGACTTCTGGGCCTGGACTACTGTTTACTATGGTTACCCGAACAATCAAGGCTCGGCAGGTTCAAACAACCGAACTGATAAAGGTCACTTATGGGCCAACTCCTGGTATGCCATCCGTAAAGCCAATATCGGTATCGCCAACCTCGGCAATCTGATAAGCGCCACCGAGGAAGAACGCAATCTCATAGAAGGACAACTTTACTTTTTCCGCGCATGGTACCACTTTATGCTAATGGAATGGTGGGGCGGCATGCCGTATATTGATACAGTGTTGTCTTCGGATGTAGCTCCCACGTTAGCCCGTCTTACATGGCAAGAATGTGCGGAAAAATGCGTAGCTGACTTTGAACATGCAGCCAGTCTGCTTCCTATTGATTGGGATGCAACCACCGCCGGTAAAGTGACTTTAGGCAAAAACAATATGCGTATCAACCGTATTATGGCTTTAGCTTATAAAGGCAAGACCTTGCTTTGGGCAGGCAGTCCGTTGATGAACTGGGCTTCCGGAGGTGCAAAGGAATACAATGCAGAGTTGTGCAAACGAGGTGCCGATGCTCTCGGACAAGCCCTTGCCCTCACCGAATCGACCAACCGTTACGAACTGGCCGACTTCTCCGAATATAACGACATCTTCCTGTTGCATAACTCAAGCGGCAAGCTGAACGGAGTAAAAGAGTCCATCTTTATGGAGAATATCAAGGACTATGCCGCACGCTGGCGCTGGAATATGGTCAACGACTTCCGACCTCAATCCATTGAGTATTCCGGTATTAAATGCTATCCTACCGCCAACTACGTAAACTACTATGGCATGCAGAACGGTTACCCGATTAATGACATGACAAAGGCAGATGCCGAATCAGGATATGATCCCACACATCCCTGGAAAAACCGCGACCCACGCTTCTATAAAACCATCATGTTCGACGGTGTGAAGTGGAAAAGTACCGGTGGTGCAGGTGGAACGGCAGAACTTTTCACCGGAGGTAGGGAAAGTGAAGAAGCAAATGAAAAGAAAGGTTGCTTCACAGCCTATATGAACAGCAAACTCTGTCCGCAATTGATGAATACAGTTGACGGTTATAAAGAAAACAATATCATGATCCTCAGCCTTATGCGCCTGGCAGATGTATATCTGATGTATGCTGAAGCTACGGCTGTAGGCTACAACGGTCCGAAGGGTAAAGCTGCTACCTACTCACTCACAGCCGAAGAGGCATTGAACAAGATCCGCGAACGTGCCGGGGTAGCTCCCGTACTCGACAAGTTCCTGGGTAGTACCACTGACTTCCTGAGCGAATTACGCCGCGAACGTGCCGTGGAGCTGTCTTTCGAAGGTTTCCGTTTTGCTGACCTTCGCCGCTGGATGCTTCTCACCCAATATCCTTACACACTGAAGACCAAGATTGAATTCGACCGTGCCGATCCTAGTGACTATAATTATGACGAACCGGAAGAAAATGCTATCAAGAACTTGCGTGAAGTAGTATTGCTTGAGCGTAAATATACCGACAGACATTATTGGTATCCGCTCCCTAAAAAGGATGTTAGCATGTATGAAGGGTTCTATCAGAATCCCGGATGGTAATCTTGACGTATTAACTAATAATGACGCAAAAAATGAATAGAAAGTTTATATATATTGGCTATACTGTTTTCGCCATGTCTCTGTTTCATGCAGGAGGTATCCAGGCGCAAGAAGAAAACAAAGATAGCCTGGTGAATGTGGCTTTCGGTACGGTTGCCCAGGAAGACTTGACGCATGCCATTTCTACGGTCAACACGTCCGAACTGACCCAAAAAGTAAATAATTCCAGTAGCTTAGTTGGACTGGAAAGTCTGATAGGTGGATACACCGGCAATGTATGGGGTCAAGGAGCACTTGTCCTCGTGGATGGAGTGCCCCGCAGTGCAAGTAATGTACGCGCTTCGGAAATAGAGAGTGTTTCGGTAATGAAAGATGCTGCTGCCGTGGTACTTTATGGTAGCCGTGCGGCAAAGGGTGTTATCCTGATCACTACCAAACGCGGTAAAAATGAACCGATGCGCATCGACGTACGGGGCAATGCAGGCATTAATGTTCCCAAATCTTATCCAAAATATTTGGATTCAGACTGCTACATGACCCTTTACAATGAAGCTTGCCGTAATGACGGGCTGTCCCCCAAATACAGCGCATCAGATATCTACAACACTGCCATGGGAACCAATCCTTATCGTTATCCGAATATTGATTTCTACAGTTCGGACTATCTGAAAAAGGCATATTATAATGCAGATGTGACAGGTGAAGTATATGGAGGTAATGATCGCACACACTATTACCTGAATTTCGGTATGGATTATAGTAACGATCTGCTGAAATATGGTGAATCAAAGAATGCCTACAATATGCGTTTCAATGTACGCGGTAACGTAGACATGACACTTGCCTCATGGCTAAAGGCTACTACCAATGCGGCAGTTGTCTTTACCAATCAGTATGCAGGTCGCGGAAACTTTTGGGGAACCGCATCCACTTTGCGTCCCAATTGGTTTGCTCCGCTATTACCCATCGACATGATGGATACCAGCGTCGCTCAAATACAGGAATATATTACCAACAGTAATCACCTGATTGACGGCAAATATCTGCTTGGAGGAACTTCCTCCGACATGACCAATCCTTTTGCTGATCTTCTGGCTGCCGGATATGTTAAGGAAAAGGCACGTATGTTTATGTTCGATGTCAGCCTTGCCGCCGATCTGGGTTCTTTCTTGAAAGGCCTGACATTTAAGACTTCTTATAGTGTAGACTATACTTCTTACTATTCGGAAGCTTTCAGCGAGACCTATGCTGTTTATGAACCTACATGGTCTCAGGTGAATGGCAAAGATATGATTATTGCCTTGAAGAAGCACAATGAAGACAAAAAAGATCCCAATGAATATGTCGGCAAGTCCACTTACGATCAGACCATGACGTTCAGTGCACAGTTTGACTATGCCCGCACTTTCGCAAAATACCACAACGTAGCAGCCACATTCATAGGTTGGGGTTATCAAACGCAGAATTCTGCTGACGAAAATCATGAAAGCAGTGATTATCACCGTACCAGTAATGTGAACTTAGGCTTACGGGCATCCTACAATTACAATCATAAGTATTATGCCGATTTCAGTGGTGCCGCGATCCATTCGGCCAAATTACCCGAAGGCAAGCGTAACGCTTTCTCTCCGTCAGTCACTTTGGGCTGGAGAATCAGCAAAGAGAAGTTTATGGAGAATGTAAAGTTTATAGACGATCTGAAAATCACAGCTTCTTATGCCAACCTGCATCAGGATCTCGATATCACCGACTATTATCTGTATAAAGGCACTTTCTCCAAAAGAACAAACGAGGGCTTCTATGTACAATGGCATGATGGAACAGCCGGCGGATGGACTCCGGCTTCCAAACGCGGTGATAACCCCAATCTGGGTTTCATCACACGTGAAGAGTTCCGTGCCGGCATTGATGCCACACTGTTCAACCGTCTGCTGAAAATAAATGCGAATTACTTCAGACAAGATACGAAAGGCTTGCTCACCCAAGGTTCATCTTCCATCTATCCTTCGTACTTTGCTCTAAGCAGCAATTCCACTTTCATGCCCTGGATCAATTATAACGAGGACAGACGCAGTGGTTTTGACTTCGCGCTGAGTGCCAACAAGAAATTCGGAGACTTTGACGTAACACTCGGTTTCAATGGTATGGTGTACTCCTCTGAAGCTCTGAAACGTGACGAACTTTACGACGAAGATTACCAGTATCGCAAAGGTCGTGCACTCGATGCTTCCTACGGTTATGTATGCGAAGGTTTCTTCCAGGATCAGACTGACATAGACAATCATGCCCGTCAAACATTCGGTACGGTAAAACCCGGTGACCTGAAGTACAAAGATATTAACGAGGATGGTGTAATCGACAGCAAGGACCAAATTGAATTAGGAAAGAACGGTTGGTCAGCTCCTCCTTTCTCCTTCGGATTGAACTTAACCGTAAAGTGGAAGAACTTCTCGTTGTTTGCCATGGGATCAGGACAAACCGGCTCTGTAGACTTTAAAAGCAGCTCCTACTACTGGAACCGCGGTACAAGCAAATTCTCAGAAATGGTATGGGGACGTTGGACCGAAGATACAAAGGATGTAGCCACCTATCCACGCCTGACCACCACCAATGGTGACAATAACTACCGCAATTCCACTTTCTGGATGTATAAGCGTAACTATTTCCGCCTGAACCAGATGCAGTTGACGTATGACTTCCCTGAAGATACTTTCAAAGGAACGTTTGTTCGTGGTTTAAGTGTTTATTGCGGAGGTAGCAATCTGCTTACCATCTCTAAAGAGCGGAAGCATATGGAGCTGAGTACCGGCTCCCCTCAATGCCGTAACTTCTATGCAGGTTTCAAGGCTGCATTCTGATTTTATTGATTAATAAAGAAGAAGATTATGAAAAAGAAAATTATACCTTTTATAATAGGTGCCCTGATGCTCACCGGTTGTGATGATTTGTTTTCACCAGCCATCGAAAACTTCCAAGGCGTGGAAAACATGTACAACGATGCGGAATACGCACGGGGAATATTGCACAATGTATACAGTCTGATTCCGGGCTATTACGATAACAGCGAGTATGGCACGGATGACGCCGTAACCAACCAGCCAAGTAATGTGTATCTGCAAATGGCCACCGGTGCCTGGACTACAAGTTCATATAATCCACAGAATCAGTGGACCAATTCCTACGGTGCCATTCAATACATCAACCTCTTCCTGGAGAATGTGGAAGGCGTAAAATGGTCGGATGATGAAGAACTGAACAAATTATTTGCGCAACGCCTCACCGGTGAAGCTTACGGACTCCGTGGGATGTTCTATTTTTATCTGCTTCGTGCCCATGCCGGTTTTGGGGCAAATGGCGAACTGCTCGGCGTACCCATATTGACAGCCCCCCAGACGACAGAATCGGATTTCAATCAACCGCGTGCTTCGTTTCAGGCTTGTGTAGAACAAATCTACAATGATCTTTCCGAAGCAGAGAAAAGACTTCCTTATGAATATGAAGATGTTTCAGGAAGCGTTCCTGCAGATTTCCAGAGTCTCACACAAGACGTCGGTAAATACAACACCGTTATGGGTGCCAAAGCACGTCAGTTGTATAACGGAATCATAGCCCGTGCCTTCCGTACACGCACAGCCGTACTGGCTGCCAGTCCCTGTTTTGAAGATGCTGCCAATGCTGCCACATGGGCGGATGCCGCTAATGCCGCAGCTGCCGTAATAGACTACAAAGGAGGTTTATCAGGATTAGCATCCGATGGAGTGGAATATTACTCACCCACTATTGTAAATACAATTCAGGACGGTGCCAATCCAAATGAAATTTTATGGAGAGGAAACAAAGGAAGTGGTGATAACGATCAGGAGTCACAAAATTTTCCACCGAGTTTGTATGGTAACGGTTACATGAATCCGTCGCAAAATCTAGTGGATGTATTCCCCATGGCCAATGGATACCCCATCAGTGACGCAGCCAGCGGATACGATGCCAGCAATCCTTATGCAGGACGCGATCCCCGTTTGGGCAAATACATCTTTTACAATGGAAGTACAATCAGCGACAAGAATGTAACCATCAATATTAATGAGGGAAATCAGGATGGTGTCAACGTGACTGAGAACCGCTCGACCCGAACAGGCTATTACATGAGAAAACGCCTGCGCATGGATGTGAACTGTAATCCGGCATCCATTTCCAAACAGCCGCATTACACACCCCGTATCCGTTATACTGAAATGTACCTGAATTATGCTGAGGCAGCCAATGAAGCTTGGGGACCGAAAAACGCCAACGGCAGAGATTACTCCGCTTACGATGTAGTCAAAGCTATCCGGAAACGTGCCGGCATAGGTGGTACCAATGATGCCTATCTGGAAGCATGCGCTGCCAGCAAAGACAAAATGCGTGAACTGATCCGCAACGAACGTCGATTGGAACTCTGCTTCGAAGGATTCCGTTTTTGGGATCTCCGCCGCTGGAAAGCCGACCTGAACGAACCGGTATATGGCATTAGCTGGAATGGTAACAATTATCAGAAGATAACCGTAGAAGAACGTTCGTATGAAGATTATATGTACTGTTGCCCTATCCCCAACTCTGAGATACTGAAGTACAGCAACCTCATCCAGAATAAAGGATGGAAATAAACAAAATTGTGAACACTATTAATAAAATAGCATGATATGAAAAAGAAATTAGCATATATCGGACTGGCTTCATTACTCTTGTCTTTCACCGCGTGCGAAAGCTCTGACAATGAATTCTCCGACTTCGATTATCAAACTGTATATTTTGCCAATCAATATGGTTTGCGTACCATTGAATTGGGAGAAGACGAATTCCTCGATAACTCTTTGGATAATCAGCACAAAGTATCCATTAAAGCAGCTTGGGGGGGTGGCTATACCAACCGCAAGAATGTTATTATTGATACTCAGGTAGATGAATCGCTTTGCGAAAACCTCTATTTCAAAGGAAGTAACACTCCTGTTACACCTATGCCCACCTCCTACTACACCCTGGCTGCCAACCAGATCAATATTCCCAAGGGTGAAGTTATAGGTGGTGTGGAGGTACAGTTTACCGATGCATTCTTTGCCGATAAAAAGACTCTTGATAATTATTACGTGATACCTCTGAAGATGACAGGCGTACAGGGTGCAGACTCCATCCTTCAGGGTAAGGCAGTCGTAGCAAACCCCATGTTGACAAATAGTGGCGACTGGAGTGTACAACCCAAGAATTTTGTACTTTATGCTGTAAAGTATGTCAATCCCTGGCATGGTGAGTACCTGCGTCGTGGAGTGGATCAAGCTGTGATAAACGGCGTTTCTTCGCAATTGGTACGCCATCAGCAATATGTAGAGAAGGATGAGAAAGTAAATATTACAACTGAAAGCCTGAAAGACAATATTCTACCCTTATCAACCAAGGACGCGCAAGGTAATCTTTTCAATTACAACCTCAGCTTGACTTTTACCGAAGATGGAAATTGCACAGTAGGTAGTACTTCCGATGATCTTATCATTTCCGGTACCGGTAAATTTGTGAAGAAGGGTGAAAAGAACAGCCTTGGCGGTAAAGATCGTAATGCTATCTATCTGGACTATACAATTGACTTTAAAACCAAAAACATGCAGTACGCCACCAAAGATACGTTGGTGTTAAGCAGTCGTGCCGTACAAGGTGGCAAGTCATTCGAGATAGAAATAAGATAGTATTATCTGGTATAAACGTTTAAACAAAGAAAACATGAAATACTTTAATCATAAGATAATCGGTATTGCCATGATGTGTGCAACGGTTATGGCATGCACCGATAAGTATGACTGCAACCTTCAGGTAGAAAAGCCTGAAGAAGTGGCCAATAGCGAATACCTGGCCAGCTTTGATTTGCTGAAATCGTACATTACCCGCGATGCCAGTTCTCCGTTCAAGTTTACGGCAAACTTGTCTTCAACAGACTTTTTAAAGAAAGACATTGCTTACAGCACCATACTTAGCAATTTTGATGGCATAGATATTGGCGGTTCTATCACTCCCGTCAATTCATTGAAAGAGGATGGTTCCTTCGATTTTGGCGGAATGCAATTAGTAGCTGATGCTGTCAAAGGAACGGACATAACGCTTTATGGTGGTACGCTCTGTTCCAATCAGGGACAACGCACGGCTTACTATAATGAACTGATACAGCCCATCATTATTCCCTTTGTACCCGAAAAAGGAAAAACTGTGATTTGTGACTTCGAGAATGATGAACTAGGCAAAGCTTACGGTATGACCGGAGGAAGTCAGGCTGTGGTAGAAAACGACCCGGATGGGAAGAGTGGTAAAGCACTGCATGTAGGTACCGACGATAACAAAGCTGCCTATTCACATCCTAAGTTCAACGTCAAGTTACCGGAAGGTCGAAAACTGGGCGATTACGTCAATCTGACCATTGATATGCGTATTGTAAACGAAGACGGTATATATGGAGCAGGTATGAGAGTCTTTATTAATGGAAAAGAGTTCAACGTTGGTATGAATGCTAAAACTTTCGGTTGTAATCCCAACACTTGGAATCGTGGAGCGGTCATCAGCTTAAATAGCGCTACAGCTCCAGGCTTCATATTGCCGGATGAAATGAAAGGACTTACTGAATTTGAGCTTGCCGTTGGTTCCGCTTCTGGAGGAGCACAATATTTTCTCGATAACATCGTGATGAATTATGAGCTTCCCGGAACAGGTGTTACTAAAATTGACTTTGAAAAAGATGAACTTGGAACGTCTTATCCGATGACTAACGGAAACTCTTCCGTTGTAGAAAATGATCCTGAAGGCAGTGGTAAAGTATTACACGTAGGTACAGCTGCTACCCCTTGCAATAGATCTTATCCTAAATTCACAGTAAAATTGCAAAACGGAAGAACGTTAGGTGACTACATAGGTCTTTCTCTCGACATGTACCTGATAGATGGTAAAGGTGGCTGGGGCGACGGCATGCGGGTAGTGATTAATGGACAAGAATTCAACTGCGGCCAAGGACCGTTCAACTTCGGTTGTGAAGCTAACAAATGGGGACGAGACAAGATTTATATCACATTCCTGAAAGAAGGTGAAGAAACAGGTAAGGGAAAAATCGCTATACCCAATTCCATGAAAGATCTGACCGAGATAGAGCTGGCCGTAGGTTCAGGCTCGGGTGAGTGGCATGCTTACATCGATAATATCAACCTCCACTGGAAAGCTGATGATACCATCATCGAGAAAACTCCGGAAGAGAAAAAGAATATCTTCACTGAAGAGATGAATAAATGGATCGGTGGTATAGTAAATGCCGGTGGTGAATCTGTAAAAGTATGGAATATTGTAGGCGAACCACTTGACAAAACCATGGATGCCAACACCTTCAACTGGGGTGAATATTTGGGCGAAGTAGAATATGCACGTACAGCCGTAAAACAAGCACGTGACACAGCAAAAATTGATCTCAACCTCTTCGTTAGCAATACTTTCAATCAATCTGATGAGATGGGACAGAAAGCCGATGAATTGATCGCATTGGTAAAATCCTGGGAAGCAGATGATGTAACCCGTATTGACGGATACAACATCCTTCTTCATGCGGTTTATTCCAAAGATGCCACTTCTCAGAAAGCCAATGAAGAGATGATTTCCGAATTGTTCGACAAGCTGGCACAGACCGGTAAACTGATACGTGTATCCGACCTCAGCATGATGGTGGAAGATACAGAGGGTAAGTTCATCCAGACCAGTAAACTGACCGCCGATGAACGGAGTGCCGCAGCCAACTATATAGCTTTCATCATGAAAGAATATCGGAAAACTATCGCATCGGACAAGCAATATGGCATATCCATTTCAAGTATGACCGAAACCAGTACCGGTAACAAGATTTGCCCCTGGACTTCGGGATACAATCGAAATGGAATGTATGAAGGAATAGTTGAAGGATTGAAATAACCCGAAGTATAATGAAACTATTTATTAGAAATCTATGCATTTTTCTGATGGGAATGTCATGTTGGGCATGCTCTGATAATAATAATGCGGAGACTGATGATAACGGGAAGGGCGCATATGCGCTCTTCCTAAAAAAGTCAATTACAGTGAGTGCCGGTGAAAACCAGACAGAGGTCGTTATAGAGTGGGCAAAAACCTCCTGGGAGATAACCTTCGAACAGGGAGATATTGTAAAAAGTATAACTCCGATGTCAGGTGGAAGCAGTGATAGAGAAAAGCAGTACACAAAAATTCAAGTGGTTTGCAATGCTAACGCTTCAATGAAACAACGTACACAGACTATTCACATTACTGACCTAACCAACAAGCAGACTACCGATTTATTGATAGAACAGGAACCGACGTTCAAGTCTGTTACACTTAATATTGACTCTACAGTAAAATATCAGCCGATAGCAGGATTCGGTGGAATGTACAATCCTAAAATTTGGTGTGGCGGAAACCTCATTTCTGCCCGACAATTAGACCAAATGTATGGTGAAGGCGGATTGGGCTACTCCATTCTTCGCCTGATGGTTTATCCCAACGAATCTGATTGGAATGCTGATGTAGAAGCGGCTAAAGCGGCACAGGCCAATGGAGCAATAGTTTTTGCATGTCCGTGGGACTGTACTGATGCTCTCTCCGAGCAAATCAAGGTGAACGGCAAAGAAGTAAAACATCTCAAAAAAGAGAACTATGGAGCATACGCCGATCATCTTATCCGTTACATCAATTTCATGAAACAGAATGGAGTAGATCTTTATGCCATATCTGTTCAGAATGAACCGGATATGGACTTTACTTATTGGACTCCTCAGGAAGTGGTAGATTTTGTGAAACAATACGGTGCCAAAATCCGTGAAACCGGAGTCAGACTGATGTCTCCCGAAGCATGTGGTACACCACCCGAATACACGGATCCGATCATCAATGATGCCGGAGCATTTGCACAGACCGATATTATTGCAGGACACCTTTATCAAGGTTTTACAGACCTGGATAATGGATACGTCAAAAATCGTCACGATTACATCTGCGGTCTCTACCCTCGCATCCATGGAAAGACCTGGTGGATGACGGAACATCTCTTTAATGACGGAGAAAAATCAGATGATCCGTCAGCATGGGAATTCCAAAAGTGGCAATACTGCCTCAACCATCTTGGCAAAGAAATCCACATGTGTATGGAGGGCTATTGCAGTGCATACGTATACTGGTATTTAAAGCGCTTCTATGGATTGATGGGCGATAATGACAAGCGCAGCCCGGTGGGTGAAGGTGAAATTGCTAAGAATGGTTACATCATGGCCCATTACGCGCAGTACGCCACAGGTACTACCCGTATTAAAGCTGTCACGAATAATACAGGAATATGTGCCACAGCCTACATCAATGAAACAGGAAATGAAGTAACGGTTGTATTGCTGAATTTCACCGGAGCCACCCAGTGTATAGAAATACCGTTGGCAGGAATGAAGCGTGCAAATGCCGTTGAAACCAATGAAAACAAAAATATGGAAGTTATCAGTACTGAGATGCTGGAATCTGGCGAGGGTGTATATGTACTGTTGTCCGGTAACAGCATAGTCTCTGTCCGGTTGACCTTATAATTGCATGAAGTGATATGGAATCACTCAAGTAGTTCAGATTCTCCCCAAATGGTAAGTGTTGCCAAAGCAAAACAAAAAATTGCTTTGTGCAACACTTTTTTTTTATTTTTGATGTCACGTTCGCTTTACACGTTCGTCTTAGTAATGTAAATGGAACTCAAACAATTTAAAATATCCGTTCTACCCCTCCGCAATAAGCTATTGAATTATGCGCGGAAGTTGACCGAAAGTCCGGACGATGCAGAAGATGCCGTACAAGAAGTCCTGCTCAAGCTATGGAACAAAAGACTTGAACTGGAACAGTACCGCAACATTGAAGCATTCGCCATGACCATGACACATAATCTCTGCATGGATATGTGGCGCACCAGGCATACCGCCAGCGTACCGTTAGAGTATGTACAGGATGCCACTCCCGGTGGAACACCGGAACGGTTGCTTGAGATAAAAGACGAAATCCGTCTGATGCATGAAATTATTAATTCATTGCCTACCTTGCAGCGCACCATCATGCGGATGAAAGACATCGAGGAGTATGAAACGGAAGAGATCGCCGACATCACAGGCTGTAATCCGGAAGCCATCCGAAGTAACCTGTCGAGAGCGCGAAAGAAAGTGAGAGAAATTTACCTGCAAACCGTACAAGAAAAAACAAGGAGGAAACAAGTATGAAGATAGAAGAATTAATAGACCGCTATTTCGAAGGACAGACCTCATGTGAGGAAGAACGCGAATTACGCAGTTTCTTCACGCAAGAAAATGTACCGGAATCGTTACAAGTATATCGTCCCTTGTTTGTCTGCCTGGATCAGGAAGCAAAAGCATTCCGGCAAGAAAATGCTCCTGTTAAAAAGCCTTCCTTCCACCGTCGCTTTATTTACACAGCGGGAGGAATAGCAGCCGGAATTTTATTAGTGATCGGCATTGCCGGTACGCAGCGATACCTTCACCCCACTCCGGAAAATTACGTCATTATCGACGGCAAGCAATACACGGATGCAAACCTGGTGCATGAACAAGCCCTTGCTGCTTTCCGAGATATGCGAACTACGGAAGATGAAGTGCTTGATCTGATGTTTGAATAATAAAAAGAACTAATAGATACAATTATGAAAAAGTTCACTCATACCCTGCTATGCTGCCTGCTGTTCTTGTTCAGTACCGGCATGTACGCCCAAAAAGGACTGCAAATAGCATCCGTATTTCAGAAATACGGCAATGAGAAAGGGGCCACTTACGTGGAACTGTCCAAGATGTTATCCAAGAATTGGGACATCACCCATTACCAAAGCCTGAAACTGGCAAAGGCAGAAAAAGCATTACCGGATATCTACCGGTGTCTGGAATCCGACCGGGAACATGCCAGGAAAATAAAAGAAGTGGTGACAGACGGGCATATTCAATCGGGATACTACCAGTTGCCTCCGGTAAAAGATAAAATAAACCGCTTCATACTATTCCGGCTCGGCAAGAAAGGAGAAGCCACACTTATCTATATCGAAGGCGAAATAGACAGTGACGACCTTGTTACACTGATATTCAGCAAAGACTAATTCTGAAATTTATAAATCACAAATAATAAAACTTATGAAACGAATTTTCTTTTTATTCCTTATCATGACTTCCATGACAGTCGTGGCACAAGAAAGCATCCCGCAAGATACAACTCTCTATCTCAACGGACGGAAGATCATCATTAAAGAACATGATGGCAAAATCAAAGTGAAAATGTATGAGGCGAAAGCCGACAATGACACCATCGAAAACACCCAAGTATTTGAAGGTGTGTATCTGGACGGCCGCAGCATTGAACGAACCACAACGGTTTCCGTACCTTTCGTGAAGAAGAAAAAAGACTATTACCGCTTTGATCCTCACTACCCTGCCATCTATTTCGGCTTTAACAAACTGGCAAGCAATACATTTCAGTACTCTGCCAAAGTACCTCAACTTGGCTCGAAATCCTGGGAATGGGGTATCAATCTGTTTAATACCGGAGTTGCCATAACCCGTAACAATCATTGGGGATTGACCACCACCCTCGGTTTAGCACGTATCGTCTATAAACTGGATGACAATTACGGCTTTGAGAAAGTAGACGGCATCACCGTTTGCCGGCAAGCCGAAGATGTAGATTACCAAAAGAGCTGGCTGCGCTATTGGGCTTTCCGTCTGCCTGTCAGTCTGGAATGGCAAACCAAATTCGGCAGTCGCCGTGCTTTCATTGCCGCTGGTCCGGAAGTGGAATGGCGTGTAGGGGTTAAATCCAGAGCCAAATATGATGATAAGAAACATACTTTGAGTAGCAAGCTGAATACCCATCCGCTTGGCATGAATCTGCTGCTACAGGCTGGTTACGGTTGCTTGGGATTCAATGCCCGTTTCGCTCTCACTTCTCTGTTTGAAAAGAATAAAGGACCCGAACTCTATCCGGCTTCTATAGGCATAGGTTGGTATTGGTGACAGCATAAAACTTTAATAATTCATTTCCCGCCTCACAACAAAAACTGTGGGGCGGACTTGTTTTTGTCTATATAGAATTGTATCTTTGTATCGCTACTCCTTTAACAGCAAGAAAGGAAAAATAGAATGAAAACAACTAATGAAATTCTCGCCATCCTGCACGAGTTCAAGCAAACAACCGCTGACAAGTACGGCATTGAGAGTCTTGCTCTCGTTGGTTCAGCTGCCCGTGGCGAACAACGGGAGAACAGCGATATTGATGTTTGCGTAAAACTACGCAAAACCACCTTTCGTGCCTATATGACGATCAAGGAAGAATTAGAACACCTCTTTCATACAAAAGTTGATTTAATAACCTTGCATGAGAACATGCGCCAAATGTTCCGGCATAATCTTGAACAAGATGCAATCTACGTCTAAACAAGCATTAATAGATATGCTTCGCTTTGTAGAAAGCCAAACAGCATTCATCATCAAAACCACTGTTCGGATAAGCAATTATCAGGATTTTCTCAATTCAGACGATGGCATGGTATTATTCAATTCGACGTGTATGTGCCTGCAAACTATTGGTGAAACGATCCGACAAGTAGATGACCGTACTCACGGATGCCTTTTCTCTCATTATCCCGAAATACCGTGGAGACAAATTATAGGAATGCGTAATATAATCTCACATGAATATCTCTCAATAGATCCGGAATTGATCTACGACATTACCAGCAAAGAACTTCCTCCCCTACTCGCTAGTTTACATCAGATTCTCATAGATATTGATGCCGGTCTACGAAATAAGGAGTTGGGGGAATAGACATCATTCGTATCATACAGAGAATTAAATAATCATTTTTATTATGACCAAAGAAGAACTTATGAGAAAAGCGATTGAGCTCTCCACGGAGAATGTCGCTAACGGTGGCGGCCCATTTGGTGCCGTCATTGCCAAAGATGGAGAAATCATAGCTACCGGAACGAATCGTGTGACATCCTCATGTGACCCGACAGCGCATGCCGAAGTCAGTGCCATTCGTGCAGCAGCCACGTCACTAGGTACTTTCAACCTCAGTGGTTGCGAAATCTATACCTCTTGTGAGCCCTGCCCCATGTGCCTCGGCGCTATCTATTGGGCCCGACTGGACAAAATGTATTATGGAAACAATAAGACTGATGCCAAAAATATAGGTTTCGACGACTCTTTCATATATGATGAAATCGCTTTAAAACCTGCCGATCGCAAACTACCCTCAGAAGTATTGCTACACAATGAAGCCATCAAAGCTTTCGAAGCATGGGCTGAGAAAGAAGATAAAATAGAGTATTAAGAGCCTGTCGACAAGAAGTTAAGACTTTGTTTGCAAAGAGTTAACTCCTTGTAAGCAGGAAGTTAACTTCTTGTAAGAGTATATTTCAATGAATTATAAAACAGTAAAATCCCTGAAGTCTACCTTTGACAGAACTTCAGGGATTTTTCATTTATTCTTTATCTAAAAACAACATAGACACAATTTTTATCAAATCTAGTATTGTGCTAAAGGAATTATCCCAAGTTTATAATATCCAGAATTATATTTAGGATTCAGAGCTGGTTCATAAATAGGACAACGATATTCACCACGTCTTCCACAATAAGTAAAACCGACACTATCCATTTCATTCTTAATGATAATATCATCACCAAAATTAACAATCACATCTCCTAATTCATCGCTATCTAAATACGTTGTTACCGTAGTAGAAACTCGATGCTGTACTGTAGTAGAAGTGCCAAATTTTGCTCCAATCTTCACTGTTTCCTCTAAGCCCAGATCAAAGTCAAAATTAGTAGCGAAAGTAGTAGTAGTTTCAACTACGTTTTGAGTTGTTGTCTGTAGATCCTTTTCCAGAATAGAAATTTTTATTGAGGTTGAATAATCCTCAACATTCCAATCAAATAAAGGCAAAGGTTCTGGTAAATAATACCGCTTTATACTTTTAACTCCTTTAACCAAATAAGGCAATCTGTTTCCCCTATCATATAAATCAAGTTCAAATAAATCATATGGCGGAATTGATATGGCTTTTATTATCTCGTCAGAAACTAAATTTTTGTTACTAACATAGGTTTTCACTAGAAATTCATAATTTCCATTATACCAATACCCCTCAGGTCCCCTAGGAACCGGATGATCTCTTGTTGATTGGGGTTGCTCGTCATAATGATGTGGATCATCACCTTGATCTGAAATATTATGATACACGACATCAGGGATTCCTGTTAGCTCAAGAAAATACACACACTCTGATATTTTTTTTTGGAAAGCACCTCTACCATCTTTTGTCATGATATTATAATACACATAGTCCCTTTGCCAAATTCCATTCTGATCTGCATATTTCTTTGCATCAAAAATTTTTTGAAGTCGCGTCGGAATGTCTAAAGGGGAAACTCTAGTCTTCACCTTAGTAAGATTATTGAATTCCTCATATTCAAACACAAAATTCAAGCCATTTTCAGCACGCACAACATTAGCTTCTTTAAAATTTCGTGTTGAAGCAGACTGCAATATAACTCTTTCTGACGGTTTCACGACAACAATAGGGAATGATGGTATTTCATTACTCTTAATAGTATTTACCTTTCCAGCATTATCTACAAAAAGAATTTGATTCTCTTTACTTTTATAAGCAACAAAAGGTACTTCTTGAGCAACATTCCACTTTTCTGCCGAAAAGATATCATTAGGAAGTACGGGAACAAAAACAGTCAAAGTAGGCATTTCCTTATATAAAGCTAGCAAGTTCTCTTTACTCATATACTTCGATAAAAACTCCTCTAATGTTCCTCCCCCGCTTAACTTTTTATCTTTAACTAACATATACAAAACATCATAGTCATAATCAAACTGCTTTATCGCCTCTTCTTTTATAAGCTTTCTTACGCCTTCACTTTCATTAAGAACTCTAGCCAAAGCAAATGAAAATTCACTTTTTAAAGAGTTTAGGTCTATTTCATCATAACTTTCTTCAATTAATGATGAATTATTACTTGTTTCAATCATATCATTAGAACATGATCCTACAATGAATAGAGCTAATAGTAGTCCTACTTGTTTCAATCTAATATTCATAATATTAATCTTTTAATAGTAATACATTAAGTCTCATATAATTCTGCAGAACTGCTATAAAGATAATGTTTTTATTTTAAATATATATATTTTTTAGTAAATTCTTGTTTAAAGAAAGCAAGAAAGACATCATTAAGCAGCCACATACAACCATTTTAACAATTTATACAAATACCACCATAAATTTTCGCCTAATTTATAGCAATATAAAAAATCCCCAAAGTGCTGTGATGCAGACTCTGGGGATTTAGTTAATACACAAGGTATTTGCAATGAAAGGTTATTTGCTTATATTGTTACTCTTTTAGAAGCGCATACCTAAAGTAAATATCACTTGACTACGTGTGTTTGTCACTTTTGTCTTATTTAGATATTCATCATCAAAGGCATAAAAATCTGATTTGTAAGTACTATATTGATACGCCAAATCTGCATAAACTAATGAACCACGATAACCAATACCTAAAGTGTAATTACTCTTGGATTTAGCATTAGCATAGTCCGTATCTGTCATAACAGAGTTCAGCGGCAAATCCTTATATGCTCCGTCTTTATATGCTGCCGTGCTGTAATTGTATCCAGCACGCAAAGCAAACTCAGGTATCACCTTATATTCTGCACCTATGCGGAGTGTACTTACTCCTTTCAGCATTTCTTTGATTGTAGAATTTTCATACCCCATCTCATCCCCTTCAGGATAATAAAGACGTATACTTGAATAATCCTGATATTCATATTCAGCACCGAGAGCAAGATTTGTACCTACTGTATATCCTAAACTTAGATTGTATTTCCATGGAGTACGGAGTTCATAATCATAAGTCATATCTTTGTTATCCAAAAAATCATAACTATCTACTGTTGTTTTATAAAACTCAGTTTCCCCCTTATCATTCTGTCCATAGATACCAGACTCAAGAAAAACATTAGTAGCCAAGGTCAACTTATAAAATGTAGGAGTATGTATTGCAAGTCCAATACGCAAAGGAGATGTTTCAAAAGGACGTATGATTGCTCCCAATTTAAAATCAAATCCTGTTCCGTCAATCTTTGTCCAGCTATTTAAGTCATAATATTCCCCTGTGTCATAATCCTCACTATAAATGGAACTTTTGGTATAATTCAAGTCATAAGCACCTACAGTTACTCCCAAATACACCCTATCATTAAAGTTGAAAGAAATATTGAAGTCATATTGATCCACCCCACCAGTTTCACGTGATCTGAACTTACTATAAGGTTGGGGAAGAAAAGCACCAAATCCTGTCAATCTGTCTTTATTATTCACATCCTCATATAAGGGATCATAAAGTGAGCCACCCCATCCTAAAGCAGCCAACCAACCTACATTATTATTATTAAATACATTATTATTAGGAGTAGCATTATCATCTATATATTTTATATCATACCCATTTTCCAACATTCCTCCAGCTTGTGAAGCCATCAAAAAAGTTTGCGAAACAACCTGCCCGTCAGGTGTCAGATTAAGCAACCCCTCCATTGACGTCGTTTTATTAAATGATTTGGAACGGTTATAGCTGAAACCGAAGTTTACATATCGCAAGGTGGTCTCATTACCAATTTTATTAGAAAGTACAAAACCAGCATTATTCAATTGCCAGCGGTTCTTATTTGAATTGAAAGTATTACCACCATACGTACTTTCTGTTCCGGTTGATGAAAAACCAAATGAAGCAGTAACATCATTACTACGATAAATACCTATACCTGCAGGATTAGTTGCAATGGTAGACATATCACCTCCCAATGCCCCCATGGCTCCGCCCATACCAACAAAACGAGCTGTTCCATTCAAATCCTTCTCTGTCATCTTTGTAACATCATATATAGTCTGCGCACCCATTCCCATTGAGACAAGCAATGAAAGGGCGACTAAAGTCAGTTTCTTATTCATAATCAATGTTCTTTCTAGTTCAAAACTATTATTACATTCACGTATCTGTTTATCTTCTTCCACCGCCTCTACTGGAAGAACCGCCTCCGCCACCACTTGAACGGGTAGAACCTCCACCACTACCTGAAGAATAGCTGCCGCTAGAGCGTGAGCTACCACCTGATGAATAGCTGCTAGAAGAACGAGTGCTGGAAGAAGAACGATTATAGTCATAAGAACGACTACTGGAACGAGTACTTGCACCATTGTCATAATTACGTGGAGCAGATGAACTTCCGCGGTTATAAGTTGACGAACTACGTGTACTACTACTGCGCGTACTGGTACCGGAAGGACGAACCGCAGAATTACCACGATTGCTACTACTGCGTACACTTTGCACATTGCTATTGTATGCACCACTACGAGTGCTACTCGGACGAGTATATGTTGAACGACGTGATGAAGCAGCGTCTGTCCGTGTACTCATTCCCGGACGTTCAGATGAAGCACGGGTCCCTACCACGCGGCGAGTTGAATTCGTACCAGAACTTCTTCTCACTTCTCCACTTGTTGAACCAGTGCTACGCCTTGTTTGATATCCACTTGTAGAACCTGAAGATCTCCGTGCAGTTGATGAACCTGATACCCGATTTCCCGAGGACACTCTATTTCCGTAAGAACGCCTGCTCGTATAAACATTATTGTTGCCCCAATGGTTGCCTCCCCAGTGTCCACCGCCACCGGGATACCAGCCACCGCCAGGATAATAATGATGGTGATGATGTCCCCATCCCCAACTCCAGCCACCGTAAAAACCGCCCCAGCCATAGGACCAGCCACCGTAGCTGTAATAAGGTGAGTATCCACCCCAACCATAATAAGGATAGCCTCCCCATCCGTAGGAGTTGTAACGCCAATCCCACCATAAGCGGTTAGAGAAAGTCGGGAAAGCATACGCATACATTCCGTCGGTATAAACGTTCCAGTCCCATGAATTCAGACCATAAACGACATCCCAATAATACGGGCTACTGATGCTCACGGCATAACGCGGGTTGCGGAAACGTACGATACGCATAGCATATTCATAATCATCTTCCGAACCATCGAAGCCATTTACCCACTCACCGTCCGGATCGGGCACTGCTTTTTCCTTTATATATAAGGTATCATCTTCCATTACGAAATCATTCTCACGAGAATCATAACGACGGTTATATTCGTCTACATCACGTGTATTCCCTTTACGATCCTGTACTACAACAGTAGTATTACCCGGCGACGTATAAACCGTAGTCGGTGCATTCGACTTTACTACAATTTCTTCAGCCGGAGCAGAGCTTGTAACTTTCTTCTCCTGCTTCTTTTCCTTCTTATCCTTAGAAGGAATGTAGTAAAGGTCGTCATCTATGCTCTGCGCCGAAACCATCCAAGGGAGGCACAAGGCAAAAAGCGATAAAAAAACAATCTTTTTCATATGGGTGTGGTTTATAGGTTTTACATTAATCCATTTTATCACGTCACAAAGATAGCGACGGATTTTACCGCATACAGGAGAATTTCCCCAAATGATTATAGGGATTTCCCTATTCTATCATAACAAATGTGATATTATTTTGTTTTTCGATGGACTAAGAAGAACATGTCCTCAACTTATTGAATCAATGAGAGATCTATTCATGCTATCATACTACCTTGGAGGGATTAACATTGCAGATCTGGTCTATTATAATTTTATTGCGAATCCCAATATAGATGGTGCCACCGCAAAAAGATTATGAGAGATAACAAAACAAAGAATATATAAATACAATACGAATATTTAGAAAATATGTATGAAGTTGTAAATTTGAAATCCAAAATATTCATTAAATTTGGAGACGATAAATCAGATATATTCTTGCCATTATTTATGGCAAATAGAAAAATAATGAAGTCAAGTTTTAAATTATCTGCATCATGAAAAATAATAAATTTGCATTAATAATAGGAATTGGCGGTGCTGGAGGAAATATTTTGAGTTATATATATAATAATCTTAAAAGTGAACTTAGCATTGAATATTTGGCATTAAACACTGATATGCAAGCTCTAACTACATTGGATATGCCTATTTTTAACAAATATTTGATTGGTGAGAGTCTTACAGGTGGCACTGGGGCTGGGGCTGATCCAGATAAAGGTCGACTAGCTGCAATTGAAAGTTCTAAATTCATACAAAATATAATAAAATCAAATCATTATCATATTGTGTTTATTATTGTGGGTATGGGAGGAGGAACCGGTACGGGAGCAGCCCCTATTATTGCAAAACTTTGTAAAAGTATGGGGCTCTACACTTTTGCTATTTGTTCCACACCTTTCTCTTTTGAAGGTTATTTGAGACAAAGACAAGCAGCGGAAGGTATCGCTAAATTAAAGCCATGTGTAGATAATATCACTATCTTTTCTAACGATAATATCATTAACTCGGTCAATTCTGTTTCCTTTGTTGACGCATTTAGAATCTCTGACAAGTATTTTATTCTTCCAATAAAGATTATGCTATCAATATTGCAAGATCATGGCATTATAAATATTGACTTCGCAGATATTATTACTACTTTAAAAAAAGCAAAAATTGCAACAATTGCATATGGCATAGGAAAAGGAGAAAGAAAAATTACGAAGGCATTTGAAAATTTAAAGAATTCTCCTTTCTTTTATAACTTACAAATAACAAAAGCACAAAGCATTTTAATAAATATCACTCACAATGGCAGTCTAAAGATGGATGAGATGAATGAACTTTACACAATTTTATCCCAAGTTGACGAGCGTGCTGAGATTATTTGGGGGATGGTTGTCGATTCTGAATTAGATTCTAATGAAATTAAAATATCGGTAATCGTAACTGGTATAACTAATGAAGAAGAAGTTGTTGAATATATTGGGATAAATGAATTATCAATAGAAAAACAATTTCCCAAAGAAATAGAACGAGAAGTACTACAGATAAAAAAAGAATTTGAAGGCAAAAAAATAGCATTTTTAATTATGCAATTTGGAGCAAGCAGATTCCACAATGACATATATGAAAATATTCAAAAAACATTAATTAAAAAAAACATTATTGTTTTAAGGGCCGATTACAAAGAGTACCATACTGACTTATATTATAATATTTTATCATACATCTATGCAGCAGATTTCGGGATAGCCGTTTTTGAAAGGATTGATGACGACTTGTTTAATCCTAATGTGGCATTTGAAGTAGGATTTATGTTTGCTCTTAATAAGAAAGTCTGTTTACTGAAAGAAAAGACGTTGAAAAGTTTACCTACAGATATAGTCGGAAAATTATATAAAAGTTTCGATCTTAATAATCTAGCGGAAAGCTTGGAAAAAAGCATTAATAAATGGATAGACGATAAAATATAATTAACTTTAAATCAAAAACAGGAGAAAAGCCTCAACAAAAGCCGCAATAAAGAAAAAAGGCAGCTTATTTGGCTGCCTTAACTTGTTGTACTAATACGAACAAGCCTTATCTTAATGCAGATGTTCTCTTCAGAACATTGCACTACGGGTAAAATCGTGAAGATCAATCAACATAGCTAGTTTTTTTATTTCTTGTTCATTTCTCTCCCCATTGCGGTATAGTGGCAAGGGTTTCTGTTACGTGGATTGGAGGCGATAAGTTCATATTCAGAGTTCTACATGCATATATACCACAAATATAATAATTTATATTCCATCAAATGGCATGTTTCGCTTCATCTTTCAGCTTAAATCCCTATCTTTGCCTCCATAATTATGATATACAGAATATGAAATATTTAGAATTTACTTTCCGCACTTTCCCTTGTACAGAAGTAGTAAACGATGTGCTTTCCGCCATCTTGGGCGATGCAAGTTTTGAGAGTTTTGTTGAACAAGAAGGCGGTATTGCTGCCTATATACAAAAAGATTTGTATGATGAAGCAACTGTAAAAGCAGCTATTGACGCGTTTCCCCTACCGGACACAAAAATCGAATATACTTTTACAGAAGCCGAAGATAAAGACTGGAATGAGGAATGGGAAAAGAATTTCTTCCAACCGATTGTGATTGGTGACCGCTGTGTCATCCACAGTACTTTCCACCACGATGTTCCCCAAACAGAGTATGACATTGTCATCAATCCACAAATGGCTTTCGGCACAGGACATCACGAAACCACCAGTCTCATCATCGGTGAACTACTGGACAGTGACCTGCAAGGCAAGTCCCTTCTCGATATGGGTTGCGGCACTTCCATCCTTGCCATTCTTGCTCGCATGCGTGGTGCAGAACCTTGTACTGCCATCGATATTGATGAATGGTGCGTTCGTAACTCACTTGAAAATATTGAATTGAACCACGTAGACAATATTTCCGTATTTCAGGGAGACGCCTCTTCACTGGAAGATAAAGGTCCGTTTGACGTAGTCATCGCCAACATCAACCGGAACATTCTCCTGAATGACATGAAACAGTATGTACGTTGCATGCGCGAGGGCTCCCAACTCTTTATGAGTGGATTCTATGTGGATGACATTCCTCTGATCCAGGCAGAGGCCGAACGTAACGGATTACACTTCGTACACCATCAAGAGAAAAACCGTTGGGCGGCGGTGAAATTTGAACTTTAAAGCCTACTTGTCCGGGTAGCATCTACCGGATAACTCCGGCTGATGCTACCTGCTCAATTATGGACAAAAAAAAATCCCGACAAGACAATAATTGTCTGCCGGGAACCAGTATGAATATTATCTCACTTAAACAGATAAATGCAATCTAAAATACTTCCTCATGAACCATACATAAATGAAGCTGAGCAATAAAATAGCGCATAAAAAATACAAGTATCCCCAATTCTGACAATAGATATATCCGATAATCACTATAGCCTGCACAGCCATATAAACCAACGAAACCACAACATGAGGTATTTTCAACTCATTTGCCATTAACTGATACATATGTTTCCGATGTGGCAAGCCTATGTTTTCATGGAGCATCAGGCGATGAATAATAGTCAAAACACTATCAACTCCGTAAACTGCCAAAAGAATCATCCAACTGAAATCCTCCGTTTTCAGAATCAACTTCCCTATCAGGAAAAGCAGTATGAAAGCTATACTCACAGAACCTACATCACCGGCAAAACACTTCGCCTTCCTGCGGAAATTAAAGAAGCAGAATACCACCACTGAACAAAGCACCGTATAAATTAAAGCCGGTTCAGCAAAGGATACCATTTCTGCATTGATATAAGCCAATGCTCCTAAAATAATCAATGAATAACCACCTGTAATACCATTAATGCCATCCATGAAATTATAAGCATTGATGATACCTGTACAAACAATCAAAGCTATAATGATCCACCACCAGGAAAGCGAAAACAACCCCCATTGATAAAACATCAAGGCCATGGCAGAAAAGTGAAACACCAGCCGTAAGCCTTGAGAAGTAGAACGAATATCATCTACAAAGCTGATAAATGTTATTAGGCTCAATGCCAATATAAACCAAGGATATTCCCAGTCGTTAGTCAGGAAATAAGCCAAAGCTCCGAAATAGAAGATGATTCCACCACCACGCAAAGTAATCCGTGAATGAGAACTACGTTCATTGGGTTTATCTATGATATTAAACTTATCAGCCACCCTAAAATAAAAAAGTTCTGTCAGGAACAACAGAACTAAAATAATTACGTAATACATCCTATAGTCAATAATTATCTGCCCAGATTATTCTTCAAAAGATTTAATCGTTTTTCTGATTCCATCCGCTGCACAAACAGGCATCCTGCCAATGCCAAGAGCTGATTTTATTTTCTCATTACTTACCACGTAATTCTCAGTCAGTTTTCTCAGCCGTTCTGTATTCAAAGGCAAATGAAGCAATGTACCCAGTCCTGCGCAACCTTCCATCATTTTCCTGTTCATTTTCCAAATGTGAGGCTTCTTCCCCATAGCTTCACACATAAGAGCAATCAGCTCATTCGTAGACAGAGCTTCATCATCCCCCATGTGATAAATACCACTCGCTACGTCTTTACTCAACAAACCTTCCACTACATAGCAAAGATTATCTATAGAAGTAAAAGAACGCTTATTCTCAAAATCGCCTAAAGGCCAGGGAATACCTTTCTTTACCACATTATAAAGTAGGTTCAGATTACCTTTATTACCAGGACCATGAATCATACAAGGACGAAGTATATATACCTGTTTATCAGAGTATCTCACACTCTCTTCTTTGAATGAAAACAGTTTCCCCTTATTCACTGAAGAGGTATCAGATAAAACAAAATGTTTCTTTATATAATCCTCCGCAGCAATCTTACTCTCTCCATAAGGACCAACAGGAGTAGGTATCACATTCTCCCTCAGCACATCCCCCACTACACTGTCAGCAGCAGCCTTAACAGAGCTGAAGAAGATAAACTTCCGGGCAGCAGACTCCAAAAAGAAATCAAAGATCCTACGCGTCAATCCCGTATTGATATCAAAATATACCTGAGCAGCAGATTGATTCTTCGTATCATGCGCTTTACCAGCCAGATGGATGATGGCATCAAAGTGAGGTAAACGCTGCATAGGGAAAGAAGTCGTTTCAATATCCTCCCACGAGAAAGTCCTCACAACTCCCTTTTTTTCCGGAAAAATGATATCAAGACCATAGAGAATATGATGCTCACATAAGGCTGCTATGAGATTAGAACCCACAAAACCGTGAATCCCTGTTATAAGTATATTCATGGAAGATTTAAAGATTTATTCCGTTATCTGTGATTTGAGATATAGCTTCTTTACGAAACGCATATCATGCGTTACCATAATTCTTACCAATTCAGGAAAACTGGTCTTCGTTGGATTCCAACCAAGCAGAGTCTTTGCTTTTGTCGGATCACCCAATAATTGCTCTACTTCACAAGGGCGGAAATACTTAGGATCAACCTCAACAAGAACCTTACCGGTCTTCAATTCAATACCTTTTTCATTAACACCCTCACCATCCCAGGAAAGTTCAATACCAACCTCCTTAAAGGCAAGTGTAGCAAATTCACGGACCGTATGCATTTCACCTGTAGCGATTACAAAATCTTCAGGAGTATCATGCTGAAGAATCAACCACATACACTCCACATAATCTTTGGCATACCCCCAGTCACGACGTGCGTCTAGATTACCTAAATACAATTTATCTTGAAAACCTTGTGCAATACGAGCAGCTGCAAGAGTGATCTTACGGGTTACAAAAGTCTCTCCACGGCGCTCGCTTTCATGATTAAAAAGAATACCGTTTACTGCAAACATATCATAGCTCTCACGGTAATTCTTGGTTATCCAGAAGCCATATTGTTTCGCTACACCGTATGGACTACGAGGATAGAAAGGAGTAGTTTCTTTCTGGGGAATTTCCTGAACTTTACCATAAAGTTCCGATGTAGAAGCTTGATAAATCTTAGTCTTCTTCTCCAAACCAAGAATACGAACCGCCTCAAGCATACGGAGTGTTCCAACCGCATCTGCTTCGGCTGTGTATTCAGGAACATCGAAAGAAACTTTCACATGGCTCTGAGCTGCAAGGTTATAGATCTCATCAGGTTGTACCTGCTGAATGATGCGAATTAGAGAACTGCTATCCGTCATATCTCCATAATGAAGATTGACCAGGCGTCGTTGCTTCATATCACGTACCCATTCGTCTAGATATAGATGTTCGATACGACCGGTATTGAATGAAGACGAACGACGGAGGATACCGTGAACTTCGTATCCTTTTTCTATTAAAAACTCGGCAAGGAAGGAACCATCCTGACCAGTGATTCCAGTTAGTAATGCTACTTTTTTCATTATTCTTTCGTTAAAAACAATTCAAACACTTTTATAAAATATTTTAGAAACAGCAATGGCATGCATGTCCAAATCCCATTCTCACTACATGCACGAACAATTTCCTTATTTAGTAAAATATTACTCTTAATAGAGGCAGTACTTGCACCACCAGTTCTCATTTTCATGAAATCCAGAGAAAGATATTTTGACTTCAATTGATGTGTATATAGAAAGCGAATCAGTAATTCATAATCCGCTGCTATATGATAATCAGTCTTATAATATCCGAATTTTTCAAAAGATTTCCGATAAGTAAAAAAAGTGGGATGAGCGGGCATAAAACCATACCGAAAACGACTAGGAGAAAAATTCCGGGACGAATAATAACGTACAGTTTTATCCAAATTATCAGGATTCACAAAACGTACATCTCCATAAACTGCTTGAGTTTGCTCATTTCGAAAAGCCTCTACAACCCTTGAAATGATATCTCGCCGATGATAAAAATCATCTGAATTAATAATACCGACAATATCCCCCGTTGACATACGAATACCTTTATTCATAGCATCATAAAGACCATTATCTCTTTCACTTATCCATTTCAACCGCCCTTGAAACTGCGGCTCATATTTACGGATAATTTCAACCGTATTATCTTTAGACAAACCATCAATAATAATATATTCAATGTCCGAATAAGTCTGATTAAATACCGACTGAATAGTATCACGAAGAGTTTGGTCACTATTAAATGTAACAGTAACAAGAGAGACTTTCATAAATTATTATCTGATTTATTTTTTAAGCCATTGTAAAGTGGCTTTTATACCATCAATTCGAGAACAAGGAGGATTGGGAGCTATTTTATATGTTTCTGACAAATCAATAGTATTATCCGTTGTCATATTTTTAAGCCGAAATGAAGTCATAGGGAAAGTTATATTAAATAGCTTCAACAGATCACCGAAATAAGCAGCGATTTTTAACATCCAAAATGGCACTCTTTTTATATTAAAGTTTAACTCTGCCGCTATCTCATTTGCCCATATCTCGATATTAGTTGGAGGATTATCGCCAATATAAAATACTTTTTGATCCTCATTTAAAGTTTCATGAAACAAGATTTGCTCTATCTGATATACAGCATTACCTACATAACCATAAGTTTTAGTACAACTTTTCCTACCTATATGGAAATATTTGCGGGATATCACCATATCAAAAAAATTTCGATAAGGAACCCCAAACCATGGTCCCCAAATGGAGGTAGGGCGAATAATTGCCCAATCACATTGAGGCTTATTATCCCATACTATTTTCTCCGTTTCAACCTTACTCTCCCCATACAATGTATTAGGAGCATAATCAAATTGATTTTTGGGGTAATAACCTGTGTGACAAACTAACATAGATGAAGTCACTATCACTTTCTTAAGATTCGGAAGTAATTTTACAATTTGCATCAGGTTTTCCACCCCATTAATATTAGCAGAGTAATCATTAAGTTTTCTACCCTCTAAATCAGTGCGAGCTGCTAGATGGATAATATAATCAGGATTAAAATCAGATATAACTTGCTTAAATTTCACACAATCATTAATATTCACATTATTCCAAAATTGCTTATGAGCTGCATTATGAGGAGGATTACTATCAATGTTAATAACAATATGTTGTTTAAACAAAAGATCCTCTAATAAATTCTCTCCTATAAAGCCAGAAGCACCAGTTAACAAAATCCTACTCATGATATTTACTTATAACTTTTTTATATACATCTAACATATCTAAAATAATAGCATCCCACGAGTATTTGTCTTTTGCTAACATTTGGGCATTATATGCCATTTTTAATCTATCCTGAAAGTCCATTTTTATAAATTCATCTAATGCTTTATACAGTGGTTCTACTCCTATCTCTATCCACCAGCCAGCCCTATATTTTTCAATACTTCCCCATGGACTTCCCACCGTTGTTATTACAGGCATGCCATGTGCTAAAGCCTCCAAAACAACAATTCCAAAATTTTCACTAAAAGTAGGAAGTACAAACAAGCCACATTTATTCAATAAACCTTCTTTAGTTTTTCCTGTCACAGAACCTTTAAATTCAAAAAATGAATTCAACTTTAATGCTGTAATTCTATCTTCAACAACTTTCTGATGAGAATCATCATCTGGTCCACAAATAATAATTTTCCATTGAGGATTACGAATCTTATTCCATGCTTCTACAAGATTCAACAATCCCTTTTTAGGGTGAATGCGTGACATAAAAAGAATTAACTTTAAATCTTCTTTGTTTTTTAAGTTAACAGAAGGAATATCTATACCTAATGGAATAATTACCACAGGCTGTTTGAAGCCTAAACGAATTAAATCTTGCCTTTCATCTTCACAAGTGACATGAAATAATGATACTTTCTTTAAATCAACATGCTGATACAGTCGCCATGCTATTCTTTTTTTTATTTTTTTATTAGATAAAGCCCATGGTGTCAACATTCCATGCGGAGAGTGTACTATAGGAATATTTTTCATTGAGGCGTATTTTATTGCAGCATGTATTAATGGATCCCATAATGCATGTACATGAATTATATCCGGATGGAATTCATCAATCGCTTTTTCCATTTCAGCATTCAAATTTTCAACATAGCTCAATCTAAAAAAGGAATTAATTCGTTTGCATATAAAAGTTGTTATTTGAGCAGGAATTACCAAATTGTCATCATTCGATAAACCTGTAGAAAAAATAGCAACATCATTACCAAAAAGCATTTCTCTAGTAGCAATGTCAACACATGCAACATTTGCCCCACCATATTTAAATAATCTTTCTATAACATGAAATATTTTCATAATTTATCATATAAATCATTCAATTCAATTCTTACAAACTCTTATTTTACTAAATCGCCTCTATGCGTTTATCATATTTCTTAAATTGTTTAGAAATAGTTCTAAATAGAATTTCACAAAGTAATAGCATTATAAATAAATCCACCCAACAAAATATAGAAGAGCGTGGTATATATATGCTATTTGCTAATAACGAATAATAGAGAAATGATTGATATTTAGTCTCACAATTTTCACATTTACTTACTAAAACACCAAATAAAAAAAGTAACAGAACTACACCCATAAGAGAAAAATTCATATAAATATCCCCTATCATATTGGTACCTATACCATATGGGGCATGTGAAAATTTTGTCAAAATTTCCCCTGTATTTACCTCTAATGTCGTCTTACCTAATAAAAAAGAAGTAAAGAACATTCCACCACCAGGAATAAAACAGAACAAGTATTGAACATAAGATGAACCATAAAGAACACCCTGACTTATTGTATATTCAATCCCATCATATAATGTTCTTGCATTAACAACTAAGTCCAATAAAACAACCCATAAAGGATTTGCACTTTTGCTTATACTTTCATATCCTTTTTCCGCAACATCCCATATTGATGAATTTAACAAATTAATAGAAGAAGTACGCGTTAAGGTCATAACTGACATAAATATTATTGAAATTAGGAATAGAGGAATTATATAACGAGCCTTCAGTTTACAATAGTATTTATTAAAAATTCCCATAGAAAATAAAACGAGAAAGATGACATTACCTCTACTTCCAATATAAAATAAAGAAATAGAGAACAACAGAATAGCAAAAATATTCCACTTATTTTCCAGTAAAGCCGTTCTAAAACGAATAATTCCATTTATGCTATTTTGCTTTAAATATATAGCCTTACTATAGCAAGATAAAGATATTAATACTATGATCAGTATCATTAACCTAGGATATAAATGTTTTAATCCATAATTAATTTTTAGAATAAAAAAGACATAAAAGAAAAGAGATGCAGAAGCTATTATTGCTATTTTTTCTAATAAAGATACCATTTTACCACTAAGAATATATTTCTTCTCCACAATAAGTCTTCTCTCAAAGCAAATATTACCTAACATATAAGCAGCGATTCCCACAGAGGCAACAGATAGTGCATATGGTGCAATTTTCATATTATAAGGAAAAGAAAATGCGGGCAGAAAAGCATCATCAGGATATATGAATACAGAATGTAAATAGTTAATACACCCAAAAGAAAACACAAATAAAGTGTCAAAATTTAAAAAATAAGAACGTTTAATCTTGTGTTTTAAATAGAAAAAAGAGAAAAAGCAAAACAAAGCAGCTTCTATGCTACAGTATTCTCTTGAATACACACTAGGAGCATATATTAACATGAAATATGCAATAAGAAAATAAAAAAAGAGAATGTATCTCAGCATAATCACTTTCTGTATTTTTTCACCAATTGAATTATAAAATATACCAAACGCCCCAAACCTAAATCCATTAATGCTAAAATGCCTTTATGTTTCAATTCAATATTAGCAGAAAGCCAATGTACATCTCTATACAAAGGAGCTATTATGTTATAACACGAAAAGTTTGCAGAATACAGCAACGTTATTTTATTATACAATTTAGACAAATCTAATGCGTCTTTATATACAGAAGCGTCTTTTATTTCCGAAAAGAAATCTACTAATATTTTTTCCACCTCAATTATATTTTCAACAGCATTTCTATTTACATTGGCAGTATATGAAAATGAATTATTTTTCTCATAATTATATAATGGGAAATTTACTTTTTGAATAATTGATGAATAATAAGCTATTCGTGGAGTAACTAAATAATCTTCTCCTTGATTCAACCCTGCAATTGCAAAAAGATTATTTTTAATAATTAAATCTCTCCTAATCAATTTACCTATAATATTCACTACAGTTTTTCTCTTTAACAACATTTTTGTATACTCAGATACATGTTCATTATAATTCGAGTATAATATCCGTATTTTATTCATAGATATCAATTTATAGTCACATATCACCATATCAGCATTAGCTGCTACTGCTTTTTCATATAAAATTTGAATTGCATCTTTTTCCAAATAATCATCACTATCTACATGCAACAAGTATGTCCCCGTAGAATTTTTAATAGCGGTATTTCGCGCAGCAGCCAATCCTTGATTTTGAAAATGTTTAATAATTCTAACATTATGAATGCCCGAATATTCACGTATCACATTTTCTAAAATAGAAATACTTCTATCGGGTGAACAATCATCAACAAAAATATACTCAATGTCAGTAAATGTTTGCTCAAACAAAGAACGAGCACATCTTTCAATATATGGTTCGACATTATATATAGGAACTAAAATACTAACCTTACACATTTTATTTTTATTTTAGATTTTTCAATTTCACATATGCATAATATGAAAAAATAAAAAAATACGAATTAAACAATCTAAAGTAGATAGGTGAGAATCTATATAATTTCGTTGTTTTCAAGAAATCACCGTACACTCTTTTTATATATTCAACTTCAATAATATTTCTGACACTTCTTACAGTTATCCAAAAAAAAGACATCACAAAAGCACTGAATAAAGACAAATATAAAGGAGTTATATTTATGCCATGGTGATCCATAAAAAGCAATAAATCTTCTATTACCAACAAATGATCTTTTCCCATCAACATGGAGTTAGGAGCATGCATCGCGGAATTCTTCCTATCCCTATAGTTATAAAAATGTCTATCTAAAACTACAATTTCTGAACTACACATTAACACTTTCAAGATAAAATCTTGATCTTCACCATATTTTATATGAGTTGGAAAATTTATTTTATGTTCCTTTATAATACTTAGTTTCAGCAAATATCCACATATAGCAGAATGATATATTTTTTGAGTACAGTATGCTTGATTAGAAAATCTTAGTATTTCATTAGGAAGAAAACTATACTCAAAAACATCAACGTCTACCCTTCGATATCCAAATTGTAAAAAATCAGTTTCCTCCCATTGTTCTGCTATGTATCCGAATGCATCTTTATCTATCCAATCATCACTATCTACAAAACAGACCCATTCTCCTCTTGCATATTTAATTCCCATATTTCGCGCAGAACTCACCCCACCATTTTTTTTATGAAACACCTTAACCCGGCAGTCAATTGTCGAATAATAATCACAAATGTTTCCAGAGTGATCTTCACTTCCATCATCTATTAATAACAGTTCAAAATCTTTATATGTTTGGTTCAAAATACTTTCAATACATTGAACTAAATATTTCTCTACATTATAAACAGGAACTATAACTGAAATTTGAGGAATATTCATCGAAGATAAGTAGTTATATAATTAATAGACTGACGTTTCCAATCATCCAAGATTCTATTTACCTCAGTATAGTCTATAGGTCTTAAGTGTTCCTCTGACACCTCACCACCAGTAGAAATCAAACGATTTTCCAAACCCAAAATACTCAATAGTGAGATAAACCTTGAAGCTCCTCTTTCGGAATTCAGAATGGCCACAAATGGCTTATTAAAAATAATAGAGAACACAGTTCCATGAAAGGAATCTGTCACTACAAATTGAGCATCTCGAAATCCTGCTAACCATCTGGATACAGACGGAAAAATACATTCTGACACATTATTTTCTATTATATTGGAAAAGTATTTCACAGGTCCATTCTCATAAGAAGTTAGGTGCAAAACATTACCAATTTTATTTATTATTTCATTTTTCTCTTGTACTCTATCTAAAATATAAGTAAGAAGCATATCCGTCGAACAAGAACTATCCTCACCTTCTATCAATTTCAAATAATCATCCTTACTTAAAAGCATTGTCGGATCTAAAACATGCACTGCATCTATTTTAAAATAATCTCGACAAAGGTGTACACCAGACTCTTCTCTAACTGAAATCGCATCAAATAATCTAATAGACTCAGACGCTATTTTCATATCCATTTTTGAATATTCATTCAAATCATCTGTACCGAATGACGCAGCATAAGCTATACGCTTCACATTTATAGCCTTTGTAAAAGATAAGAAATAAGTAGGTATATCACTCATTGTAGCCCTCCAAACCTGATCACTCCCTACCACTATTGCATCAAACTGTCTCACTGTATTGATTACATTTTCATTACTTCTTGTAAATAAATCAATTGTATCAATATGAATATTAACAAAACGTTCTACATTAATAGCAATACTCCTTTTAGCCTTACTTTCTTTATTAAATGAAAAGAATAAATAACGATATGGATAATAACGATAATTTTTTAGTATATAGAATTGAGTAGCATGATATAGAAAACGTAAAGCTCTATTCCACAAAGGCAGTTTTTGTACAACTCCAAGTCGATCTGTAACAACATCATGTCCCATTCCCTTCAATATTTGCTGTAAAGCGTAAGCTTGAAGCAATCCACCATAATTAGTATGCAAAGGTTGTGTAAGAATTAGTATCTTCATAAATATAAAAGTAAAATATTCTACCTGTATGTTTTTTGCCTACAGTTCAAAACAGCAACGAAGCAACTTCTCTCCACATCTCCACGAACTCATCCTCTGTAGCATACTCATGAAGAGCATTGAAGATACGGATATAGAAACTCAGCTTCATATCTTTACCACCCCGAACTCTCGTAGTAAGTGCGACGACTGATATGGCAGTCACTACAAAGCTGTTCAATACTTACGCCGAGATTAACTCGGAACTGATTGATATATTCACCCAAACTTTTATTTTTGTATGATTCTTCTGTTGTTTCAAGCATGATTTTCTATAACTTAATCATTAAAATTCTATAATTATATTAACTATCGTACCAACATGTCGGTACGATACATCTTTTCATTCAATGTACCTTCACCGCAAATTAAAAAACAACAAGTAATGAAAGCACTTAAAACGAGTATTTCCATTATGGAATTACAAAAGATAATCAAGCAATGGAAAAGTCGAAAAATTACAGATTCAACAATCTCCAAATTACTCGACTTATATCTTGGACTAACAGCCTATATGAATGAGGAAAAGGTTTATCCAATAGAAAACTTCTATGATATCAAGATGTCATTGAGGTTCTCTACCACGCAATCACTCATAGAAGCTATAAAAAGAAGCCAATCATTTGAATTCATTCAAGATGATAAAGCAAAACAGATTAAAGCGTTTTATTCACCACTCTGGTATCATACAAATTCTAAAAATAAAACAAATGAGATTATAAATACAACCAGTGCATCACCCAATTTATCACAAACTTTTGCGCAAACTTTTGTGGAAGATAACATATATAATAATATATATACTAAAGGGAATTCTTCTAACGAAGAACTTTCGCCTACTGGCGAAGCACCTTCCAAGAACTTATCTTCTAAAACAAATATTGTTACACCAGAATCTTTAGCTACCGCCAAAGAATTTTTTCATCTCATCAATGAGAATTCCACGCAGAAAGCACAGATGTTAACGCCACTCATCAATTGGTTTCAGTTGCACGAAGGACTCACACGTAAGCACGCATGTGAGAATCTCATTTATCTGGTCAATGAACTACTAATTCCTTATTTTGCTTCGCAGGCACGATTTATGAAATCTAATCATACCGGACGGCTCTGCTGGTTGAACAATCTATTAAAATCACCTCACGGGCAACATCTGTTAAATGATGCCGCAAGAACAAACAGGGAGAAACGAAAACAAGTAGTCCATGAAACAAGAAATAATCAACGCAGCAATCACCCCCTCAGCGAATTCGAATGGACAGATCCCGAATCCGAAATGCGATTCTATGACGATGAGGTGGAAGGGATGGTAAACATACCCGAGGGTGCACCGGCAAGACCATCAGCAGAAGCGACTTGGAATGTGCTGAGCAACAAATGGGTATAAAACTTCCATAAACCATAATTTATAATTCCAATGAAACCATTTTATTATCTATGTGACTTTCCCGAACGCAAGAACGCGGGAAAGAATTTCGTAACAGAGTGCCCTAAATGCGGCAAAAAACATCTTTATATCTCCAAAGAGACAGGAGCCTTTCATTGCTTCTACGGAGGCTGCGACTTCAAAGGAAAGCTCAAGGACTTCTGGGAAGAACGAAACAACTATGACCCGGCATCCGCAGGCATCGGAAGCGGAAAATTCGCTGATGCCACTTCCGGCAACTATAACACTGCCTGTAAGCGCCTCTACAGCACCCGCCAGGAAGGAAAAGCCGGAAGCGGAAATACCACATCCGAGGTACCCATGATTCCCGAAGACTACAAAAAGCTGCCCCCCGAAGTATTCTCCAAAATAAAACCGCTGACAAACGATCCTGAAACTACCGACCAAGACCAACTCACCGCCCGGCGCTATCTTGCCGACCAGGGCATCTCACTGAAAACCGCCATCGAAGCCCGTATCGGCTGCCTCACCCACCGCTGCTTCGGCAAAGACGAGGACAGCAAAAGCACGGGAACCATGCATCATTGCGTAGCCTACGTCAACTACCTGAACGGCCAGCCCGTAAATGCCAAATATCGTTCGTGCGATCCATCAACCGTCAGAAGCACAGATGAAAGAGAAGCAACCGGCATGAACAAAGCCGCCGGATACACCAAATTCTGGAGCCAGGACTCGCCAACCACACCCTGTCCACCTTACCACATCGACTGCATCAACCCCCTGAAGGTATCCGAAGCAACCATTCCCCGGCTCATCATCACCGAAGGCGAGAAAGACGTGCTGACACTCAATGAAGCGGGATATCCTTACGCCATCAGCGTGCCCAACGGAGCGGCAAGCGACCTTTCGAAGAGCTTCGAAGCCTTCGAACCCTGGATAGACCAGGTGAGGGACATCGTGATCTGCGGAGACACCGACCTGCCGGGAAGGACCCTTGTAAAGCATCTCAGCGACCACTTCGGAGCACGCTGCCTGCTCACCACGCTACCCGGCGACTGCAAGGACATCTCCGACGTACTCGCCACCTACGGCATTGAAGTGGTGTGCGAAATCATCGAGTCCGCCCGACCGCAACACACAGCCGACATCGTCACCGTAAGCGAACGCGCAAACGGGATTCTGAACGTGCTGCACGGAGAATACGACCACGGATACGATGTAGGTTACGGCCCCTTGACCGACCATGTATTCCACCCCACCGACCAGGGAGGCCTGATTATCGAGACCGGAGTACCCAACAGCGGAAAGACCGATTTCTTGAACGATCTCACGTGCCGGCTCATGGCCAAGGCCGGACGCCATGTATGTTATCTCTCTTTCGAAGTGCCCGACAAAGACAAGCATATCGCCCATCTCGTACAGCTCATGCTGGGAAAAGTGAACACTGTAAATTATACCCAGGAACAGCTGAAACCTATCGTCAGTTTCCTGGACAGCCACATGGTGCACCTCGACTTGCATGAAGTATCCCCCACTCCCGACAACATCATCGCGAGGGCGGACATGGTGCGGCGCACCCTTCCTCTGAAATATCTTATTATCGACCCGTACCTCTTCATGGAGGTGGAAACCAACCGTTACAGTACCGAAACCCAAGCCATAAAAGCCATGCTGACGCAAATGCAAGCATGGGGCAGAACCAACAATATATGGGTCATCATCGTAGCCCATCCGCGCAAACTCACCAAACTCAACGGAAAGAACGAGCTGGAAGAGATTGATATGTATACCATCGCAGGCAGTGCCAACTGGGCCAATCTAGCCGATTTTATATTTTCCATATCCCGCATCAACCGACAGGACGGCAACTATACCCGGCTCGACATGCTGAAGGTGCGCGACCAGGACCTATGCCAGACAGGAAGCGTCCTATATGTCCGACAAGTCTGCGGACGTTACGACGAACGAGAGTCCGAAGAGCAGGTGATAGCGGAAGCGCAAGGCAAAGTCATGAGCAAGGATCATTCACCCTGGATCAGTCTCATCGGAAGTTGAGCGGAATAACGCTTACGGCTGTGTAGGCTTATACTTGCGGCTGCGTAAGTTTATACTCGCGGCTGCGTAGGCTTACACACCCGCAAGCGTCACTCTCAACTTCCCTAAGGCCTCCCTATATACTCAAAAATCAGTTCCACCTGCTTGCTGGTGAAAATCTGCTGGGCGCAACGGTAACCAGTAGCCAGCAAAGCCTGATACAGAAGCGCGTTTCCACGCAACCACCGTGAAAGGCGGTTCAGAGCCGAACGCTCTCCGATTTCGGGCGCGTAAGCGCGCGCCAACTCACTCTTGGAATAGGGACGGACAGGCCATTCTTCTACGGTCGCATCCACATCATGATCACATACGATTGTCTTCATTTTACGATAACTTTTAGAGTACTGTTTATGCTATAAAGGTACGAAAAAGTCATCGGATATCACCTATTCCGAAACGGGTTTATCAGGCATCAATGTCACTCATTTTCACAGGTATGAGAGGTTGTATCTTTGTATTGTTCACCACGGAGCACACAAAGTCTCACTGAGTTTTTCCCAGAGTTGTACCAAGTCTTCCCGTGCGAACATTATTCTTTAATTATTAACTCTTTAATTCATTAATCATGGGATTGAATTACAGTATCGCAATGCTCAAGAATCCGCAAAACCAGGATGAGAGCGCAAAGGCTTACGCCAAGTCACAAATCACAGGGGAACTGTCCCTGAAAGAACTGAGCCGCCGTGTAGCCGCGCAGACCACCGCCAGTCGTGCCGATGTCACCGCAGTTATCATCGCTACCGTAGAAAATATGATTGACGGTCTTCGTGCGGGCGAACAAGTAGACTTCGGAGATCTGGGAAAATTTCGTCTTCAGATCACCAGCCGAGGTGCGGAAACCGCGGAAAAATTCACGGCTACCAACATCACCGGAGTTAATATCCAGTTCATTCCGGGCGAAGATTTGAAAAGCATATTCTCTGGGCTTGAGTTTTCACCCGTACCCACCCGTGCAGCCACCCGTCTGCTACTCAAAGCCCAAAAAGCAGGACAGACCACGGTGGACTTTTCAAAAGCTCCCGCTTCCGGTGGGAATTCCGGCAGCAAACCGGATGACGGTGGTAATACCGGCGGCGGTGGTTTGGACGAGAACCCGCTGGGATAGGCTCTAAAGGTGCAGCCTTTAGAAACTAAGAATGAAAAAATTAATAATTAAAGGCTGTACTGTCACTAATTACTAATCACTTATCACTAATAACTAATCACTAAATCACGTTTATATGGAAAAGAAATCAAAATCAGTATGGGGCATTGTCCTCAAAGTTATCGTCACGGTGGTTACTGCCTTGGCAGGTGTATTCGGTATAACCTCCTGCATGCACTGATGAGAATCATCACGCTCATCATCATTCACTGCTCGGCCACGCCTCAGGGCGTGCGCCTGAGTTTTGACGAGTGTCGGCAAGATCACATCCACCACCGTGGCTTCAACGACATCGGCTATCACTTCTACGTGACGCGCGACGGTGAGATTCACCGTGGACGACCTTACGAATGCATTGGAGCACATTGCCGGAACCATAACCGCCATTCCTTAGGTATCTGCTACGAAGGCGGACTTACCGCTTCCGGACAGCCAGCTGATACACGCACCTTACATCAGAAAGCTTCGTTAGTAGCTTTACTGCGCGAACTGAAACGGGTATTTCCACGGGCATTGATAGTAGGTCATCACGACCTCAATCCGATGAAAGCCTGTCCTTGCTTTAATGCAGCAAAGGAATATAGGGAATTATAAAATTATAGCGTAAAACAAATCCTTTTTTATAAGGCACCTGACGAGATGCCTTATAAAAAACTGCTATAAAATTCGATATCATTTTTTTAATCTCCGCTTTACATATAACCAAACCTTTTGTTTGGTCAGCATGTCAACTCCAATCCAATATATTGATAATATAATTATAATAACGGTTATAAAACCTATAAAAATGGAGTGTGAAATGCTATCAACACCTATTACATAGTATAAAAAAACAGGTACAGGCAGAGCAGTCATAGTAACCAACAAACAGGGTTTAAAAACATCCCAGACATCTCTCCAATAATAATTGGCTATTTTCACTACCAATATAGGCTTCACTATTAGCCCCAATACGGCATAAGTCAATAAGCTAGCCCATGAAAGAGCAACCGGAGAATATCCTGCTCTAAATAAAAAATAGATTATGGGAAATCTTATTAAACCCAAGGTTGGTGATATCAAAGCATTCTCCTTTAACCGCCCTTTAGCATACAAAGCTGTATAAAAAGAAGTATCAAAAACCTGAAACAGGCTCTGAATAACTATAATTTGAAGAAAGATGACTGTATAATCAGGCACAACCCCTAACCATATCTTTAATAAAGGATGAGCAAGAAGACAGACTGGAAAACATATTATAAACATCATATAATAAGAATACTTGGTGGATGCCAATAATAGCCTCTTAGAACCTATCAAATCCCCAACTGCCAGCTTCTTTACTATCTGTGGATTAGCTGCTGTACGAAAATTGTCGACAAACTGGCTGGCCGCCATGTTTACTTGAATGGAAATAGATCGCGCTGCAACCACGGCAGGTTCAAAAAACATATTCAACAAAATCAAAATGCCTTGGCTGTTAAGAGCAGTTGAACTACTGGCAAATAAACTCCATCCCGAAAATCCCGCTATTTCCTTGAATATGGCTTTGTCAAATACAAAACGATAAACCGTTTCCTTAAAATGCCGACTACAATATAAACGATAGATACAGATGAGTCCTACCTGAACTATGAATAATAAAGTTGCATACAATTTTAATTTGTCATAACTGCCAATGGATAAAAGATAAACGATGCCTAATTTTGCCGAAACTTCTATAATGCTCATATATGCAAAAACCGACATTTTCTCATGTGCAATAATACTTGCATTGTAAGGAACTTGTGTCAATGTAAACACAGCAGTTAATATGGATATATGAAAAGTATAAACCGCAGCATCCATCCGCTCAGCCGGTATCACCAATTTATTATAAAGAAACCATACTCCAAGCGTTTCTGCAACTATAACAACAAAGAAAGCAATTGCTATATGGATAGTCAATGTTGTAGAGAAAGTTCTCTTCAACTTTTCAAGATTGCCTGTTCCCAGTTCGTAAGTTAAAAAACGAGATGAGCCTGTACTGAGCGCACTATTAATAAAAGACAAAAATCCTACAATTCCACCTACGGACTGATAAATACCATAATTGTCAACTCCTAACGTTTGTAGTATTACACGTGAAGTATACAATGAAACTATCATTGTAAACATCATGCGGAAATACAGGAATGCGGTATTCTTTGCGATGGTTCTATTGTTTGTTTTCTCCATCATCTTATTAAAGCCCTATCACTTGAGGAAATATTTTCTTTAAAAGAAGCACTAAGATTAAATAAAAGACTAAGATTACACTCCCTCCTACTAGCATATATTCATAATAAGGAATATGGGGATTTAAATACCGCACAATTGGGTCGTATATCCAGTTCAATATTATTCTATGAGAGGCAAACAACGTCAAAGAATATTCTCCTATCAAAACAAGATATTTGGCAGACCCTATTTTACAGCCTATATACCAAAGAATATAACAAGCACATAATGAGTATGGCAGATTGAGCAAGAAACTTCCCGTCCGTTGATATAACAAAACGAATGATAAATCTTGCCTATTAAAAAATAATATCAAAACAAAAATAACAATGGTTAACACCAGAATCTTAATATCTGGAAAATCTTTCTTTTCCGTAAGCAGTCTCTTAAAAAAATATCCTAAGTGATAGTAAACCAGCCCTAAAGCTATATTCCCATCAGAAAGGATCTGCATCCTATTATGAACCAAGAATGCAAACAGAAAACTTCCTAAGATTAAAATATGCTTGTAATATCCTTGCACATAGACATCTATAAAATAATATATAATAGAAACACTAAAAAGACTAAAAAAGAACCATAACGGTGTATTTGATGCCAAGGCCCCTGTAGAAACAAGAGAATAAAAAGGTGCTGAGAAGTCTATTGTCCCATATAAAATATATCTGTTTGCATAATAAACAACCAAGGAAATTACAGACCAAAAAACATAAGGAAACAACAGCTTTCTCACTTTATTATAGACGAAATCAGAAGCTGATCTTTTCGAAGAAAACAGAAAACCACTGAAAAAATAAAATGACGTCATAAAAAAAGACATTATACTGAATAGAAGAGGTCTATTTCCTGATTCATAGGATATAAGTCCAAACTGCATAGACATGTGATAAAAAACCACATAGAGAATAAGTCCTCCTCTGATCAAATCCAAATATTGTATTCTATTATTTTGCATCATTTCCCCAATAATATTCTTTTTACTTTTTTAACAACTCTAAAACCAAACATCATTACCCAAACATCCCAACGACCTCTATGTAAAGCAAAAATATATTTTCGTTTATCCGAAGAATCAGCATCCCCGAGATAATCAATAAAGTGCAAGTTTAGCCCGTCTGTATTTATTCTGTTTTTCTTACACCATTTCAGTATTATGCGATCTGTATCACCTTCAAACTCCCAATCTATTCCAAACTGATAATGATTGTCTCGATAAGCATTATAAGTCATCTCAATGCCTTTTCTCAATGAAATAGTGTGCCGAAACAAAGGAACAACAGCTTTTATCTTGTCGTTACTATTAAAACGATCAATGGAACGTCCTCCCAATATTTCACCAGCGCGGCTCGGAAGTTCTTTGGCATAGAAATCACTCGTTATATCTATTGTCTTTACTTTTTTTCCAGTTAATTCAGACAAAACATCAAGCACTTCATTAAAAGATGGAGTCTCATCACCACAAACATTAAAAGCTTCATTATAAGCTTCATCTTTCCCTATTAACCCGATCACACCTACAGCAAAGTCTTCAACACGCATCATATTGCAACGATTTATTCCACCATTCCATCTTATGATAGGCTTACCGCTTAATATACGCGCAACCAATGTCCAGTGATAACCGTATTGAGGAGAAATACCATAAGGAATACGAGTGTCATCATACGTCACACATGGACGAATCACAGTATAATTGCAATTAGAGTTAGCAGCCAATTTCATCAGAAGTTCTTCGCTTGCCCATTTATTCACACTATACCCCCACATAGAACGGACTTTTGGAGAATTTTCATTACACACAGTTGCCAACTCTGTATTATAGACAGCACATGAGGAAATAAAAAAATATTGTTTGGTATAATGCGAATAGAAATTAAAGCTTTCTGTTGTCTCTTTATCATTATAACAGAGAAAGTCTATTACTGCATCAAATTTTCGCTCACCTAGCAAACTACAAATCCTATTAAAATCATTTTTATCGGATTTAATCAGCTCCACACCATCAGGAATAAGCTCTTTGCGATGGCCTCTATTTATCATGACCACATGTATTCCCTGTTTTAAAGCTTCATTGGTAACAGCCGTACTAAGAACCCCTGTACCACCAATCATCAACACATTCATAAAATATTATCCATCATTTGGAAAGATAGAGCCGATATAAGTCACCTATAGTCTCTGCTCCTTTCATCTCAGATACCACAAAATTCTTATTATATTTCTCAGCCATATCAGTCATAAAAGCCAAACCAGCCAGCGAACTCCACTCATCCATATAGCGGAACTCCGTACTCATATCAATTGCTTCATTGAGCCCATCAAAAATACCTTCGAAAAACTCTAAAAATTCTTGTTCATTCATATTCCTTATTTTTAATGTTTCCACACAATATCTGTATCAATAATCCGAGCCGGTGACCCGGTCACCAACACATGAGCGGGCAATGGAGCGATTACCACGGAATTGGAGCCAACCACCGTACCATCACCAACCTTTACACCTGGCATAATTTTACATTCGGAACAAAGCCAGCAAAAATCACCGATAATAACAGGATTTGTATCTTTGAAACCTTGTTGGGCAATAATATGTCCACCATTGGTGTCGCGAATAGAGACATCACGACCATAAAACGTATGGCTGCCAATATGTATTTTATCACCACAAATCAGCGTCAATCCAATGTTCCCACCACTGGAGGCACCGCATACAAGCTCTGCATTGTCAAATACTTCCACGTCACAACCATAACCGAAACGAAAATCACCTTGGAATTCAACCTTAGAATTCTTACCAAACAGGAAGCGACTTTCCAGTTTAGATTTACGGAATCTTTTATTACCTAACAAAATTCTTCCCTCTACTATTACTTTAGCTGTTTTATCGATCTCGAAGACACAATAGGGAGTTGGGAACAGTAATTTACCCTTTTTCCAATCAGTCTTTATAGCCGGATGAAGAAAATTGAGATGCAAGAACTGCCAAACTGCTTTAGGACGCAATTGAGTCATCCCAATAAAAGTGCGTACGCAAGAAGCCAATGTCCGTACCCTATCGTATTTTCTTGCTGATACCGGGAAATATTTATCTCCCAATTGATCGAAACGCATACTCTCCAAATCACTAAAAAACTGTTTCCTATCATAATCAGGGCAAACTGCCGCTTTTACCAAAGCTGGATTAAAAGGTTGAATGTTTTCAAGTTTCACTTCTTTCTTTTGCAAACGCTTGCTTACCTGCTCAAAGATTTTTTTTCCTTTTTCTGAATTGATAAGAATAGCTGAAGTTCCCGTATCATTATCCAATTCTTTAGCAACTTTCTCCACCCCCCAAAAATCAGCCAAAGTGACATCGGCTATACGTGGATAGTCTTTGAATTGACATGAATAACAAGAAGGACGGTCTATCATACCACTGTGATAAGCTCTACTGTAAAGGTCTTTACCTCTCACACCATAGTAGGACTTTCCATTGGCAAACGTAGATTTCTTGGTTAAGCTGCGCCAACCTAATTCTTTATTCTTGGCCTTAAAAGAAACGACTTGGGAAGCATTGATTTCTTCCAGATAATCAAAATATTTCCGGTGAGCTTTGGGCGATGCTATACTTTTACATATAAAATCTACGATTATCAAGTTCTCATAGTCTTTATTCAAATATCTACGCAGAGCAGCCATCTGACAAGGTGTACCGCAAACTAATACCGGTTTCCCTGTTTTTACTGCTTTCTTGACTTCAGTATAGAAGCCCCTAGCATCGCTCTGCAAATATTTGGAGCTACGGAGTCTTTTCAAATCCTCTTTGTTGTCTGAAATAAACTGATGGGCAAAAAAATTCGCATCATAAACAGCTCCGCCAACATAACCACCTTGCTTATATACACTTTCCGCCATTGCAGAAAAAGCTCCGCCGGAGGTACTGTCGAAGCGAATTTCCAAGTTCTTATGATAAGCTCCGTAACAAACCGGTGGATTATAATCATTGCGCTTCAATTCCTCAACGTGTAATATGGGACATACACGCTCGCATAACCCGCAATCAGTGCATTTATCCTTGTCTACCTCCGGATACCAGAACCCTTCAATATCCGTTCTGAAAGTAATTGCATCATGAGCGCACACATCGCCACAGGCGTTACAACCGCAACACATTGCTTTATCTGTAATATTAACCATATCAATGATGATTTTCTTACTGATTCATTCCTCGTTAATTTCTTCCCAAGGATAAGGATTATCCTCAATATTCCCCAATTCTTCTATCACTTCTTCCTGCTCAGCAGTCAATCGGAAAGTCCCCCAGCTATCAATAATAACATGGGCCTCTTTAGCCAACTCCTCTGCATAAACCTCACCATAGCAATAAGTCAGCAGACGGACTTTCAACAATGAAGCAGGGATCAGTGGAAGAACGTTAAGAGCACGCTCCAGAACCTTCTGAATATATTCCTGTTTATGCCCATTATCATACATTGTGGCATTGAAGGCTACTAAAAGACCTAAACACAGCTCAGCTTCAGCTTCAGGAGTTGAGCCATGTTTTCCATACGAGTTTAGGGCTGATTCATAAACATCACGATTCAGACGGGTGAAACTATCAACATAAATCGGACTGCCATCCTGACCTAGAGTGAGAAGACTGTGAGCCAGGGAAAATAAGAATGTCCTTTACCGATTTTACACTCATACCACCATTGAGTTTTTGTAGT
>OKSK01000187.1_pt1 | contig 45083 bp, 60 predicted proteins | sample 1606301 | NCBI WGS metagenome assembly OKSK01 (sample SAMEA3879557, study PRJEB24766) | human gut metagenome | biome: human-associated habitat; feature: feces | place: USA | collected 1985/1987
CTCCGAGGATATGACGGATTATGCAACGGATGAAATCACCATCGAGGGGGCTACTTTCCAGTTCGAGGTGAAGTCGAAGGACGGGGTTATGCACGTTTCTCTCTACTCGGGCGATGGCGAATCGGCTCATGCCATCATGACGGCCGAGGAGAGCAAGGAGGTAGTCGAGGCGCTGGATATAGTTCGCGGGTGGGTGAAGCTGAGGGAAAACAGACCCTTTACGGAGCAGGAGCTTAAATTCTGAGGTTATGACTGGGATATTCGGATATTATCTTCGCGTCTACGTGACGGCGAATTTCGGCGAAAAATACGACAACGGGGTGAAGCTCATGCTGGATGCGGGGCTTCTGAACGAGACGGCGGCGCAGTGTGCCGTGATATGCTGCTACGTAGACAACTGGTGCAGGACGCATTCGGGGCCGCGGCAGGAGGCGTTCGCGGCGGCGGCCGAAACATTCAATGTTGCCGTATACACGGTACGGCATTACTATTACGACCTGAAAAAAAGGTACGATATCTTCAACAAAAACAACAAAGATTATGAAAAAACTGCTTCGCCGTCCCGCACTGACGGCTCTTTTCGTCCGGAACAAGAAGGTCGGGACAAAAACGACGGCCGAGATTAAAGCGTGGCTGGAGACGCACGGGATCGACCGATCTACGGCCGCGCACATTTCGGGATTCATGAAGGCGCACGACATCGACCTCGGTGCCATCCGCCTCTGCTCCTACGGCCTCACCTACTCCTTCGACGAGTTCCTGGAGTGGTTCAAAAACGACGATTCCTCGCTCGTGCCCGTCGAAAACAAGTTTGCAATATTTTGGGACAAATGTCATTCGAAGGCAAAGATCGCCGTGTTCGAGGGCAGAACGGACGGAATTCTGGGGCACTTCTGGAAATCGTCCGACGGATTATCCTACCGCAACTGCTGCCGTTTCGTGTCTATGGCGCAGTACCGCATGATCCTCAACGTCCCCGACGACATGAACATCCCCCTGCCGCTCGGGTTCCTGGACGAAGTCCAAACGAAAGAAACCGAAAAAAAACCCGCCGAAGATGAAAAGTAGAACCTATTCCGTGGCTACGGGCTCCGAAGCCGTCATAACTTCTCGGCCGGAAGGCATGACGCAGGAAGAGTACCGCGCCCTGCGGCGCGAGGCCGACCGGAAACTCAAATCCAGACTGCGCTACGGAACGATCATCTACGTGGCCTCCGAGCTGTTCTCCGAGAACGGCATCGACATGATCCGGCGCTTCAAGCCCTATCGGCGCCCCTCCAAATCGGCCGCCGTGAAGCTCGAATCTATGCGCAAGGGAAAAAATATGCGCACCCGCTTGGAATTGAAAAACTAATTCCCTATATTTGTTCCCGGAATGCTTCTGTGGCATTCCTGAATGTAAATAAACACCTCACTTCCTGGCTTATTTTTTCCTCCGTTCCCGCTCCAGGGGCGGAGGTTTTTTTATTAATTTTTTCCATAATTCACGCCCTTCGTGGTAAATTCTTATATTTGGGCGTAAAAACCGAGCTCCATGGACGACAGGAAATCCGCAATAGACTTTTTAAAGACCGCGACAGCAGTGCCGCAGATGCCTGATGCGACGCCCGCGGAGTGGGAGTGGCCTATATCGGAGCAGGTGGAGAAGCAACTGAAAATGATGGGCGTCTACGACATAATGCGCGAGCAGATATACATCATTGGCACCTCCGCATCGAAGGCGAAGATCGAGATCGCCAAGTCGAAGATCGACGGCCTGACCAAGTCCATGAACCTCATAAAGGCCACCATGTCCGTACTGGAATCCTCCGGATCGGACGTGGACGAGAACCGCATATCGGAGATCGACATACGCATGCACCTCGATGAAGATGATGATAGCCAAGAGTAGAAAGGCCGGATGCCTCGACATGAACATACACCTCACGCGCAAGCAGAGGATCATGTGGAACCGCCTCAACGACGGCCAGTGGAAGGAAGTGCTCTTCTACGGCGCCTCGCGCTCGGGAAAGACTTTCGTCATTCTGTACTGGCTCATCGTGCAGTGCGTGGCGCACAAAGCCAACTGCCTCGTGCTCCGCAACCTCTTCACGTCGCTTCAAACCGGAATGCTCCAGCAGACCCTCCCCGCGGTGCTCAACGCGATAGCCAAGCACAACGGTTACGCCAAGTGGCAGGAGATAACCATGAAGGACGGGACACCGTTCGCAAAGTATAACGGCAAGGACAACTACCTCATGTTCTACAACGGCGCCTACATAAAATTCGGCTCCATACGCGGGTCGGCCAACGACGAGAGCCAGTTCGATAAGATTCTGTCGTCGGAATGGGGCCACATCTTCATCGACGAGGTGTCGGAGGTCGAGGAGAGGGCGGTAGACACCCTCCGCTCACGACTGGCACAAAAACTACCTGTGCGCAACAAGCTTCTGTTCGCCCTCAACCCCACGCGGAAAACCGGATGGACGTACGTCAGGTTTTTCAAGCACGAGACCCGCGAGGGGCTGGCGATCCCCCCGGAGCAGACGTCGAAGTTCCTGGTCGTGAAGTTCTCACTCAACGACAACATGGAGAATGTCGCCGACGACTACCGCGAGACCCTGGAGGCCATGTCCACGCTCATGCGCAAGCGCTTCCTGGAGGGCGACTACTTCGACGAGAGCGAAGGGGAGATTTTCAAAAAAATATGCTGGAGCGACGTGAACCCCGATCTGCGCTTCCCGACGCCCGAGGAGTGGATAGACCTCATTATCTACACCGACCCGTCGGCCAAGGACAGCCGCAAGAGCGACTTCAAGGCGTCGCTGCTCATGGGCAAAGCCCGCGGCCGAATATGGCTCATCGACGTGCTGGCCGTGCAGGGCACCTCCCTGGAGATGATGAAAAACATCCGGGAGTTGTACCTCGAAAGCCCCAACCGCCTCATAACGCGCATCGTGATGGAAAAGAAGCAGCTGCCCCTGGACTTCAAGACCACATTCGACCAGTTCCAGGCGGACACGGGGTGGATATGCCCCCTGGAATGGGACACCCGGAACATGGGCGACAAGTTTACGGTCATCGAATCCATCCTCGATCCCCTCTTCACGTCCGACAGGTTCGTATTCAACGCCAAGCTCAAAGACACCAACCGCGGCGAGGAAGCCGTGAATCAGTTCCTGTTCTTTTCGCGCAAGGTCGATCCCAACCGCAAGGACGACATACCCGATGCGGCGGCCAAGGGCGTATCGCTCATGAACCGCGCGGGCGGAACCGTGGGCTCCGCGTACAAAAGCTCCGGCATCATAGTAAAAAAACCAAAACGTTTTATATCATGACCGAGAATGTGAAAATTTATACCATCGAGGAGTTGAAAAATATGGGATGGGAGTTTCTAAGCACCAACACCTCAGTTCAAACTCATTTCGACGATGAATTCGCCGAATTGTTATATTCAGAAAAAATCCCGGACGATTTCCCCGACGTGGTGTCTTTTAAACAATTTCAGCCCTATTTTATGGGGCCTATGGACGTCCCGTCGCTCAGTTATAATAGTTTCAGCAATGTGATGTTGCTTTTCGACGTGGAAAAAGAGCCTTCTATTCCCGGCAAGTATATGATAAATTTGAAAAGGGGGCTTTTTATTATCACTGGCCTTAGTTGCTCGGAAACAATGTCTCTGCTTTTTACGCTCTCCGTGTCTGTAAAAGGCGACACCCCCCTGCCGTTTAAAGTAAATTATAGATGTTCGAATACTGAGGCCTGGGTCGAGTGTTACTCAGGGTTAGCTTACAAGATGACCGGAGATACGCTGCCTACATTGCAAATTCCTATTCTTCTTTCCGGACTGCATCCCGGATCGCCGTTCCATTTATCCATAGAACGAGATGTGTATACAGGTCCCATCGTTGAGGATAAAAATTTATACATCCACTATTTCGCTCTCCAAGGAGATTCTGTGGCCAATAGCATAACGACAGCTAAAAAGACCTTCACAGACCCCAAAACCGGAGCAGTAAGGTCGTATTCCAATACTCCGGTGATGTGTATTTCGGAGGCTGAATCCCTCCAGTCGGCCGCAGAGTACGCCTCACTCATAGAATACGGGGAGCAGGTTATCGTGGCCGCGGAACCCGGTAAAATGTACTTCCCCGAGGATGAGCTCTATCAGTGGATCTCGCCCCAGCAGCTCGATCAGTTCAAGAAAATGTACCCCGACTGTGTGGAGATTTCCTACAACAGCGCCCTGGGGTACGTGTACAGTCAGATCGGGGAGCTTTACGACATAGCCTCGATACTGGCCGGAGACACCAACGACGGCACGGCGAAGATCATGCGGTGGATATTAACCGTCCTGACGGCCTACAATATCACGAGCCCATCGGCACGGCACTCCGAGACCCTGCGCGACAACTACGAGATGGTCGTAAAGAAGGTCACAGAGATGAAAAACGGGGCTACGACGCTGCATGATGCCCCGATAAAGGAGACCCCGAATGCGTGGGGTACGGTAGTAAACGGATCGAAAAACAAAATGCGCGGATAAATGGCACAATTTCATACCCCGAGGCAGCAGCCTTACAACCCCTTCCGCCCTATTGGGGCGCCGAATGTAAAGTCGAGGTACATTCCCAACCAGTACTTCGTCGAGTTCACTCCGAGCTGGTGGCGAAATGCCATCGACAACGCGGTGAACTACTCCGACCTTACGATGGTGGACACCCTGTATTCGTGGTGCATTCAGTCATCGCCGTTCCTGGTGAGCCAGATGAACAAGCGCCTGAACCCCATCGAGAATGCCGTGTTCGCGTTCTACCGAGACGGCGAGATCGACGAGAACCTCACGGAGATGATAACCCGCACCCGGTGGTTCAACAAGATGAAGCGCGAATTCGTGCTCTCGAAATTCTACGGCGTGCGTATTGTCGGCATCGACGTCGAGAAAGACACCATCACCAGCTACCCGCTGCGAAACATAGACATGGTGAACAGGGCGATCCGGTCGCAGACCTACGCCATAGAATCCGTGGCCAACGTCGACGATTACGACAATATGTTCTACATGCAGCCCGACACCGACCAGGATTTCAAGATGGGAATGATGCAGCAGATTTCCCGCGCTATGATCGGCATTGTGGAGGCATACAACAACTGGTCGGTGACGAGCGCTACATACTCATATCCCCGCACCACCGTGGGCTTCATCGACGGGAACGCGCAGGCACAAGCGCTGGCCGAGAATATCGCCAACAACCTCGACCCGCTCGACACCCCCGTGCTTCCCTTCAAGCAGAACCTCGACAACAAGGAGAACGTCTACCAGGTGGAGGTCAAGCCCCTCCAAACCCAAATGTACCCCGATGCCTTCCGCGTGTTCAAGGAGTACATAGACAGCTACCGCGCGGAGATCATGCAGGAGGTGACGGGAGGTACTCTGCTCGGTGCCACGGAGAAAAACACCAACTCCGAGCAGCTCGCGCAGATACATATGTCCCTCTACGAGGCACTGTGCAACGCCGACAAGCGCGACTTTGCGAACTTTATCAACTACGAAGGCGCCATCCAGAAGATCGGCCGCCTGCTCGGCATAGATATGTCGGGCGTAAAGCTCAGGGAGGTGCCCGATACCACTATCAGCGTGGATAAGTTCGAGCGCATAGGCCGCGTGCTGGCTTCGCAGGGCATGGCATACAGCCCTGAGGTCATGCGTAAGGTAGGCATGGAGCCCTCCGACATAAACACTGCCGTGCGCAATAACAACTGGACGGAGGTTAAATTGCAGGCCAAATCCATCATGGCGAAAATAAAGTCGGCACTCACGCCCTCCAAGAAAACAAACGACAATGGCAACGATAGCAGACCTGAGGAGAAAGATTAGTGCCGCCATCTACAACATCAAAACCCAAATTCCGGCCAAGGTGGCCGAAAGCATGGCCGGGGAAACGCGCCTCAACTTCGAGCGCGAGGAGTATGGCAACGACGGCACGCCCCGGAAATGGGCGGACAGATGGGGAAAGAACCTGAAATCAAAGAGATTCGAAAACCTCGAATCATACCTCCGCTATCCGAAGCTGCGCCACAGAGGCCGTCTCGCCCGGAGCATCACACCCTTCTATGGGAGAGGTTTTGCCGGGCTGCGCGCCGCGGCGCCCTATGCGGAACTTCAAAACACGGGGAAAGGCACCCGCACCGGAGGCAACTCTTTCCGCACGCGACCCTCGTCCTCGACGCCCGTGCGGCTCGGAACCAATCCCGTCGCCCGACCCTTTATGGGCGTTGGCCAAAGAACCGAGCTCAATACGCTCCGGCTATACTCCCGAGAGATCGCAAAACTGGTGTAGAAAAAATTTTATTTGCGAAATATTTTCCTTTGCACTACATTCGTAACGTCCTATACTGAAATTATGATCGGTGAAATTTGCAAGGCAATAGTTACGGCACTGCGGGCTTCCGAGCTCGTGGACGAAAATAATGTCAGTATAGTTCTCGCAAACGACAACGGAGAGGGGACGGTGAACACCGATCTCCCGGCCATAGCCGTAAGCGTGAAGGGAACCGAGCGTGACACCGGGGAGTTCATCGGAGGCATGATCTACAATCAGTACATCGTGCAGTTGTCGGTGATAACTCCGTTCGAAAACCAGGCCGCGTCGCCAGACGATGGCCATCAGTACGATCAGATGAACCTGGCATACAAGGTCATGCTCTATATGGCCGCGTGTTCGCGGGGGGTGATAAAGAATTCTGCGGGCGAATGGGTGCCGCTGGACTTTTTTACCGAACTGAGGCAGAAATACGGCTTTACGCTCCTTTACAAGGAAACCGAGACCTATCAAACGCTGGCTATGAAGCGCGAGCTGGCAGAGCTCCCCGTGCATAACACGCGGCTCATATACGTGGCCAACTTCATCGACAACAGCACCTGTGAACAGGATTCGTTCCTGTGTGATGCGATAGAGATGAAGTGCCTGTGCGATACCGTCAGAAACACTAATTCATAAACCGGACATGACAAAAGCGACATATCAAATACTCTCGAACGAGGCGCTCAACAGCAAGGGTTTCGTGGTGCTCAACTCCACTATCGACTGGAGCAGGTACCTCAAAAACCCTATCCTGCTGCGCAACAAAGATACGGGAGAACATTTCGGCCAGCCCATCGGGCGCGTCGAAGATATTCATTTGGAAAAAGGCAGGTGGATCGGAAAGCTGGTGTTTGGCTCCTCCGAACTCGCACAGGCCGCAAAAAGAGATTACGAAGCCGGAATACTCAACGGAGTGTCTATATTCGGTAGGGCGCGGATCGTCGAGCGCAATGGCAGGAAATACACTACATTTTTCGAGGTGTGGGAGATTTCCCTTGTCAACATACCGTCCAATCCCGATGCAGTGGCGATACGGGGAGAGGATAACGTTGGGTTGTCGGCAGTATCATTCGTGCCGGACAGCATAGAGATCGAACAGATCGAGAGCCTGTCGGCATACCAAACAGACATCATAAACCAATTTGAGAACAAGATGAAAAACGAGGAAGAGAAAAAAGTCCCCGAAACCGGGACGGAGCAGGCTTTCGACGACCGCGTGTCGCTGAGCGCCATGTCTAAATTCCTGGAACTTATCGGACTGGCATCCCGAAAGAGGCTTCGCCGTGCGGATGAAATAGACCGCGACGCCAACCAGGACGACGCGGATGCCGGGCAGGATCAGCGTGATGCCCGCGAGGATCGCCGCGCTGCGCGCTATGAACGCGAAAAGGGCGATGATGCCGAAGCAAAACGGCGCGAAAAGGACGCCGAGCGCGACGACAAGATGGCCGAAAAGGACAAGAAGGAGGCCGACAAAGACCGCCGCGAAGCCCGCGAAGAGAGAGCGAGCGCCCTGGCCGCAGAGGCCGTTACCGAAGCCCTTGCCGCAGCCACAGACGCGGCCATAGCCGACGCCAAGGAAACCAAAGCCGAGGCAGCCAAACCCACGGCGCTCTCCGCTGCGGAGGATGCGCGAGTATTCAACGACAAAACAATCACAAAAACCAAAACAATGGTAAAACCCTTTTTCAAGTACATCGACGACCCTGAAAATATGCCGAAGATTCAGGCAATCATGGGTCTGTCCGCCTCCTCGGGCACTGCCGACGGCGTTGCCGAGGTGAGCTTGTCGGCCGCACAGGACGCCGACGTTCGAGAATCAATTCAGGAGTTGTCCGCATCTATGCTCTGCGACCCCTATTTCATGGCCACCGTGCAGAACATGACCTTCCAGATCAACGACGGACGCCGTGAGAGTGTCGTCGATACAATCCAGGGTCTCGCCTCGGGCGAAAAGTCGGGTCAGTTCGTGCAGAATGCCGACCTGGCAAAGATTTCGTGGCTTTCGCTGTTCGTTCGCCAGCTCTTCCCGCCTAACACGTGGGCTGACCGTGTACGCCGCCTGTCGGTGCGCGACAAGGAAGGCATCATCTGGGTGGAGAGCGCCGTCAACCCGGACATCTACTTCGGAGATCGCGCGCCGCTGAATGCGCCCAACTACCTATACGACGACCTGCCGCGGGGGTTGGAGCGCAAAGTGTTCTCCATGCAGCCTATTGTATGGCAGCCCGCGAACTCCGACGTCCTGGCCTACAACGACCGCGCAACGGGCCAGTTGGACGCCATGGCCAAAATGTCCATGTGCATCCACAACTACTGGCTCCAGACCATCGCCGAGGCAGTTCCCGCAGCTAACCATCTTACAATGTCCGGCGCAGAGTTCGATTCGTCAAAACGATTCCCGATCAACTCGGCCGCCGCTGGCAAGCTGCTCGGCATGACCCTCAATGACCTGCTCGCCGCACAGGGTCGCTTCATCGCCCGCAACCTCAACTTCCGCCGAGGGAACGGTGTGGCTGTGTTCGCAGAGCCCTACTACACGTCGCTGGTGCAGACCGACAAGGTTCAGAGCATTCTGACGCAGCAGTTGTCGAACGCCCGTCCCGAAGGCTTCACTTACTCGGGATTCGACGTCATGGCTCGCTCGGTCATCGCTGCCTACAACACTGCAACTTCTACGGTCGTGGATGCGGAGACTTATTTCGACAAGCCCGTCACCTTCGCAACCGGAGCTATCGACACCACTCATGTGAAGCCCATGCTGGCCACAACGGTTTACGACATCGGCCTCGGATTTATCCCCGAGGAGGTCGTTGTGGCAATCGGCAACACGAACATCCATATGGTGTCCGACCCGAACAACTACGGTTGGAAAGTGTCGATGGATATTTCGACGGGTGCCGGAACTCTCCGAAGCAGCGCAGCAGGCATCGTTCTGTATCGCCCGACGGCAGCCGCCTGAGCGTAACGCAACACACACAGAAAAAACCAGCCCGGCATGTTGTCGGGCTGGTATTCCAAAAAAAAATCAATATCAACAATTTAATTCCCCCTTTAAATTATGATTCAGATCGCAACATTCACCCGCAAGTTTTTCATCGAGCTCGTAAAGCAGCTCCAAATCTACGGCACCCTGTACGTCACTGAGGACGGCAACATCTACGTCAACGAATCGCAGGCGCAGACACGCTGCCAGTCCCGCGAGAAGCTGGCGCACCTGAACGGAGAACTCGTCCAGGAGCTCCGCTATGCCCGCGTCGACAAATCCAATCCGCCCAAGGACACCGCGGAGTTCGAGGAGATGCTCGAGAACCAGTTCCGGGCACGCCGTCAGGCAGCCAAGAACTCCCTGGCAGAGGCCGAGAAGGAACGCAACAAGCCCGTCATGTCCGATGCCGAGGCAGAAGCCCTGCTCGAAGGCAAGACCCCCACTCCTGAGAAACAGGAGGAGGAAGCCGCAACAGAGGCGCTGATCGAAGGCGTGGAGTATGCCAAGGTTCGGGATGCCATCCGGGCAACCGTGAACCCGAAGCTGCACCACAGCGCCGGGTACTCCAAGACCCTGGAGGCGTACAACGCCCTTTCCGACGAGCAGAAGGCCGCAGTCGGTGCAGAACTCGCAAAATAACAAAACCTATGCAAATATGGCAGTAGTAGATATTTATACAACTTTAGGCGACACCAGGCTGGGCAACACCACGCCCAGCGATGGTATTGGCATGATCGTCGCCCCGGCAACGGCCTCCTCGGGAACCGATGCGAACTTCGCGCTCGATACCGCCTACCTCATTACCTCCGTTGCCGACCTTACGGCGATGGGTGTGACCTCGGGAACCGGAGCCATGCTCCTGTTCCAGGTGGAGGAGTATTACGCCAAGGCAGGTAGCGGCTCTCGCGTGTGGGTCGTGGGGTATGCTCAGGCCGAATACAAGACATTTATTTCGGCCAAGCTGGAATCCATCATCAGCGGTACCACGGCGTCGAACTTCGACCTGCGTCCGCGCATGATATCCTTCGCATCGCCGCTTCCCACGTTCCAGGATTTCTCAGGGACGACCGAGGGGAAACTCCCGGCTACCCACAAGACCCTCATTGGCAACCTGCAAACCGTACTCAACAACCTGTTCCAGCAGTCGATCCGCATGGTCGGCATCTTCGACGGCGTTGTTTGCGTTCCGACAGGCAAGACCATCCTCACCACCGACCTGAGTAAGCTGGAGAATCTCGCAACGCTCAATGCACCCCGTGTGGCCTATCAGGTTACAACTTCGAAGCCCGGCATGTCGGCATCCGTAGGCCGAACTCTCGGAATGCTGTCGAGCCTGTCGCTGGCGACGTCTCCCGGTGCCGTGACCACTGCCGGGGCAGCAGGCGACATCGACTATTTTGTGGATGTCACGGCCAGCTCCAACCCGCAAGATATCAACACGCCGGTATCGAAGCTTGTGCCTGCGAAGTGCAACCTCCTGGGTAAGAACCAATACCTCTTCACCCGCGTGCGTCCGCAACTGGCAGGCGTATACTACAACGACGGCGCCACATGCAACGATCCGGAGATGGCTCTTTCGGAAATTTCGTTTGTCCGCGTGGGCAATGCCGTGTGTGACAGCGTGGAGAGATTCTTTGTCAAGTTGCTCCAGGAGAACATCCCGACGGATGCTTCCACCGGAGCGATCGACGCGGGATTCAAGTCCGGAACGCTGGCTCAGCTCGACGAAACAGAACTGACACCCCGTATCAACCGCGGAGAAGCACAGGCCATCAATGTAGATTTCGCCGCCAAAGACGGCAACTACAATATGTCCAAGGCTATCCAGGTTACCGTGGAGGTACTTCCCCTTAGCCCGCTCCGCGAGGCATATATCGAAACTTTCTTTGTAACTACGTTAAACTAAACGCCATGCCTAATCCTTATGTAGTGCCCTCGAAGGACGTCCAAATCTACCTTACTTTCGAGGGGCTTCCAGCAATCAAGATCGGCACGGGTACCTCGCTCAACTTGCAGTACTCGCAGACAGTGCAGGACATATTCGCTATCGGGGAAACAGACCCTATCGACCTGGTGCAGCTCAACGCTCAGTATGCGGCCACTCTGTCGCACCAGACCGGGGAGCAGCACACCATCCTCGATGCGATCAACGGCGCTCTTCCGGCCGGGCAGACGCCCTATGCGTCCATGCTCCAACTGCCGCCCTTCACGCTGACGAAAACCATGTCGCTGCGCAACAGCGCGACGCCAAAGACCGTCTCGGAATCCCTGTTAGGGTGCAAGTGCGAACAGTCGAGCTCGGACACTAACCGAAACGACGCGGAGACGCTTTCGTCCATCAACATCCGTGCCCGTGCCGTACAGCGCTCGGTCGCACCCATCCAAACTATTGTGTAAACCAGGACGGGCGGGCACCCCAAGACCCGCCCGTCTTTAAAACCCAAAAATTATGTCGCAAATACAAGAAACTGAGCGCCTTGACCTCCAATACACCGTCACGGCCTCGTATTTCGTCCCCTCCTTCAACAAAGAAGGTCATATGATCGAGGAGGAGAAAAAGAACCAAAATATCGCCTTTTGGCGTTTACAGCGCCGCAACATCGAGCACTCGAAGCTATCCATGTCGATCCTGTCGCGCGAGGAATCGGAGCAGAAGGGAGTGATTGGCCTGGCCATGGACTTCATCAAAGCCTGCTGCGTCGACGACAAGGTGCGCGAAGATTTGCTCGGCGACGCTCTCGCCTGCGTGGAAATCTTTCAGTCGGAACCTGTCAGCGAGGACTTCCGCCGTTTTTTCGGGACTTGGGAGTTCTTGAAGGCGCTCCCGAAGAATCCGTCCGGCAAAAAATAGAGGAGTATGCGAAGGACGACCCTCTGCTTATCAAGAAGGCCGTCGTCTCCAGATACTTCCATGAGCCTTACTCTGACATGGATAAAAGGCTAAGCATCAATGATATAGACAAGTTATATACACTTGCGCTTCACCTTGTCGACATCATAGACATGGCGCCCTTTAAATCTAAAAAATAATGGCAACATACACCATACGCCTCAACCTTGGGGGAGACGTCATCGAACGTCTTACTCGTGCCAACGCACTGAGTGACCAACTGGAGCGCAAGACCAACCGCATGTCCCGGAATGGCCGAGGCGGAGGCGGTGGCGGAGGTGGTGTGGCCAACTATCCGAACCTGCGGCACGGATGGCACGAGCGCATGTCCTCTATGTATGACGTGTCGCGCCGATTCGGCAACCGACATACGCGCGAGGATTTCATGTCCGATGCCAACCGGGCGTTCGGTTCCATCCGACGCTTCCGCGAACAGTTCGTGCGCAATTCCTTCACTCCGAGCGGGTGGATGCGAAACGCCGGGAACTTGGTCGGGGCGGTGTTCGATTCCGCCGCCGCAGTGATAAAGAGCAACCCCGCACTCCTGATGGGTGCGGGCGTTCTCGGTACTGGAGCCGCGGCGTACGCTCTTCCTAAGCTCATCGGCGGAGGGCTGTATGCCGTGCTGTCCAAAACCTTGAACAGCTCGTCCATGACGGACGCCATATCCAACCGCATGCAGATGGATATGGCACGCAGGGGGTTGGGATCGGGCTACACCTCGGCGCTGTCTGATGCCACGCGCATGGCGGCCGAATACGGCTATTCTCGTGCCGGCATGCTCTCCATGATAAACACCGTGTCGGGCTTCGAAATCGGAGGCACGCAGATCGGCACGGCCATAGCCACGCAGATCGCGCGGCAGGTGGGTAAAGTCGCCCAGATCGGTGGCCGACCCTATGACATCGTGGGTCTGAACATGCAGCAGTTGTTGGCTGCCGAAAAACCCAACATGCGAGACGTGCGAGAGTTGATCCACGCCGCCCCCATCCTCAACAGATACGCCAACGAGGCCATGCAGAGGCGCGGCGTGACAGGGACGAGCCCCTACGACTATCTCCAGGATCGCGCCAACATGCTGCGCGCCCTGCACAGGCTCGATACGGAGCTCCAACCCCCGTCGGCCGCCGCGGCGCGCGGACAGATCGCCCTCGCCAAGGAGAATTTTTGGATCAACCTCGCGGGGATGGACAAACTATGGGAGAGCGTCGGCCGGGCTGGAGAGAATATGTTCGACCGCATATCAGCGCGCCTGGACGTATGGTACAACTCGTTCGATCCCAATATGCTCGACCATATTTTCGATGAATTCGTGGATGGCGTCGAGGATATCGTAAGCGCACTTACCACCCTGTCGAACTGGATTCTCAATATCTCCGACTTCATCGGTCTCTTCAATCCGTGGAGCTGGGGCGACAAGAGCCGCTGGGACTTGCGGTACGAGAAGTCGGCCAAGCAGTCGGAATTCACCGAGCGGCGCAAGGCCGCCACATACCTGTCGGAGGAGATCGGCAGGAAGTACGTAGAGGACTACCTGCGCACACCCGCAGCCCGCAAGGCGTGGGGTTTGGACGAAGGCACCGAGGAGAACCGCGCCGCGAATCTGAAAGACGCGCGCGACATCCTGCTTAAAAACTTCGTCACCACCTTTACACCCAAGGTTCGGGAGGGGTTGCAGGAGCTGCCCGGACACCTGACGCCCGAGGAGGGGGTTCCGCAGTACCCGACGGGGCTCCTGAGGTACCAGTACACACCATACGAAACGAATACCGGATTCAGCCTGTTCGACTTCCTAAAGACCGGGAACACGAAGAACGTCACTACCGTAACCAAGGGCGAGGCGTCCATAGCTCCCGTGACTTTCCGCTCCAATCCCGCGCTCAACGACCGGGAAGTCGCCGAGAATTTCAACCGGGTGACGAAGATTTACGGCGAAGGCGGCGGCGCCAGCGGGAAGGACACCAAGAAGATAGAAGATTTGACAAAGGGATCGAAGTCGCTCATTATCAACTTCAATGCACCCATTGTGCAGATGCCGACCCAAATAAACACCAATGCCACGCCGGAAAGCATCATGCAGACCATATCCAAACAGATCGAAGAGGTGACAATTCGAGGACTGCAAATAGCCTTCAACAACTCAACACGCACGCTCAATGGCTAAAGATCAATATACCGCAAACACAACCCCCAACGACACTCCTAACGACCTCCCGTCCTTGGGACAAATCCCGGCGTACAAGGCCGTGACGGATGGCATAAGCGCCGTAGAAAAAGCATATCAGGCGGGGTTGAAAATAACCCTGGCGGAGGTAGGATTCTGGCGTCAGATCGTTCAGTTCCGCGGCAAGGCCAAGACCTCCGATCCTCAGTATACCGGGATGGCGGACGCCCTAAAGCAGTCCGGCGACTACAAAACGGCCATACAATCGGTAGATCGCCAGGATATACAGCGAGAATATGTATTTCGCTGCGGGGATTATTTCCTCCCTATCAACCTCACCTACGAAGTGGAAGGGGAAAAGAACGATTCTACCTCCCAGCTCGTCGACGGGGCAGAAATCCTCCAGGTTCTCAACTACAAACCGATGGTCGTAACGGTGCGTCTGCGCATTGAACGCAACTTGTCTCGCGTCGACACGGACGCCTCGGCCTCGAACCTTTCCATGCTCGACGCCTTGTCCTATGAGGCATATGCCGACCAGGGGCTCGACAACACCGATCCCGCGGCCATGGCTATCGCCGACCTCGGCGTGGCTCTTCGGAGTTTGTGGCAGGGGCAGGATGTTTTCAAGATCGAGAACAAAGTCCTCAACAACGACCTCGGACTGGAGTGGGTGTACATGAAGAGGTTCAAATATACCCCCAATCCGGGGTCTACCATCGTGGACGTCAGCATGACGCTCCACCAAATAAACATGGATGAAAATGCCATCGTATTTACGCAGGAGACGGTAAATACGACCAATCCCGCGGGGGGGGGCGGTAGGTGATGAAAGGTAATTTGTTCAGAGTAGGAAACGAGGTGTTTATCGAGGGGAAGAGCATCGGCCGATTCGCCTCAGTAGACATTACCGAGGAGCGGGATTCCCTCTCGGGAAGCTGCACCATGACCCTCCCGGTGTATGCCATCGGGTTCCGGCAGGGATTGCCTCCGACACAGCGCATAAGGGCGGCCTTGGAGGGCATAAACATCAAGCCCGGAGCCCGCATAGACATCGACGGCTGGTTCTACAACAATGCTCAGTTGGGGCAGCAGTTCGAGAGACTGCGCATTTTCAGCGGCTTCATCCGGCAGGTCATCGGGGGATTCCCGTCGAAGATCGTATGCGAGGACTACTCTTTCATCCTGCGGTTCGGTACTATAAATCGGGACTGGGTGTCGCGCACGAAGCTAAAGGACATGGTAGACTATCTATGCCCCATCTCGAACAAGGCATTCGAGGACTACCGCAAGGCACAGGGGTTCGACAACCCGGCGGACTTCCCGGCTCTGTCTTTCGATTCATCGGATAGTGCGGATGTGGAGTTCGCGTTGCAGACCTTCAAGCTCATATCGCCGTTCGAGGCCCTGTCGAAGCTCATGAATATGTTTACGCTGTACGGCACTGTGAACACCCAGGGGAAGGTGTATTTCGGTATTGGCGTAAGGGACAAATTCAAGCGCACGGTGACACTGGCCACGAACACCAATGTCATCGGCCGCGACATAGTGCCTACCGACGGGCTGTTCGAGAACTACAAAGTGGTGGTAAACGCCCTCATGGCCGACGGTACAAAGTACACCTACGAATACGGCGATTCCCAAGGCGAGGCACACCGATATTTTGTCCCGGCCAATACGGTATCGCTGACCGAACAGACGGCCAAGAACATAATGGCCCGGTTGAAGGGAACGCGCAACAAGGGAACCATAAAAACCGTGCTCTATCCGCAGGTTAATATGTTCGACTTTGTGGAGTACACGGACACCATGCTCCCGGAGCTTACGGGAAACTACTACGTGATAGGCAGGAATTTGAGCTGCGACACTTCCGACGGGTTCATCCAAACCCTGACAGTAACCAACGAAATGTTTATATTATGAAAACATCCGGCACTTTCGACGACGAATGCGCCCGTTTGGGAGCGGAATTCGGAACAAAGATGAATGACGGGAAGAGGGTGTCGCTCGTCATAGCCACCGTGTCGGCTATAGACGAGGATGCCAAAACCTTAGAGGCTGTTGTGGATAATGATAGGATATTCAGCGACATAAGTCTAAACATTTTTCCAAACGGGGGCAACAGCCTCTATATTATACCCTCCGTGAATTCTCTTGTGGTGCTGGGGTTCATAGAGGGTTACTCCGAGGTTCCGGTGCTCATAAAAGCCACGAAGATCGACAAGATGGTCGCATCGAACGTCGCGGGTACCGAAGAGGAGGGAGAAAGCACTATTTCTTTCGATAAGGACGCCGTGGAAATAATCCGCGGCACCTCTTCTTGGCGGATTGAAAAAAATAAAATATCTTTCACTGCCGATAAAATTGAAATGGATGGCGGGGAGAACGGGGGGCTTGTGCTGGTAGATGGCGTCACCACGGCGCTCAACAATTTAGTGACGCAGGTAGGGAATATGTGCACAGTATTCAATGCGCATACTCACGGCGCCCAAGGTGCGTCGCCTCCGGCCACCCCTATGACCGCCCCCTCCCAGTTCAATAAAGGAGACTACGAAAATACCAAGATAACGCAATGACAGACGCAAAATTCGACTTTCAGGTCAACGACATAGTTATATCCAACGGGGGCGTCGAGTTGGTATCTTTGTGCAGCCAGCAGAACGCCACGCTGATATTTTCCAAGTCGGCGGCAAGTCTTACGAAGCCCCAGTTCGGGGTCGGATTCGAGGACTTCTACCCCCTGCTGCCCAAGTGGGCGTGGGGTAAGGTTGAGGCCACGGCTGAAAAGCAAATATACGACGACGGAGCCCTCATTGCCCGCGTGAATATCTTTGAGGAGACAGCCTCGGGAGTTGTGACCGCGGACATACATGCACGATACAAGGAGTAGACATGGCAAAGACGTACACAGTAAAACAGGGAGACACCATCCAGGACGTGGCATTCAACGTGTCCGGCTCTCTCGCGGGCATAGACCCGATATTGGAGAAAAACACGCCCACGAATATCCCGCCCGCGGACTGGAAGGCCATGCAGTACCGCCAGGAGCCTCCCGCCAAGAACTTTATGGAATCCTACACTCCGGCGCTGAGGACAAATCAGATTCTCGACGTCGAGGGGATCGACATATACAACCTCCAAACCTTGCAGCGGCCTCCCTTCAACTCCTCGATGGACGTGAAGGAAGAGGTGGAGGCGGAAATCTCGCGTCTCTTCAAAGCTACGGCCGAAGGAGGACGCGCCCTCATATCGGCGCTTGCGCCCGAGGCTATGGGGGCGATGATGAGGAGGAACGGCACCTTTTTGCGCGACACGTTCTACAACAGCCCATATACCGTGCAGTGTTTATTCCGCACGCCTCCCAAGTACAAATACATCCCCAGCCCTGAATCTACGGCTCGGGGAATACTTGACACGTCGGGGGCATCGAATTTCCCTCGCATCGACATCAAAAACCCCTCAGAACTTTTGTTATACAACAATCAGGGATATATATATTCATATCCTGTTTTTTGGGACTATTTATACAGCGTCGTATTCATTAGCAACGGAGCCAAGGTCTATGCATATATCAACAACAATCTGGTAAACTCCCAAAATAAAAATTGGGTTAGTTATGCTTCTTCATATCTATATCTTGGTGGATATGGTATTAATAATTGTCCGGCGGTTGATTTTATGGGGGAGGTGATATGCGCCCGCTGGTTCGACCGCGCACTCACAGAGGAGGAAATGACGGCACTCCAAAACGGAGTGCGCCCGCAGGACTATATTGTGCCCCCGGCCTTGAAGCTGTCCTGTGTAGCTGAGTACATACCTCAGAACCTCATACCCTCTGAGGAGGACAGCTCGAAGCCCGCCATGTGGCTCGACAGCGCCAAGCAGATGCCGCCCGACATCTCTACTCCGCCGCTCCTTCGCAAGTCTGCCGGGGGTTATGACCTGGTGGTCAATGATAATCCCAAGATAGGCTGCGAGCCGATCTACAAACCCATTTACGACTTCAAGGGCGCCTATACCGCCAATGGCGCCTTCATGGGACAGCGCATATCCACACAGTCGCTCGCCGACGGGACGCTGGAGTGCTACTTCAAAACCGGAGACGACATCCATAATGAGCAGTGCGTATTCAGCATGGCGGATAATATGGTACTTCCAAGGCTCACAATTATTGCCTACAGATTGCATTTCGCAACCAACGAGTTCTCAGTGGATTATCCCTGCAAGCTAAACACGACTTATCACGTGGTACTCCGCTATGCTTTACAGGAAAATTTAGGCTACCTCTTTGTAAACGGGATCAAGATTTCGGGGGCGTTCAAATTGGGTAGTTATATGCGACAAAAATACATCAACCTTGGCATATACACCGAAAATATACCCATCTTGTTGAAGGGCGAAATCTACCACTTCCGCAACTTCAATACACACCTGACAGAAGCACAGGCGTTGATGCTGTGGAACGGAGGCGATCCCGCGTCGTTCGTGGTAGATGCGGCTATGAAGGCATCCTGCACACAGGAGTATCTGCCGCAGAACATGCGGCCTCGGAGTGATGATCCCACCAAGGCGGGCTATTGGTGGTCGTCACACAAACAGATGCCCGTCAACGGAGTGTTGGAGCCCCTGTCGGATCCCCCCGCGGAGTGGCCGAATACAAACCTCGACTATTACAACTATCCCTCAATAATTAAACAATAACCGATATGTCACTTATAAATACCATATGGGGTAACATCCAACGGACGATCCCGGCGATGAACACCAGCAACGCGGGCATCCTGCGCAAGATCGCGGAGGTGGTAGGCACCGTGCTTGACATTGTGCGGCTTGAAATCCTGCGCAGCGAACAGACGATAGCCGCGGCCGCGAAGATCGCGCGCGTGACGAGTGAGGCATGGTATGTCGAGAAGGCATACGCCTATCAGCAGGGCGATCAGGTAGTCGTGGTGAACGAAGCGACGCAAGAGCTGGGCTATGCGACCATAGATGCCACGAAGCAGATAATAAAGCAGGCTTCGATGGGGTCTAATCAGGAGGGTTTGTACTACATCAACGTGGCGACGGCCGATGCCAACAACAACGTGGTCTCACTCACGCAGGATCAACTCGATGCGTTCAGCGCCTACTACCGCAACTTTTGGGGCGTCGGCGCGCAAATACAGGCCGCATCCAATGCTCCGGCCGTCCTTTCGGCCGACAAGCTGTACGTCCGCTTCGACAAGTCGTACAACCTCGATACCATCAAGAACAGCATCAACACGGGGCTGCATGACTTGCAGATGCAACGACGCACGACAAATGTTCTGTATATCAACGACATAGAAAGCTACATCTCGGGGTTGAACGGCATCAAGGATGCCTACTTCTCCGAGGTCAAGGTCTCGCAGGATGGCGACAGCACAACACCGCAGGATGGCAAGATAGTATTGAATCCGGGTTATTTCAACTTCGACCCCAATCTGTACGATTTCACCAAGAACATTACAATATTCGAAGCTATATGATGCGTTTCCGATATATTGACATCCCGAAGCTGGTGTTGCAGTTGCTCCGGCCGAATTACTCGGTGCGGCGCGACCACAGCTACACGGAGCAGCCGTTTTGGACAACGATAATATACCGCTACTGCCTGTCGTTGCTCATGGTGTTGCACGACTATCTGTACAACTACTACATGGTGCGCTCCAAGTGGTACATGATGGCGGCGTGCACACCTACATACGGGCAGATCGAAGGCGTATTGCGGTACTGGTACGGGGAGTGGGGGCAAATATCCATCACCCCGAGCGGCGCGAGCATATGGCGATCTATGTGGTATGATTCGCCAACCCCTCCTGTATACCTGTACAACACTCCCACCCCGAAGGTGTACCTCGGACAGGGAGGCACCATCACGGAGCAGCCCATCATTACGATCCCGGCTGCCCTGTACAACAACTCGGAAGCATACAACCAGTTTATCGCAGACGTCAACACGCTATTTCCCTTTTACATCAAGTATACTATAAAAACTCAATAACATGGCAGGAATAAAAAATATCAACGTCATATCGGGCACTGGCAACCCCGTGCATATGCAGGATTTGCAGAACCTCTGGAGCGCCATCAACTCGCTCCTCCGATCCACCAAAACGCCCATCTCCATCGTTGCAGGATTCGCCACGGCGAACAACGACACCGGGACGAACATCGGCGAAGGTATCATCTGCTACCAAGGGCAGGCTTACTACCTGGCCGCCGATGTCGCTAAAATAGGCCAGTATCTTTATGCCAACACCATACAGGACGAACAGCGCGTGTATGAAGATGGCGCGACGCGATACACATATCAGGATTATGTCGTGAATGCTGCGGCCAATGCGTCGGCATCGGGAATTGGCACCCTCATAGGGCAGGCCACGGCGGCCAACCTCGCAGCATGGAAGGTGGGCGTGCTATCCGACGGTTCCGTAACAGCGGCTATGCTGGCCGATGGCGCTGTGACGGCGCCCAAACTTGCCAATGGGGCCGTAACTTCAGCCAAAATAGCTGATGGCGCTGTGGGGTATGCGCAGATCGCCTACGGTGCTGTCACGGCGGGTAAAATAGAGGCAGAGACCATCACCAACGAGGAGATCGCCAACAAAACCATCATCGCAAATCAAAAGCTGGAGAATGGTTCTATCGAAGAGGCACAATATGGCTCCGCGTCGGTATCGACACGAGCATTGCAAGTAAACTCGGTTAATACTCCCGCCATCATGAATAAAGCAATTACGCTCGAAAAATTGGCGGACAAAATTAGTGTGTTACTTCCTAATACCATCACGAATATTGCGCATAATATTAGCGGCACCCAAGATTTTCCGGAGGGCACCATAGGCACTTTAAATATTCCGCCATCTCCGTCCAATCACGCAACAACTGTATATTTGGTGCAGTCTCCCTCCGGACTACTTGTGCATCACTGGACGATGCTTGTATTTAAGGACGATAACGGCCCTTTCCAAATAACTTTTTCGGGAGGGTCAATTGGCACAATGCCGTTTGATCTACCCCAATACACCATCAATTGCATACTGGATATATATTTTTATCCTCCTTATGGTCTTATCGTGGGGGTCGCCCAACCCAACTTTATAGTGAAATAATGGACACCTTATTGAAATGGATTATGGCTATGGTGGGGGGCCTGCTGTCGTTGTTCGCGCCCGTGACGCCGCTTGTGCTCTGCGCCTTGACATTCGTCATGATAGACTTCGTGATGGGTATACTGGCCGGGCGCAAGAGGGCGGCTCGGCAGCATAAGGACTGGTATTTCTCCAGCGACAAGGCGTGGAAAACGGTCATCAAACTTACGTGCATTGTCGTTGGGATCGGCATGTGCCACCTTATAGACACTCAAATCATCGACTTCATGAACTTGCACCTGGCCAAGATCTTCACGGGCATGGTATGCGGCATCGAAATGTGGTCGTATTTGGAGAATGCCATGGAAATATCCGACGCTCCGGTATTCCGATCCCTTCAAAAATACGTGGGAAAGAAGATGAAGGATGAAGTAGGTATTGATATTGAAAACGCCCCGCAGGCTCCGGCCGACGGGGGTAATAACGTCAAACATAAAAAAAATGTGATATGAAAGTAGTTATCAATGGCTCCGAAGCCGATTATCCCTACATTTTTGTGAACGGAGTAAAAATGCCCGCGACCTTTATTGCTCGCCCGGCCAACCCGCGGGTAGACATGGGGCGCCGAATCATCATCGAGCCAGCGCTTCCGGAAGGTGGCAACGTCCTGCTTACTGCGGACTACCTCGACTTCGAAATCAACGAGGTTGTCATCTCCGATAACCCGTCGGCCTACACTCCCGCCGACGTTTTGAAATTACTCAACGAAGGGCATGAATCCCCTACTGACGATGATTTCCCGGGCATCGGATCGGGTCTCTATTCCGGCGGGGGGGGGTCTCCTGAAATTCCCGACGGGTCGATCACCACAGCCAAGCTGGCCGACAATGCCGTGACTTCGGCTAAGATCAAACCCTCTGCTGTAGGCACGTCGCAACTGGCCATTGGCGCTGTATCCGGCGACATCATTCAAAAAAATACAATCGTGGCGTCGAAGCTTGCGGATGGATGCGTAGGCGCCGCAGCCATCGCTGACGGGGCTGTCACCGGTGATAAAATCGCCAATGCGGCCGTTACGGTCGACAAGATCGCCGACGATAGCGTAAATTCGGATAAAATCGTCGACGGAGCTATCAATGTCAATAAGATAGCCGCAAATAGCGTTGGCAACGGGCAGATATTGGACGGTGCCATTACGGCGTCGAAGATCGGAACAGCGGAAGTCGGCACAGCTGCGCTGGCTCCCCTTGCAGTAACCACGGATAAAATTGCGGACGGCGCAGTGACGACGGATAAACTCGCAACATCTTCCGTCGCCACCGAAAAGTTACAAGATCTGTGTGTCACGACGCCCAAGATCGCGGATCATGCCGTCGACACCACCAAACTCGACACAGGAGGCTCCCCCGGGGGCAGCGTTGAGTAGGCATAAAAGAACAGGCACCCTATCGGCGCCTGTTTTTGTTTGGCGGGTCTATTCCTCGCCCGGCGATCCCGAACACCAGCATAATAATCCCGGCCACAAAGAAGAGTACGCACGCACTGTTCATGACTATGCTTTTATTTCGAGGTGGAACGCAGGCTCACTCAGGTCATACGAAAACTTGGGGTTTTTGCCGGGAATAGATACGGGCGAAATCACTTTGATGACGCGCGGCTCGTCGAGTGCTGCGACCAAGAACTCCACGGGTTTCTCCATAGTCATACTCACGTCCAGCACATTCACCTTGCGATACTCCTCGGCGCTCACACAGTGCTTGGACACCCGTTCGCCCTTTTCGCTAAGCCGACTGATAAGTTTGGACATCTCGTCGATGGTCTCCTCTTTGTCCATGCCCTGATCCTGGCAGTCGTCGAACAGTGCGGTCACCTTTCTGCCGGGTTCCCGGTAGCGGATGCGCTTTCCGGCGACCAGGTTGTTGTACATGGCCATCGCCTGCCGATAAGGGTTGCGCCACGTGGAGGTGATGGTCACCTTCGGGTTGTCGCTCTTCTCGGCTATGGATTCGAGCAGGTCGATGACCGATGAAGCTACCATGTCCTTGCACTCTTTCAAGAGCGACGAGGAGAATACTACTCGTTTTGTTGTTCCCATGTTGTGTCTGCTAATGATTTGATATTGAATGATATAAACTCACATCCCTTGGGTACTATGTACTTGCGTATATGCGCTTTGTAGATTAATTTGTCGTTGAATTGATACCTTTCTTGCAGCGCATCCTGGAACGGTTTTACCGCATTGTCGTAGTCGCACTGAGTGTTGGAGAATCCGAACTCATACCACACCTCGAACGGAGGAGACGGCAATTCTATGTCCGGGAGTTTTAAGAGGCATTCTGCGCGGAAGGCATCGTGCTCGCTGGTTTTGAATCGGCGCCCTTTGTATGCCCTATTTACCGTCAGCGGCTTGACCTGTATTGACACTTTGCTGTTCATGGTATATGCAAATCTTTTCGGTGTTTATATGCGTCATCATGCCCGTCTTGGGGCAGATATGGTGCATATTCTCCTGGGCTGACAGGTGTTTGCAGGACTTGCATGTTACCTTCGGCCGATCTTCGAATCTTTCGTTCTTCGGTTTTGTCAGCTTTTTCGACGCCCTCAGCTTCATTTCCTCCAAATATTAAACCCTCCGCGCACCTCTCCGTACGGGGCGTCATCGAAGGGGTTGTACCCGACGGTTCCCTCGATGCTGAACCGCCCCTTGTTGTATCGCACGCGCGCGCCCATAAACTGATTGTTCCATCCGGGGGCAACCTGCGCGGCCACTACTATCCCCCCTTCCCATGTAGGCGGCATGATCGTCGTGGTGTGATGGGTCTGCGTTATGATCTTGGTTGGCACGAACAGGTCTATACTTTCGAGCATGGGCTTATACCCGGACACCGTTGCGCGGTAGTTCTCGGTCTGAAATGTCTTGAGCTCGAACGGAAGCGTTACAGCCACTTTAACCGTGTCGCCGGGCAGATATACCATCACCGTGTCGATCCTCGAAATTTGATGCGTATTTGTTATAATGATGGTATCTCTTACATACTCCCTTATGACCACCGTATCGACGCGGCATTCGATCTCCGGTTTCGATAGGGTGGAACAAAGCCATGACCGCAGGCTATAAAGTGCGATCATGGCTATGATTACCCCGATGATGGCCGACGTTAGCCTGTTCATCTCCTATGCGTCGATCTCTTTGTCGACGATGGTGCCGTACCACGAGCGTAAAAACCATCCCGATACTACCCCCGCGAGGAATCCGATGGTTCCGGCGCTTCGAATGCTGCCCGGCAGGAAGTTGAACACAATGATGGCTACCACGGCTACCGCAGCAGCTATCAACCCGATTTTCAGTTTGTTGTCCATTTTATATAAAGTTAAAATTCAGGTATTCTCGGTATAGCGGGCGTCCAGTTGGATATGATTCCGTCGAAAAACAGAATCCAGTGCCGAATCTCGCTCGTGATATTCAGCACGTCGTTCTCGGTGGTAGGGTCGAACACTTTTGCATCAACCCCTCCATGCACCATTGCGACGATTTCGTTTAGGTCGTCCCGCATTTCGCGCGCGATGGTCAGAGCATCGGGGATCGTAAGCGCCTCCTCGATCTGAGACGAATCCACGAACTGCGTCATCGTATGCAGCGGAATGCCATCCAGCACGCGGATGGTCTCGGCCATCTTGTCGGCGCCTTTCCGGAGCGTGGCCGCAGTATCGTCCAGCAGCAGGTGCAGGGATCGGAAGGGCGTGCCGTATACCATCCAATGACGCCCTTTGGCGTTCGAGTAGGCTACTTCGAGGGTGGCCAACAGCTCATTCAGAATAGAAGTCTGATTTTTCATCTTTCTGTTTGTGTATTATGGGTTTTATGGCGTCCGGATTGTTTGCGATGAAAACGACCTGTTCGTTTAGCGCATACTCATCCACCTTGTCGTAAAATTTGTATATTTGGTTCTTATGGTCAACACACTGGAAACGGAGGGCGTCGACCTCGGCCACTTTGCCGGAACGCAGATACACCAAGTGTTTCATGGCTTTATGGTTCATTATCGGGTTCGGGGTTTTGCTTGGCATCATCCTGCCATCTGTACGACGGTCGCAGCATTCTCCCATTTCCTATAAAGGTAGGTTTGCCTCGCTCCCCTACTTCCGGTTTGGGCTGGTAAAGATATACGGTATGCGTGTGCCCGAATTTGTCTATTTTTTTGAGCGGCGCGATGCAAAGTTTAACCTTGGCTCCCAACTCTCCGTTATTGCGAACAAACTCTTCTATCACGTCAACAGGTATCTTTTTCAGGTCTATTTCGGCATATAAGATTCCCGCCATGATTCAATCTCCAATTTCGCCTCGTGTTCAAACTTCGATATTATTTTGCTGTACGCCTTTATCTCCTTCATATCCTCAAACTTGCGGATATGGTAGTATGAATTCCGGCTCGTGCAGTTCAGGTAGTTGGACAGCTTCACCCCGTTCATGAGCTTGTGGGAGTACATGATATGGATGAATACCGTTCGGGCGTCCGTAACCCTTTGGCGCCGACAGGGTGCCTGTATCTCCTCCAGCGATACGCCAAAGTGGCGTTCGAGCAGCATCCCTATTTTCGACAAAATAATTTCCATGCAGTAAATATAGTAAATTATTTTATCATACAATCCCGATCCGCTCTATTTTTTCTTGTCCAGCTCTTCAAGGACGGCATCAGCGTATGATACGGCATCGGCTGCTACAGCTTCGAATACTGTAAGGTTCTCATTTTTCTGCATTTTATCTTGATTTTGCGAGAATCTCGCTATTTTTTCAAAACGGAGCGTCGCAGTCTTTGCAAACCCCTCGGAATCTAAAGAACTCGTAATAACGCCCCAATATGCACACGGACAAATATCTTCGATACATATTGCGTCCACGACTATTACACCCGCATCCCTGTATGCGCATTCTAAATATCGTCATAGCTCGCTATTTCTTAAAATGTTTGATAATCTCCTCGGCGGTGGCCTTATGCCGAGCAAGTCCCTCCCATTTAGATATGATCGGATCGTCTTCAACATGATCCATACCGATACATAGTGACCATCTATCCGTAATTTCGTTTACATACCACTGCATGTAATCGTTCTCGTCGTTCATCGCCGCCAGTGCCTTGAACAGCTCGATATTCTCGCCGCAGTCTATGGCAGGGTGTCCTTTGGCAACATTTTCAGCCTTGAACTGGTCGATGGAATATCGGGTTTCCTCGTCGTAGTCGCAGATCCCGTGCACCTCGTAAGCGATTTTAAGCCGATCAATCCCACGGCAATGCAGGGTGTTACAGCCTCCAAACAAGCAGCAGGAGCATACATAATACCCGATTCCTTCCAACCATTCAGTCAGCTCCTTTCGCTTTTCCGCATCCTCGACACGGACAAAGCATGGGGTTGTGAATTTCATGGCTCCTTTATAAACGATATACCTACAACACAGCCTTCGGCATTACCCTCATTCGCAGCCTCGACAACCGCATTCGGCATATTAGGCACATCAACTACATAAGTTTCACATACTGTCTCTATATCACCAGTAAATTCATACAGACACTTAGGTTTACACGGTCTGCATATTGTAATTGCTAATTTCATACTATTTCACCAATTCAAAAAGTGTTTTATCCTTCGCTATCGTCCCAATTTTCACCCGTTCCGCCTCTTCTTTGGTGTCGAACTTTAATACCATTCCTTCGCGTATTGGGCATCCATTATCCCGCCAAAGTACATAAACCATAAGACACCACTTGTCATCCCAAAACGTGGGCGTCCCGTATATCTCAGCCACGTAAGCATATATTTTACGGGTGACTATTTGACAGGTCAAATCGCTCATTTCACCAATTCAAATTCGTAAACCACCACCCACGGGTTCCGATCCCACGTTCCACGGCCGGACACCTTGTCGATTAGTGCGGCGAAGGCCTTGCGGGGAGTGTCAAATTCAACGGCTGTTCCCTTTTTCTCGTCGACAAACCCATACGTGGTGGTATCTGTGGATTCGTACCACGATTCGATAATGCCCTCGCGAAAACAGTCATCGTGCGAAATGCTCTGCAACTGCTCGCACTTGATTCCGGTGATGCGGATTTGGTGGGGCATCAAATCGGCTCGCACAAACAGTTTGTTTCGCCAGCCAGGTGTTCTATCCGCGCCATATACAGGAATGTCACATCTTGGCGAAAACGCATGGTAATAACTTTGCGCCACGGCCACGACCTCGCCGACCTTGTAGCGGCATTTATGGCGAAAAATTTCAATTCCTTGACAGCACATTACGATACAGCCAGTGGCTTCCTCATAGGTGAAGTCTTCGGCCGAGGTCGCAGCCCGTTGAAATTGTTCACCTCCCTCGATGCGGCGCGTATTGTTTTTTATATAGTCAATGACCGCATCCGTCAGTCCATAGCGGTCGTTAAACATTATCTTCTGCATGGTTATTCAGTTTTAAGTAATTCCGGGGTGTCGTGGATATTACCTATTTTCGTAAATGAACAACACCAAATTTCCTCAGGTTCATTGTTCGCATCTACAAAACAGAACATCCGATCTCGATAGGCAATTACGCTACGCCTATTGATTTTCATGAGATTTTCCCATTCTACTATATCTCCCTCCCAAACATCCGTGCCGTTATTGTCTTTCAGCCCAATATACTCGCCGACGGTAGTGGGATCAACTTCATATAATCCTGTAAAGGTCTTGATAAATATCCGGCCTGCGTCTGCGCCGTAGCAATGAATCAGGTCTCCATAAACCCACTTGTCGTTATCTATACGCTTGCCTCTGAATTTACTCTCTCGCATAACTATTCTTGTTTGAGGTTGTTAATTCTGTCGATCTCGACTTTCAAATTCATCTCTGCGCAGCGCACATCCCGTTGCAATTCCTCCAGCCGAGCTATCTGCTCCTCGTCCATCCGCGGGCATCCCCGCAGCCAGCTGTCGTAGTTCGGGGTTTGCAGTTCGCCGTTGGCAATAGACCCTACACGCAGGCAGTAGTCGTAATATTTGACATACTCCTCCTCCGGAGCGTCCCGGTCGATGTCCGTCAGTATATCCGCCATACTCACGAATAGATCGCCAACTTCTGCAATTCCTCCGGGGTCGTCGCCTACCCCCGCATCCGGCTCATAATCGTAGCCGTGCTTTTCGCAGAAAGCGGCCAGATAGGCGTTGCAAACCGCGTTGTAACTTAGTCTCAGTTCCTCGCGTGTAAGTTTCATTAAAATCGTCTCAACGTGGTCAGGCATATCACTGTAAGGTTGTTTATGCACCCGTCGATAAATTCCCTTGCTCATGGTTAGGATGTTTTAGTGTAACGCCCACGTCTTGTGCATTGCAGCGATCAGGTCTATATACCCTTTGCATTCCTCCATCTGCTCGGGACTATAGCCTTCGGCCTCGCCAATTTTTCGGAAATGCTTCTGCCACTCGGAAATGGTGCAGCGTTTGCATCCTATTTGAATAACATCCTCACCCCAATAGGATACTGTATGACTAGATGCGCTGATAAATAGCGATTTAGGAACATCGCACCCGTCGCCCAGTTTGCACCCGTCGCCCAGTTTGCACCTGTAGCCCAGTTTGCACCCGTCGCCCAGTTCGCACCCGTCGCCCAGTTCGCACACGTCGCCCAGTTTGATATTGCGCGCCTCAAATTCGGAGGATAATTCAGAAAGTTCATTGTACTGAAAGGGTGTCCAGCCTTTGTCTGAAACCCAGAGATAAAGTGTTTTCATGGTTGGTTATCTTTTGTGTTTTACTTTCCGATTTGGTATGCAGGAAATCCAGCCCCAGAACGGTATGCGCCGCTTCAAGTAGTCCGGATCATCCTCATGGTTGTACGCCTCGGTCTCGAAGCAGGTGTAGTAGTACGCGCCCGGATAAGGCGGGATAATCACTTCGATCAGCCACGAAATGCCGTAGCAAATCCATCCGGCGAAGAGAATGCCGACCACCGTAAGCACCCAGCCCCACCACGCGAACGAGTAGCTGATGGCGACGGGCAGGAGGATTGCCGCGGACAGCATGGCCAGTTCGATCTGCTGGGCGCAGTGGATTCCTTCATGGCGGCGCGTAGTCTCGTCCATGCTCCACGCCATCGGCTTCCGGGTAAAAGACCACAAAAGCCATGTTACCCAGTTAAACCCCTTGAACGGGATCAACTTGTTGTGAACTTCGATAGGTAGTTTCATCACAGGTTCAATTCATAGCCGTTAGACACTATCCACTCAATACGGTTGCACAGAAGTTCTATCAGGTTATCGCCCATTTCATCCCCAATATTATCGGCTTCTAATGGGGTAAGTACGGGGGTGTAACAGAATCTCCATCCACCGCCAACCACTGCTTTCAGTGTCAGTTCGTAAGTGTTGTGGGCGTCCTGAATCACATTCGGAAGCACCTTCCCCAGCTGGTCGGCGACAGTAAAGGCGGGGATATATCCATCGGGAAACTTTTGATGTAGAATAGCTTTTGTTTCAGCATCAGTTTTCCATATCTTGAGATTGTAGGTACTTCTCCCTGTTGCAATCCATGCCATGCTCGCCTTCTCCGCGGGCACTCCCAGATCGATCAGCCGCTTCGACTGCTGGATGCTCGTTACTTGGTTTTCCATAGTTGATTGTTTTTTATTCGCATAATCCGTAATAACTCATACAGCTGTCTTTCCCACCCGAAAAGGTGACTATGACTTTCATTTTATCGTTCGTTAAAGGTTAATTTTTCGCTTTTTTCTCTACCGAAATTAGACGTCCGGAGGCGTCGTAAACTCTCTTTTCCGTGTCGTTCTCTACCACGGTGTAAAGCAGAACGCCGTTTTTGTCCTTGACAATGTACCCGCTGGCCGTCTTGATTTTGACGTATACCACTTCCCCCTTGGAATCCTTTATCACCGTTTGATTTTGGCCATACGCGGGGGTCACAGCCATCAATGCGATGCAGATGATAACGAAAATGATTGCTGCCAAATAGGCGATGGTTGCTTTTGTCTCCTGTTTCATTTTTGTGATTTTTTTTGTTTGCTCCATAATTCCAGAATCTTCTTTTTTTGCTCCGGCGACATAGCCGCGAGCTGGGAATCCCTCACCTTTGCCTCGGCGTCTGCTGTCCGGCCGCATTCTGCGCACCGCTCGTCGAAGTATTCCGCGAACCACTGGTAGACTATCTGCCCGTCGAGACGCCCGTATAATGCGCCGTATTGTCCTTTTTTGGCCCGCGTCATCACAAGTCGTACGTCTGCCAGGTTTAGCGCGTAGAAATCCTCCAGGATCATGGAACACGTCTCGATGATTTGAAACCTGTTCATCTTGGCGGATATGTTGAGAAACGATTGCAGATCGTCGATCCATAGCGCCATGCAGGATATAACGAGCTCGTCTCCGTGGATTCGCCGAAGCCCCGACAGGGATTCCATTCCCGACTGAGCGCATTTTATCGGCGTGGACATGGCCCTACATGTCCTCATCCCCTCTCCCGGATAGAGTAGTGCCGAATGCGATGTGTTCGAACATGGCGCGTTCTTCGTCGGTAAGGCCTCCGGTGCCGCGATTATTTCCTGCTTTTGTTTCATAAACCCTATTCTGTTTTTGTGATATTGCGAATTCGAAAATACGTTTCCAGTCTATCGTCTTGCTTCGGCCTTTTTTCTTGTGCAGCCATCCGGCCTCCGTGGCCCAAAACTCCTTGCAGGCCTTTTCGAGTGTCAGTCTAATGTCGACGCCCGGGTTGAAACGCTTTCGCTCGTCCATCCAATCCCTGTCGTTCGTCCATCGCTTCCATGCATCCCGGCAATCTTGCAGGTATACGTCGAAGCTGTCGCGCCATGTAACCTCATTCGGGGTTTCTGGCTTTTTTCTCGCGCGTGCGCGCTTATAGTCTCTACCAGGATTATTAATACTCTCTGTTACTATCTCTGCTTCTTCGAGTACGTCAGTACGAGAAGTAATCTCTATGTCTTTATTCTCTACAATATCTCTTATCTGTTGTTGCTGACTGTGTTGCTTCTTTGTTGCTGACTGTGTTGCTGACTGTGTTGCTTCTTTGTTCTCCTCTTTGTTATCGTAAAAATTTAAACCGACGTAATCATCAAAGTTACAGATAGTTATTATGGTGTACGTCTTTGTTGCTATCTTTGTTACTTCTTTGTTGCTGACTATGTTGTTAAGTGTGTCGCGTGTTTGTTGAGTACTTTGTTGCACCCCTTCGCTCAACTTAGATAGACTTGTTACTACTTGCCCGCGTTTAATCGTGATTCCGTTCCACTCCGATTCCGTGATGTTCGCGTTCATAACCAGCCACTGAAGCATAGCGTGTTCCCGGCAAGCCTTAATGCTTGTTTCTCGGTACCATTTGGTTGGTATTTTCATCCATCCGTTTTGTATGTCCTTTAGCTTCATTATTAAAAGGGGATAAAAAAAACCGCTCGTTCGATACCGGGGGGCAGCCCGGTATCTACTAAAGCGGTAAGTTGCATTTTGCCCCTGCCCGAGCATTCACACCGCAAATATAAACAAATTTTTCCATTCTCCAAAAAAAATCAGAACGGAGTGTCCGTCATTGCCTGCCTCATGATCTCCTCCATGTATGCTTCCCTCTTCGCTGCGCGGCTGCGTCTGTTTGCCGCCGCCCGCTGTCTTTTGGCTACACTCAGCGGGTTGGCCATGTTCTCCTTCATGTCCCGGCACCACCTCAGATTCGAGGCATTGTTGTTCTCGACGTTCGTATCAAGGTGATCCACGATTTTGTCCCCCTCCCTTTTTGGGATAAAAGCCTCAGCTACAAGGCGGTGAACAAAGTAGTTGTACCTCCCTAAACGGTTGAATAACCGCACCCTTACGTACCCGTCGGCATTGTAATCCACCTTCAACACATGGGTGTCTCCGCGCCGCGTAGACACCACCGTTCCGTCCTCTCCGATCCAATATCCCGGGAACTCGTCGATGGGCTTAAACTTCACCCCCCCCCTGTACTCCGGGAATCGTATGAAATATGCATTCATTCATGTTGCCTATTTTTGGCGCCTTAGGGCGCATTTTACAATCTCTTCGAGGGTTGCATCCGGATCGGCATTCAAAGCCTCTAAAACGGCCTGTTTTGCCCTTTCTTTGGGGAAGCCCAAAGTGTTGAGAGCTCGTATTGCGTCCGCCTGCAATTCCTCGTTTATTTCCGGCGCTTCCGCTTCTGTCGGCTCCGAATCCTCAGCCTCGGATTCGCCCCCGGCCTGCGGAGGCAGGCCGAGCGCATATCCTATAAAGTTCGACAACATCAGTAGCGGGAACAGGACAAGGCCAACTAGCCATTCCATCGCCGTGTTCATATCATCGTTCATGAGTTTTTACGTCTTGCCGGGGCATAGGAGGATAGACTGTCGTATCTATGAAGTCCACGCCCCCGAATTTCACTGTTTTCACTCGCCCGCTGGCAATGCGCATCTGCACACCCCGATAGGTGATTCCGCACCTGCGGGCGTATTCGGCTATTGTAACTACTGTCTCTTTCTGCTTCGGCTTCATCTTTTTCTGTTATTTTTCGGGTTCGTCAGTCACATCCACGGCCTCCTGCTCTTCGACGGCCGCAATATTGTCGTCCACTCCGTCGACATACTCGGGGGTCGCCTGCGACATATCCATCGAGGAGGGGGTTGCCATGTCGTATTTTAGCGCTGTGATAAGCTTCGAGTTGGCCATTACATCCATGCTACCCCATTTCATCAAGATGCGTTTGATGACCGTCTTTTCATACATGGCAGGCTTGTTTTTCTGCCACAAACCATTTTTGTTGTAGTAGCTTTTGCTGTACTTCTTGCCGTGCTCCTCCAGCTCTTCGACCGTCATGTACAGGTAGTGATCGCCGCCGTTTATGTAGCGAAGATAGGCTACATATCCGAGCAGTTTTGTGCGTTCGTGCGGCTCCTGGTTATACTCCATATCGCCCGTAAAAGGGTCGTGATACTTTATGTCCCCCTCATACACCGGAGCGGCCATCAACCGCTGGATCATCCCGGTATTGTTGGCAAGTTGCACCAGCCCGTTTTTCATCGGCATGAACACCGCCTTCTTGGTGACTACCTGCTGCCCGTTCTTGTACGTAGTCTCAGTGAAGGGGACGATGGCGGCCTGCCCGAATGCCGGATCGAGGGAAAGCCCCGTTGTTGCACAGGCCATGCACGAGCGCATGATGGATTTGGGCGTGCACTCCCGCAGCATTTTGTTCTCGGGAGCCACCAGCAGGTTGCGTACGGCCTGCGTGAATATCGGAGCCCTGTCGCCGAGCACCGCATGCAGGCGCGCCTGCACCTCCCCTTTTTTGTCCTCCAGCAGGGCGATCATCTCCTGCAAATTCGGGGTGGCGGTCTTGGCTACCATCCCCTCGCGCATTGCGCGTTCGTTCTTGTCTGTTATGGTTGTCATATTCCTAAAAAAAGCTCTAAGGTTGATGTTTTGAAATCGTTTAGTACCTCGTCACCCTCCGCGTCGAACGTGTGGAACTCCCACCATATCCACACCAGTTTTTCCATCCGCGTTTCCTTTTCTCCCGATCCCAGTGTATCGGTGTGCCAATACACCATAACGGAGGGGGTGAAACGCCAGCCTTCGCCCGAGATGCTGTCGGAGAAGTATGTATTCCCGTTGATGGCGTCCGTGAGGCGGCTTGCTACCTCCTCGTATTCCCGTGCTGTTATTTCTCGCTTCGTCTTCATGTTATTTGAATAATAATTGCCGCGTCGTACTCTCCTTTACATACTTGGCGTATATGTCCGGATTGTCCGCCTTTAATGCCTTCGAATCCAGCCTGCGGCTTGTTACAGTCTTGAATGTAGCCAGCGGTCGCCCGTTGTAGGTTATGGTGTCGTACTGCATGAAATACGCCTTAACCCGCTCTTCTGCCTTGGTGATCTCCGCCTGCATGGCGGCTACCTTCGACCGCTGCGCCTGCACCCACGCGATAATATCCCGTATCTCCGCATCTGCTTCCCGCGGGGCGGCTTCCGACACAGGCCATGCCAGTATAACGTCCTGGCCTGTCTCCACCGGGGGTATTTCGTCGCCCAAAATGTACCTTTCGAACCAATCCCGGCAGTACTCCACGATATAGGCGAATTTGGATCGGTCGAAATCGAATAGCGCATACACGAGCCGCTTGCCTCCCTCCTCCGCGGCTATGTACGCCGCATCGCGCTCCATGATCCCCATTTGGTACATGATCTGCGTGTACCACAGCATCGGCACCGTCTCGGGCGTCAGTTCCGGCAGGTGCATTTTCGTGTCCTTGCACTCCAGGATATACCGGGTACTCCTGCCCGCGGCGAAAACCTCCCTGTCGGGCGCTGCCTGCATGTAGGGCGGGTATTTGTCATTGCGGTACACCTCGATCTGCTCGGATCGTTTGACGATCTTTTCCCCGGTCACCTGCTCGAACATGCGGGCAATCGCGTCCTCCTTGAAGCGCCCGCGGATCATACTGTCGTTATCCTCTTCGGCCGCGGTCTCCAAGGTCTCCATTTTCTTTACGCGCCAGTACTGGTACGGCGTCATATAGGGATTAAGCCCCATAATCGTCCCAACGTCGGAACTCCCGATAACGGGGGTGTCGTTGCGCGCATGTAACCACTCTTGTCGTGTTTTATAGGTCGTTCGTGTTATCATCTTGTATGCTCATATTTAGCAATTGGTTAATTTTATCCTCCCATCTTCCCCTTATTATCCCGCGCCTGTTGAACCGAAGGGCATGGAATTTCAGGCCAAGGGGGTACAAGTCCAGTATTTGACGGCGGGCACCCGAATAGATCAGCGCGCGTTTGGGTTTCAGTTCTCCCGGCTCCCACACACTCCCCCATGATTTTAAGCGCTGGTAAACCCGAATGCAATAGGGAGTTATGTTTCGCCAGCATATTACGCTGTCGTGTTGATCGGCATACCGTCTGAGTATTTGTACAAACTCGTCATTCCTTCGTTTTTGCAACTGCTGCTTCGTCTCCCGCTCCGTCATCATGAGTACCGCATTCTTTTTCGTTTAACGCGAGGTAGTCGTCCAGTTCCTTCCTCCAGTCGCCTACCAGTTGATGCGCTTGCGACATATCCCCCTCCTCTATCGCCGCGTCGATCTCGTCGATGAAGTCGATCTCCTTTCTTAGGCGTTCGTGCCCCTCCTTGCCGTAGTAGTTTGCGGAAATCAGTTTGAACCCGTCCGGGGTGGCCTTTGTCCCGTGCTTCAACTCCATGCAGAAGGTAGTCCCTTCATGCTTATAATATCGAGCCGTGAAATGTATGCCGGAACGAATTACCGATGAAGTCTGCGTGTAACCCGGCCCCGATCCCTTAAACCCGGGGCACACTTGGGCCATCGCTTCGTTGTATACCCTATAATTGGCTATCGCCAATTGCCGCGCCTGCTCATATCTTTCGGCGCGTCTTTGGTTGAACGCCCGCCAGGCTTCCACGTCCTCCGCTGTGGAATCCTTGGTAATACATGCGGGTTCATCGTTGCAGACGTCCGAATAGCCATTGCATTCGGGATACACGGGCAGCATCTTCAGTAGTTTGAATTCCGCTACCTTCCACCATCTCGCGCATGGATGCAACAACATATAGTCCTCCCCGTCCTTGATCCCTATTTCTACCGACGAGACGACGGGTGATCTGTCGGCGATCCCGTAGAGTGTGCACGGCGTGGCGCCCGATTTCTTCAGCACCTCCGCTGCTTCCGCTTCGATAGTGTCGCGCTTTTCTTTCAGTTCGGCGCTCAGTACATAATCCTGGCCTTCTTTGGCCGCTTCGACCCATTTCATTGTTTTTTGGTTTTTAAATATTCGACAAATTCGGCGTCGTGCCGTCTCTCTTCGATGCGGTTGTATTCCCTCCACCGCTCCAAATCTTCGGGGCTTGAATCCTTTGTGATAGGCTGCGGCATAATCTTTTCCCTCTCTTCGTATGGCATCAAACTAAATCCGGGGAAGGGTCGCAGGGGTTTGTGCAACGAAATTTTATCGTTGTCCCCGTCGGTTGGGTATATAAACATATAATCCTTGCCGTCTTTGATGCCAAAACAAAGGGCCGTTATCCTTTTGCATCCTGTTTCATCCGTGAAAAGCGAATACACGGCCGACGGCTTGGCTCCTGTTTTTTGCAATATCTTTGCAAGGTGTGACAATACGGTTTCCTCCATCAATTTGTATTCCGGCGGAATGCCGTATTTTTTGGCTTGTTTAGGGGTCAGCCATTTGTATTTACCCTCTACTCCTTCTTTGTAAAGCGTTGCCATATTATTAGGTTTTTAGTGTAAACTATTGTCGGGGTGAAAAGCCTGCGTGTGTCGTCGGGAATATAAATCCCGTTTTCGATGTTGTTTTTCATGGCGTATACTGTGTGTTAAAATGCGTTGTTCTGAAGGTGCAGGAGGACTACCGCCGCAAAGGCGGCCATTCCTGCCAGCACTACCGCCCATAGGGCGAGTAGCTGCCTTACTCGATTTTTATCCATATCCGCAAATCCTGTTCCTGTATTTGGATGGTTATCACGCCTTCCCTGAGGGCCGTACTTGCGCCGATGCCTCGGCGTACTGCGATCTCTTCGATAGCCCTCAAGGCCTCGTAGCTATGCTTCACGTACGCCCCGATCTCCTGCGTCTCGCGGAAAATATGTATCGCGCTTATCGTGTCCTGGGGCATCTCCTGGGTAAGGGCGTACGCCCTTTCTGCCAGTTCGTTCATTGTTTTCATAATTAATTGATTTTTAATTTGATATAATTGTTATGTCCGCTGTCATTCGTGGGCTTATGCCTTGTATACTGTCAGCGCCGCACTCCGAAGCAGTTGCCATGCCTGATTTAGTGCCCGCCCTTGTACCTGAATCCATGTTTCGATCCGGGTCGGCGGCATAATCATTCCCGATCGGCTCGTTTTACGCTTCATCTCCGAGGGACTACACAAGCGTTTGGCTATGTCCGCGCTGCACACGAGCGAGCAACCTCCCTCGCTGTATGCCATCCAGTTCTCAGCACCCAGCAGCAAAGTAGTTTCGATAAATCGCGGCGTATAACCCCCTGTTTCCTTCGCGTAATCCAGCATTTTGGAGTAGTCGCTGAGGATGTCCAGCGCATACAGTTTTACACCATTGTCCCAAGCGGAACGGAACCGGGTATTCTCGATCTCTTCCCTGATGCGGGCTACTTGGGTGTCGGTAAGGGCAACGCCCGAGGTAGTGAAATTAACGTGTGTCATGACTTTTGGGGTTTTTTGTGTTTATAAACTGCATTCGTGTATTTCCATCCCGCCGAGTGCTGAAACTTCGACGAGGTACCCGCTCTCCGTCCTGTGTACCGATTCTACCCGCAGCGTGCTTCGGAACAGGATCCAGCAGGAAAAGGCAGTGAGCACCACCAGCGCGGCGGCCTTTATGGTATTGTTAGTGCTTTTCATGGTTCGAGTATATTATATTAAGTATGAATAATGCCCAATCTATCGAGCGGCGCGCCTCTTCTTCACTGATATAGTAGCAATTAAATTCGTCATAAAGGTTACCATTTTTTGCCCTTTCCCGAATTGCATTTCGTTCTTCTTCGCTGTTGCATAGTATTTCAACGGGTCGCGGCTCGTGGTAGTCTGAGAGCCGCACGCCGTATACCTGAACGGCATACAATGTAAGTTTATAATTCTGATTCATTATTTCCGGGGTTATTATGCTATATAATCGTGCGCGTATCCTATCAGCCTCCAGTTAGACCCATCGAACCAAATGCGGCGGTAAATTGTAGCAAGTTTCACGGGGTGCACCTCGTAGGCGCAATATATTGCCCATAATTCACGGGCGGCCTCTTTTCTTGTTTTCATGGCTTTCGGGGGTTAGCAAATACAAGACATCAACAAACGGAAAGCCTGATAATATGCACGTACTTGTACATCCATCCAGATCTCACAATGGTTCGGATCGAGGCGCCCGCCGTCTTTTTTCTTGAGCATTGACGGTGTGCAAAGGGCCTTAGCTATATCCGTGTTGTAGATCAGCGCGCCCCCGCCATAACAATAGGCGTTCCAGTCGTCCGCACCGTTTAATAATGTTTCTTCATTGAGTTCCGGAATTGGTTGGCCGTTGTTATCGCAATACTCGCAAATGTCTTCGTAGCTCCTCAGTAGAGTGTGCGCAAATTCTTTCACGCCTCGATCCCAGCACGACCGCGTTTTAACGGCTTCCAGACGTGCCCGGATTTCATTTACTTCGTTCTTCCAGTTGGTGGGGTTGTTCGTTTGACTCTTTTTCATGGCTTCAAATGTTTGTTTCATTAACTTCGAGGGGTGTGATACCTGATCCTCCCTTTCTCTATTACAAAGATAGTATAAGATTTTATACCACGCAAGCATTTCACAAACTTTCTTCATCGTTTGTTCTTATGAAAAACAAACACACCATAAGTTTTTACCATCCGAAAGCCTGCCAGGCTGAGACCTCCGCAACCCGCTTCACCCCGACCCAACGATCACGCACGCACACGCACACGCACACACAACGGGTTCCGATTACATTCACAAAAACTCGGGAGTTTGCTATGAGTACACCCCCCTTATATATTATTCTTATCATTCATATACATTAAGAACGTGTATAGTCGCAGGGAGGGGCATTTTGGGGGTGTTTTGAGTGTGTGGTGAAAAAGGATAGTTTTGGTCTGTTTGGCCGGGAGGGGAGGAGGAGGGGCGGATGCTGGAGGAAGGAGGAGAGAGGAGGCGGGCCGGGGGAGGGCGCCGGGGAGCGGGAAGGGGTGGAGGGGAGGCGGAGGAGTGGGAGCAAAGGAGGAAGCGAGAGGACGGGGCGGGAAGTGGAGGCCGGGCGAAGTGGGAAGGCGCGCAGCCTGAGCGAGCGGAACAACGTGGAGCGAGCGAAGGAAGGAGACAGCCACCGGGATTAAACGCCCATTCCATCGAATGTTTTCCGTCTTTATAATGTGTATCGGAGATAGATAATTGAGACCGGGTGGCGGAAATACATTCCGGTACTTGCGGATCTTCAAAAGAGAACATCCGCTCGTCCGTCACAACTTGCGCATAAAGAAATGCCGGACATAAGAGAGATAGCAGAGTGAATACTCCTAATTTCGTAAAAGCTTGTTTCATCATGGATTTATGGTCTTAGTTAGATTTATTTCTATTAATTCGGTTTTAAAATATCGTCACCTTGAAATCTGTAAACAGCACATGATTCTGTAAAAGGCGCAAACCAAAATGCCCGTCTCCCTCACTGCCGGTAATAGAATAACGGAACAGTTCTTCACCGTTAACGGAATAAGTGGTCACTCCTTTTTGTACACGAATACTAATCTGATACCATTGATTCGGAACAAGTAAATGCGAGGTATCCGTATATTCTCGAAGTAATGGTTTCACTTTATCATCCGCTACTCCGTAGTACTTGCCGTTATACCGGCGGAAACGGGTGGTGGAATTATCATTTCCCCCGTATCCAACGTAAAAAAGATCTAATGTATTATAGTTTTTAAAGACACCATTACGCCACTCGCTACGGGCAAAAAGATTATCAGGGTTTTTAGGATCATTGGCAGCCCAAAAGCAGTTTAAATCACTCAGGCGGTCATATTTCCCGCCTTTCATCACCATACAAATGCGATAGTTTATCTCATAATCACCCGTCAGGCGTTGCTGATACCACATCGTTAGCCCACCGGGCACGATTAGTTCTACTGTATCCGCACGCTCTATCATCTGCAAGGCACGGGATTCATCTTCAATCTTCCACTGTTGCACAGAGGTGTTTTCATGTTGTGCATACAGCATGACACTATTCAAAAGAAAAAAAGTAATCAGACAGCAGCTTGTAGAGAATCGTTTCATCATCAATGGCATTAGTTTAAAGACATTCTTTTCGGATACAAAGAAACCCCTCTTTTTTCAAAAAGAGGGGTTCAAATTGTACAAAATATCTCAAATAATGTATTGACAGAGAAATGGTAGATGAAAAAGAGTCAGAACTAGGATATTATGTAGGAGAATCTTAAGAGAGTAGTAAGCTTTTTCAAGGATGTATCTCTTTGAAAGCTGCATTTTCCTCTTTTACTTGCTGAATGGTCTGCTTCAATTCCCCGATCGGCAAATCATATCCATACCAGCCTGTATAACAGTCCACTACATACCATTTCCCATCGGCAGCCTGTTCAAATTCGACACGCAAGTCGATTTCTGATTCCTCATAACCTGCTTCGAACACTTTATGAACCGGCTCATTGAGAGTGAACTTAGAAACATAAATACCACCTTCTTCCTGCTCAATGCGTTCTTCCTTCATCGTTTCACTATCCAGCAACGGCCATTTTTCTTTGGTGAACGGAAACGTTTTCTCAGTTTCTCCGTCATCGGCCAATAAAGTAATCGGTGTCTTTAATGGAAACTTGATACGGGTATATTGGAATGCTGCACTGGACGTAAACTTATCAAGGAATGATTTAAAATCCTCGCCGGACTGTGCTATCTCATTCTTCGCTTTAGCCCTGGAACTATTACCGCAAGAAATCAAAGACACTCCCAACAGCAACACACTGGCTAACAGACAACATACAAACCTTTTCACGTTCATAAATATATAATATTAGTGATTCATTCCCATAATACAAATGCTATCATTCAAGGCACAAAGATAATCACAAGTTCAACATCTTCATACACGAGAGCCGCGAAATAGAAAAATTACCGTTAAACAACTATAAATTACATATATTAGATGTGGGGATGACTATCTTTAGGGGGTATTTACTGTAACTAGTATCACTTTAAATCAGACATACTTATGACACACATTCATCCATTCCGTCTTTTCGTCTTTTTATTACTATGCTGTACACGAGTTATCACATTCGCCCAATCCGACAGTTACCAGACAATACCCGAATCTTTGCGGGGTTATTGGCAATACAAAACAGAGAACGTATCCGACTGGAACGGGCCTCTCATTGGAGAGAATTTTGTAGAAGCTCTCTATACCGTTTTTCAGGTCGAACAAATGGAAAAGAAAACCGATGGAAGCTATCTCTTCCACCTGCGGAACCAAAATGGAAATAAAATGGATTTCCGTTTCACCCCTATCAGCGAAGATAGTGCTATCATCTTCTATCAAGGCTGGAAAGAACCTAAACACTGTGTCCGCAAGCAAATTCCCGACCACACGGAAATGCTCACTCCCACTACACTGCCTGACATCATTTACAAGAAATGGGTGGAAGGATTGTCCGGCAATGTTATATACGAATTTACACGCGATGGTAAATTTATATATGACGGAAAAACATGGGATATCGTATCTGCCGGACATTTCCTTAATAAAGAGTATCGTCTGCTCGCCAAAAACGGAGAACGGTACAAACTGCTTTACCTTAGCTTTCCTTTTCCCAACTCAATGAAGGTTGCAGCCGAATTACAGAATGAGACAGTATTTCCCATCGCAACTTCCCGCCCTGAAGTATATACCATCACCGGATGTTGGGTAAATCAGGCAACCGGCGAATGGACTATTGGTTTCTTTGAAAACTTCGCCGTATACCAATGCCGGTTCTGGGACTACGAATCCATACAAATTAAAAAGGATGAAACCGTCGTCAAACTAAAAAACAATACAACCCGCCTGACTCTATCTCTGAAACATAAGAACAGAGCTTCTTGCAACATTGCATTCGGAAAAGATAATCCACAAAAATATATCCTCTGTAACGGCAAACATCTACCGGACTACCCGTTAACCGATACTACACCGTTCATCGACAACGGGTACCGGACAGACAGCGCCACCCTCACCGGATACCTGCGCAATCTTCCTTCTTCACGCCCTTTCGACGTTAGCATACCTGACATGATTACAGGCAAAGAAGAAAAATACCAGACTGACATCGACTCGCTAGGACGGTTTACCCTGCGATTTCCCGTACTGAACAGTCATAATGTCTTTATCGACTGGGGACGTACGACCATCTGGTCGGCGGTAGAACCCGGAGAAACTTATTTCTTATACGTAGATTATGCCCAACAACAAAAGTTATTCATGGGAAAGAAAGCACGTGTACTCAACGAACTTCTCTCCCATGAAGGACTGAGGGAATCACTCGATTATAATGAAGAACAAAAAAGAAGTAATCTGGAGTGTCTGCACAAGACACAGGAAAGGCTTCATCGCCAACTGGAGTTCCGGAAGAAAACACTCCAAGAACATCCGTTACTTTCTGACAAATACCGCTACTACACCGAACAGGAACTACGATACGATGCGGCATCTACCCTGATGCAACGACGTTTCTCAGTAGACCGTAACAAACAGGAACATTTGGAAGACGAATTCATGAACTATATAGATTCTGCTTTTTACCCACATCCAGTACATCCTTATACTCTTCTCAGAGGGTATAATTCATTCATGAGAGATTACATTGGTTATATCGACGACACAACTCCATCATCCAACAGCCTAACCTTAACACCTCAAAATATGGAGAGACTTTACTTTGCCTTTGAAGCCGAAGGTAAAGTCCGGCTATCCGAAGAAGAAAAGAACGCACTACGCAGTTTCAGCAAATATCAAGAAGAAATTGAAAAGTTGCAGATTGCCAAAGCCGATTCAGCAACCATTAAGGCTTACACCAAGGAACAGGAAACTGTCATCAAACCCCAGATAGAAATAATAGAGCAACTCATTGCCAGAGACGGTCTTCTCAATGAATATATGACAGGACAGATGTACGTTAATGCAATCAACAACAGCATGGCAATTATCGACTCCCTTCAAATGGATAAGGACCTGAGAGAGATTCTAAAAACAAAGTGCTATTATGAAATGCTTCAATATACCCATAAGGAATTGCCCGACAGCCTTATCAGTAAATTTAAAAAGGAAGTTACGAATCCTTCTTTGCAATCTTATGTTCTGGTCCAGCAACAGAAATATGATAAAGTATCACATAAAACCATCGAACATCCGGAAAGCCTGATGCCGAATGCCCCTCTGGAAGGAATAACGGACGGCGAACAGTTATTCCGCAAAATCATTGAGCCATACAAAGGGAAAGTGATTTATCTGGATATTTGGGGGACTTGGTGCGGTCCGTGCAAGGATATGATGCAATATGCGGGAAACATTAAGAATCTATTTGCAGGAAAAGAAGTCGTGTTCCTTTACCTTTGCAATCATTCGACAGACAAGTCATGGAAAAACATTATCAAAGAGTACAGTCTGACAAGCAAAAGTTCAGTCCATTACAATTTGCCCGACAAGCAACAGTCTGCCATTGAAAAATATCTTGGAGTCCATTCCTTCCCTACCTATATGTTAATAGATAAGGAAGGAAACATTGTAAACCGCAAAGCTCCCAGACCTACAATGGAAAACCAACTTCTAAATGCAGTCTATAAGGAACTGGAGAAGTAAGAGGTACTTACTTCTTCCGCAAATATTCATATCCGAAACGACAATACAAACATTTACGTTTATCACAATATTCTTTTTGCAACTGTATCAGCGCCTGACTATCCGCAGCAGAAGCTACCGGTAGTCCGGCGTCGCTCCAGGAGCGAATAATATGGTTATTCTCCGCTTTCAGTTCTTCCAGAAAGCGTCCGGCACGTTCGCACATTCCTTCATCGGCCTTGTGCAAACCATATGTATACAAGAAAGGGACAACGGTATTGATGATAATCAGGTCTTTCGACTGTTCTCCTAACAATTTTTCCCTTTGTGGAGAAGTACGACCGAATATATAATGATTCTCCCAATAAACAGAAGTACGGGTGGAGAGCAAAATTCTCACTTCCGCCAATGTCTTCGCCTCCAATAAACGGGAAAACAACTTGTCCCCTTTCTGATAAAGATAAGCCAGTTGTGCCAGCCGGATATGAGGAAAATTATCCGGGCGAAGCCGGAGAAAACGCCAGAGAGTAGCGTCCATTACCCGAAATATCTCAAACTTCCGTTGCAAATAATGAAATTCTTTGCTAAGACGCAGGCAGTATTCATCCTTTTGTTCTTCTTTCAGAAATGTATCTTCAAACAGTCCCGCCATACCATAGAAAAGAGCTTCTATCTGAAACAGATCGTTCCGGTGCTTGTCCAACGCACGAAACGGAAGCAGCTCCGCCCATGCCTCAAAAGCATCACCGTTCAAGCCAAAACCATAATTACGGGCAAGAGTGATGAAGAAAACATCTTCCCAGTTGTTGTTACAATGTTCGAGACGTGCTCCTATCAGTTTCGCCTTTTGTTCCAGCCGTTCCGTTTGCAAGGCAGACAACCACGAATGAACCGTAAGCTTCGGTAAAGAACGGAGGATCGGATAACAAGCCGGATAACAGTCGGACACGCAAAGTTCATAATAATGCATTTTTATCCGTTCGGGACAGCTCACTATCATTTGCGGAATGACTTCCCCGTTGGTACGGGTCACTTCTCCGTCCGCTTCACCCACTATATGCAGGATCACCGAGTCATAGACTTTATCACCATCGTGCCCGTGACGGAACCAATCCGAAGAACGGGTATGGATTTCCACGTTTCCTACCCATAAAGTATTGTTTATCTTTAATTTGG
>OKSK01000211.1_pt1 | contig 42056 bp, 42 predicted proteins | sample 1606301 | NCBI WGS metagenome assembly OKSK01 (sample SAMEA3879557, study PRJEB24766) | human gut metagenome | biome: human-associated habitat; feature: feces | place: USA | collected 1985/1987
TCTCCATACCCTGTTTTCCGTAGTTCTGTTCAAGCTGTGCAAAGGACTGTATTATCGCCACAATGGATATTTTTCTTGAACGTCCTGCGGAGAACATAGATTCCATACCTTCGATTTTTGGAAAAGTTCCCAGCTCATCACAGTAAAACATCACACGGTTCGGAAGTGCACCGCCATGCTCATCGGCTATAACTAAAATTTCACGGTATAACTGCTGAATCAGCAAACTTACCATAAAATATTTACTTTGATCTTCTTCGGGTAAAATAATGAAAATTGCCGATTTTTCGGAACAGAATTTCTCTGCGTCCACAGCTGTGCCAAAGCACAGCATTTGTTCAAGTTCAGAATCAAGAAAACTGTTGAGCCTTGAAAGTGCAGTCGACATTACAGACAGCATAGACTGGTCAGACGCATTCAGAGCCGCTCCGGCAAGCCATTTTGCTTTGTGTTCGCTTGGAAGTTTGTCCATAAGCTTTGAAAAATACATTTTAGGTTTTACTTTCGGGTCGGGCTGATACTTTGCCAAAAGGTCCTGTATCAGCTTGAACACCGAAACGATGTGACGTTCGTTCTTTTCGCCGAACTCCGCAAGTAAAAGAATAACGGAAGCAAGCAGACCCTCAGCCGCATCGTAGAAAAAAGCGTTTTGTCCGTAGCTGTGGCTGTCACCGCCGCCGATGTTGATTATGGTTTTTGCAGTTATCTTTGCGTATTTTTCAGCCTTTGCTTTAGCTGAAAGATTGCTCTTATCTTCCAAATACAAATCCATGTATTTATTGACCAGATGCAGGATATTGTTTTCATCAGAGCACGTCGGATTTCTTAAATCCAAAACCGACACATTGTAGCCGTAGTACTTTTTTGCGATAGTACCGTAATTTCGTGCCACATCTCCTTTGGTATCAGTTGATATAAAGGACATTCCGCTTGCGCAAGCAAGTTCAATGTTCGGGTACAGGAAATATGCGGTTTTGCCCACGCCCGCAGCGCCTATCATAAGCGTGTGAACATCGCCGTCATCTACAATAGCCACAGTTTTTTTGCCGTGTGTCCGACAGCCTACCACCGTACCCTGAATAACATCTCCTTTAGAGCTTTGCGGAATATTTTCTCCCTTACGCCATTTATCAGGCTCGAATGGCAGAGAGATAAAAGTTCGCTTGACTTCTGCTTTTGTCGCCCACCGAGCTGTTCCGTGCTGTCCGTTTCCGACTTTCTTAGCTTTTATTCCGTTAAGCGACTTGTTGTCAAGCAGATTTACTACCACTAAAAAGGCAATGAAAGCTATGACAAGCAAACCTATTAAAATCATTTGTTTTTCATTCAAATTCTCACTTCCTATCCATAGAAATATGCTTTCTTCTGTATTTAAAAGAACAGTTAGTTTGTTATCTTCAAGGTATTGCACCGTGAAGCAGAGGGTATCGCATTACCCGAATTCCATACATTGCTCCGGTTCTGAAACAATGTATTCTGATTCGCTTTGCTCTTGTGTAAGTTCGGATAATGTATCTTCAACATTTAACCGCAAGGCACTGTCTGCAAGGCTATACAAAAGCTTTGCCGTCTGAACCGACTGCTCTCGGGTTCGAGCGGTCTGTTTCAGATCACGCAGAACCTCCTGCACACAGTCCTGCAAATTCCTTTGTTTCTGTGCTTTTCTGCCCTTGTCGGTGTAGGGCTTGTAACTGCCTTTGAGCTTGTTTTGGAGCCATACAAACGCCTTACACTCGCTGTTTATCTGCTCTGTTTTGGGCATGAAAAAAGCCGAGCCTGCAAGTGCATACTCGGCGAGATATTTGTATTGTTCGTTTTTGAAGGCCGCATAGATCTGAGACGTCAGCTTATCCGGACGGCATTTGAGATACTGCAGATTTTCCGCCTGACAATGATATTCTTCCTTATGCTTGTTTGGTACAGCAGGCAAAGCATAAACACCATTCTTCGCCTTTAGCACCTCGTTCCAGTCCTTAAACTTCGGTGCAAGCCGTTTCACCTCGGAATATCCGTTATCCGCAAGAATATCCCTAAGTCGGTCAACAGCTTCAATTCCGCCCTCATCATTATCCACGCAAAGCACAATTTCGGACAGATTTGAATGGTTCTTCAAAGCCGTTAAAACAGCATTTTCATACACTCCGTTCATTGCAATGCAGCTGTGTTTCTGCCAATCATTCGGATAAAGCGTAAGAAAACTCATCATATCTATGGGAGCCTCAAACACATAGAGCCTTTTGCTTTCACCGAAATGTGCAAAGCTGTATCTTGTGTCAGAACCTTGACAAGTGATCCTGAAACTATTGCCGTAAGAATTTGTTGAACGCTTGCTTGCTTGCCTTGGAACGCCGTTCTCATCAATTCCTACAAACACGGCATTGTGATGTTCTTTATCCTCGTAAAGTGTGTGTTGCTTTGCAAAATGAGTTATGACCTCGGGAGCGATAAACCTCTGTTTTATGAGGTAGGCATAGACTCTGTGCATATTTGTGTTTGCTTGGGGCAGTCTGAACTCTTTCTTTTCTTCCTTTGCGATAGCTTTCGGCGGACTGTGGGACAGCGGAGTTACCCTCTGTCCCAGCAGTTCCTGAACGGCTGTCTGAAAGTCCATATCATAGAATTCCTGCATAAATTTTATTGCACCACCGCCAACCTGATTTTTATGGTCGAACCATTTTGACCCACGGATAGTTATACTGTCGTGCTTGCCTGAGCTGTCGTAATATATGAGCTTATGCTCTATGCCGACACGCTCAAGCTTTTCACCTCGCACACGCAGGTATTCTGCCAAGTCTACGCTGTTAGCAAGCTGTTTTTGTTCGTCTGTGAATGGAATGTAGGGCATTACATCACCGCCTTAATACTTTACATTTTCCGCAAACTTACTCATCAGCTGCGAAAAACTCTGCCTCTCCATCATATCCGAACTGAGAAATGCACCCGATACCACGGTTAGCTTGTTCTCGGAAAGTACAGCGTAAGTTTCGGTATACCCGAACTGCGTCGCCATGCCGTCGGACTTCTGAACAGAGCCGTACCGCTGATACTTGCCCTTAGAAACAACACTGCTTGTCATTCGGTAACTCGAAACAAAGTCATCTTCGGTGATACCGTTCATCTGAGCAGCAGTTTGACTAAAGTAATGATCCCCTAAATTTTCAAGGATATATTTCATGTCGTAATCAAGGTTACTCTGACTTAAATCGACACACAGAACATCTATCATACCGCCGCCGTTTGAGCCTTTAAGAGATATTTTCTGAATACCGTTGGTATTGTCTATTTCCGTTTCAAAGGAACAACTTTTCAGCGATTCGGTAACTATGCCTGAAACGTCCGCAAAGCTGATATCTGAATCAAAAAACTCCGCAATAAAAGTATCAGACGTTACCTGTTCTTCATCGACGGTACTTTCAGCCTCCGAAGAGGCAGCCGCACTTACTGTCGGAGCGGCTGTTGTGACCGTTGTCTGCTCGGCTTTGAACGGCGGCGAGATATTTCCGCAGCCTGTAAGGATCACCGCAGACAGTACGGCGAGTATAAGAATATTCTTCATTTGTCATACCTCCTTACACAATAGACCAGATATACAACGGAGCGGTAAGGGTGAATATGAGGCAGGCGAAGATTATCGCAACAGGAGTCCATTCTATCTGTCCGTGCTTGCGGTAGTCCATATACATCGCACCTATCTTCACAAACAGCAATACCGCAAGGATAACATCAAGGCACGGAAAAACAACATTGTTCACCACCGACACTATTTGCGATCTGGCTGTGTTCCAAGTGCTTGTGACCGCTCCGGCCACATCGCCCGAAGCGTAAGCTGTTAGAGACATCATAGCCGCAAAGCACACCGAACTTGCTGCTGCGATCAATTTCTTTTTAGATCTCATTTCACATCATCCTTTCTTTGTTTCTTATCGTTCTTCTTGCATATGAGCATACCGAAAGCCATAATAACCGCTGTGGCTACGAGATAAAGTTCAGCACTATTGTCTGCGGATACACCTGTATTAGGAGTGTCTATTGTGACTGTAGGAGGAGTTTCAAGATCAGGCGTATGCTCATCGTACATAACGACCTCGGTCACAGTTCCGTCAGCATTCACAGTAAACTTTATCTCATTTGCTATCTCATATCCCTCAGGTGCTATGATCTCTTTAAGTGTGTATTCCTTGCTGGCAATAAGTTTCCCTTCGATCATATGTGGTTCATTTGTGGATACCCATTCCTCAACAACATTTCCGTCCTCGTCAATGATCTGGAGCGTTGCGCCGGGCAGTTCCTCACCTGTGGTGATATCCTGCTTGGAAATCTGTACCTTAGTCGTATCATCCACCATAGTGATAAGCGGATCGCCGTTATCCGAAACGGCTTTTGAATCAACGTTTTCTACCGTAACATTGCCGTAAACATCAACGCTGAACTTAATGTCCGCAGCGATAACATAACCGTCGGGTGCGGCAATTTCTTTAAGCACATATTCACCCGCACCAAGCTTTGAAACAACATGATTTGTGCCGTCGGAAACCCATTCATCAACTACATTATCCTCAGAGTCAATAAGCTGCATTTCTGCGCCGATAAGTTCCTCGCCGTAAACATTGACCTTTGAGATCTCGATTGTGATTGGCTTGTTGACAGCAGTTATTTCAACCACATCGCCGTCCTCAGAAACAGTAACAGGATAGCTCTCATCACTAAAAATATATCCTGTGGGAGTTTCGATTTCATGAATAATATACTCGCCATATGGGATTTCGTCGAACACAAAATATCCGTTTTCATCTGAAGCGGCAGTCATTACTGCAGTATCTCTGCTGAACTTCACGCAATCGGCAGTAAACAGCCCGAACACCGCATTTTCAAGAGGTTCGCTCTTGTCATCTACCTTGTGACCCTCTATCCTGCCACGCTTGAGAAGATTTACGAATTGTCCGCAGTCAATATCCACAGTCCGGATGTCCTGTCCCATATATTCGAAGTTTACAAGATACTTTTCGCCGTTAAGAACATAGTGTTCATCGGTTGCAATTTCCTGAACATAATACCTGCCGAAAGGTATCTGTACATCAAATTTTGCGGTCATATCCTCATCAAGTGAAACCTCTGAAAGCAGTCCGTCCGCAGGAATAACCGTACCGTCAGCGGCAGTAATATCCTCTGCGGCGAATAGCCCGAAACGAATGCTTGTATAGTAGTCCTTGCCGTAGATCCCGAACAGTTCATCATTTTCCATAACCTTAGAAAGCGAGATCCTCACGCTCTGATACTCATTTTCAAAAGCTGTATTCACAGTATCTCTCACCTCAAATTCCTGCCCTGCATATGTCAGTTCAACATCTTTAGGCTCATTGTTCAGCACATAACCATAGGGAGCTTTTATCTCTCTGACCTCATACTTGCCGAGATAAAGTGTCTCAGTTTCGGCATAGCCGTTTTCATCGGTTGTGATTTCTGCCACAACATCGCCTGCACTTGCACGGACTGTGCCGTCGAGCGTAACAATATCCTCTACAGCGATCACCTGAAATACTGCACCGCTGAGATCTCCGTTCGCAAACACAGGAGTGTAAGTTGTTGGATTCACGATCATTTCACCGTTTTCATTTGTGTATGCGGAGGAAACCGTTGTCACGCTTGTGAAAATATCTCCCGTTTTATGAACGCTGATCTTTCCTTTCTGAGCGGTGTTTTGCTTTTCAACTTTGACGATAGTAAGCGAGTTTTCTTTCTCTGCATTTTCTGAGGAAACCGAAAATGCTACGGGAGTTTTATCAAGTGCATAGCCATATGGAGCCTGAACCTCAACAAGAGAATATTCGCCGTAGGGAAGAACCTCGGGAGTAATCAGATATCCCTCAGAATTAGTGTAAAACACATCAATGGCAGTAGGAGTGGGATAGCTGTACGTCATAGCTATCTTTTCTCCGTCTGCATTGTATATCTCAAATCCTGCGCCCTCATAAGGAATGATTTTTCCCGTTTCGGAATCCACCTTTACCACCTTAACATAGCTTTTAAATTCTGCATTGTTAATAAGATAGCGGTAGGTCTGTCCGTTCTCGCTGATGTTGACATCAAAATCAGCTATAAACTCCGTACCTTCCCAGCCATTGGTCTGATGAACCGTGTAAATTCCGTATGGCATATCCTTTGTCTGTGCAAAGCCGTTTTCATCGCACACAAGGCAGTCCTTTTCGGAATCCTTCGCATTTGCATAAGAACCCGAAGATTTCAGATAAACCTCAAATTCAGCTCCCACTTCTAGAGTTTCTATCTGAGTAGAGCCGTCATCGGAATGCTTGATCATTGCGATATTTCCCTTGATAACGTCCTCAGTCACTGTCATAGAAAGTGGGTTATGCTCAATGAAATAATTCTCAGCTTCTGCACCCACTGAATAAACTGTTTCGTCAAGGAGATAGCCTTCACTTGGCGAAATTTCCTGAACAGTGTAGTTTCCGCAGACATACTCTTTTGTTTTGAAATATCCGTTTTCATCGGTAGTATAGATATCGACAAGCTCGCCGTCCTTGTACAGTCCGTAAACTGCTCCCGCAAGTGTTCCGTTGCCCTGTTCTGATGCTGTTTTGGAATCCTGCTTTGTCAACTCTACAGTAAATTTCTTGAGGATATTTTTGAATGTCTTAGTTGTGGTTGCGTCTGCCGTAAGGGTTGCAGTTTGCTCTGCAGGAACTACATATCTTATTGGAACATTTTTCTCGGAAATGGTGTACACGATCTTCTCATTATTGCTGTTGTAAACAGGAATATCGGAAAGGATTGCAATACCGTCCGAACCTGTTTTTATTGTGTAAGTCTTACCGTTGCCCGTAATAGTGAACTCTCTGTCGCCGTTCTGATTATCCTCAGACTGCTTATTTATCTTTATCGAGCCCGTTTTAAGTTGATTGTTGAACTTTACATTCACAGTCAGATCAACATCTCCGCTTGTCAGCGTAACATTCTGAGCCTTAGGAACTTCGTATCTTGTATCTACATTGATCTCGGATACGGTGTAGGTGATCGCTTTGCCCGTAGATGTGTTGTATACCTTTAATCCGCTAAATTCGGCAACGCCGTTTGCATTGGTTTTCTTGGTGTAACTGCTGCCGTCGTTTCCTGTGACCTTAAACTCTCTGCCGCTTACGATCCCGTCATCGGCGGTCTTGTTGACCTTAATTGTGCCTCTCGTAAAATCTTCGGTCACAAATACATTTTCGTCAGCCTTTAATGCGAACACTTCTTCAGAGATACTGTAACCTGTCGGTGCGGAGATCTCCTTAACGTAATACTGCTTTTCAGGTAACTGAATGGAACCTGTTCCGTCCTTGCCGATAGTGATCTCGCCGACCTTGTTTTTACAAGCCTTATCGGTATATACTCCGTATTTTGCAACCGTGCCGTCTACCTTGCTTGTGCCTGAAATCTTAACCGTTCTGTCTGAAGCAAGAACCTTAGTTATTTCAAATTTTACATCATTTTTTGTTATCCTGAACGCCGACATATTCATAGCGGTAGCAGTCTTACCGTCAGTTTTGTTGTTGATAACAACGCCCTCCGAACCGCTGGATTCTATTCTCCAATGCTTTCCGCCTGAACCTTTTCCATCGCCAACTGTCTTTGAGTTTATGAGTTTTTCCGAAACACCAATAGATCTCAGATAGCTTATTACATCGTTTCTTGAATCAAATTCGCCCATGTAGATCCATGCGTGATCGATACCGCCGGGGTTCTCCGCCACAACAACCGAGCCGGGAGTGATCGTCGAACCGTCAGCACACTCCCAATACGGGCGGTCCGTTGTCTTGATGTTTTTCTTTTCGACTTCGACCTTTGAAGTCTTTCCGTCGTAAGTTACGGTGCAGTTATCATTGACTGTAAGCCAATGATCTGTGTCAACAGGCACAGGGTTGTTCCAACTGAACCCCGATGTTTTGTATCCAAGCTGAGTAAGAGTATAGTACACAAGACCCGAACAGTCAATGCCGAGATTATTTATCGTTTCAACAGAAAGCGGAGTGTACTGACCCTGATCATACGCATACCAGTAGCCCTTGTTTCCATAGGTATACGGTGTACCCAGCAAGGTCGCCGCCTTTGCGATCACCGTATCCGCTGACGGGAATGCCGGGTTTTCCATAGGTGTGCTTGCGGCATTTGCCGTAATAACTCCGCTCATAGATGAACCGAGCATAGAAAAAGCACAGAGTCCTGCCATGAACCCTGCACCGAGTTTCTTTAATATTTTCGATTTTTTGAACATAAAGTGCATTTCTCCTTTCAATTTTTGCAAAGAAAAAGAGCCGGATTTCGGCTCTTTCGTTTGCACATTTTAATATATTTCATCATATCTTTGGTTGCTTATCAAATCCGCCCCTGATACATATGATTCATCAATATCTATTATTTCGCTGAATCCACAGTCGTTATTCAGCAGAAATTCTTGTCCCTGCGTATCAAGAACAAACCATGTTCCGTTTACCTTAACAACATTTGCTACATGACCATACAGTTTTGACGGCGTCCATGCAAGATAGCATTCCAGACCTGTACCTTTGCACAAATAGTAGGTCTGCCACGAATAATTCACACAAGTGCCCGAACCGTTTTCAGTCATCCAGTTGTATACCGCCTCTGCCTTGCTGTAATCAGAGCCGTTATGAGATAAGTTTCTGCCGATATCCATATATCGTTCTTCCTCAGTAGGCACCGGCAAGGGTGGTTGAGTCTGCGGAACTGTTGTAGTCTGCGGCTTTGTTGTTGTGACAGGCGGATTTGTTATCGCAGGCTTTGCAGTTGTAGTCGGAGGCGTCGGATCGTTATTCTGTTCCGCTCCGTTATTGCTCCGGTTATTATCGGACGGCGAGTTATCTGGCTGCGGATCATTTTGCACAGGCTGATGGTTATTTTCCTGACCGTTATTATTCTGTGCAGAATTGTTCTGTCCCTGACTGGAATTTCCCGAATAACCTGACGGATCTGATTTCTTGGTCGTAGTTACTGTGATATTTGTCGGTTTTGAAGTCTCGGATACCGTCTGCGAACTTGTTTTAAAAGTAGTAGTTGTGGCTTCGCTTGTATCCTTTTCTTCCTTTGCAGATGTTACTGCGGAAACTGTGACCGCAGTCGTAGTTTGGCTCACTGCCGAAGTGTCGACGCTTACTGATCTTTCGGCAGTTTCCGCTGCATTTCCGCAGGCTGATAAAAACACCGCACAGAGTATCAAAATTAATATCGCTCTTTTCATATCATCACGCTCCTTGTCAAGCAATATATCATATATCCGCCCACAAATCTATACTTTTTGCAAAAGTTCTACCTTTGTTACAAGATACACAGCAAATGCTTTAGCAAACTACATACTTAGCTCCGGTTCAGGTTCATCTTCAGGCTCCGACATTTCCTCATCGGGAGTGTTCTCCACCTCGATATCCGTCTGCTGAACCTGCTGCAGCTTGAGATCATAAGCATTGAGCACAGCCTGATTTACGGCAGTTCTCGCCGACTTGGTTATGGCGTGGAAGGTGTCGCTGTACTGCTTGTTGCCGTCCTTATTAGTGTATGAGGTGGAAGGCATATTGACAAACCTGCCCTTTTCGGTCTCGATGACCCTCAGTCCGTGAACGGCGAACATACCGTCCATCGTTACGCTGGCATATGCCTTGATTGCTGAATCCTCTTTGTTTACCATTCTGTTGATAGATGCGTGTATTCTCATAGTTTCATTCTCCTTTACATTGTCTGTTCGATTTCCGGTTCTTCTTCATATTCTTCAAGCGGTTGGATCACTTCAGGCCTTGTTTCTCTCACAGCAACCAGCCCGATTCCAGGCAGATCTACTATGATATGATCAAACTGCTGCTTGTACTTTTCTATCTGTTCATCGGTAAGTGAACAGGAATCCCACTCACCGTATTCGTTACGATAATTGCCCGAAATATAGAAAGTGCCGTGAACAAGTGTATTTCCAACTATCCTGTTAGGCTTTGAACCGTTCAGCAGAAACTCATCATTGCACCAGCAAAGTGCGTTGTTTTTTGGTTCGAAATATATTGGCTCGATGCTGCCGCCCACAATTTCCTGCATGGCATGGATATCATCCTCAATATCCCTTACATACGGTTCTTTCAGAGGTTCAAACACAAGTATCCTCATTCTTTTGCCTCACTTTCACAATACTCTTTCAGCGGACACTCGCCGCAGTCATCAAACATTGCACAGGTACGCTGTATCTCCTCTTCGGATATTCCACAGTCAAAGTGCTGCTTTTTCTGTTCGTCTTGCCATACGATAAGTGAAACACCGCTGCTGTCACGTTCGACCTCCACCGTTACAGCATTTCCGTGCCTGTCATAAAGCCCAGAAAATTCTGTTTTGCCTTTTGCTGTTAAAACCTGTGCCAATATTATCTTCTTCATAAAAACCTCCTAATCAAAAAGCGAAAGCTGCCTAATAGCTTTCGCACGTTCGCTTGTGTCATAATTTGATATGAGCAGTTCGCCGTACTGACAGCCTGCGTCATAACGCTGTGCTAAGTTGTTAAGTCTGCTTATCTCCTCGATGTGGGTATTAGGCTTGTCCCATATCTCCCTTATCTCAGGACAGTCATTATACGAAACCAAAAATCTGCCTTTGATATCAAGCAGAGCGTCACGCAATCTGATATGATCTTTTGCAGTAAAACCTACGTCCTTGTAGTAATTCTCTGTAGCAAAATACGGCGGATCGCAGTAAAAAAAGCTGACGGGTCTATCGTACTGCTTAATCAGCTTTTCAAAATCCTTGTTTTCGATAACGACCTTCTGCAAACGCCTAGCCGCAAGATCAATCATCGGAAAATCAGACCACATCGAATGCGGCTGACTTCCAAAGCTGTCAAGACCGCTTGCATAGCTGTAACGTATAAGCTGATAAAACTTAGCCGCTCTGTCAACGTCATAAAGCCTAGGCAAAATACCACGTTTGTGAAGTATAGCTAAGTATTCAAAATCTTCTCTTGAATCAAGCACATACCTAAGCTTGTATTTCAGCTTTGCAGGTTTATCACGAACGCAGCGGTACAGATTTGCAAGATTTGAATTAAAGTCATTATACACCTCAAAATCTGCACCGGGCGGCTTGTGAAAAAGCACCCAGCCTGCACCGCCGAACACCTCGATATATCTTTCATAGTAAGGCGGAAATCTTGCAAGCACTTCGTCGCGAAGATTCTTCTTTCCACCTACCCATGACATAAAACTGTTCATGTTTTTCCTTTCTGCCGTTAGAACCAACAGCAGAAAAGTCGCTTTGCAAGCACCAGATTTTTGATCTGCTGTTGGCAAAACGACCTTAGTTTTTATTTAATTGTGTTTTCTTCAGCCCTTGATCATTGGATCGACGTAGCTGAATATAATGCGTTTCTGTTCAAGATAACCGTCAACTTTGTTGACCTCAGTACATAATTCTTTGTAATGTTTTTCCGAAAGCACATTCTTTGCTGCTCTCAGCATTGCAGGGATACTTCCCATGCAGAACTTGAAGTCAACTTTCGCTTTTACTTTGTTTGTGTGCATTACTTCATCTCCATTTCCATATCCTCGGTTTGTGACTGCTCAGGATCATATTCCCAAAACTCATACAGCGACATTATCTCTCCCTTAAAATCCGGAGAGGTTTCTTCTGTAAATGAGATATATCCCTGCTCGCCCAGGTCTATCGGCTCTCTTGTGACCACCGAGCCTGCGTGATTAACCTCAGTTCGCTTTTCTATCGAAACAAATTCTCCCTCATCGCCATGCCTGATATGGTAACAATACATACCCTTCGGAATGTCTACGTCTGTTATCCTGTTATTGGTGAAAAGTGCAGGCTGACCGAACAGTTCTATCAGCTCATACTCGTCATCATATTCGATATTGATATATTCGGTTTCGCTTGCGTTCAGATACAATCCGCAATCTTCTTCAAGCTGAATATCCAACACAGATGCCGCAAATTCAAGCCTGTCCATTTCGCTTTCGGGATAATATTCTTCGATACGCTCGCCGTCATAATATACGTGTCTGCCGCAGTTCATGCCGATATCCTCATCAGCCCATTCATGCTCAAGCTTCACACTTGGGAACATCTCCGAAAGTTTTGCAATCACAGGGTGAGGTGCAGACCATGCAGTCAAAAATTTCAGCTCTTTTTCCTTGCTGTAATCGGTATTTGGGTCAAATCCGTAAGCATTCCATTTCGTACCCCAGTTGGCGACCGACCAGTCATACCAATTGTTATTGCCGTACAGTTCCCGTTCTCGAACGCCCAAATTGCCTTTGAAAATATTTTTCGGCATAGGAATGATCTTTTCAAAATCTATCGTTCCCATACCGAACTCATCATTTTTGATCTTATTCAGAACACGCTTGACCGCCTCGGGATCGCCTGTTATTTTGATTCGGGTTGTGATATGATTAGGCATTTTCTATTTCCTTTCCGCAGTTTTTAAGCCTGCAGGTTTCTCTTTTGAGATAGTACACCGCCATTCCAAGTGAACCTATGGCAGTCCCTAAAATCCCGCCTATCAGCATTCCTATGAATAAATACGTCATTCACATCATCTCCATTCCAAAATCTTCGGTTTCTTCATCGTCAGCCGAAGTGATTTCCACATACTCATCGATAATACTCAGTGCCTCATCATAGCTGCCGGAAGAGGTGATACGGTCGCACATTTCCTTGGCATCATTCGACATGCCATTTCTCTTCAGCGTTTTTGAAGCAATGCCCATAAGATTAAAGATATTCCCGTTCTGACCTATGAGCGGACATTTTGGCTTTTCTGGCATTATTGCAAAACCTCTTTTCCATAATATTTTTTCAGCAGATTAATAACAAATCTCTGCCCCTTGCCCGTCACAAGCGTCTGCTGATAGGTCTTTTTCAAACCGTTGACCTCGAATATCGACTCCTTAACTGCGAAATATCCGCGGTCGATAAACTGCTGATAAGGAAGATTATTCGCCATAAGCACTCCCATGTATTTTAGCCAGCGGAACAGCCTTGTCCTGCCGATTTTAAAATGCTCATCAGCCGCAAGCTTTGCCATTGCGTTCATATCGATAAGATTATCGGTATTGGACACATGATTTGCAAAATCAACCAACGGCTGATCGTGCCTGATACGCTCGTTCAGCTTTCTTATCGCTGTCATCTGCAAACGGAAAAGCTTTTGATACGGTTCTTCCAGAAAGGGGAGGTAGTTTTCTATGAACATATCCTCATTTGAAACGTAACCTCCGGTGTGATTGATCTGAGGCAGGATTTCATCAAAAATCCATGACTCAAATTTTTCAGCTCTAGGCAGCTTGCTATGTGCAACAAGTCTGTAAACATCACTTTCAGGAATAAAAATCATTTTGATTTTTTTAGTCGGGGACTGCGGATGCGGTAGGTCGTGTTTCACGCCCCACCTACAATGCCGTCTTATTGCGTCTTTTGTATTGCTGTAGCCCAATGCAGAAGCTACGTCCTTTCCGCAGAACATGATCCTTCCGTGTTCATCTGTTAACGTTCTTAAAGAACCAAATTCATCATTCTCAAAAATCTTTATCACATTGCTCATGCGTTTTCTCCTTTTTCCGTTTCTAAAATTATTCTTGCAACTGCCTCCACAACATTTGTGGTCACGGCATTTCCTGCTTGCTTGTAAAGCTGTGCATCGGACATTCCTGTGGCTTTGACCCTTTCAAACTGCTCATCTGTAAAGCCCTGCAGCCGCCAGCACTCCAACGGCATAAGCTTTCGGATATATCCGCAGTAAACAACGCCGTGTCTGTCAGCAACGGTCAAAGTAAACATAGGCTCATTTGGAAGTTTAAATCTTCGACCTTGCTGTCTTGTTTCTGCTTTTGCAGGGTCAAGCACAGCTATCGGGTCTGTTATGAGGAACACTCCGGATTTTTCGCCTTTGTGATGACCGATACCGCTGTCCTGCCTTGCGGTGATACATCTTGCAAGCTCTGTGACTTTCGGCTCGGGATTCATATCTATCCCCAATGCGTAATATCCCTGATTACAGCTTGTTGTAAGGGTATGGGCTATCTCCTTGCCCACTCTTCCACGCCTTGAATTCATATCGGGATAGGCAAGATCTATGCTGTCGCCCGGCAAGGCAATCTGATAGCCTGTTTTGGTTTTGACCTTTATAGGCAGTCCTAAAATTTCATAAAGCCCTGTTTTTCCGCCGAAACCTCCTGCCTGGCTTGTAAGCGTTATGCTCAGTCCCTCAACGGAGTAGACTCGGTTTCCTTCCTTTCCGGGAATTCTTTGGACAAGAGTTTTTGGATTTGCTTCTGTGAAAGACAATACTTTTCCGGAACACTTTTCTCTATGAAATCCGACAATGAACACTCTTTTTCTTGACTGGGCAACTCCAAAATTTGCGCTGTTAAGCACCTGCCATTCGACATCGTACCCCAGTTCATCCAATGTACCGAGGATGGTCGCAAACGTCCTGCCGCCGTCATGCGATAACAGTCCGGGAACGTTCTCAAGCAGCAGATATTTAGGTTTTTTGACGGCGGCAATTCTGGCAATTTCAAAGAAGAGAGTTCCTCTTGCATCGTCAAAGCCGCCCCTTTTTCCAGCGATTGAAAAGCTTTGACAAGGGAATCCTCCGCATATAAGGTCGAGATCGGGCAGTTCGTTTGGGTCAATTTTTCTTGCGTCATCGTAATACACCTCGTTTTCCGTATCGTACAACGTTTCGTATGCTTTCTTTGCATATTTGTCTATTTCACAATAACCGACGCACTTGAATCCTCCTGCTTTTTCAAGTCCTGAGCGAAATCCGCCGATACCTGCAAAGATATCGAAATATTTTATCATTTACCACGTTCCTTTCCGCAAAAAAACGGCCAAGCTTTTTTCAAAACTTGACCGTCACATTGATATATTCATTTCTTCAGATTCTTCAATATCCTCAGTTTCCGTAATTTCTTCTGTTTGCTAATCGGTCTGAGTCTGTTCCTGATCAATTTTATGGAACTTATCCACATCGGGAATAACTCCGAGCGTTCTTCCGTTATCGAATTTGCAATGGAGAGTACCTGCATCATCCACAAACTCAACCGTACCACAGGTTCCGCTTTCAATGGGACAGTAGTCGTCCATCGAGTCAACGCAGATCCTTGTTCCTTCCGGATATCTCTGTCTCAGTATTTCTACCTTGTTTTGGTTGTATATCATATTGCCTCCTGTTGAATTAATTTTTGCTCTCTTTTAATGGTATACCTGCCACATTGGAATCACCCTCTCTCTTGTGCTAACAAAAAAGACTGTTTCGTTTAACATCACATTAATTCGTGATATTAGACAAAACAGCCTTTAAAACTTCGTGAAACTTTTTTTCATAAAAATACGGCAAGTAGGGAGCAAAATCTGCTCATAACTTGCCGGAATGCTTGACAATATTTAATTGTTGAGGGTTCAGATCCTTTTTTAACGAAAAAGCATCTACGGTTTTACACCTGAAAATTTCGCTCTCAAAACGCAAAAAAAGCTCGTAAATACGAGCTTTTCGAGGTGTGCATCTATTTTATTGCACAAGTATGTGCTACTGGAACAAAAAAGATGACATTAAATTCACCTGATTTTGCGGCTTATGAGATATCTTTTAAAATCACATAACCTGTCATTAAATTTATTATATCATATGCATCAAAAAATGTCAAGAGATTTTTTAATATGTACGGGGCTGTACTCGATTATACAACCCATATCTAAAAGAATTATCTCATATCGCTTGGTATAAAATTTAATAATGCTCCCGCTGCCTGTTCCAGCAAATATTCATATAATTCTTCTGAGCTCGTTATGAGGTAAATCTCAATAACACCGTTTCGCTGCGGAATGCCAAAGAATAATTCGCCGTTCTCATCGCGCTTATAAATAAAATCACGGATAATACCGTAGCGATCGAGCATAACCGTTTCAAGCATTTTCAGCAAATCATTCTGCAAATTACCGCCGTGTATGAACTCATTTGTTTCTTCTAAAGATAAATTATTAACCTCGCAGAATTGCCTGCATTTGCAAATACCGAAATCCAAAGCATTAACTATTGTCATAAAAGTCTTTTTTGTGATCATCATTTACTTCCACGTTAATTTTTATTAAACTCGTCAATCATCCTGCAATACTCTTTTTCCTCGCAGTCGATATAATCCATAGCAAACTGCTTCGCTTCTTCAAGACTGTCTTTCAGCAGTTCAAAATCAACTGCCACTGAAAAAACATCGATTTCGAGTTTTTCGGATTCATCCGCAAAAACTTCAATAGTGAAGCCCTCACAGCGAATATCATTTCCGTCCTTGTCCTCCCGATGCAGATCAGTATCGGGAGTAATCTTCACATAAAATCCTTTGTATTTCATTCAACCACTCTCCTTAAAATCTCATCTGCATATCGTCGTCAAGGTCGTAATCTTCAAATTCGTCCTCATACAACTCGTCATTTACGGAATGTTCAAGGAACAGCGAATTTTCCAAAGCTGTTTGAAGATATTTTTCATCCAGACCGTTCTCTCTGTAACCCTGTAAAATCGTATTGTAGTACTGCTGACTTGGCGGAGAAAGTTCCCCATAATTCATCAGATATGCCATGCCTAAGACTTCTTTGCCATCCAAATCAAAAGACATTTTTTCCTGTCTGTAAAGCCTCGGATAGCCCTCATAACGGTTTATGGTAGGCAAATCTCTTTCATCAAGCTCCCAGATAAGAACAGGAACACTTGTACCCTTGCTAGGCACAATAGTCGCAACGCCTCTGAACTCCAATTCATAATCCTTGATCTCCGATGTTCCCACAACCTTTGAATGCGGACACCGATATGCCATTTGTTTAAGATTGATGTTGCTGCCATAGGCAATGTATAGCTGTTTATTTTTCATTTTTACCTCCGATCACATAGACATTTCCATGCCCATTTCTTCATCTTCTTCAAAGTCCTCACATTCGCTCTCTGACGGCTCGAAATTTTCATCGGGTACATTTTCGTTTAACTGCTGAACCTCGCTTACAGGCTCGACACGCTGCTCACGGGCGGCTTGTCGTTCTGCTTTCAGCCTTTCACGTTGTTTAACGGCATCTTCGGGATGAAGCCACGCAATATTACCCTCAAGATGTGAAAGCAAGTGCTTGCGGCAGTTTTTAAACTCCTGCCCGTTCAGACCTATTCGGATAAGCCATGTACGGAACGTATAGCGAGGATTTTCACTCTGTGTCACACGGGAACTTGCTGATTTCTGAGTCAGAGCCTGATTGCTGACTGCCAGAACCAGTGAAATATATGCCCTGAGAACTCCTGCATTCAGGCAACCGTTGAACGCTCTTACCTCGATATTGTTATCTGTAAACACTGGGTGTAAATTCAGGCAACGATACCGTGACGGATCGTAATGTGAGTGATACTCACGGTCATCGCCGTACCATAGCCTTTTTATCGTCTGCAAGTCAGTTGGTTTTCTTCGGTTAAGTTCTTCAAGAAAACGCTTGTCCACTTTTCTGCAATAATGCTGCTCACGATCCGAATTTACTTGCAAAGCCTGATAGAGCATATCCTCTTTACTTGCAAAAATGTTTACTAAATTACGAAGCTTTTGCGCGTTATATGGAGCAAAATCAATATGAATATGGATTCCTGTTGTTTCGTTGCAAACGCCTCCGCTTCGGCGAATAGAACGAACCACTTCCTGAAGCGTCGCCATATCCTCGTATTCCAGAATAGGAGTTACAAGCTCGACGGAATACAGCTTGGAAGCCGGATTCCCGTTTTTATTCGTACATCTGATACTTGCGTCGGACATGATTTTCCAACGCCTATTTTTACCGTCGTAAACATCGTATCTGTCATAACTGCCGCCGTAATGCTCGGTCAAGCCGCCTAAAACCTTTGCGACCGCTTTTGCCGCTGCCGACCTTGTTAAGCCTGTGCATTCTACTTCCACACCGAAACGCTGAGTTTTTATCCCCTCAAAATTGCCTGCCAAATAACCAGCTCCCAACAAAAACAGCTTGCAGATTTTCTCCGCAAGCCGTAAATTTTAATCGTTATTCAATTTCCGTTCTGACCTCGTAACCGCCTTTGAAAATAACCAGTATTTCGGTCTTGCTCAGTATTTTTACGCACTCGATCAGCTTTCTTATCAGTACATTATCAAAGGTTTCCAACTCAAATTTCTCATGCTCTATCATATCCATAATTTTATCAAGCTTTGCCTGAGTTTCTTCTGAAGTCTTGTTCTGTGATTTCAGCATTGTAAGCCGCTCACTTAAGCCTTGTTCTTCAGCATACAGTTTTGCAAACTCGCTGTCAAGCTTGTCCTCGTCGCAGCCGCCCGAAGCTATTAAGTTGACTAAATCAGTCCTTGCTTGATCGATCTCTTTCAGCCGCTTTTCTACGGAAAGGATTTCTTCCTGTCCCTGACATTCCAAAACCGAACCGATATTTGCTTTCAAAATCCTCACAATATCGTTACGGCAGGAATAGTAATTGTTGATCGCCCTGAGTATTCCTCTATGCAGCTGTTCTTCCTTTATAGTGGGTGAATCTGGACAATATTTTTTGCCATGCTCCAATCGGCTCAGACATCTCCAAACGATTTGCTTTTTTCCTCGAGCCGCCCAAGTGGTTCTTCTGTAAGGCGTACCGCAGTGTCCGCAGATAAGAAGCTCAGACAAGGCATATTTGCTGCTGTACTTGCCTTGTTCCGTAACCGTTTTATCCGAAATCTTCCGTTTGGAATTGCGTCTTGCAAGCTCCTGCTGGACTCGGTTGTAGGTGTCTCGGTCAATTATCGGATCGTGATGGTTGGTCACAAGATACATCGGACGTTCGCCGTGATTTTTCACAACTTTGTGAGTGATACAGTCGGAGGTAAACGTTTTTTGAAGGAGCGCGTCGCCTACATACTTTTCGTTCTGTAAAATCCTCGTTATTGTATTGGTCCGCCATTCCGTGCTGCCTGTTTTGGTATGTATGCCTTTGACGTGCAATATCAATGCGATATTTTTCATCGAATGACCGTCCAGAAACATGGTGTAGATCAGTTTTACCGTTTCGGCTTCTTCGGGGATTATTTCCGGCTTGCCGTCCGCTCCTTTTTTGTAGCCAAGCAAATGCTTGTACTGAAATTGTACCTTACCCTCACGATAAGCTTTTTCTTTTCCCCAGCTTACATTTTTACTTATCGATTCACTCTCAGCCTGAGCAAAACTTCCGTACAGAGCAATCATAAATTCTGAGGTCATTGTCAGCGTGTTTATGTTCTCTTTTTCAAAAATAACTCCGATTCCCAAGTCTTTAAGCTGTCTGACATATTCAAGGCAATCCACGGTATTTCTTGCGAATCGGCTTATGGATTTTGTGATCACAAGGTCGATTTTCTTGTTTCTGCACATACGGATCATGCGGTTAAACTCGGTACGCTTTTTTGTCTGGGTGCCAGAAATTCCTTCGTCGGCAAAAATTCCTGCCAGAGTCCATTCTTTCTTTTTGTTAATAAGATCTGTGTAGTATGCAATCTGAACCTGATAGCTGTTCTGCTGTTCCTCCAGTTCGGTTGACACTCGGCAGTATGCGGCAACTCTTAATTGGTGGTATTTATCACGACTTTCCGCTGTCTGCACTTTCGCAGGAATTACTGTTACATTCGGCGCTGTGCTCATTTTCGATCTTCCTTTCCGTTATATTTTTAATTCTCACTCCGTTGATAAGCTCAACCTCTACGGTACAAAAATGGCTTATACAAATTCGTGAAACACACGCTTTGAATAAGCCAATATCCAACGTATTTAATTGTTCGTGATTTTCAAGCAGAGCCTTGATTTTATCTGTTTTCTGAGGGCTGTCATTGTAAGTGCAGCAGTCGTATTTCATCTCAGCAAGTTTATAAATCTCTGCTTTAGCTCTGTCAAAATCTACTTGGATTGAATCGGTCATACGGTTGATTTCATTTTGCTGACGGACTATATCGGCAGTAGGTGAATAAATGCTGATCTCGCCGCCGGACTCCAATAAACTTGGATTAGCTATTGCAGAATTCAGAACAGTCAGCACTGCTCCGATTATCATCTGATCAGTCAGCTGATATTCAAATTTGCAGCAATCGGGATTTCTGCAATCCCAATGTTCATATTTCGAATTGCCGCCAATTCTTGAAAGTCTGTGACCACATTCGGCACAGTATGTACGATTTCTGATTTCCTGTAAATCATCGGATATCAGATTAAACGTAGTTGCTTTCCGTATCCGCTTTTCATTTGCTCGTCTGAAAATATCCTCGGCGATCAACTGCGGATATTTGTCGGTACCGAGATACTTCTCATTTTCGATTATCCGCTTGACCATATTTTTGTTCCACTTATCTGAATCTGTATTGTAGCGAATTTTCTCACTTTCCATTAGCTTGGCAATTTGCAGTAGGCTTTTGCCTGAAAGATATTCACTGAAAATCGTCGCAACAGCGCATACCTCTTTGGGATCAGTTGTTATCACTCCGTTCTTCATGCAGTAACCAAACGGTATTACTCTGTTTTTTGCCATATTAATGTCACCTCCGCTTATAACAATACCACAAAGCCTTTGAAATAGCTATATCCAAAGGCACTAAATCTATGATAATGAATTTGTCTATTTTATCTTTTCTTTAAATTTCAATCCGCCGATCAAGTGAAATTCCAACTCATGTTGATTGATTACAACGATCCTCTCAACTATACTCTCAAATGCTGATTCTTCAAACTTGGTTATTGGCTTATCGCGCATTTCAAAAAAGTCGATTAACATTTCGATCTGATTCAGAGTTTCGTCCTCGTCATCGGAGCGTGTAAGCTTTTTCAGATCTGTTTGCAGCTTATTGATTTTTGCCGTAAGCTCCGTAGTCTGCTCAATGTATTTAGCCTCGTCCAGAAATCCTTTTGTTTTCAGCCTTGCGAGGACGTGAGTTTGTTCACGAAGCTTGGCGATTTCTTTGTGAATGTCCATCACCTGAGTTTTGCCGCTGAATTTTCTGAGCTTCAAATCCTGCAATGCTGTTTGCAGCGGTATAAGAACAGTTTTGTAATTGTACAGCAGTTTATTGCATAATCTCACAAATGCTGCATAAATTTTGATATCGGCGATTCGTCCATTGGAACAATCGCTTGCTTTGTTATTATGGGTCCGGCATGTCCAAAATACAGAGTTTTTACTGCTAACACATTTATATGTTGCACCGCATTTACTGAATAAAATATATCTTTATCAATGATTGGCGTATTTACGGACTGAACATAATACTTGGGCTTTTCTCCACGATTACGTTTTTGCATGGTTGGAAGCGTCTCAGTTCTGTATTTTTTCTGAAAAAGCGCATCACCAATATATCTTTCATTAGAAAGAACATACTTTACACTTGATGCGTGCCACCGTTCAGCTGTTTGACTGCTCGGAACAGCCATGCTATTAAGCGTATCAGCAATTGCTTGCAAACCATAGCCCTCATTGTACCAGTTAAAAATTTGTTTTACAATTTTAGCCTGTTCCTCATTTACAACAAGCGTGTCATTTTGAACGGTATATCCAAATGGGGGACATGAGTTTCTATATGTTCCATTTTGCATTCTCTTTTTAATACTCCACCGCATATTCTGTGAAATCGAAGTGGATTCCTCCTGCGCCAGACCGCCCATAATGGTGATCATCATTTCATCGGTCAGATTAGCGGTATCGATATTTTCTTTCTCGAAAAATATTGTAATGCCAAGCGATTTAAGCTCTCTGACGCTTTTCAGACAATCCCTTGTATTTCGGGAAAATCGGCTGATGGACTTAGTGTAAATCCTATCGATCTTACCTCTGCGGCAATCCTTTAGCATACGCTGAAACTCGTCGCGCTTGTCCTCTCGGGTTCCGGTGATACCCTCGTCGGCATATATGTCGATCAGTTCTTCAGTTTCTGAGTTCTCAAAAACTTGGCTGTAGTACCTTGTTTGTGCCATAAAGGAATTAAGCTGATCGTTGGAATCGCTTGATACTCGGCAATAGGCGGCACAACGGATTTTTATATTTTGTTCTTCTGTTATTGTCGGCTGTATCACCGTTACTGTAGGCATTTCCTCACACTCCTTTACTTTTTACCAACAAGGATACCACAAATCTTTTTAGAATGGTATCACCAAACCCAACGAAATTATTCGTCCGAACCTGTGCAGTTTTCATGCTTATCCGCTTGTCCGGCTGCTGTGCAGAGACACATTGTGATTACTCCACCTGTACCGCCTACAAGCAAGCCAATTAAAAATCCTACTAACATCCCAATCCCTCCTACGCTGCATCCCTTGAAGACGGGAACTGACTGTATATATCTTCAGTATTCTTGTTATTGAAATTCTGTTTTTCGGCAGTTTCAAGAATTTCATCAAGCTTATCTGCAAATACTTTTGCCATAAAATCGCTGTATTCTGCCTGTCCGAATTTAGTCATCAAAATCAACTCCTATACTTATTTTCATCGCTTTTTCTACTTTTTCCATAAGTTCAAAATCAACTGAACCCATGTAACTTTTCAGTCGGTACCTGTCTATCGTCCTTATCTGTTCCGCAAGAACCACCGAGTCTTTTGGCAATGTTTTTGAACCGCAGATATGAATATGAGTGGGAAGATAGTGCTTTTTAGCCGTTGAAATCGGCAGAACTACCAGAGTAGGACTATACTTATTTCCCACATTATTCTGTACGACCAGCACAGGACGAATGCCGCCTTGCTCCGAACCGACAACGGGATTTAGGTCTGCGTAAAATATATCGCCACGTTTAATCAGCATTTTCATTCACCTTTTTCTTTGGGACTTCAAAGCCTTTCTTATTCCTCACGCAGTTATGAAGCGGACAGAACAGCACGTCTGTATCCCTGACATACCACACACAGCCGTAGCATGGATGGTATGTAGGCAGAATGCATATAGCAGGAGGGACCTTGACTCCGTAATATCCTTTTATATGCCTTGGTTTTTCTTTTATATTTTCCATTGTTTTTTCACCTCAAAAATTAGTTTAAGTATTATGTAAAACGGCGGTCTGCATTTTACGCAAACCGCCGTAATAATTCGTTTTGCCTTTGCGTGATATTTATCCCCGATACCCGTCACGCACGGAACTCTGCAAGCTGCGGTCAGCTTAACCGCATCATGGGACTCTCACCCGCTCTATCAGCCCTCACTGGGAAGTATCATTATCCTCACACGTTTCATTGCCGACTTTGAAAGCTATTCAAAGGTCTGAACGTCATAGTTATCGCTCACTCGTTTGAGGTCTTGGCGTATGGTTCATATGGCTGCCGAGATTTCATACCGACCGTGTAATTAACGTACTTGCAGAGTTGATATTCTATTGTCAAGATTCTGTCGGGCAAGTTCATCGAACTATTTGTATCGATTTTTCCCTTCACTATTTACTGGCAACGAAATCGCAAAACTACAGGGATTTATTTCTCATTTTTCATTATTTTCAGCATTTTCACTAAAATTCTATTGCATTTTTCGTTCATTGTTTGTTGTGATATGCCATACTCTCTGGCAAGTTTGCTCTGACTTTTCCTTTTCCAAAATATTTGATAGATAATTTTCTGTTCATATGGCTTAAGCTTTTCCATAGCCCTTCTGAGCTTTTCCAAATCATGTTCCAAGCTTAACTGCTCCAATACACGTTCCTCAAGCGGAACAACCGTACTGTCCTTGAGAATTTTCTGCTCGGAATTTCCGCCGTATGTATACTGCTCCAACGAGACAGGTATAACTTTCTTCCAGTTTTTATCCTTTTGCGTATACTCATCGTGATCCTTTTTGGAAAAGTGATCCGTATACTGGCTTTCCTCACATTCCAGAACGCTGTCGCCGAAGCTGATAAACCAGCGGTTTTCATCTTCCTTGGCTTTGAGGTATTCTTCCTCTGTAAATTCGGAATATTTTTCGCTTCCGCCGTTTCTGTTGTATTCAAAATATTTTGTTTTCATTGTAAGTCCTCCGTTTTGATTTTTCTTGTTTGAATCAAAACGAAGGCTTACGGATATTTAGCGGTTATACACAGCCACTTTACTGTATAAAACATAATTGTCCTTTCTCCCGATACTTCGGTATAAGGACACAAAAAACGGAGTCTGCATTCAGCACACAGACTCCATTTTGCCTGAAAAAAGGCGCACTAAAGAAAGGGTACTGAATATGCTGCTTTGCATTTTGCAAAACGACCATATTTTGTATCCTCAGCCCTAATGCATATCAGGCGTTGAATATTGATCTAATAAAAAAAGCCGTCGACAAGACAAACTCCTTTCGGAATCTATCCTGCCGACGGCCTCTCATGTTAATTGACATTAGTCAATAGGTTTGGATAAACCAATCGGTGATCAAAGTATGTGACCCTGATAAAGGATTTACACGCAGCGCTGTTTCAGCCCGACCTTACCGTCTACACACCGTATTTTGTTTTAATATTCGCTGATATTTTCAAATATCTCGATAATATCGTGATGCCTGCCTTTTTGCTTTCTCAGCATTGTTATATGACAGCGTTTGCATTCAACTCTGGTAATATTGCTTTTGTTAGGATATCCCGCTGCTATTTCTCCGCAGTTCGGACAATGCCAGCGTTGAAGACGAGCGAATACGTTCATACCGCCCGGTTCATCTTCCCCTGCAGTTTTATATATTTTCATTCTTATCTCCATATTCTTATTAAAGATTTTTTATGACATTTACAGCGACGCCCTGAATGATACAGTTATCCACGTAGATATCATCCATTTCGCTGTTTTCGGGATGAAGACGTATTCTGTGATTTTCCGGGTAAAAACGCTTAAGCGTAGCTTCATCATCAATAAGAGCGACCACTATATCGCCGGGTTCAGCACAGTTCTGCTGTCGGATAAGCACCAGATCACCGTAATCTATCCCTGCCTCAATCATGGAATCGCCGTTGGCTCTGAGAAGAAAAAAGTCGCCTCTGCCAAACAAAGAAACCGGAAGTCTTACGTATTCTTCGATATTTTCTTCTGCGAACTTCGGAAGGCCGCAGGAGATTGAACCAAGAACAGGAATTTCTACAGTTTCGGAAAGCGTTTGCTTCCGGCGTTTTGTAACAATACTGCGATGGCCGCCATAGTCCAGTTCTCCGTTTGCTTTCATTTCCTGCATATAGCGGCAAATGGTAGCGTCAGACAGTTCTGTACCGACTGATATTTCCTTTATGCTTGGCGATGAGCCGTAATTTGCCGTATAATCGTCTATAAAAGCTATAATTCTTTTGAAATATTCGGGATTCTTGTGACGCATTTTTATATGCCTCTCTAACTGTAATATTCATTTCGTTATGCATATATTATAACTCCTATTGAATTTGATGTCAATAGATAAAAAAAGAGGTGCACAATTACTTATGCACCTTGAACACACTTTCTCCCATTTGCACAAATCGGTCAACTGCTTCTTGTGGAGATTGTATACATATTTCACCCCGATACTGAAATACCCAAGCATAAAACGTAGGACTCAGCTCGACATTTATCTTTACAGTGAAAAAATGTTTATCGCAGCTATGTGTTTCTATATCATCGCCGAACTTATCTATTATTGCTTTCATATGTTTGTTTTTACATTTCAGCGTAACGGTCTCAAGTTCTCCGCTGAACATTTTAAAGGTTTGAGCTATAAAGTCTTTCAGCACAAAATCTTTCGGACACGGTATTGCAATGCTTTCCATAATGGATATATTCGCTAATCTGTCTATTCGGAAAACCGTTATATCCTTATGCTTTTCACAATACCCCACCAAATAATACCTGTCATCATTCCACACGGCGGCATAAGGACTGACCGTATATGTATATCCGTTATGCTTTAAAACCTTTTCTCTTTTTTCGTTATATTCGTAATATTGAAACCGGATTTTCCTGCACTGTGTAATAGCTGTATTTATAGCGTCGGCATAATATATGCTTTTATTGTCCGCTTTATTTTCGTTCGGCTGCTGAATTAAACTCTTTATCTCATTCTTTTGATAAACACTTAACTGTGAAAACAGCTTGTCTATAAGCTCTGCTGATTTTTCTTCCGAAATAAACTGTGCTGCGTTTGCGGCGTCGCAGAGCATTTTTATTTCTGCGGACTCCAATCCTCTGCTTCCGATAAAATATTTATTCTGTGTACTTTTATCGCAGATAACATCATAGCCTGCGTTTCTTAACCTTTCGATATCCGCAGGAATAGTATTTCTGTGAGCTGCCACGCCTTGCTCTGCAAGTTTTTCAATAAGCTGATTTGTTGTCAACTTATGATTTTCGTCTGTTTGTTTTATGAGGATTTGGAGCAAAGCCAGAAGCTTATTCATATTTCACCTACTCAAAAGTATTCCGTAAATGTCGTCGATATTAATTCTTTTTCCGCTGACAAACACTATCGTGCGTTCATATTCGTCAATTATTCTGACCCTGTCGTTCAGAGTCACATAAGCACCTCCGGATTTCTTTTCGTCCGAAATAAAATATTCTACCGTGATTTCGGGCTTAACGTCAATATTATCTTTTATATATTGAAGTTTTGCGTTAATATCATATATTCTATCTTCATCAAGTTCAATCTTTTCATCTGTAAGCCTTGCAGTTTCCTTGATCTCGGAATCATAGCCTGTAAGAGCCGCAAACGGGGAGAACTGGGATGCACGGTTTTCCCGAGACATTCTCGGATGTTTGCTTGAGGTATGGTGAGGAAGATTGATTATATCCGCATAGCGGCTATCTTTTTCATTATTATCATGCATATTTTTCATCTCTAAAATCAGATTTTGATGTTCTTTTTAAGCCCTTGTTTTAATAATTCATCTTGAACTTTTAATACTTTTTTCTCAATATCTTTAATCTGCCTATCACTGGTATCTAATTGAGTTAGCGGTTTATTGTCCTTAATAGCACCTAATTCTAATTCTTTATATTGCCCACATCCCAGAACACTTTTCTTATCGTCAATCGTTTCTACGACACTAAACTTCAGAATAAAATCATCATTTTCTATATCATCTTTTTCCAATCCAAAGTAACTTGGATTCTCACAGAGAGAGTATAAATGCACGCCGCATCTTGATGCGATCCATACGGATTCACCTATATATAGGCAAACTTTATTTTTGGTTATTCTATTTTCAAGCTCAATCATATATACGCCTGCACCGACAGCGCGTGTATCCATTCCATTATTTGTTTCAAAAAAATCTATTCTCATTTTGTATTTATCCAGCACCTTTCATAATATAACTTTTCAAATCCTGAATTTACTACTTAAATATTTTCACGCCTTATGCCCTCCGACCTGACCGTTGCGCTCGATCGTCGTAGCGCCCTCCTCAAAGTTCATACCTTTCAGAATAGCGTTCTTGCCGTACTTCTTTTTGATTTTCAGCATGGCTTTCTGCATATTCTCCTCACGTTCAAGCCGCTTACTTTCTTCTTCCCTCTGTTTTTCAAGAGCCGCATAATCCGTAAACAGGTCAAGCTGTTCATAGCTTTCTTCGTCAGCTATGGATTGTTCGGGGACAACATGATTTGCAACCACATACATTCTCCGCACCATAAGACTTTTGTCAACTATTTTGTCATACAACTCCGAAACCTTATCAAGAATTAATTTAGTAGACGAAGTGAACCTTCCGATATTTATTGAGCCGTGAGCCGATTTCGGAATTTTCCGTCCGTAACGGTCTTTACTTACCGTACCCTTGTAGTTGTCGGGAACGCCCTCGTGATCGTAACCAACCGTCAGAACCATCTGATCTGTCACCAGCCCCTTGTCCACCAGATCAAGCACAAGCAGATCGGTCATTTCACGGACGATAAGCCTGCCTTTTTCAAAGCTGTATGGGCATTGAAGTACCTGTCCTGAACTGATACTGTTGTTTTCGGGCTTGTACGCTTTGATGTCTGCAATGGTACAAGGCTCCCAGCCCCATGCGTGATCTATAAGCAGCTCGGCGTTTACTCCGAACAGCTTGTACAGCAGATCCTCGTTGTATATTGAACACTCAGCAATATCGCCCATTGTGAACATATATCGTTCCTCAAGCTTTTTGGCATATCCTTGTCCAACCCGCCAGAAATCAGTCAGAGGACGGTGCGACCATAGCTGTCTGCGGTAGGACATTTCGTCAAGCTCTGCGATTCTTACTCCGTTTTCGTCGGCAGGGATATGCTTTGCCACAATGTCCATTGCGATTTTTGCAAGATACATATTTGTTCCTATTCCTGCGGTGGCGGTTATTCCCGTTTCCTGAAGCACCTCCCGTATCAGCTTCATTGTCAGCTCTCTTGCCGTCATATCGTAAGTGCTCAGATAACCTGTTGTGTCAATGAAAACTTCGTCTATTGAATAAACGTGGATATCTTCTGGAGCAATATATCGCAGATAGATGTTGTATATCTGCGTACTGACTTCCATATAGTGTGCCATCTGCGGAGGTGCGACGATATATGAAACCGCAAGTGACTTATCCCGTTTCAGTTCGTTATCGTCATAGGATTCACCTAACAGAAATCCTCTGCATTCCCTTTGGCGCTGATTATTTACTTGCTTGACTCTCTGCACTACCTCGAAAAGTCTTGCACGTCCGGGTATGCCGTATGCTTTCAGCGACGGCGAAACGGCAAGGCATATTGTTTTTTCGGTACGGCTTTCATCGGCTACCACGAGGTTTGTGGTCATGGGGTCAAGTCCACGTTCTGTACATTCTACCGAAGCGTAGAACGATTTTAGATCTATGGCGATGTAGGTTTTTTCAGACATTTTTGTTCTCCGTAAGTTCGTTTAGCAATGCGGAACAGCCCTCGTAAATATCCGCAAACGCAACATCAAACCGTCTGCTGTACCAAGGGTCTGAAACATCATCGTTTCTGCCTGCATATTCAAGCAGCTTGTGTATTTTGTTTTCGGGATCGTCTTTAAAAATACGTCTGATATTTCTCACATTATTAGAGTCCATAACCACAAACAGATCGTATCTATCGTAGTCGCTCTTTTTTAGCTGAATGGCATATTTTCCGTCGTCGCAATACAAATTATGACATTTGAGTTCTGCTCTTGCAGGAGGATAAACAGGATTGCCGATCTCCTCCGTACTTGTTGCACTTGATGCGATCACAAACTGCGATGTAAGATTTTCTTTTCTCACAAGGTCTTTCATGATAAACTCTGCCATTGGCGAACGACAGATGTTGCCATGACAGACAAACATTATTCTAATCATATTATTCTCCGCTGTTACTTTTTAATGCCGATAACATTCATTGAATTTAATTGTATCCATTATATCATGTTTTCAACGATTTGTAAAGAAATACTGGCTTCAAGCCGCTATGTCATATCTAACTGTCAGTTGTTATAAATTCCTTTTAGTTTGTGTAAATTACCGAACAAATAATATATACTATTAGTCAGAGAATACAACTGTTAGTGAGGTAATATTATGGATTTGAAAACTGTCGGACAAAATATAAAGAAATACAGAATCGAAAAGGGAATAAAACAGGAAGCACTTGCTGAAATGGCTGATCTGACTCCGAATTATATCGGAATGCTTGAGAGAGGCGATAAAACTCCGTCGCTTAATACTTTGGTCAATATTGCAAATGCGCTTGGAATCACATCAGATATGCTTTTATGCGACGTTCTTAATGCAAGCTATGAAATAAAAAGCTCTCTTGTCCTGGATAAAATAAACAATCTTCCGCCAAAAGAACAAAAGCGTATTTACGCTGTGATAGAAACTCTGCTTGAATTTGCAGAATAATAAGCGTTTTTTTACAAAGTCTGTGCAAAACCACAGACTTTGTCTTATTTTTATTGACTTATTACTGTTTTCATGATATAATAACTAACAGTCATATAGATTACCATTAGTTATATAAAAGGAGCAGCATATTATGAATGTAATAAAACAGGTAGCCAAAATACATAACGTATCAGAGGAAGAGGTCAGACGTGAAATACAAGCTGTAATTCACGCTGCAATGCAGTCAAAAGATCCCCAGGTACAAAAACGCTGGGCAGAAATTTGTAAAAACGGAAAAGAACCTACTCCTGAGAAATTGATACGTTATTTAAGCCGCAAAGTATGCAGTAATTTAAATCAATAACAGAAAAATCCGCCTGAAAACAGACGGATTTTTTTATTTATCCGAATACCATATCCTGTATTCGATCATTTTCTGTTCCAGCTCCAGCTGACTTGCCGTACATTTTTGGTATATAGACATAGAGAGGCGCCGTCTGCCGAAGAAAAGCAGACGGCATTTATTTATATGAAAAATGCAACCGTATATGCGGTATGCACTTATTGATTTCTGAGTTTATCTCTTATGCTTATTTTCTATTTCTTTATTTTGCTCTATATCGTCATTTTGCTTGGCTGCCAAACATAATGCTGACGTAAAAAGCGTTATTGTTCCGCCAAATATACTGCCCAAGATAAACCAAAGCATTTACATTCCTCCCGGTCTATATTCAAATAAAATCCAGATATACACTGAGCAGTTCCGCATATTTTTCTGATTCATGCAATTTAATCAATGCTCTCTTTTCCGTAGCATATATACTTTGCTTCGATAAATTGAATTTCTGTGCAATTTGCTTTATTGCGCATTTACGGCGGTTAATTCCGTATCTCATATTCAGAATGATCTCATGTTTATAAGGCAGACTTTGCATAGCTTCGTTCAGCAGATCGTTAAACTCAGGCGTACATATCTTTTTGAGCATAAGTTTTTCTCCGTCATAGCCGACTTTAAGTTCTGATATTTCATATCGTGAGAAATCATTGTATTCAAATATATATTTTTGAAGTCTATTTTTTATATCGGAAGACATTGAAGACATTAAAGTAACCTTCTTTATATTATGTTCCGCCAAATCTACGGCTCGCTGTGCTGCCACAGACACGGCTTCTGAAAACAGTTCGTCCAAAGGCAGTCCGCTCTGCTTTGCCGCTGCCAATGAATACATCAGCGCTTTTTTCATGTACAGCTCAATATATCTTTTTACTGCGGACATATCTCCGCCTTTAAGTCTGTCGACGGTATTTTTATTTCTTTATTTGAAGAAGAAATATTACGTACATATTCAATTACGCTTTGCATTTCCGGGCAGATAGCTTTGCAATGATCATAAATTTCTTCATAATTTATTTTATCCAAGCTGCGTCACCCTTACTTGCAGATTTCTACAGTAAATTTACCGTCGTTATCAACTCTGAGCCTTAACGTCTTTATATATCTGTCGTAGAAATTTTCCATTTCCTTTTCGCTTGCGCTGATCCTTGCTTCTTCATAAATTTTCCTTACCAGTTCCTTTCCGTTTAGGCTGATGATTTCGGGCAGATATTTTTCAAGACAGCTGAACAATACCGCTTTTTTCAGTTCTTCAATATTACCCGAACAGAAGTCGTCTATGGAGCAGTAGTAAATATTATGCTCCGACAACGCTCGTTTGATAGCCTGTCCGCATTTGGAATGTTCATACATTACCAAGAACTCCGCTTTTGTAAGGGTTGATATGAGTCCCCAGTAATCGGAATCGCTCGATACTAAAATAAAGGACGTTATATTATTTTCATAGTAATCGGTACACACTCCCGCCGTCATCTTTATATCTACCAATGATTTCTGATCGGTGACCCGGTTGACTTCTATGTGTTCTATCGGTATTTTAGTGAATTTTTCAAGCCAGTCCCATCCGCTTGTCGTATGATAATCGTCATATAAAACTATTTTTTCTATTTTCGATAATTCATCCTGATTGAGATTTTTCAGAACGCTGTACAGCTTATATACGTCCGAATTTTCGCAGTCGACTGCAATTGCCGTTTTGTAGCTGCGGTCAATAAAATCATATATATTATTTTTTGTTTCGCTGTGAGCGTCCTTGTATTTTGTAAAATCGGTAAAAATATCGTTATGCTGCCTATATATTATACCTAAAAATTTACCGTCCGTATAAAGTATGCTGCCGTGATCTTCGGGTTTCCAATGAATATACATCTGAAACGGATAGTATTCTATATTTTTCATATATATGTTGAATTCACTTTTAAGAACGCCTTTTTTCGTATACTGAGGTATTACAAATAAATCCTTAATGTAGTTCCAGTTTACCCAATCGGGGAACAACTCGAAGCAGTTATCAATATTTGCGCTAATAAGCCCTGCAAGGTCAAGCATATATTTTTCAGAGCGGTAATTTGGTTTTATTATCTCAAATCCCCATTTTTCAAGCTGCTTTATATTATCCTGATCGTAAAAGTCCATACTGTTGAGATTTTTCAGATTAAACCTCATTTCATCGTCGGTCTTTTTGAATTTCTGCATAAGCGTTGTACGAAGCTTACACAAATACCTGATTATCGAAGTTTCCTTATTGACGTACAAAGTCTGCAAAAGTTCGTGATACTCTTCGCCGAAGCATTGCTCCAATATATTCTTTTTCACACCGATCATATATCCGATAGTTGTTACTATTTCTTTGGTGTCTACTGTCATATGCACCGCTCCTTTCTGTTAATTATTATATCAAAAAAATTATATGATTACAACTCCCATAGTTTTCTTATTTCCTCGTTACGTTTTAATTTTCTGAGGGCTTTTTCTTCGATGCTTATTATTCGTTCTTTATCTACATAAAACATATCAGCAATTTCCTTAACCGAATGCTTTCCGCAAAGGCTTAATCCATATTTCAGCCGAATCACTTTCTGTTCTCTTTCGGTCAAGGCACTTATAACGTTTTTAAATGTTTCCTTGACATTCTTCCAATAAATACGATCAATAATATATTTTTCTCCGTTATAAGCAATGTTATGCCTGTGTTTACAGTAGTCCTCGTAGGAAATGGGCGGTTCGGTATAGTAAAGAGCCAATTCCACCTCTTTCAGCTTGAGCCCTGTTACCTCGCTTATTTTTTTAGACATATAGTAATATGAGTCCGAACTGTATTTTTCCTTTTCGGCTTTTACTATCTCTACGGTTTGGGCAAACTGCGCAGGCAAGGGGATATAACTGCTGTTCTGACGGATATATGCGTTAATACCTTGATGGATTCCCGAAATAATATAGCTTGAAAACAATCTATTCTTTTGAAGATCGTATCGTTGGACATATTCAGCAAGTCCTATCACTGCCTCGGAAAATATTTCGTCCAACGGCAAAGAGGTTTTCTCGGCTGCATCGAGTGAAAATCTCAACGCTGTACGCAAATACATTTCAATCATTCTGTTTGTGGCTTTGGAATCACCGTTTTGTTTTCGCAGATACAATTCCTTATATTCGTTTGCTCTTGGCGGATTTATATGACTTATTTGTTCTACCAAATTCCTCATATCGGGACACAATTCTATACATCGTTTATATACTTCATTGTAACGCTCATCAATTCTTTTAAACGCTTTCACTTCCTTTTTAGCTGAGTCAATATTCATCAAATTACTTCCTTGATATGCATTTTCATTTATTTTCGGGTATAATATTTATGGTTGAAGTACTTTTTCGCATATTCAGTTACTATCAGCAAAAGGCAAGAAAACCCACGCAAATACGCAGGTTTTCTATTGTTTTGACTGTAAATTTGACGGTTTAAATCATGCCGAAAAATTCAGACGGCTCACGTATTTCCTCTTAATTTCGGCAGAAGAATGCACATAGCGGTTCATGGTAATTGAAACGTCAGCGTGACCGAGCAGCTCGCTTAATGCTTTTGGATCAAACCCCTTTTCAACGCACATAGTTGCATAGGTATGTCTGAGCGAATGGAAATTCATATCACGAATTCCGCATTGTTTAAGAACTGACTTGAACCTGTTCTGCATAGTTCACGGTTCAACAGGTGTTCCGTATCCGGATAAAATATATGAATGCGCCGAACCTTTGAATTTAATCAGCTCCTTACATACAAATTCAGGTATTGGCACATCACGAACGGATGTGACGCTTTTTGGTGAACCTACAACGATCTCCGTCGTACCGTCATCATAAGAGATACGCTGAATCGTCTTGGTTACGCCGATCTGTTCATTTTGGAAATCGATATCCTGCCTTTTTAAGGCGCAGAGTTCTCCAATACGAAGTCCGGTATACAGGCAAAGCAAGATACCTATATTGGTTCTATCCGGATTATACATAAGATACTGTTTAAGTCTTATTCTTTCGTATTTGTCCAAAACAGCCTGCTCGTCGCTGTTTTTCTCTATTCTTGGCAGCTTAATGTTCTCGGCAGGATTTGAAAAGTTATACTCATTATGAGCATAGCTGCATACCGATTTCAGAACAACGATCACATCTCTTACAGTCTTAACCGAAAGTCCTCCGCTGCCGTCCTCTCTGCCCGATACGAGCAGTTCGGACATATATCTGTTTAACATTTGCTTGGTAAGCGCGGTATACCGAATTCCCCCAAACTCCGGATAAATATGATTATTGAGCAGATTACGGTAACTTGTATAGCTTGCCGCTTTGACCGTCAGCTTTTTCTCAGCAAGCCATTGCTCTGCGATATCCCTGACAATCATTTTATTTTTAGACTGTTCCTGTGTATTCTTTCCCGAATAGACCTGTGCCATTTTCTCCTTGACCTCGGCAAGGCTGTGACCGTAAACGTAGCGGTATTTCGTCTTTCCGTTTTCTTTATATCCAACAGATACCCTGCCTTCAAAGCGGCCGTCCTTGCGTTTATAGATATTACTTCCTCTTTTAGCCATTAACATTCCTCCAATCTGACTGATTTTCTGACGGTTTATTTTTTAGTTTTCAGTATTTTTTTGCGCATTTTATGATTTTTTCTTCGAAAAAAGGTTTACATTAATTTGAATTTGTGATATAATAGTATCTAAATCAGCATAAAAACAAGCTAAAATATGTTTCGCATAGTAACTGAATATGCGAAATAAAGGCGCGTACCTCCGAAAGTACGCGCCTTTTAAGCTATATATACTTGGTATTTTTTAGTCTGACGGTTTAATTTCTTATTTGTATAAAAAAAGCGACTTCACCGATGAAGCCGCTTTTTTATATTTAAGCTTATTTAATTCGCTGGATTAATCTTCTAAGATGGTCTGCGTAAACTCAGCTGTATCAGCATTTACAGTTCCGATAATTCCGTCAGCAAATTCAAATGCAAATAACTCAGAATTAAAGTTCTTGATTGTAAGAACGTCCTCGCTGTCATTGATAGAAATTATCAGATAACCGTTTTCATTAATACTGAATGTTATCATATCCAACGTAATCTCGTTGAGAACGATCTTGTTTTCACCGTCATTATCTTCAACAATATCTGATCCGTATCCTATTCCGAATATGTATGTGTCGTTTCCGTTGCCGCCATATAGATAGTCGCTGCCAACACCTCCGTCCAGAACATCGTTTCCTTCTCCGCCGTTAAGCGTATCATTTCCTCCGTCACCGTGAATGACAACACCGTTATCACTCCATGCGGACATCCAGTCGTCATATTCTGTTGCGTGTACCTGTTTCAGCGGATTTTCTTCACTGTCATATGCATATCTTGTTCCGTCTGCAAAGTTCACATTGAAATTTCTGTTATCCTCAAATGTAAAGTAACCCTGAATGATCAGCTTGTCCTCAATACCTTCGAATGTAATGGTAAGATCATTCCAGTTTGTTCTGTAAACTGTTATCATATCCGCCGAAATACCGCTGCCGAATGAGATCGTGTTGACGCCCTCGCTGTCGCTGATGGTATCTGTGCCGTAACCGATATTAAAGATGTATGTATCATTTCCTGATCCGCCATATAGATAATCGCTGCCTTCGCCTCCGTCAAGAATATTGTTTCCGCCGCTTCCGTAAAGCTGATCGTCTCCGATACCTCCGTACAGCTTATCTGCGCCGTTTCCTCCGTTAAGGCTGTCGCTGCCGTTTTCTCCGATAAGAGTTACACCCCTGTCGTCCATAGCTGCGATGTAATCGCTGTTTTCAGTTCCGTAAATAGTCCTCAGAGGACTGTTGGACGCGGTTGCGTGAAGCTTAGAACCGCCGTTAAACGTAAGATAGAAATTTCTGTTTGCCTCGGAAGTGAAGAATCCCTCGATCACAAGCTTATCATCAGAACCCTCAAAGGTAACGGTAATATCGTTCCAGTTTGTACGGTAAGCCTTTATCTGATTTGCTGAATATCCGTAAATCTCAATAGTATTCGTCCCTTCGCCGTCGTCGATAGTATCTGTACCGTAGCCTTTTTTGAAAATATATGTGTCGTTGCCTGCGCCTCCGTAAAGGAAGTCATTGCCTTCACCGCCGTCAAGAACATCGTTTCCTGCGTTGCCTGTAAGTCTGTCGCTGCCCTTATCTCCGTAGAGAAAGTCGTTTCCGTTGCTGCCTACAAGCTGATCGTCGCCGTCCTGACCGAGTTTTGTAATGCCATCCTCATAAATGGAGATCATATACTCGCTGCCGTCAGTGCCGTAAATAGTTCTGAGAGGACTGTTCTGATCTGCTGCTTCTACGACAGTTCCGTCGGCAAATACAAGTGTGAAGTTTCTTGCCTCCTTGCTGATGCAGTAATTCTTAATGGTAAGAGTATCCTCAAAGCCGTCAAAGGTAATGAGAATATCGTTCCAATTGGAACGGTATGCCTTGATGCCTCCGGCGATGAAACCGTCTCCGAACATAACAGTGTTAACACCCTCACTGTCCATAATGGAGTCGGCGCCGTATCCCGGCTTGAAGATATATATGTCGTTTCCGCTGCCGCCGTCAATGAAGTCATTGCCTGTTCCTGCGTCAATTATATCGTCTCCGTCTCCGCCGTTAATGTAGTCGTCTCCCGAACCTCCGAAAATCACGTCGTTTCCGCCGCCTGCAAGAAGTTGATCGCTGTCTGAATCTCCGAGTATATACTCGTCCATGCCGGAACCGATTATTCTGTCTCCGCTTTCTCCGCCTGCGATAACCGTTTTATTCTCATTAACGATATAGTCGTAGTTTTCCGAACCCGAAAGGAACTCTTTTTCTTCTGCTGTAATGTTATCCTTAACGGAGATTTCCTCATCTCCTATACGAAGAACATAGTTATCGGGATTTTGCTTAAAGTCTGTGATTATGAGTTTATCGTCGGTATCCCTTATACTGATAACAACATCTTCGCCCACCGAATCGATACGAAGGTCTGCAAGAGAAACTTCGTTCGTGAGCTTGATAACAGAAGTACCCTCGGTATCGTTTATTACATCTGTACCGCAATTTTTGCCGAAAATATATGTATCGTCTCCGAAACCTCCATAGAGTAAGTCGTTTCCCTCGCCCCCGTCAATAATATCGTTTCCTGCACCGCCGTAAACAAAGTCGTTTCCGTTTCCTGCATAAATGGTATCGCTGCCCTCGTTACCATAGATAATGTCGTCACCCTTGCTGCCGTAAACGGTATCGTCACCGCCGAAAGCGTGCATAACCGAATCATCTACAACTGCCTTGAGGACATCGTCGCCGTTACCGCCGTAGATATGTCTGAACGGACTGCCCTTATCGGTAACGTGCGTTTTAACTCCGTTAAATTCAAGATCGTAATTACGGTATTCCTCACCTTTGCGGAAATCCTTGATAACAAGAGTATCGTTTGTACCCTTTATTGTTATAGCTGCATCGTATTCATCTGTGCCGTTTACAAGAATATCGCTTGGTTTAAGTCCCTTGAATCTGAGAGTATTCAATCCTTCGGAGTCGATTATTGTATCGTTTCCATAGCCCTTTGCGAAAATGTATGTATCGTCACCAGAGCCGCCTTTCAGTGTGTCATTACCTGTTCCGCCGTCGAGAGTGTCGCTGCCTTCGCCGCCAATAAGTATGTCGCTGCCTGAATCTCCGTACAAGATATCGTTGCCTGCTCCACCACTAATAGCGTCGTTTCCGTTGCCGCCACGGAGATTATCGTTACCGTTCTCACCGAAAATGAAATCAATTTTGCTTGTACCGCTATACGAATCATTAGCTTCTGTGCCAAGATATGTGTTACCTGATATTGTTGATTCAACAATATCCGCATAATTCTCTGAATAGTGATTACTGTAATCAGTAAAGCATGATGTTCCGTTGATCTTATCGTACGACTTGAGATAAACGCCAAGGTCATATACTAAGTAATCAATATTTTCTCCCTCAGCAGCTTTTTCATCAAATATATAATTTAAGAACTCTAAGTTTAGATTCTTGTTGCCATTCTCGTCCTCGTATTCGTAAACTGCATTCAGATAGCCGCCAAGACCACAGTACATATTAAGAATATTGTAATACTGATTTTCTATGTTTGTATATATATCCTTTAATATTGAAGCTGCATTAGAGTTCGGATTTGAACCTCCTACACCCTCAAAATCACGTCCCATGAACTGCTCGATCACGTGCAGATCTCTTGCGTCGATATTGCCGCCTCGGCTGTTGATTGAAATACTTTCGGAATCTGTTAATTTATAAAGAATCTTTTTCAGGCAGTAGCGTTTCATAGTTATATCCGTAGATTCGCTGAATCGATAGCAAAGTTCAAGTAATTCTCCGCTTTCATCATCATTGATAGCCTGAATTATATTTGGGACATTACCCGCTGTAACCACGCCGTCCTGAGTTGTATCAGATGAATTTACAGGGAACCAGAACTCGCTGATATCCACCATCGATACAGTTCCGTTTTTGTTAATTGTAACGCTTGCTGATTCTGCAATGCGCGTACCTGTTTCTTCATCTACAAAGCTGACTTCCGAATGTTCAAGGCTAATAGAAACAATGCCTGTTTCATTTAAAGTTTTAAGTTCATTTGATTCGGATTTTCCGTTATGGTTAGCGTCTATCCACACTCTTAGATCAGCAAAAGCAATGTCATTATTATCAATTATTCCATCGCTGTTATCATCAAGTTCTGCAAGTGCTTCAAAGCCAGATTCGGATTTTGAACCGTCTTTAAGAATTACCTGATCTCCGAAAAGTTCTCCGCCGTTATCGATATTTCCGTTTCCGTTTCTGTCTAACGCTAAAAATCCGTCCTCTGTACCTATCCATGCTGTTTTCTCTGCAAATCCGTTATTGTCAAGGTCAAAATTTACACCGTGTTCAAGTGAGCGCAGTTCTATGCCTGATTCGCCTAGGTCTATTATGAGAGGATCGCGGGGCGGCTGTGCTTTGCCTGCTCTGTCATAATTACCGGATTCGCCTTGCATTGCTTTCATTAAATCATCAAAGTCATCAAAATCATTGTTATCAGCAGCCGTTTCAAATTTTTCACGCCATTCTTCGCCATACAATACTTCTAACATTTCAAGATAATCATCTGTTGAAAGCTGTCCTGTAACAAACATGGCAGCACAAGCTTGGTTAGTTTTTGTTACGCTATCCATTCCGCTTGGTTGAGCTGCATAGTATGTTGCATAAATAAGCAATGCAGTTTTGATAGCAGCCATATTATCGTCTTTAGATTTATCATTATATGTTATTCTTTTACTTCTGTCTATTCCATCATCTTTGGCATCTTTGTTTGAATTAGAACCATTCTGGTTTTCCCATGGTATTACTTTTGGTACAGGTTCTTCTTTTGGTTTTTCATCTCTCTTAACAGCAGTACGATGGAAATTGTATATGATTAAACCTTGTTCAAGGTGACTGTAGGTAACATCATACGTTACATCTTCTGTCCATGTTTTTCCACCTCGTTCACAATATAGTTCCAAACTAAAAGAAAATTCTCCATCTTCTATATTAGTACCATCAGTGTTTCCACATTTAAAATTCCCCTCGCCATTTTTAATATAGTTATTCAGCTGATCTAAACCCTTTTGTTTGTTTTTGTCTGCATATGAATGTGGTTTCACCTCCCATAAGTAGTTAGTTTCGTTATTTATCTCATATACATCTGCATAGCCATATGTTCCCTTTGTCCCTTTTTCCGATTCTTTTACATTTTTATAATCAATTCTCAACTCTCCTGTTTCAACCTTATTATTGGAATTATTCCAAATATCTTTCTGAACCCTCTTATGTATTTCGTTATACGGCAGCAAATCATATTTATTTAGCAGATACCAATTATTCTCAGATTGATGAGTTGTATCATAAAAATTAGTCTCATAAGTTATCTCTTCATATATCTCTTCTTCTGCAATGACATCATATTCGACGTTATTTAAACCTGGCATTGGTTCTAACCATATCAATTGGGTTATTGTTGCCTCGTCAGCACATACATTGATGATTAAGTTCGAAGCATTTGGTAAAATAATTCCAATTGCCAGTGCAAAACATATAAGTCTTTTAAATAATCCTCTCATTTTCATATATAATATCCTCCTAAAAATTGTATTTTATGGGTTATTTGTGTTCGCCAAATAAAAAGTACATAGAAAGGGCTTCTATGAATTAAATATGAACGTGTTCATATTTGTCCATTTCTGCCTTAATTGTCTACAAGCATATAAGTGTAAGCTGGGTCAACAATGTGCGTAGCACAGGCGTTAGCCCTTGTTGTTGACGCAGTTTGCACTTATATGCTACAATCTGTCAAGGCAGATAATAAATTCACAATTAAGCTTTTCAACTATGATATTTGCGAGCCCTTTTTATGCATTTTCTAAAGACCATAAACAGTTATTAAATATCCACCCCATATGACCTAAGAATCCCGATATTTTTTTCTTTTCTTCGTCTTATTTCTGCCATGGTTTCATCATGCAGTTGTTTATTATTGAGAATATTACCTATATATTCTTTCCTCTCTTTGCTGCTTTGCTTAATATCTTCACATGATTTGACATAGTCAGCTTCTGTAAAACCGTTTATATTGTGTTCTGCTTTATATAATGCACGTTTAATTGCATTTTTCGCTCTTCTGTCGGCAATTTCATATGGGTCGTCAAGCTCAAAACAAAATAACCCGTCGCGATCATCAATATGCCTGTAAAACTGTACATCAGGTCCAAAAATATCGAGCCCGGAAAAATAAAAAGTATAAAGATAATCTATCACATCACTCAATGTTTGTACTTTTTCAAATTCCGGCAAAACCCACTTTTTAACTTCGTTTAACGCTCTTTCAAATGCGTTTATAATACTTTTGCTTTCAAATTTTGGGAATCCAAAATTCATTATGTTACTTCTGTACTTTCCGTCATAATCATATACGTGACTACGTTTGTAGAACTCCGAAATGCCGATCATCCAATTGCAATTCATTCTCGGACTGCAATTAAGATTAATTTCCGATCTGTATATAGTAGCAATTCCAGCTGTTATATTAAAAACATTTTCGCTTTCTTTCTTCAAACCGATGATTTGAATAAAGCTGTTATCAACAAAGCGTATATAATGCGGATATTTGGTTTTTGCCTTAACAAACCCCAACGGTTCAAGAGCTTCACCAAAAACCTGTTTAAAAGCCGCATTTAAAGTAAGCTTTTTCTTGCCGACCTTGGAATCAGTAATTTTCTTTTTGAAAAACATCGGAATAATATTTGTATCCTCGTCCGCTTCGCTTTCAAAATCCTCATAATCCGAAACCATATATTTCGGCTCGATTCCCAGTACAGAAGCTGCTTCATACAAGGTATCCTCAACAAAAACCCCGTCCTTGTTCCATTTTTCAGAGAGCTGCTCCCACGTTTTTCCCGACGCTAAAAGCTGTTCCCAGCAATCACGTTTTCCCTTTTTGGAAGTACCCTCGTCAAATCCGTACCCCGAACCGTCGCCTACGATAACCGTGTCCGCAGCAGACGAATCTTTATACAATTCCAGTACTGCAAAGTCGCTGTCTACAACGTCCATACTGAAACTGCTTGTTTTCATTTCCGTCGCCGTCTGTTTAGCGTCGGTCTTGACCCGATTAGTATCGTCCCTGTACGCCTCGCAAGTGAGCGTTACCCATTTGCCGCTTTCGGAAAAAGCAAGAATATAACTTACGCTTGATTCTTCCTCAGAGCATGGCACAAAACTACGTTTTTTCATTACATCACAAAATGCTTTTAAA